>Ga0302046_10000245_pt1 | contig 56514 bp, 43 predicted proteins | sample RVTome_11_FD_200261 | JGI IMG/M metagenome (GOLD analysis project Ga0302046, IMG submission 200261) | Soil microbial communities from uranium-contaminated site in the Upper Colorado River Basin, Wyoming, United States - RVT147D111 (version 2) ...
CAGACGTGACTATTTGACTATTGGGAGGACCGCGCTGACGGGCGGTCCTCCCAATAGTCAAATAGTCACGTCTGACCCCTCCCCAGGGTGCGCCGGAGCCATTCGAGGGCTTGCTGGGAGCTGACATACTTGAAGGTGATCCGGTCGTAAGGGTTGAGGAAGCGCTTCACCGACACGCCTTCCGGCGTGGCCAAGCCGATGCAGACGGTGCCGACCGGCTTTTCCTCCGTGCCACCGCCCGGACCCGCGATGCCGGTCAAGGACAAGGCGTAGTCGGCTCCGGTGGCCTGACGCGCCCCAAGCGCCATCTCCTGCGACACCGGTTTGCTCACCGCACCATGCGCTTCCAACGTGGACGCGGCCACGCCCAGAAAGCGTTCCTTGGCGGCGTTGCTGTAGGTGACCAGTCCGCCCAGGAACACCTCGGAGGCACCCGGCACGTTGGTGATGCGGTGGGCCAGAAAACCGCCTGTGCAGGACTCGACCACCGCCAGGGTGAGCCTGCGTTCGCGGAGCATGCGGACCACCACCTCCTCCAGTTCCTCCCCACCGGTCCCGAAGATCCACTCGCCCATGTGCGCCCACACCACCTCCTCGGCCCGGGCAAGGATCTCGACTGCGTTGGGGCTGCGGACCAGCAGTTGCACGTCCACCTCTCCCGGACGGGCGCAGTAACCTGTCTCCAGTCCGTCCGCTTCCAGTGGCCGCAGGTGTTCGGCCAGCTTTTCCTCCACCCACGATTCGCCCATGCCGGTCGTGCGGAGGATGCTTGAGGCGACCGGCACGGGGTGGCCCAGCTCCCGATGAATGATGGGCAACACCTGCTCGGTGAACATGGGGTACAACTCGCGGGGCGGTCCCGGCAGCATGATGAGCCAGGCCGGCCGGGCCTGATCCGGCCGGGTGTCCACCCTCATGACCAGGCCGGGCGCGGTGCCGAAGGCATTCATCAACACCTCGGCACCCTCCGGGACATCGGCCTGCACATGGACCCGCTCGGGGCAGGCACGGCGCCGGGCGTGGAAGAATCCCTCGATGTGCTCCACCACACGCGGATCACGGCGCAGGGGGCGCTCCAGCATTTCGGCGATCAACTCGCGTGTGCGATCATCGCTGGTGGGTCCGAGTCCGCCCGTGGTGATGATGATGTCGGCTTGCTGCAACGCCTCGCGGACGGCCTCCGTGATCGCCGGGCCGGAATCATCGACGGCCATCTGGCGGGCCACGCTGTAACCCTGATGCGTGAGCTGCTGGCAGAGCCATTGATGATGGGTGTTGAGGCGGAAGCCGAGCATGAGTTCCCGGCCGGTGTTGATGATCTGGATGTTCATGGTGGCGAGGGGTCAAAACCCCGCCGCATGGCCGTCCTTGCGGGATTCGGAGGCGCCGTAATAGACCCCGGTCTCGGGATTGCGTAGGATGGCCTGGTAGCCGCCGAAATTGCCGGCGGTGTCATGCCCCACCTCGTGCCCGCGGCGCACCAACTCGCGCACCGTCTCCTCGTTGAAGCCGAATTCCAGCTGCACCCGCCCGCCATCGGCCATCGTGCTCCCGGTCGGTTCGGACGACCCGACATGCTGGACGCGCGGGGCGTCGCCGGCCTCCTGGAGGCTCATGTGGAAATCGATCAGGTTCACGACGATCTGGGCATGGCCCTGCGGCTGCATGGCGCCGCCCATGACGCCGAAGCTGATCCAGGGTTGGCCGTCCCTCGTGATGAAGGCCGGGATGATGGTGTGGAAGGGGCGCTTGTGCGGGGCGTACATATTGAAGTGCCCCTCCTCAAGGGAAAACATCTCGCCCCGGTTCTGCAGGCAGAACCCGAGAGTGGGCGGCGTCATGCCGGAACCCATGCCCCGGTAATTGCTTTGGATGAGGGAGACCATCATGCCCTGGGAGTCGGCGACGGTGAGATAGATGGTGTCTCCCTCCTCGAGGGCGGGGTTGCCTGGGGGCACCGACTTGGCCGCCTTGGCCGGGTCGATGAGGGCGCGGCGTTCTTTGGCGTAGGGCTTGGAGATCAGCTCCTGGACCGGGAGTGTGTGAAAGGCGGGATCGGCATAGAAGCGGGCGCGGTCCTCGAAGGCGAGCTTCTTGGCCTCGATGAAGAGGTGCAGGTAATCGGGGCTGCCGAAGCCCATGGAGGCGATGTCGTATCCTTCGAGGATGTTCAGGATCTGCAAGGCGGCGATGCCTTGTCCGTTCGGGGGCAGCTCCCACACCTCGCAGTTGCGGTAGGTGGTGGAGACCGGGTCCACCCAGGTGGAGCGATGGTCGGCCAGATCCTGTTCCGTCAGGAATCCGCCGTGCTCCTTCATGAAGGCGGCCAGCTCGCGGGCGATGTCCCCCTTGTAGAAGGCGCTGCGACCCTGGGTGGCGATGAGATTCAGGGAACGGGCCAGGGCGGTATTGCGGAAGATGTCGCCCTTGGCGGGGGCTTTTCCGCCGGGCATGAAGATGTCGCGGAAGCCCGGCCATTTCTCGTACTTCTCGGCGTTGCGTTGCCAGTCCTCCGCGATGACTTCGGAGACGGGGAAGCCGTGGGTGGCGTAGGAGATGGCGGGTTCGAGCAGGCGCTTCATCTCGAGCCGGCCGAAGCGGTCGTGGAGTTCGAACCAGCCATCGACGCAGCCGGGGACACTGACCGGGAGCGGGCCGTCCTGGGGGATGGCTTCGAGATTCTGGTCGAGGAAGTATTGGCGGGTGAGGGAGTGGGGGGAACGTCCGCTGGCGTTGAGGCCATGGAGCTTGAGGGTGGCGGGGTCCCAGACCAGGACGAAGAGGTCTCCGCCGATGCCGCAGCCGGTGGGCTCGACGAGGCCGAGGAGGGCGTTGGCGGCGATGGCGGCATCGACGGCTGAACCGCCCTGCTTGAGGATGTCGAGGGCGGCCTGGGTGGCGAGGGGTTGGGAGGTGGCGGCGATGCCCTGGCGTGCCAGCACGTCGGAACGCGTGGCGAACCGGTTTCCGACCGGCCGGTTGGCGGCCCAGAGGGCCGGGGAGGTTCCGAGGAGAGTCATGATGAGAATGGCCCGCAGCATAGGATCCGCCGGGCAGTAAGCCATTCCGAAGGGGCATCGGCAAGCGCAAGTATGTAAGGTTGCCGGGGATAACGGTTTGACTTGGTTTGGGGCCAACCCTACTGTTCAGCCGCATGCTGGTGCCCGAGACCAAAGCCGTTTCCTCCTCTTTGCCGGACGATCTTTCCCCCTCCTGGAAGCAGGTTGTAGGAGCGGTCGAACCGTTTCTGCATGAGGTGAATCGGAGCCTGGCCGACCAAGTGCAGGCCTTTGATCCGGAGATTGCCCGGTATGCGCGCTACGCGTTGACGGGTCAGGGCAAGCAGCTTCGCCCGGCGTTGGTCGCTCTCAGCGCCGGGGCCACCGGCGAGGTCACCGCCTCGCATGTCGAGGTGGCCGTCATCATCGAGATGGTGCACTTGGCGACGCTGGTGCACGACGACATCATGGACGAGGCGCAGCTGCGGCGGGGGCGCCCAACCCTGGCTTCCAACTGGGGCAACGAGATCGCCGTGCTGCTGGGTGACTGCCTCTTCGCCCATTCCCTCAAGCTCGCCGCCGGGTTTCCGACCACCGAGGTCTGCCGCGCCGTGTCCGCCGCCACCAACACCGTCTGCGCGGGCGAGATTCTCCAGACGCAGGCGCGCCACAACACCGATCTTTCGCGTGAGGATTACTTCAAGATGCTCCGCATGAAGACCGGCGAGCTCTTTGCGCTCTCCTGTGACCTGGGGGCGTACCTCACCGGCGCGCAAGGCGAGACACGCAGCGCGCTGCGGCAGTATGGCCTGGCGATGGGCACGGCCTATCAGATCTTTGATGATTGCGTGGACCTGTTCGGGTCCGAGGCCAGCACGGGCAAGTCGCTGGGGACCGACCTGGCCAAGGGCAAGCTGACGTTGCCCATCCTGATCCTGCTGGAGAAGGCCGGACGCGCCCAGCGGAACCAGGTGCTGTCCTGGCTGGGCGAATGGCAGCCCGGTTTCTACCGCGAACTGCGTCGCCACCTGGACGAGGCCAACGTGCTGGAGGATTCCCGCAAGGTGGTGGCGGACTACCTGGACTTGGCCGGACAAATGCTGGAATCCCTGCCGGCGTCGGAGTACCGCCTGCGACTGGGGGCCTTGGCCGGCTACCTCGAACAACGGATCCGCGCGCTCGGTGCCGCCGCCGCCGCCGCTGACTGAAGGATGAGTGAACCTGTGCGAGTTGAGGGGGCAGAGAGGCTGATCGCCGTGGCCCCGCCACACCAGACGCCGGCCATCCATGAGGTCAGCGAAGCCACCCTCGTCAAGCGGGCCCAGAAGGAGGATCTGGAGGCCTACGACGAGCTCGTCCGCCGCTTCCAGGAACGGGTCTATGCCACCATCTACCACATGACCGCCAATCATGAGGATGCCAACGACCTGGCCCAGGAAACCTTCATCAAGGGTTACCAGGCCCTCAAATCCTTCAAGGGCGACTCCAGCTTCTACACCTGGCTCTACCGGATCGCCGTCAACAAGACGATCAACTTCCTCAAGCAGCGCCGGAACCGGACCCAGCTCAGCCTGAACGACCTCGATCTCAACACCGAAAAGGATCCCGATCTGGTCGCGCTGATCTCGGACAAGACCCCGCGCCGCGAAGTCAGCCTGGCCGAGCTGCAGAACAAGCTCAGCGCCGCGATGATGAAGCTTTCCGAGGTGCACCGCCTCGTGGTCACGCTGCACGACATCCAGGGGCTTCCCCATGAGGAGATCGCCGGCATCATGGATTGCAACGTCGGCACCGTCCGGTCCCGCCTTTTCTACGCCCGCCAGCAGTTGCAGGCATACCTCACCGATTACTTGAAATCGTCATGAAAGAGGAAGACATCGAGCAGGAGGAATTGCAGCGCGCCCTCGCCCTGAAGCGGCACGAGCAGCCGCCGCCCCGCTTTTTCAACAACTTCTCCGACGAGGTGATCGATCGCCTCCATCGCCCGGCGCAGCCGAGCCATCCCCCGACCTGGTGGCAGCGCTTTGGCTTCGGCGAGGACTGGAAGCCGCTCATGGTCGGCGTCGTGGTGGTCGTCTGTGTCGTCCTGACCGTCGGCCTCGTCTCCGCCCTCGTCATCAAGAAGCCCGAACCCACCCTCCACGAGGACTCGCCCGCCGACCAGGTCTATGCCCCCAACGGCAACGCCGGCGCGGACGCCGTCCCGCCCGGGTTCACTCCGGTGCAGGGTGCCACGAACGAAGCCGGCAGCATCCAGCCGGTCATGGCTCCCGAAGGGCGCTAGAGCGATGGGGATCGAGTGCTGCGGCCCGTCGGCTCTCCCCATGAACCTGGATCTGTCACGGGACATGTAGCCATCCCGCGGCCGCGGGATGAGGGGGTGGATGGTCACGTTGTCCATCACGACAGAGTCCGCCGCCTCACGGCGGCGGCTACGTGGCGCCGTAGGACCGGCAAGGGCGTCTTCCATGTAGCCGCGAACTTCAGTTCGCGTTCCGCACACAAGCCCTCAACGAAGCGCGAACTAAAGATCGCGGCTACAGGAGGGTTCGCTCATCGGTCGTACACCAACGAGATGCCCTTGGCGGTGAAGATGAGGCGGTTGGTTTCCAGGAGGGCGTCGAAGGCCAGTTCCTGGTTGCCGCCGTCCGCGCTCTTGAGGCGGATGCCGTATTTGTTGGCGTAGAGATGCTCCCACGTGCCGCGGTACATGACCGTCCCGGGACCCGTGCTGCCGGTGTCGATGTTATCCAGGCCGGAATTGAACTCGGTGCCCTGGGATTGGGTGAAGGTGACGGTCTGGTCGGTGATGGTGACCTGGGTGCCGGTTTGATCGAACCAGAGCTTGAGCCGGTCGAACGCGGCCTTGTTCTGGTCGTAACGGGCCCGCGGGATCACCACCGAGTCACGCGTGGCCAGCTCCGTGAGAGGCACACCGACCAGCTCCGAAAACTGGGTGGTCATCTCGATCATCGACCCCAGGTCCCTGAACGCCTGGGCGAAGATCTCATTTATCCTCTTCATGGCGTCCTCCATGTTCGTCGAATCCAGCGTCTCCCCCCTCGCATTTCCCTTGAAGAGGATGGTTTTGTCCAGGAACGCCGTGACGGTGGAGTTCCGCCACTTGCGTCGGTATTCGTTGAGCAGCGCTCGTTTCTGCAGGAGGGTGAGCGGGAGCTTGCGCTGCGCGACGTGGTTCCAGGAGGCGCCCAGGTTGAAATACCAGCGGTCCACGATCTGTTCATCCGCGAAATCCGCCGTCTGGCCGGACCGGAGATAGCTGTTGAGGTCGGGCAGGTGATCGCCCAGCAGGGCCACCATCTGGTCGATCCAGCCGTGGTCGTTGATGAAGCCGGAGACGCGGCTCATATCGGCGAGTTCGAGCAGGCCGGGGCTTCGCTTGATGGCGGTCACGAAGTTGGTGTCGCGGGCCAGTTCCTGGTAGCGCTGTTCCTCAGCCAGGGGCATGAGGAGCGGGTAGCGGGAAACGCGATCCCTGGCGGTGGGGTTGTGGTAGAGCCAACCCAGGGTGTCGCACGCCTCGAAGTAGGTGGTCGAAGCCGGGACCCAGGGGGAGATTGTCCGGTAGAAGCCGGTCCCGTCCACGTCCTTGGCCGCCTTGTTGAGGAAGGCGAGATACCAGGGGTCGGCCCCTTCCTTCTCGAACTGCACCGTGAAGTAGCCGGGGACATAGAGGATGATGGTGATCACGATCGCCACGACCGCCCCGTTCAGCGTGCCGAAGCACAGGCCCAGTTGCTTGTTGAGCTTTTCCCATTTGAAGAAGGTCGTGTCGTCCGTCCGGTACTTGAAGAACATGTTGACCTTGTAGTGCACCAGGAATCCCAGGCCGAACACCACGAGGGACACCAGGACGAAGGGAATGAGCGGGCCGATGATCTGGATCAGCATGGGATGCTCGATCTTGAACAGGCCCAGGATGGCTCCGCCCAGACCCGTCAGGGGAATGGCGAGAAGCGCCCCCAGCATGAGGCCGATGAAGGAGAAAAGAGCGCGGACGCCCCCCTGCAAAAACCCCGACGCGATCGCAAGGGCCATGAAGACCACCACCAACATCCAGAGAATCATGGCCCGCATCCTACCGGAGTCCGTCCACGGCTGGCACGCGGAAAATGGCGGTCCGCGCGACAAAATCCGGTCGGCGCGGAGGTCACCGGGCGTGATGAAAAGTGGGTGATCCGAAGAAGCAAGCGTATGAGTAAGAATAAGTCATACCCAAGACGCTTCTGGGGAAAGAAGGCTGCGCAGCGGGTTGCGTCCCAAGGTGAAATTAGGGCGAGGAGAGCACCCTACACCGCACCCTATCAAAGGCCCCTCACCCCAGCCCTCTCCCTATGGGAGAGGGAAACCCGTCCTCTCCGCGGAGAAAGCCCCCTGCACTCATCCCGGCTCGCTGTTCCCTCTCCCCCCGGGAGAGGGTCAGGGTGAGGGGCCCCTGAAAACCGACAACATGTGGGTCGTTCTTTTCGGATCAAGGATATGTCATTCCCCAGTAGCGTCTGGGGAATGACTTGCTCTTGCTCCCCCTTAATCCTGCGGAGGGATCGGATGCCAGTATCGCCTATTTCCAATCACGTCCGCGGACGTCCCCTCGATGCGGATTCGTGGTTTGCGTTTTTCCCCGGGGCTGTCAAGAATGCGTCCGTCTCAGCCGAAACGCGACCTCCTGTCATCCATTGCCTTATGACCGAAGAGAAAGGGAACGCCCATGATTCAGATCGGCGCGGGTTTTTCGCGCGGGCGGGTTCGATCATCCTGGGGGGCCTGGCCGCCGTCGTGCCCCTGCTGGCCGGGCTGCGGGTCCTGCTCGATCCGTTGCGACGGTCCACCCGCGATGCCGGCAGCGTGTTTGTCACCACCCTCCAGGCGCTGCCGGAAGACGGCGTGCCCAGGAAGTTCGATGTGGTGGCCGACCGGGTGGACGCCTGGAACACCTACCGCCAGGTCCCCATCGGCGCCGTGTATCTGCGCCGCGCTCCAGGGCAGGGGGTGTCCGCCTTGAACGTCGTCTGCCCCCACGCGGGCTGCTTCGTCAACGTGGCTGCGGACAAGGCCTCCTTCATGTGCCCCTGCCATGACAGCAGCTTTGCCCTGGACGGCGCGATCAAGAACCCGTCCAGCCCCAGTCCCCGGGCCATGGACGGCTTGGAGGTGGAGATTCGCGACGGCGACCAGGTCTGGGTCCGCTTCCGCAACTTTCAACCCGGCCACAAGGAGAAGATCCCCGTCGCATGAAGGCGCTGCTGGACTGGCTGGACAACCGGACGGGCTACCGGTCGCTGCTGCGCGAGGCGCTTTACGAACACATCCCGGGCGGGGCCCGGTGGCGTTATGTGTGGGGCAGCACTCTCACCTTCGCCCTCTTCGTGCAGTTCGTGACCGGGCTCGTGCTCTGGACCGCCTACAGCCCCAACGCCCAGGGCGCCTGGGAAAGTGTTTACTACATCCAGAACGAAATGACCGGAGGGTGGATCCTGCGCGGCATCCACCATTACACCGCCCAGGTCATGACCATCCTGCTGGTGTTGCACCTCATGCAGGTCGTCATCGACGGGGCCTACAAGGCGCCGCGCGAGGTGAACTTCTGGTTCGGCGTCGCCCTCCTCTTCCTCGTGCTGGCCCTCTCCCTGACCGGCTACCTCCTGCCCTGGGACCAGAAGGGCTACTGGGCCACCAAGGTCGCGACCAGCATCGCCGCCATCACGCCCGTCGTGGGCACCGACCTGCAACGCCTGCTCATCGGCGGCTCGGACTACGGGCATCTCACCCTGACCCGTTTCTTTGCCCTCCACGCCGGCATCATCCCCGCGGCCATCATCTTTCTGGTCGCCGGCCACATCTACCTTTTCCGCAAGCACGGCATTACGGCCAAGCAACCGCATCGGAAGCCGGACGCGAAGTTCTGGCCCGACCAGGTCTTCTGCGACACCGTGGCGTGTCTGGCCGTGATGGCCGCCGTGCTCTTCCTGGTGCTCCGGACCCATGGCGCCGAACTGGGGGCGCCCGCGGATCCCGCCGAACCCTACGCCGCCGCACGACCGGACTGGTACTTCATGTTTCTGTTCCAGATGCTGAAGTATTTCGAGGGCGGCACCGAGGTTCTCGGGGCCATCATCCTCCCCGGCGTGGTCGTCACCCTGATCGTGCTCATGCCCTTCTTCGGCCGATGGAAGCTGGGACACTGCTTCAACCTGGGCCTGCTGTTCGTTCTCATCGCCGGATTCAGTCTCCTCACCTGGCTGGCTTACTCGGATGACGCCGGGAAACCCGAATACGAGCTGGCCAAGGAACAGGCGGAACGGGACGCCCATCGCGTCCGGGAACTGGCCGGCAGCCCCCGGGGCATTCCCGTGGGGGGCGCCGTCCTCCTGCTTCGCCAGGATCCGCTCAGCCAGGGACCCAGGCTCTTCGCCCGTCACTGCGCCGCCTGCCACCGCTTCGAGGGCCACGACGGGATGGGCGGGCATCCGACCGATCCCCCTTCCGCCCCCGACCTCAATGGATTTGCCAGCCGCGTCTGGTTGACCGGCCTGCTCGACCCCGAGCATGTCGCGGGCACGAACTATTTCGGGGCCACCAAGTTCGCCAACGGCCAGATGGTCCGCTTCGTCAAGCGCGACGTGCCGGACTTCGATGAGGTCCAGCAGGCCCAGCTCCGCAAGGTGATCCTCGCGGTTTCCGCGGAGGCGCAGCTGCCCTACCAGCGCGAGCAGGACGCCGCGGAAGCCGCCGCCATCGAGGAGGGCAGGGTGCTGATCGACCACGAGGACATGCGCTGCACAGAGTGCCACTCCTTCCGCGGCCTCAATGAGGAACCGGACGCCCCGCTCCTCACCGGTTACGGCTCGAAGGATTGGCTGATCCAATTCCTCCAGGATCCTTCCCACGACCAGTTCTACGGCCGCCGCAATGATCGCATGCCTGCCTATGGCGCCGACCAGATCCTGACCGGGGAGGAGATGAGCCTGGTCGCCGACTGGCTGCGCCGGGACTGGTACGAACCGGAATCCGCCTCGGCGGCGGATGCGCACTGATTTCCTGCTCCCTCCACACATCATGCTCGATACCGTGTTCATTCAGGCGCATCAACCCGCCTCCAGGCGCCTGATGGTGGTGCTGCACGGCTTGGGCGACAGGGAGGCCGGTTACCGGTGGGTGCCCTCCGTCCTGAAGCTCCCCTGGATGAACTACCTCCTCGTCAATGCCCCGGATCCGTACTTCACCGGCTACGCGTGGTACGACTTTTCGGGCGATGCCGGGGCCGGCATCCGCCGCAGCCGAAGCCTGTTGTTCAAGTTGCTCGATGCGTGGGACCGGAAGGGATACACCACCGCGGAGACCACGATGTTCGGCTTTTCCCAGGGCTGCCTGATGACATGGGAGGCGGGGTTCCGGTATCCCAGGTGCTTCGCGGGTCTGGTCGGCATCAGCGGCTATGTCCATGAACCGGAAGTCGCCCTGCGTGAGCTTTCGCCCGCGGCCCGCGAGCAACGCTTCCTCATCACCCATGGAACGCTGGATCCGTTGATTCCGTTCGCGGATGTGCGCGAGCAGGTGAACGTGCTGAAGTCGGAGGGGCTCCGCGTGGACTGGCACGAATTCGTCAAGGCCCACACCATCCAGGGCGAGGAGGAGATCGATCTGATTAGGAGCTTTGTGCGCGCGGGATACGACCGGTAGCCGCCGTCGTCAGGAGGCGGTTTTTCAAATTGAAGTGAACCTGAAAGGCTGTAGCCGCGAACTTTAGTTCGCGTTGATTAAGTTGTTTCTTGCTTCGTCAGACGACAGTCACGGACCAGGCTGATCAAGTCTCGCAGGGATTCACCTCCTCGAATCCCCGCTCCTCGTACTTTCCAACGGCCTCGTACCGTAGTTTCCCCGATCCCCTTTTCGGGGATTAATCACGCCCCGATCACTGGAGTGAAAGCCCCCGGTATTCGATAGTTATTCCATGGGTAAAGTGGTATCTCCGACCAGGAGAATGGGTCGGTTCATTGGGGTAGGATTCATCTTCGGTGTTTTGGGATTTGCACGTCCGGCCCAGGCCGCGTTTCACGCCGTCCTGCAGGGAGTGTCCAAACACAGCACCAACTACATCTGCTGCAATCTGCAGGATTGGAATGAGCTGGATTACATCCCCGCCCGCGTCAAGCTGAGCGGCGGGCCGATCCAGCAGCAGGTCATCCGGATCGACTTTGACCACGCCAAAGGCACCATTCCGGGCATTGAAAACCTGTCGCGCTGGACCCTCACCGACAACGTCCGGATCACCTCCGAGATGGTCCTGCACGCCCCGCCGGATGAGATCAAGTGGTCCTACACCTTCACCATCGATGTGCTGGACGACAAGGTGGGCTACATCGACTTCATGGCCCGGCTCGCCGCCGGCGCGCACCTCAACACGGGCAGTTCACTGGCCATGGGCGGCACGCCCTCCCTCGGCACCCTGCAGGTGCACAAGCCCGGCGCCGCTCCCGGCGCCCCCGATCTGGTGGTCGTGAAGTCCGGCGCCGCCCAGGCCGAGCCGGGTGAGGTCATCACTTACACCCTCGATTACCAGAACAAACCCGCCGCCGCCACCGGCGCGGTCGGTGTGCAGATCAGCGACTTCCTTCCCGTCGGCGTGACCTATGTCACCAACAGCGCGGTGCCCAGCGCCGTCCTGGTGGGCAACCGCCTCATCTGGGATCTCGCCGATCTCCTTCCCGGCGATGCCGGCACCTATACCTACCAGGTGCGCGTCGCGGACAGCGCCGCCTACAACACCAGCTTCAGCAACTTCGCGCAGATCCTCAGTTCCGAGGATGACGCCACTCCCGAGGACAACCACTCCTCCGTGACCACCACCGTCCTCTACAATCGCCCGCCCGTGGCCGTGGATGACGTGTATGCGGTCGCCGAAGACGGGTCGCTCGAGGTCGGCGCTCCCGGGTTGCTTGGCAACGACAGCGATCCCGATGGAGACAACCTCTCGCTCAACCTGGTGGACAGCCCCCAGCACGGCAGCCTTGTCCTGAATCCCAACGGTTCCTTCACCTACACGCCGGAAGCGGATTACGTCGGGTCGGACGCGTTCACCTACCGGGCCAACGATGGCGAGCTGGAAAGCGGCGTCGCAACGGTCCTCATCGATGTGCTCAATGACAACGATGCCCCGGTCGCCTATGAAGACGTTTACACCACGCCGGAAGACGTGGTGCTGGTCATCAACGCACCCGGCCTGCTCGGCAATGACGCTGACATGGACGGGGATGCCCTCAGCGCAGTGCTCGTCACCCCGCCGTCTCACGGGACGTTGGTCCTCAATGCCGATGGGTCCTTCTCTTACACGCCCAATCCTGACTTCTACGGTCTGGACGGATTTACCTACCAGGCCAACGATGGAGTGCTCAGTTCCTCCGCCCAATCCGTCCTGATCACCGTCCTGCCCGTCAATGACGCGCCGACGGTGAGCGATGGTTCCTACACGACACCCGAGGACACGACGCTGGTGGTGGATGCCCCCGGGGTGTTGACCGGATCGGACGACGTGGAAGGGGACGGCGTCACGGTGGTGATCGTGGACCAGCCCGATCACGGCACGGTGGTGCTGAACCCCGACGGTTCCTTCACCTACACCCCCGATCCTGACTTCGAAGGGGAAGACACTTTCACGTTCGTCGGCAACGACGGCACCGACGACAGCAATCCGGCCACGGTGGTGATCACGGTGGGTGGCGTCAATGACGCCCCGACGGCCGGCGATTCCTCTTACACGACCGAGGAAGACACGGCGCTGGTGGTGTCGGGGCCCGGCGTCTTGACGGGGGCGACCGATCCGGAAGGGGATGACCTGACAGCCGTGCTGGTCCAGGGCCCGGATCACGGCACGCTCGTGCTGAACCCGGACGGTTCCTTCACCTACACGCCTGAGGCCAATTTCGAGGGCGAGGACAGCTTTACGTTCGTGGCCAACGACGGGGAGGACAACAGCGCCCCGGCCACGGTGACGATCACGGTGACGGGCGTGAACGATGCGCCGACGGTGAGCGATGGTTCCTACACGACACCCGAGGACACGACGCTGGTGGTGGATGCCCCCGGGGTGTTGACCGGATCGGACGACGTGGAAGGGGACGGCGTCACGGTGGTGATCGTGGACCAGCCCGATCACGGCACGGTGGTGCTCAACCCCGACGGTTCCTTCACCTACACCCCCGATCCTGACTTCGAAGGGGAAGACACTTTCACTTTCGTCGGCAACGACGGCACCGACGACAGCAATCCGGCCACGGTGGTGATCACGGTGGGTGGCGTCAATGACGCCCCGACGGCCGGCGATTCCTCTTACACGACCGAGGAAGACACGGCGCTGGTGGTGTCGGGGCCCGGCGTCTTGACGGGGGCGACCGATCCGGAAGGGGATGACCTGACAGCCGTGCTGGTCCAGGGCCCGGATCACGGCACGCTCGTGCTGAACCCGGACGGTTCCTTCACCTACACGCCTGAGGCCAATTTCGAGGGCGAGGACAGCTTTACGTTCGTGGCCAACGACGGGGAGGACAACAGCGCCCCGGCCACGGTGACGATCACGGTGACGGGCGTGAACGATGCGCCGACGGTGAGCGATGGTTCCTACACGACACCCGAGGACACGACGCTGGTGGTGGATGCCCCCGGGGTGTTGACCGGATCGGACGACGTGGAAGGGGACGGCGTCACGGTGGTGATCGTGGACCAGCCCGATCACGGCACGGTGGTGCTCAACCCCGACGGTTCCTTCACCTACACCCCCGATCCTGACTTCGAAGGGGAAGACACTTTCACTTTCGTCGGCAACGACGGCACCGACGACAGCAATCCGGCCACGGTGGTGATCCATGTAACGCCGGTTAATGACCAAGCTGTGGCCGTGGAAGATGCCTACGCGACCCCCGAGGACACCACCTTGATCGTGGCGGCACCGGGTGTGCTGGCCAATGATTCCGATCCTGATGGTGACACCCTGACGGCGGTGCTGGTCGATGGTCCGGCGCACGGCGATCTGAGCCTGAGTCCGAACGGTTCCTTCAGCTACACGCCGGATGTCGATTTTGCCGGCGAAGATGCCTTCACCTACAGTGCCCACGACGGCGCAGCGGACAGCGGGGTCGTGTCAGTGGTCATCACGGTGACTCCTGTCAACGATGATCCCGTTGCGGTCGATGACCTCTTCCTGTCCGAAGAGGATCAGGCGATCTCCATTCCCGCCGCCGGTGTGCTGGCCAATGACAACGACGTGGATGGCGACAGTCTCACGGCGGTTCTGGTGGATGGCCCGACGAACGGGACCCTGACTCTCAACACCGACGGCTCGTTCACTTACACTCCCGGCCTCAACTTCGTCGGCGAAGACAGCTTCACCTACAAGGCGAACGATGGTGAGGTGGACAGCAATGTGGCCACCGTGACCGTGGTGGTGGAAAGCGTGAATGACACCACCGAGGCGGTGGACGATGCCTATGTCACCAAGGAGGACGTGGCCCTCGTGATCAGCGCGCCCGGCGTGCTGTTGAACGACATCGACGTGGACGGGGATGCGTTGTCCGCTGTCCTCGTGAGTCAGCCCGCCCACGGAGCCGTGGTCCTCAACGCCGATGGCTCCTTCACTTACACGCCCGCCGCCGATTTCGTCGGGGACGACAGTTTCACCTACAAGGCCCACGACGGCATTGTGGAAAGCGGAGTTGCCACGGTGCGGATCACCGTCACACCGGTCAATGATATCCCGACCGCCCTCGACGATGCATACAACACCGATGAGGAGACCGAACTGGTCGTCGCGGCCCCGGGTGTTCTGGAGAATGACTTCGACGTGGACGGGGACGACCTGGTCGCCGTGCTCGTCAGCGCCCCCGTCCACGGTGTCCTGAATCTGAATAGTGACGGCTCATTCACCTACCTGCCGGATCCGGACTTTACGGGCCAGGATCTCTTCACCTATCTGGCTGACGACGGGGAACTGAGCGGCCTGGCCACGGTCCGCATCAATGTGGGCGGCGTGAACGATGCGCCCGTCGCCGTCAACGATGCTTACGTGACCGAGGAAGACACCGAGCTTGTGGTCACGGCGCCCGGTGTGCTGGTCAACGACACCGACGTGGAAGGCAACAGCCTGACCGCGATCCTGGTGAGCGGCCCTGCGCACGGCGGCCTGAGCCTGAACGCCGATGGTTCGTTCAGCTACACGCCCGAGGCGAATTACACGGGCACCGACAGTTTCACCTACAAGGCCAATGACGGAGAGATGGACAGCGGTGTGGCCACGGTCACGATCACCATCACCGGCGTGAACGATGGTCCTTTGGTGGTGGACGACGCCTACACTACCGAGGAAGACACGGAGCTGGTGATCACGGCGCCTGGCGTGCTGGTCAACGACACCGACGTGGAAGGCAACGGCCTGACCGCGATCCTCGTGAGCGGCCCGGCGCATGGCGGCCTGAGCCTGAATGCCGAAGGCTCGTTCAGCTACACGCCTGAGGCGAATTACACGGGCACCGACAGTTTCACTTACAAGGCCAACGACGGCGAGATGGACAGCGGTGTGGCCACGGTCACGATCACCATCACCGGCGTGAATGACGGTCCTATGGCGGTCGATGACGTCTACACTACCGAGGAAGACACGGAGCTGGTGATCACGGCGCCTGGTGTGCTGGCCAACGACACCGACATTGAAGGCAACGGCCTGACCGCGATCATTGTGAGTGGTCCGGCGCATGGCGGCCTGAGCCTGAACGCCGATGGCTCGTTCAGCTACACGCCCGAAGCGGATTACACGGGCAACGACAGTTTCACTTACAAGGCCAACGACGGCGAGATGGACAGTGGCGTGGCCACGGTGACCATTACCGTCACCGGCGTCAACGACGGTCCTTTGGCGGTGGACGACGCCTACACCACCGAGGAAGACACCGAGCTGCTGATCGCGGCGCCCGGTGTGCTGGTCAACGACACCGACGTGGAAGGCAACGGCCTGACGGCGATCCTTGTGGGTGGTCCGGCGCATGGCAGCCTGAGCCTGAACGCCGATGGTTCGCTTAGCTACACGCCCGAAGCGGATTACACGGGCACCGACAGTTTCACTTACAAGGCCAACGACGGCGAGATGGACAGTGGCGTGGCCACGGTGACCATTACCGTCACCGGCGTCAACGACGGTCCTGTGGCGGTCGATGACGCCTACACGACTGAGGAAGACACCGAGCTGGTGATCGTGGCGCCTGGCGTGCTGGTCAACGACACCGACGTGGAAGGCAATGGCCTGACGGCGATCATTGTGAGTGGCCCGGCGCATGGCGGCCTGAGCCTGAACGCCGATGGTTCGTTCAGCTACACGCCCGAAGCGGATTACACGGGCACCGACAGTTTCACTTACAAGGCCAACGACGGCGAGATGGACAGTGGCGTGGCCACGGTGACCATTACCGTCACCGGCGTCAACGACGGTCCTGTGGCGGTCGATGACGCCTACACCACCGAGGAAGACACCGAGCTTGTGGTCACGGCGCCCGGTGTGTTGGTCAACGACACCGACGTTGAAGGCAACGGCCTGACCGCGATCATTGTGAGTGGTCCGGCGCATGGCAGCCTGAGCCTGAACGCCGACGGTTCGTTCAGCTACACGCCCGAAGCGGATTACACGGGCACCGACAGTTTCACTTACAAGGCCAACGACGGCGAGATGGACAGTGGCGTGGCCACGGTGACCATTACCGTCACCGGCGTCAACGACGGTCCTGTGGCGGTCGATGACGCCTACACCACCGAGGAAGACACGGAGCTGGTGATCACGGCGCCCGGTGTGCTGGTCAATGATACCGACGTGGAAGGCAATGGCCTGACGGCGATCCTGGTGAGCGGCCCGGCGCATGGCAGCCTGAGCCTGAACGCCGACGGTTCGTTCATCTACACGCCCGAGGCGGATTACACGGGCACCGACAGTTTCACTTACAAGGCCAACGACGGCGAGATGGACAGTGGCGTGGCCACGGTGACCATTACCATCACCGGCGTCAACGACGGTCCTGTTGCGGTCGATGACGCCTACACCACCGAGGAAGATACCGAGCTGGTGATCGTGGCGCCTGGTGTGCTGGTCAACGACTCCGATATGGAAGGCAATGGCCTGACGGCGATCCTGGTGAGCGGCCCGGCGCATGGCAGCCTGAGCCTGAACGCCGACGGTTCGTTCATCTACACGCCCGAAGCGGATTACACGGGCACCGACAGTTTCACTTACAAGGCCAACGACGGAGAGATGGACAGCGGTGTGGCCACGGTCACGATCACCATCACCGGCGTCAACGACGGTCCTGTTGCGGTCGATGACGCCTACACGACTGAGGAAGACACCGAGCTGGTGATCGCGGCGCCTGGTGTGCTGGTCAACGACTCCGATATGGAAGGCAACGGCCTGACGGCGATTCTGGTGAGCGGCCCGGCGCATGGCGGTCTGAGCCTGAACGCCGATGGTTCGTTCAGCTACACGCCTGAGGCGGATTACACGGGCACCGACAGATTCACTTACAAGGCCAACGACGGCGAGATGGACAGTGGCGTGGCCACGGTGACCATTACCATCACCGGCGTCAACGACGGTCCTGTGGCGGTCGATGACGCCTACACGACTGAGGAAGACACCGAGCTGGTGATCGCGGCGCCTGGTGTGCTGGTCAACGACTCCGATATGGAAGGCAACGGCCTGACGGCGATCCTGGTGAGCGGCCCGGCGCATGGCGGCCTGAGCCTGAACGCCGATGGCTCGCTCAGCTACACGCCCGAGGCGGATTACACGGGCACCGACAGTTTCACTTACAAGGCCAACGACGGAGAGATGGATAGTGGCGTGGCCACGGTCACGATCACCATCACCGGCGTCAACGACGGTCCTGTTGCGGTCGATGACGCCTACACTACCGAGGAAGACACCGAGCTGGTGATCGCGGCGCCTGGTGTGCTGGTCAACGACTCCGATATGGAAGGAAGCGGCCTGACGGCGAACCTGGTGAGCGGCCCTGCGCACGGCAGCCTGAGCCTGAACGCGGATGGTTCCTTCAGCTACACGCCGGGGCCGGACTACTTCGGCGACGACCAATTCACATACACCGCCCATGACGGCAGCATGGATTCGGACGTCATGCTGGTCCGAATCAGTGTCCTGCCGGTAAATGACGCCCCCTCATTCGCGGGTGGCTCGGACATCCTCGTGGCCCAGGATTCCGGGGCCTTTGTCCTGGGTGGCTGGGCGAGGGCCATGACGCCCGGTCCGGCCAACGAGGCGGGGCAGGGCCTGACCTTCATGGTGGAGGTGGACCGGCCGGAATTGTTTGCAAGGGGCCTGGTGCTCGACGCCTCCGGCCGCCTGGACTTCGCGGTGGCGGAAGGGGTTCATGGCGTGGCGACGGTGACGGTGATCCTGAAGGACGACGGTGGCACGGAACGTGGTGGGGTGGATGTGTCGGATGCGACCATCTTTACCATCACCATCAATGCGCCGCCCGTGGTGGCCATTGCCCGTCCGTTGGATGGAGCGGTGTTTGCCGAGCCGGCGGAGATCAACGTGCTGATAGACGCCATGGATCCGGACGGCGAAGTGACGCGGGTGGATCTCTACGAGGGGACGAACCTGGTGGCCACGCTGGACACGTTCCCCTACTCGGTGACCTTCACGAACGTCGCCGAGGGCACGTATGCATTCACGGCCGTGGCGACGGATGATCGCGGCGCCACGGGCACTTCCGCGCCGGTGACGGTGCAGGTGGTGGACTCCCTGGGACTGCTGGCCGGCCCGGTCACGTTCAATCCCCAGTCGGGGCTCTTCGAACAACGCGTGACGGTGACCAACGACACGCAGATGGCGGTCTCCGCGGTGCGGGTCCTGGTGGACAACCTTTCGGAGACCACGACGGTTTACAATGCCTCGGGCACCGAAGGGGGCACGCCATTTGTCCAATACAACAGCATGCTGGAACCCGGCATGTCGGTGACGTTTGTCATCGAGTATCATGACCCGCTGCGGATCACGCCCAACCCGGTCCTGATCGCCCAGGTGGCGCCGCCGGCCGTGCCGCCCAATCCGGAGGGCGAACCCATCCGCATTCACCGTCAGCTCATGCTCGCGGACGGCTCCTTCATGATTGAATTCAACACCACGCTGGGGGGCACCTACTATGTTCAATACAGCTCCGACCTCAGGAGCTGGAAGACGGCGTTCCCGTCGGTGACCGGCACCGGATACAACCTGCAATGGATCGACAACGGCCCGCCGAAGACCGAGAGCTTCCCGAGCCGTGAGAAGAATCGTTATTACCGGGTGTTGCTTGTGCCGTGAGGAATCTAATGGAAAGGGTGGGCAAGATGATCAAGGGAATCAAGGGAGAGATGTGGTGGTGGTTTGTGCTGGCGGGCGCTTCCGCGGTGGCAGCGCAGGAACCGGCCGTGGAACCAACCGTAACGCCGGGCGCCGCGGAAGACGTGGCACACGCCATCCGGTTCGACCGGCCGGAACCGGTCCCGCGCAACTCCTTCAATTTCGGCTACCGGATGGGCATCAATGTGGCGGTGGACTTCAAGGGCATCGGCGGCTTTGCCCCGATGACCGATCCGGGCCCGGCCACCGGCAGCGGATTCAATCGCAACTACGATGACGGGTTCAATCGCGTGGACAGCAGCGGCAGCGCCGGGGGCATGACCTGGTACTGGGGCTACAGCGATGCCGCCCAGGCCGGCGGCGGGCAGAACCTCATCATGAACAGCAGCTCCTCCACCTCCCGGGCCAAGAAGGTGGACGTGGACGAGGACATGACGCACGGGCCCGAGTTCACCTATCGCCGTGACCTGGGTCCGTTCTGGAAGGGGCGATGGGGGATGGAAGGCTCCTTCTCCTACACCTGGCTGGATGTGGAGAATCACAGCACCTTCAACAACAGCGTTACCACCATTGCCGACTCCTTCGCGCTCAATGGCGTTGTTCCCCCGGTGGCTCCCTACCAGGGCACCTTCAACGGGCCGGGCCCCGTCATCTCCGACAACCCCCAGCGTGCCACCATCGCCTCCACGACGGGCGCCCTCGTGGTCGGGGAGCGGCAGATGGAGGCTGATCTGTACCAGTTCCGCTTCGGCCCCTACTGGGAGGTGCCGCTGAGCGACCGGGTGGCCGTGAGCCTGAGCAGTGGACTGGCCTTCGCCGTGGTGGACAGCGAGTTCAGCTACTCGGAATCGGTGACCATCACCGGCGCGGGCACCGTCACCCATGCGGGTTCGGAATCCCAGACCGATATGGCCTTTGGCGGTTATGTCGCCGGTACGCTCACCTACGCGCTGAGCGAGCGCTGGGATCTTTACGGCAGCATCCAATACGTCAACCTCGGGCACTACGACCAGTCCGAGGCGGACAAGCAGGCCGTGATCGACTTCGACGATTCCATCTTCTTCAGCCTCGGCGCGGGTTACCGGTTCTGAGAGCCATGGCACCTGAGTGTCCAGCTCGAGTGACACTGTCCATACACATCTGTCCCAAAACGGGACACGATCGCGGGTTCCGATGTGCGCCAGAGGCGGCGGTTGTCAGGCCGGAAAAGAGGACTGGCGGTCCGGAAACCGGACCGCCAGATTTACAACTTAATCAGTAGGACGCTAAGCCAGAGGCCCAACGCTCGTAGGTAGGCTATAGATAGGACCTGCTGCCGGACCCATGATGAACCCGGCGGTGAGCAATACAGTATTCCCGTTGTTGAAATGCTGTATCCGTAACATGCCGGGAATGGCAGCACAGACTATACCAGTGCCACCGCCATTGAGCCTTCAAGATGGTCCACCGATGCCCAACGGCGTCCGGATGACCCGCGCCCCTGCTTCAATCCCGTGGGAACGACCCAAAACAGTTGGTTTCCCTCCCCTCGACTCGGCGATGTCACATTGAGGTAATACTTTGGAATGCCTTGTCGGAAAGGCTCTGCGCGAGTCTGGGAGCCCCGGGTCTGTCGTTTTTTTGCCGCACCACGGCGTTGGGTTGGCGGTTCCTGTGCAGGAGCTCGATGGATGAGTCGGCAAAATCTGCCAGACCACAGCCGTCCCGCGATGGCAGGAGTGGGAGGCGGACGCCACTCACGGCGTGGAAAGGAGGAACATGCGTTCGCGGAGCTGGCGGGCCCAGCGGTCCTGGTAACTGAGCAACCGGTAGAGTTGCTCCAGGTCACGCAGACGCAAGTCGGGATTCTCCGGCGGCGTGTCCCAGGACGCATCCACACGTTTCAGGTCCTCGACCAAGTGTTGTTCCCAGTCATTGAGGATGGACTGGACCTCCTGCAGCCGGGCCACCAGGGGTTGGGCTTGGAGAAGGCGCTGTGCTTTCAGAATGGCGGAAGTATGGCCCGCGTGTGCCTTGAGGAACTGATCCACCTCGCGACTGACCTGGCCGACTTTCATAAAGAGGTCGGTGGTTTCATGAGGGATCTCCTGGACGTCGGCCGGGGGGTGACCGCGTTCCAGTTCGATCAGGTGCAGCAGCCGGGTGCGCGGCTCGCGCAGTTGCTGGAAGGCTGCGTTCAGGGCCACGTAGCGATCATGCGCATCCTTGCGTTCCGTCTCTCCGGCCTCGTGAACCCGGTCCGGGTGACACAGGCGTGATCGCTCGAGGAAGGTGTTCTGAAGTAACTCGGGGTCGAGCCAGGGCCGACGAGGCAGGCTGAGCAGGCGGAACGAGTCTGTCATGGCGCCGCGCCGTGGGTGGGGAGGGCGGGTCAGGCGCTGAAGCTTTCCCCGCAGGAGCAGGTGGCGGCGGCGTTGGGGTTCTTGACCTTGAACCCGCCATCCTGCAGCGCATCGATGTAGTCCAATTCGCTGCCGGTCACATAGAGGGCGCTCTTGGGATCGACCACGACCTGGATGCCGCTGGATTCCACGAGGATATCGCGCGGGGCGGGGGCCTCCTGCAGATCCATCTTGTATTGAAGTCCCGAGCAACCGCCGCCGATGACGGCCACGCGCAGGACACCCGAGGCGCGGCCTTGCTTGGCCAGAAGCCCCGCCACCTTGCGGGCGGCACTGGCGGAGACCTTGATCAGGCGTTCATCCCCTTTCCGAATGGCGGCGGGTGAGGCTGGCTTGGGTGCGGAACCGGCAATCATGGCTGCCCAAGGTAGCGGGTTGGATGAGCGGCGTCAATTGGGGACATGGGGGCGCAACTGAACGTTGAGCGGTCTGGTTCCGTTTCGTAGCCACCGCCGTGAGGCGGTGGATCCTTGGCGGTCCCTGAAAGCTGAACGTTGGGTCCCAATGTTCAACGCTCAATGCGTAGCCGCCGCCGTGAGGCGGCGGACCCAGTCGTGATAAGAACGGGGGTCAACGCTCAACGTTCAACGCCACCCGTGGTCATGCCATCTGCCTGGCGGACCTGCTGCACGCCCTCGACCATGTTGCGCAGCTTGGCCTTGGACGCCCAGCGTGCGGTCTGGCTGAGGCCGCAGTCCGGCGCGAACGACAACCGTTCCGCAGGCGCATGGCGAAGGCAGTCCCGCACCCGATCGGCAATGTCGCCAACCGACTCGATGTAGTAGCTCTTCACATCCACGATGCCCACCGCCACGTCCACCTTCCGGGACAGGGTGGCGAGGATCTCCAGCTCCGCCATCTCCCGGCTGGCCATTTCCAGGTGGATCTCGTCCACATTCAGGTCAAGAAAGGCCGGGAACATGGGGGCGTAGCGGCGCAGGCCCACGGCGTGCCCCTTGAAATTGCCGAAGCACAGGTGGGTGGAAAGCCGGCACCGCCCGGCCACCGATTCCACCGTGCGATTGAAGATGTCCACAAAGCGAAGCGGATCCTCGCGGTGCGCGTAGCAGCTCATCGAGGGTTCGTCCACGGTGATCTCCTGGCAGCCCGCCTCGACGAGGGCTTCGAGTTCGGTGCGGACAATCGGCAGCAGCGCCTCGGTGAGGGCGTAGCGGTCGTGGTAGTGGTCGTTCGGAAGGAGGCGGCCGCTGAGTGTGTAAGGACCGGGCACGCTGGCCTTGAGTGTGGGGCCTGCGGGAGCCAGCCGCTGCAGTCGCCGGAAGTCCTCCACCGTTCCCAGTCCGCGCGGTGCCGCGAGGGCGCCGGTCACCTTGTGCTTGCCGCGCTGGTCATGCGCGGGAGGGCCATGCCTTCGGGGTGGTGCGGATTCCAGTTCAATGCCTTCGAGGAACCCGTAAAAGGAGAGGTTGAAGTCCAGACGCGTCTGTTCGCCGTCGGTGATGACGTCCAGGCCCGCGGCCACCTGGTCGTGCACCGCCGCGGTCACGGCGTCCTCGATCATTTCCTCCCGGTCTGCCGGGCCGAACGCTTCCAGGTGGGAGCAGGCAAATTCCAGCCAGCCGGGGAATGGATAGCTGCCGATGACCGTGGTGCGGAGGGGATGAGACTTCATGGATGAATATGGATGGGGAGAATGAGGAAAGCGGGTGGAAGATTGAAGGCATTATTCGCCCAGGTGCTGGTAGAGCCGGGCCAGCCGACGCGCGTGCTCGTCATAGGCGGCCTCGAACAGCGTCGTCGCCCGCTCCGCTCCGACCACGGCCGTGGCGCTCAGAACCTTGGGAGGGGCGCCGGCCCTGGTCAGGCGCAGGGCGACTTCGGCCTTGAGCGCGTTGATCACCAGGCATCCACCCACGGTCGAGCCCGGCGCCACCGGGGTGTCGAGGCCCTCGACCGGGACCATGGCATCCCCCACCGGCGCCCCTGTGTCGAGCACCAGGTCGGCGTGATCGGCCAGCTTGCTCTTGTCCGGCAGGCGGCTCGCGCTGGCCTCCGCATGGGCGCCGCTGATCAAGGCCACCACCTTCATGCCGGTCCGGCCAAAGGCCGACGCCATCTCCACCGGCACGACGTTGCATCCGCTGCTGGAAATGACCAGGGCCGCGTCCTGCGCGCTGAGATCGAAATTGCGGAGAATGCGATCCGCCAGCCCGCTCACGTTTTCCAGGAACATGGCCTGACGCTGGCCATTGGCTCCCACGACCAGGTTGTGAAAGGTCAGGGACAACTCCACGATCGGGTTGAACCCGGGAAACGAGCCGTAACGAGGCCACATCTCCTCCACAAGGATGCGGCTGTGCCCGGAGCCGAACAGATGCACCATGCGGCCGGCCAGGATCGTCTCCGCAAACCAGTCCGCCGCCTGCCCGATGGCGGGCAACTGGGCCGCCACCAATTCCAGGATGTGGCGGCTCTTCTGCAGATACGTTTCTCCGGGCGACACGCCGGCGACGATACGGCAAACCCAAGCCCGCCCGAAAGCCGAATCTGGAACCACGAACCGGGCGAAAGGGGAGGATGGAAACCACGAAACACACGAAGCACAAGTCAGGGGGGGGGATGGGGACCACGAAATACACGAAAGGGGGGATGGGGACCACGAAATACACGAAATACACGAAAGGGGAGGGGAATACTCTGAGTCTGTCACTACCCGCCAGTCTCCCCTGTTGCTGCTCCTTGCGTTGGCGCATTTCAAGGCTCCCAACTTTCCCTTTCGTGTATTTCGTGTGCTTCGTGGTCCCCATCCTCCCCTTTCGTGTGTTTCGTCGTCCCCTTTCTCGCCCGCCATGTTTCGGGGTCCAAGGCTCAGATTGACTTGTTTTTTCACCAACTTATAGTGGTTCCGTGCCCGAGACAGTGCGACAGACTGCCAAAGCGAAGTTCCTCAAGTTCCTTGAGGGAAAGAAGCTGCGCCTGACCGCGCCGCGCATGGCCATCATCGACACGGTCTTCAGCACGGAGGAGCATTTCACCGCCGAGCAGTTGCTCGCCTGGTCCCGGGACCGGGATGCCTCGGTGTCCCGCGCCACGGTCTATCGCACGCTGCCCCTGCTGACCGAGAGCGGCCTGGTGCGGGAGATGGACTTTGGCAAGTCCTACAAGTTCTACGACCCGAACTACGCCGAGCACCCCAACCACAACCACATCATCTGCAACGACTGCGAGCGCATCGTGGAGTTCGAGAGCGAGAAGATCGAGAAGATCGAGAACGAGATCACCCACAAGCTCGGCTTCTCCGTCCAAACCCAGCGCCTGCAGATCACCGCGAGCTGCGACGAACTGAAGAAGCTCGGTCACTGCAAGCGGCGTGGCTGAGCGGCCCGCAGCCTTCCTTTCCACTTCGATCCGGCGTTGCGGTTTTGTCGCGTCCTTTTAGAATGCCCCGCAATCTATGACCGCCCCGACCGCACCCGCCCCGCTCCGCGCCTTCCACGCCGACGCGTTGGAAGTCCGCATCCACGAGCAACAGCCGGCCATGGCCCGGGACGCCGCCCATCAGGCGCGGGACTTTCTCCGCGAAACCATCACCCGCCAGGGAGAGGCATCCATGATCCTGGCCGCGGCCAACTCCCAGATCCAGTTCCTGGACGCCGTCGTGTCCCTGGGCGGCGTGGATTGGTCCAGGGTGACCTGCTTTCACATGGACGAGTATCTCGGCATCGATCCAGGGCACCCGGCCAGCTTCCGCCGGTTCATGCGGGACCGGGTCCAGGCCCGCCTGCGTCCGGGCCGGTTCCATTACCTGGAAGGCGACGCCCAGGAGCCGCTCAGTGAATGCCGGCGGTATGCCGGGCTCCTCACGCAGAAGCAGGTGGACCTGTGTTGCCTGGGCATCGGCGAGAACGGGCACATCGCCTTCAACGATCCGCCCGTGGCCGACTTTGAGGATCCGCGCAGGGTGAAGATTGTGAAGCTCGACGAGGCGTGCCGGCAGCAACAGGTGGGCGAGGGGCACTTTCCCAATCTCCATGCCGTGCCGCAGTATGCCCTGACCCTCACCATCCCCATGCTCTGCGACGTGCGCCGCATGTTGTGCATCGTGCCCGAAGCCCGCAAGGCCCAGGCGGTGCGGGACACGATCGAAGGTCCCATCGACACGGCCTGTCCCGCCTCCTGGCTCCGGCATCAATCGCATTGCACCCTCTTCCTCGACGGGGAGTCCGCCTCCCAACTGGCCTGAGCGACCGCGGCGTTGGTAGTTTCCCCTAGGCCACAATCGGGGCCTTGCCCAATACCGCCCATCACGCCGCGGGCTTATCTTGCTCCCTCGGGATTAACGTGGAAGGCCAGCGGAATCTCAAGGGGGTAAAACCAAGAATCCATTCCGCTGGCCTTTTCCATGTACCGATCCGATGCCCCTCACGAGATTTGAAGTTCCCCTTGACACAACTGGCCGGGCTTGACCAGCACGTGCGTGATCGGAAGTGGCTGAAATTTCCACGCCATGCAGGTGCAGGGTTACGAATAGAGCAAGATGGACACATCTTGCTTTTGCTCCGACCCTTTACCCGAAAAGAACGACTAACATGCTGTTGTTTTGCCGGGGCCCCTCACCCTAACCCTCTCCCGCGGGGAGAGGGAACAGCATACCATCCCAGGGTGAAGGGATCAGGGCAGCAGCCTCTCTCCGCCCGGAGGACCGGTCCCCCTCTCCCGGCGGGAGAGGGCAGGGGTGAGGGGCCTTTTATAGGGTGCGGTGTCGGGTGCTCTCCTCGCCCATGTTTCACCTTGTGACCCAATCCGCTGCGCAGCCTTCTTTCCCCAGTAGCTTCTGGGGAATGACCTACTCCTACTCCGTTCCTCAACCAGCGGTTGAATGGCATCCCAGAATCACACATTTCCAATCACACATGTCGCCCTCCGCCATGGCCGGCCCTGCCTTGATTCCCAACTCGTTCTGTGTCCAAATGCCGCCCATCGCATGGACGAAGGGATGTCCTTTCATTGGGTCGATTACCTGGTGCTGCTGGCCTATTTGGTCGGCACCGTCGCCTTGGGCCTGTTCATCGGCCGGCGTGTCCACACGGGGAGCGACTTCTTCCTGGGAGGGCGCCGCCTGCCCTGGTGGGCGATCGGCATGTCGCTGGTCGCGACGGATATAGGCGGGACAGACATCATCGGCGTGGGAGGACAGGCCTATACCCATGGGATGGCCGTGGGGAATTTCGAATGGATCGGCTGCGTGCCGGCGATGATCGTCGCGGCCTTCATCTTCGTGCCGTTGTTCTGGCGTGCCGGCGTGGTCACCATCCCCGAATTCCTGGAGCGGCGATTCAATGTGGGGGTGCGCACCGCGCTGGCCCTTTGCTGGCTTCTCTTCATGGCCTGCAATCTCGGCATCATGCTCTACGCCTCGGCCAAGATGATGCATGGCTTGTTCGAATGGAACCTCCTGCTTTGCGTGATGCTTACCGCCGGTCTGGTGGGGATCTACACGCTCGCCGGCGGCCTGGCTGCGGTGGTCTATACCGATGTCATCCAGTGCGTCATCATGATCGGCGGCTGCCTCATGGTGTTGGTGATCGGGTTGGTGGACCTGGGCGGCGTGGACGGACTCTTGGCGGCCGTGCGGGAGGCCGAGTCCGCGCGCTCCGCGGCGGGGGCGGCCTCGGAGGAACTGCAGCACACGCGGCTGGTGCTGCCGGTGGACACCGAGTCGCCCTATCCGTGGACCGGTGTGCTGTTTGGGCTTGGCCTCATCCTGGGACCGGCCTACTGGATTGGCAACCAGGCCATTGTCCAACGCTCGCTGGGAGCCCGCACCGAATTCGAGGCCAAGGCCTCCTACATCTGGGGGGCGCTGCTCAAGAATCTCGTTCCCTTCATCGTGGCGGTGCCCGGGTTGATCGCCCTGGCGCGGTTTCCCCATTTGTCCGATGGCGACCTGGCGTTCCCAACGTTGGTGTCCCATCTCCTGCCGGTCGGGTTGCGCGGTCTGTTCCTGGCCGCCTTCCTGGCCGCCCTCATGTCGAGCGTCGATTCCTACCTCAACTCCTCCGCCACGGTGCTGACCAACGACATCTACAAGCGCTTCTTCAGGCCCGACATCAACGACGCACAGATGCTCAAGGTGGGGCGTGTCGTGACGGTGTGCTTCATGGTCTGGGGCGTGGGCTTTGCGCTGATCGTTTCCCTGATCGAGGGGCGCGGCATCTACACCATCTTCCAGACCCTGATGGCGTTCTTCCAGGGGCCGGCCCTGGCCGTCATCCTGGCCGGGCTCCTTTGGAAACGGGCCAACGGCGTCGGCGCCCTGACAGGTTTCCTCGGCGGTGTCGCCTGTTCGGTCACGCTCTTTACGCTCAACCAGGAGTCGGTTTACACCGCGCTGGGCTGGCCCCCGCTGTTCCGCGTGTCCGAGCCATTCCTCTATTTTTCCATCTGGGCCTTCCTCGTGGCGGCCGTGCTTCTCGTGACGATCAGCCTGCTCACGCGGCCGGAACCGGAGTCCAAGATCGCCGGCCTGGTCTATCGAAGACGGGAGGCATCCGCATCATGACCCCATTGCACCAGTTCGGCGCATGGCTGCGCGGCCTGTTCCTGGCCGTGCCGATGAACCTGGCCGAGTTGCTGTTTCTGCTCGTCCCGGTGCTCCTGCTGTGGTGGGTGCTGAAGCTGCCCGAGACACAGGTGCGCCCCGTGGATCGCCCTTCCAGCCGTGGGGAGAACCTGCGGGCCTGGGCCGCCCTGGCCCTGCTCTTCCAGATTCTGATCTACTGGTTCCTGTAGAGGAGGATTCCCGCCGTCAGCGCCAGTCGAAGACGCTGAGGATGTTGGAGTAGTTGTCGGTCCAGAGCGGCGCCTCTTCGGCACCCGCGGCGGGCTGCCAGTTCGCGCGCCGTGCCAGGGTCGCGAGGGTTTCCCGGTTCTGCGCCAACACCGCCCAATGGGATGGATCCCTTCCCGCCGCCTGCGCCTCGGGCGTCACATATTGGTCGTGCCAACTCAGCGCGGCCCATCCCGCATCCGCGGCCAACGCCGCCGCCACCGGCTCCAACGCCAGGTAACGGTTGGAGATGTGGAACGCCAGCATCCCGCCCGGGGCCAGCTTGCGGCGATAGAGCGTCACCGATTCGCGCGTCAGCAGGTGCATCGGGATCGCGTCCGAACTGAACGCATCCAGGATGATCATGCCGAAGCTGCCATCCGGCGCCTCCTGCAGGCGAAGCCGCGCGTCTCCCTCCACGATGCGCCACGCACCGCGCGTGCAGCCGTTCAGGAAGGTGAAAAAGCGGGAGTCCGTCGCGATCCGAATCACCGCGGGATCGATCTCGTAGAAGGTCCACTCGTGTCCCGGCTGGATGTAGCTCGCCATGCAGCCCGCACCCAATCCGATCACCGCCACGCGCGTCGTGGCCGGTTGAAGGTTGAAGGCGGTGGCGACTTCCCCGAACGGTCCGTCCGGATGGTAGTAGGCCAGCGGAAGGCAGGCCCGGTCGGGATCCAGGAATTGCCGGCCGTGGAAGGTGTTGCCATGCACGTAACGATGCAGGTTCTGCTCCGGATCAAATTGCACCTTGGAGACGCCGAAAAAGTTCCGGTCCCGCTCGATGACCTGGCCGGCCGGCGCCTGAAACTGCCACCCTGCGAACAGCACCGCCGCGACGCCCAGCCCAAACCGAAGCGGGCGGTTGGAGAAGGCGAAGATGCAGACCGCCGGCACCCCCGCCGCCAGCGCCCGCCCGCCCGCGCCCCCCGCCAGGCCCAGCGCCGGGAGGCTCCAGACCAGCAGCAACGTCGCCGCCCCCAATCCCAACGGCAGCAGGGCATCCATGGATCGTTCCCGCCAGCGCATCGCCGGCCGCCCGCGCGGCGGCAGAAGCAGGCACGCCAGCACCACCGCCAATGGATACTCGATCACATCCATGAAGAGTTGTGGCGCCACCAGCGCGTTGAACAATCCCCCCGCCACACCGCCGACCGACATCCAGATGTAAAACTCCGTCAGGTGCCGCGCCGCCGGACGGTCCGAGGCCATCCGCCCGTGGCACGCCACCGCCGCAACGAAGAAAAACACCAGGTGCACCGCCAGCAGGAGCCAGGCGGGCTCCGTCGTGCGTGTGACCAGAAGAAAGACCAATCCCAGGGCCGCATAGGGCAGCGACCGCGACGCCCACGCAGGGGACCCCATCGCACCCCGCGCGAAGACCAGCACGAAGGAGAGCAGGTAGAGCGTCAGGGGCAGGACCCAGAGCAGCGGGATGCTGGCAATGTCCGTCGTCATGAACGTGGTCACCCCCAGCATCAGGCTCGAAGGCACAAAGGCCAGCAACACCCAGTAGGCGCGGCGCCCCACCGTGAGCGGCGCGCCTTCGCGCCGCCTTGCGTGGTCGGCCGATTCCGAAAGGGTGCGCCGCCGGAAACCCCGCCAGACCTGCCATCCGCACCAGGCGATCAAGAGCACCAGCACCCCATAGCCGATGGACCAGGCCCGCGTTTGCCGGGTCAACCCCAGCATCGGTTCCAGCACGATGGGATAACCCAGCAACGCCACCATGCTGCCAAGATTGCTCGCGCTGTAGAGGAAGTAAGGGTCCTTCGCATCGTCATGCCACGTCCTCGAAAACCAGCGCTGCAACAGCGGGCCTGTACTGGACACCATGAAGAACGGACACCCCACCAGCGCCACCAGGCAGGCCAGCAACCCCGGCGCGGGATGACGTGAGGCCGCCAGAGCGTTGATCTGCTCGGGCGTGACCTGCATCGGCAGCCAGACCGCTCCCAACGCCAGCAACACCAGGTGCCCCGGCACCTGCCACCGCGTCGGCACCCAGCGCGTCCAGAGATGCGCATAGAGGTAACCGCCCAGCAACGCCGCCTGGAAAAACACCATGCAGGTGTTCCAGACCGACGGCGACCCGCCCAGCAACGGCAACAACATCTTCGCCACCATCGGCTGCACCCAGAAGAGCAGGCCCGCACTCAGGAACAAGGTGATGGCGAAAAGGCGACTCATAGACGAATGGGTGAATGGGTGAATCCCGAGTCATCAAGTCATCAAGTCACGAAGTCAGGCGGTAGGCGGTAGGCGAATGGGCGAATAGGCGAATAGGCGAATGGGCGAATAGGCGAATGGGCGAATAGGCGAATGGGCGAATAGGCGAAAGGGCATGCTTCGCGTCGCATCATGAAGCCCCCTTCCCGGGCCTGCCCTCCGAAGCCGAGCTTGTCGAGGCGAAGGAGGGGATGATCACGCTCTTGGCCGATTCCCAACGCGCCGTGGTCGCCAGGGCCTCGTTGGCCTCCTCGATCGCAAACCGGTGCGTGACGAGGCTGTCGAAGGGATACCGGTCCCGCTTGGTGGCAAGCAATCCCAGCGACATTCGAAGGTGCCGGGGTTCACTGGACCAGGAGCCGAACACCTGAAGCTGCTTGCGCGTGATCGTGTGCGGATTGAAGCTCACCGGTCCGGCGTCGCAGTAGTGTCCGAGGACAAGGTATTTCGCGCCGTCCCGGCACATGGCCATGCCTTCCTCGATGACGGATGGGTGACCCACGCATTCCAGCACGGTGTCCGCGCCCTGTCCGCCGGTCAGTTCCAGCACTCGCGCCACTCGATCCTTTGCTTCCGGCATATCCTCAAGATTGATGGTCTGATCCGCGCCGAAGCGCCGGGCGATGTCCAATCGCGCCGCCGGCGCCCCCACGACCGTGATGTGCCGGGCTCCGGCTTCACGGGCCACGGCCAGCGCCGCCAGCCCGACCGGGCCGGCCCCCTGCACGACCACATGGTCCCGCCACAACTCGGGCAGGGTCGGCAGCTCGGTCGGAATGGGATCCGTCAAAGCCGCTCGTCCCTGGGTTTCCGCGCAGATGCGTTCCACCCCATGAATGGCGGTGATCAGAGCACATCCAGCGCCAATGACGGCCTCGTCTGGAAGATTATCGGGCAGCTTGAACACCGTGGCGCCGGGAAGGAGGCAGTGGTAATCGGCATAGCCTCCCAGCCAATGGGGTGGCTGGTCGCACCGGTAACCGATGCCGTAGGCACGACGCTTGGGACAGCGGGTGGGCTGGCCCTTTTCTTTGCAGTAATAACATTGGCCGCAGGCCAGCGAGGAATTCCAGGTGACCCGGTCCCCGGGGCCAAGCGGTTGCCCTGTCCAGTCGGTGTCGAATCCTTCCCCCACCGCCTCAAGGCGCCCGGTCGTTTCATGGCCGAGGATGACGGGGAGAGTGATGGGAAGTTCCCCCTTCCAGAGGTGCACATCGGTACCGCAGATGCCGGCCATCGCGGTCCGAACCAGGGCGGCGCCGGGTTCGAGGCGGTCGGGAAGAGGGTAGTGATGAAGGCGGAGCGGTTGGCGAAAGGCTTCAAGAACAGCGGCCTGGGCGATTGGGTGCATGGCAAATGGAGGTTGCAGGTTCAATTACGGACAACGCCCACTTGTAAACGGAAGAACTTGCCGAGGAAAGGGATCAGTCAGGCGACATGGGGGATGGCATCGATCGGGACCCGATCCCGTAGCCGCCGCCGTGAGGCGGCGGAACCTGTCGTGATGTCGTGCATCACGAACCACCTCCTGACGTCGGCGGCTACTCCCCCCGTTCGTGCTCGAGCTCGTAACCTTGATCCGAAAAGAACGACCCACATGTTGTCGTTTTGCTGGGGCCCCTCACCCTGACCCTCTCCCGGGGGGAGAGGGAACAGCGAGCAGCGATGGGTGAGAGGAATGAGCGCAAGGGCCTTTCTCCTCGCGGAGGACGGGTCACCCTCTCCCGGCGGGAGAGGGCAGGGTGAGGGGCCCTTGATGGGGTGCGATGTAGGGTGCTCTCCTGGCCCATGCTTCACCTTGTACCGCAACCCGCTGCGCAGCCTTCTTTCCCCAGTCGCGCTTGGGGAATGACTTACTCGTAATCGTCATCGGACCACCCTGATCCCGTAGCCACCGCCGTGAGGCGGTGGAACCTGTCGTGATGTCGTGCATCACGAACCACCTCCTGACGTCGGCGGCTACGGGGCCAGCGGTTGGGCACGCCAAATAATACGTGTAGGTAATATGTATTTGCCTTCTCCCGCCTGGATTGGTAGGTTCGCCCCCATGTCGGGCCCAGCTCCCAGCATCCTGTTCCGGTTCCCGCAATGGCTTCCAGCCGTAGTTCTTACATGCCTTCCCGGCACGTTCCCTCCCAGCCTCGCAGCCGCCGACTGGCCCATGTTCCGCGGCAACCCCGCCCTCACCGGCAACGCCCAAGGCTCCTTGTCCGACAAACTCTCCGTCCAGTGGTCCTTCACCTCCGGCGGTCCCGTCCGATCCTCCCCCGCCGTCGTAGGCGAGCGCGTTTACGTCGGGTCCGGCGATCATCATGTCTATTGCCTGAGCCTCAAGGACGGCAAACAGGTCTGGGCCTTCAAGACCGAGGGCGAAGTCGAATCCTCCCCGCTCATCCTCGACAAGCGGGTCTTTGTGGGCAGCAACGACGGCCACCTCTACGCCCTGGACGCCGCCACCGGGCAACTGATCTGGAAATTCGCCACCGAGGACAAGATCCCCGGATCCCCCAATTGGGTCCAGGCGCCCGACGGCAAGAGCAAGTGGATCCTGGCCGGCAGTTATGATTTCCGCCTCTATGCGCTGGATGCCGCGACCGGCAAGAGCAACTGGGTGTATGAGAGCGGCAACTACATCAATGGGTCACCGGCCGTCTCGGGCGGAGTGACGACGTTCGGCGGGTGCGATGCGCTGCTTCACGTGATCTCCCTGGCCGACGGGAAGCAGGTCAAGGAAGTCGAGGCCGGCGCCTACATCATCGGTTCGGTCGCCATCGACGGACAGAAAGCCTACGTCGGCCACTACGACAACGAGTTCCTCTGCATCGACCTGGAGAAGGGCGAGGTGGCATGGCGCTACAAGGACCGGCTCTTTCCCTACGAATCAAGTCCCGCCCTCACACCCGACCTGGTCGTCTTCGGCGGCAACGACAAGCGCGTCCATTGCGTGGACCGCCGCACCGGCAACCCCCGCTGGACGTTCGCCACGAGGGGCAAGGTGCAAAGCTCGCCTGTCATCTGCGATGGCAAGGTCGTGGTGGGCTCGGCCGACGGGCGCCTCTACCTGCTGGCGCTGGCCGACGGCAAGCAATTGTGGTCCTACGACCTGGGCCAGCCGGTCGTCGGCTCGCCGGCCGTGATCGATGGCCGCGTCCTGATCGGCTCCGAAGATGGCCAGATGTACGCATTCGGTCCCGAGCCCCAAACCGCCTCCGCGCGCTGACGATTCTCCCGACTCATGAGTGACTCCTCCGCCACCCCCGCCCCGCCGCTGCAAACCCAGACCACCGTCGGCAACTACTTCGTCTCGAATTATCCGCCCTACTCCTTCTGGAAGCCGGAGCATGTCCCGGTCGTCCTGGAGGCGATCGAACGGCCTCCCGCCCCGGGCACCGACCTTGGCATCTACGCGCACATCCCCTTCTGCCGAAAGCGCTGCCACTTCTGTTACTTCAAGGTCTATACCGACAAGGATTCCGCCGCCATCCGCGGTTACCTCGACACGCTCATCGCCGAGCTGACCCTGTTCGCACGCAAGCCGTTCATCGGCGGGCGCAAGCCCTCCTTCGTCTATTTCGGCGGCGGGACCCCGTCCTACCTGTCGGTCAGCCAGCTGGAACACCTCACGGGCGCCATGAAGGAGCTTCTGTCCTGGGACGAGGTGGACGAGGTCACCTTCGAATGCGAGCCCGGCACGCTCACGGATCACAAGCTCAAGGCCATTCGCGACATGGGCGTCACGCGCCTGAGCCTCGGCGTGGAGAATTTCAACGACCACATCCTGCAGATCAACGGCCGCGCCCATCTCAGCCGTGAGATCGAACGGGCCTACGGTTGCGCACGCGAGCTCGGCTTTCCCCAGATCAACATCGATCTCATCGCTGGCATGATCGAGGAGACGGAGGAGAACTGGCGGGATTGCGTGCGGCGGACCATCGAGATGGCGCCGGACAGCGTCACCATCTACGAGATGGAAATCCCCTACAACACCACCATCTACCAGCGCATGAAGGCCGAGGGAAAGCTGGTCGCCCCGGTGGCGGACTGGGAGACCAAGCGGCGCTGGGTGAGCGAGGCCTTCGATGAACTGCAGCGACACGGCTACACCGTGGCCAGCGCCTACACCGCGGTGAAGCAGCCCGGGACCAAGTTCATCTACCGCGACCGGCTCTGGGCGGGTGCGGATCTGCTCGCGCTGGGCGTCGCCTCCTTCGGCCACATCGGCGGGGTGCACTACCAGAACCACCACGACTTCGATCCCTACCTGGCCGCCGTCACGGAGGGACGATTGCCCATCTACCGGGCGCTCGAACCGACCGAAGAGGAGCGTTTCATCCGGGAGTTCATTCTCCAACTCAAACTGGGCAGGGTCAGCCGCGCGTACTTCGCCGGCAAATTCGGCGAGGATCCCTGCACCCGCTTCGCCGACCCCATCCATCGGCTCAAGGGCTGGGGCTACCTGGAGGTGGAGGGGGACGACATCCTCATCAACCGGGAGGGCCTGTTGCAGATCGACCGGTTGCTGCACGAGTTCTTCCTCCCCCAGCACCGAAACACCCGCTATGCGTGACCGACACTCCGCCGTGCCCGGCCCGATCTCATGAAGGCACCCACCCTCATGACCGACGTCAAGGATGGGCTGGCCCATCCGCTCGACGAGTTCTACGAGCGCAACGGCATGTCGCTGCCGCCGCTCGATGCGGTGGACGGGGCCAGTGTGCCCGAGCCCTACAAGTCGCTGCTCGTACACGAGCGGGACATGACCTCCACCCTCGAAACCTTCCATGGCGGCCCCGTGGCCCTGCGGGTCCTCGGCCGCGAGCAGCGGGGCGATGTCTATTACCGGGAGGTGGTCCTGGTCGTGGAGGCGTCGCAAAAGCCGGTCGAGTTCGGCGCCATCAAGATTCACCTCAACCGATTTCCCGAGTCTGCCCGGCACAAGGTGCTCCAGGAGCATTGGCCCCTGGGCCGCATCCTGCGCGAGGAGGGGATGGAGTTTGAAAGCCGGCCGCGCGGCTACCTTCGGCTGGCTTCCGACCACCTCATTGCCGGCCTGCTCAAGCTGCACGGCGCGGTCCTGCTTTACGGCCGCCGCAACACCCTCTTCAATCCCGAGGGGGATCCGCTGGCCGAGATCGTCGAGATCCTGCCTCCCGTCGCGGGGGAAATCCCCGGCCGCCATCACGCCTCCTGAAACGCGCATCCATGCCGAGTCCCATGACTGATGCCTCCTCCGAGTGCGATGTCCTGATCATCGGGGCCGGGCCGTCCGGCAGCGCCGCCGCCGCCCTGCTGGCCGAGCAGGGGCACCGTGTCCGCGTCCTCGAGCGCGAGAAGTTCCCGCGTTACCACGTCGGCGAGTCGATGATCCCCTTCACCTTCCACTCGCTCGAGCGGCTGGGTTTGATCGGGCGGATGCGCGCCTCCCACTTCGTCAAGAAATACAGCGTCCAGTTCGTCGCCCCCTCGGGCAAGGTGTCGCAGCCGTTTTACTTCTTCAACCGCTACGACCGCGACACGGTGGCCCAGACATGGCAGGTGCTCCGGTCCGAGTTCGACCAGATGCTCGTGGATCATGCCCGGGATCGCGGGGCGGAGGTCATCGAGGAGATCACCGTGACCGAGCTGGTCCGCGAGGGAAACCGCATTGTCGGCTTGCGAACCCGCGGGCCGGACGGGGCGCCGCGCGAGCACCGCGCTCCAGTGACGCTGGATTGTTCCGGCAAGGAAGCCTTCGCCGCGGTGCGCGAGGGATGGCGGCGGCGCGATCCGAAGCTGAACAAGGTCGCGGTCTGGACCTACTACGAGGGCGCCAAGCGTGATCCGGGCCTGGACGAGGGCGGCACCACCGTGGCCTTCATTCCCGAACGTGGATGGTTCTGGTACATCCCATTGCACGGCGACCGCGTCAGCGTGGGGGTGGTCGCGGAAGGAAAGTATCTGAGCCGCGACGGCGTGCGCGATCCCGGCGCCATGTTCCGGCGGGAGATCGGGGAGAACCTTTGGATCCAGGACCACCTTTCCTGCGGACGCCAGGCGGGGCCGTACTACACCACCAGCGAATACACCTTCCATTCCGAGTTCTGCGGCATGGAGGGGCTGCTGTTGGTGGGCGATGCCTACTGTTTTCTGGACCCGGTCTTTTCCTCCGGCCTGCTCCTCGCCCTCAAGAGCGCGGTGCTGGCCGCGGACGCCGTGCATGAGGCGCTGTTGGCCCGCGACTTCTCCCCCGCGCGCTTTGCCGGATACAGCGAGGTGTTGCGCCAGGGCATCGAGAACATGCGCAAGCTGGTCTATGCCTTCTACGATCCGAACTTCAGCTTCCGCGATCTCACCCAGAGATACCCGGACCTCGCCGGCGACGTGACCGATTGCCTCTCCGGTGATGTGAACAAGGACTACACCCGCCTCTTCACCGCGGTGCGCGAGTTCTGCGAACTCCCCGAGCCGCTCCCCTACGGCATGCCCCCCCGTTCCCCCCTCGCCGCCCAATAACCAACGCCAGGAGCCGCCGACGTCAGGAGGCGGTTGTGGGGAAAATGAGTCGGACGCAGCGTGGGGCGCGATGGGGAATGGGTGATACTGGAATCCAATGCATCCGCAGCATTAGGAGTGGAGCAAGAGTAGGTCATTCCCCAGACGCTGCTGGAGAAAGAAGGCTGCGCAGCGGGTTGCGACACAAGGTGAACCATGGGCGACGAGAGCACCCTACATCGCACCCCATCGCAGGCCCCTCACCCCAACCCTTTCCCAGGGGGAGAGGGAGAATCGATTTCCGCACGGAGAAAGTCCTTCCGTCTGAACCTGCACCCTCTCCAGATGGCTTGCTGCTCCCTCTCCCGCCGGGAGAGGGTTGGGGTGAGGGGCCTTCGCACTTTCTTGGCAATGGTTGTTTCCTCATTTACTAGGGTGCCGCAACCCGTCCTGTACTCAGAGGGTCCGCCATACGCACGACACCGATCCAGGAACTGGCATCCCTCCTGCCGCCGGCGATTGCCCGTTCCCCTTGCCTGCCTCTGCCTATGGCTGCCGGTTCTGCTTCTGTGGAGCTTGGTCTCAGTCGCTGCTGCCGCCAACTCGCCCATTCCGGGCACACTTGTCCATTGGGGCGCTCCCAACTGGGGCGTGCGGGACATTCCACCCGAAGTGCGTGACCGCGCGGTGGCTGTGGCCGTGGCGGAATACCACGCGATGGCGATCGATGCCGATGGGGTGGTGTACGCGTAGGGTGGAGAGGGCACCGACTCCGACGGCGTCAGCGATCTTCCTCCCGGCCTCGGCCTGGCCCGGACCGTCGCCGCCGGCGAGACGATCAGCATCGTTCTGGGTCAGGACGATCTCGTGACCTCATGGGGCCCTCATCCCACCATGCATGCCGACACACCCCCTTCCTTGACAGGCGTGCCGGTCCAGGCGATCGCCGCTGGCAACCATCACGGGTTGGCCCTCACCCAGGAAGGTGAGGTGGTGGCTTGGGGCATGAACCAATACGGCGCGACGGACGTGCCCGATGACCTCGGCCCGGTGGTGGCCGTGGCCGGGGGAGGCTGGCACAGTATGGCGCTCACCGCGGAGGGCCGCGTCCGGGCTTGGGGCCTCAACAGCAACGGCGAAACGTTGGTGCCTGCGGACCTGACCGAAGTGATAGCCATCGACGCCGCCCCCCACACAAGCTTGGCGTTGCGGGCCGACGGCACCGTCGTGGCCTGGGGCGGCAACGGCCTGGCCGCAACCAACGTTCCCCCCGGGCTGGACGACGTCGTGGCCATTGCCGCCGGCGACGGCTTCAACCTGGCGCTGCAACAGGATGGCAGTGTGGTGGTGTGGGGCCGGAACCCATACTGGCAACCGACCGATCTGCCGGCCGACCTCGGCCGGGCCACGGCCATTGCGGCCGGATTCCAGCATGGCTTCGCGATCGTCCTGCCCAATTCGATCCCCACCGGAACCGAGGTGGACTACGTCCCGGCCGGGTTTGTCTGGCGCTACAACGACACCGGCTCGGATCCCGGCACGCAATGGCGGAACTTGGTTTACGATGACTCGGTGTGGGGCAACGGCCCGGCCCAGTTGGGTTACGGGGACGGGGACGAGGCCACGGTCATCGAGAGCGGGCCCCAGGGAGGAGCGCATCACGTGACGAGTTACTTCCGGCGCCGCTTCACGGCCGCGAATCCGCTGGTCATGACCAACCTCAGCGCCTGGCTGCTCCATGACGACGGCGCCGTGGTGTACCTCAACGGCGTCGAGGTGGCGCGGATCAACATGCCGGCCGGCCCGATCGGCAACAACACGCTCGCCTCGGGAGTGTCCCAGGACAACGCCACCGCCACCTTCACCCTGGACCCGGCGCTGCTCCTCGCGGGGGACAACCTGGTGGCCGTCGAGGTGCACCAGTCCGACGTCACCAGCAGCGACGTGAGTTTTGACTTCCGGTTGACCGGCACGGCCGGCCCCGGACTCTGGCCGCCGCGTCCGGGCTCGTTGGACCGCAGGTTCACCGGGAGATTGAACGAGCCCGGAAGCGTTCTGGCCCTGGCTCGCCAGCCAGCCGATGGCCGGTTTCTGGTGGGCGGTTTCTTCTCGGGCATCAACGGTGCCGACCAGCCTCACTTTACCCGCCTGCTGCCCGATGGGGCGCTGGATCCGAGATTCGCACCGGCGCCGCCGGATGACCTCGTGCGCTCCGTGCTTTCCCTGTCCAGCGGGGATATGCTGATCGGCGGGAACTTTCTCCGGATCGGAAACGCCGTCCGCCCCGGCGTGGCCAAGCTGGGCGCAGAGGGCGGGTTGAGAACGGCGTTCTTTCCCGAGATCGGCGAACCCAATTACATCAACGCCACGCTCGAGCAGCCCGATGGATGGCTTCTCCTGGCCGGGTTTTTTGACAGTTACGGACAGAATCAGGGCCACGTGCTGGATCGCTTCGATCCGAACATCGGCGGCTTCGACCTGCCTTTCGCGCGGCCCGAGGCGGACAACGACATCTCCTGCATGGCGCTGCAGCCGGATGGGCGCATCGTGGTGGGAGGCGGCTTCTCGACCATCGCAGGCCAGGCCCGCGCGGGAGTGGCGCGCTTCCACACCAACGGCACGCTGGACGACGGCTTCAACCAGGGCACCGGTGTGGTCCCTCGCGTGCGCACCCTTGTCGTTCAGCCGGACGGGCGCATTCTCGTGGGCGGCGACATCCACTACGTGCACGGCGTCCTCACCCACAACCTCGCGCGCCTGAATGCGGATGGTTCCCTGGACGCCACTTTCCATCGTCCCTGGCTGGACTTTGGCTTCGTGAACGCCCTCGCCCTCCAGCCTGATGGGCGCATTCTTGTCGCCGGCGATTTCCGCACGGTGGACGGCCAGCCTTACGGCGGCATTGTCCGGCTCCACCCCAATGGCACGATCGATCCCTCATTTGATCCGGGAGAGGGTGTGACCGGCACCGATGCGGAGATCCACGCAATGCTGCTCCTGCCCGGAGGGAGCATTTTGATCGGGGGCGAGTTTTCCGGCTACGACGGTGTCCCGGTCCAGGGACTGGCCCGCTTGCATGGCGGTGGTGGTCCGGCTGGCCCGGCGTTTGTGGAACGGTTCATCGAGGGCGCCCGCATCGAACTCGTCACTGCACCACCCACGGGCACCAGCGTCCATGCCGTCGAGGATCACCCGCCGACCGGCTGGGATGTGGTCGAGATCACCGAAGGGGGCGTGTTCGATGTCCTGACCGGCAAGGTGAAGTTTGGGCCCTACTACGACGACCAGACGCGCGTGCTCGCCTATCGCGTGGTGCCACCTCAAGGAGCCCAGGGTGTGTTTGGCGTCTCGGGCCAGGCCTCCGCGGATGGGATGAACAGCCCTATCGGGGGCGCAACGCAGATCGTGCTGGCCGGGCGTCATCCCGCCGACCAGGCCCCGTCGGATGGGCGGCTGGAGATCCAGGAGATCACCGCTTACGGCGCCGCCTGGCGTCAGGGCGCACCCTGGCCCGCGCCGCCCAGCCCCATCCCCATCGACTACGCCACCAGGGCGGGCGCCTTGTGGCGCATGGGCGAATGCTACGAACTCGACCCGGGCATCCCCAACCCGCCGCTCTGGTGGGTGCCCTGCACGGGTGAGCCGGGCGGCATGGCGGGTGCGGGCGGGGTGGCCGAATGGGGAGAACGCGTCATGCCCGCCACATTCCTTCCGGGCAACACATTGACCGTGACCTTGTCCATCCAACCACCCGCCGCCGCGAGCGCGTTTGCGGTCGAGGAAAGCATACCGCCAGGATGGAGCGTGGCGGCGGTATCCCGCTCGGGTGTGTTCAACGCGGCCCAGGGCACGGTGAGATGGGGACCGTTCATGGACGCCCAGCCGCGCCAGTGCACTTATCAGGCCGTGTCGCCGGAAGCGGCGCTTGGACCCGCTTCCTTCAGCGGGACGGTCTCGGTGGACGGGATGGGCAACTCGGTCAGTGGAGTGTCCGAGTCCGAAGCCACCTGTCGCCTGGTGTCCATCCAGGACGAGGGCGGCGGTCGTTTCGTGGTGGAGTTGGAGGGTGTGACCGGTGCCTCCTTCATGATCGAGGCCTCCGGCGATCTCGATCAGTGGGATGAACTCGGGGTAGTCACCCCGGTGGACGGCCGCATCGTCATTCAAGATCCGGAGAGTGGCGCGTTGGAGCGGAGGTTTTACCGGCTGCGCCGCGTGCCCTGAAGGTGAGTAGCCGCCGAGGTCACGAGGTGGGTTCACGACTGGGTCCACCGCCCAGTGAAGTAGCCGCCGAGGTCACGAGGTGGAACCCTGCGGCACCGACCACGATGGAGTCCACCGCCTCACGGCGATGGCGTCGTGTCACCCGGCTCCCACCCGATATTGTCCAGGGCGTGATCCAGCGCCGCCGCCGTCTGGCCGTAGGGAAACCGCGGATCGGTGTCGCTCTCCAGCACGAGCGCAGCCTTCACCGGAGTGAATCCGGCGAAGACCCAAACGCCCGGGCCTCCTTGCGTTCGCGACCCAGCACCACCTTCGTGTGCGGGTTGGAGGTCACTCGGATCCAATCCACCTCCAGGCGGGCGGGGAATGACGCCGTGATGTCTTCCGGACGGTCCACGCCGGTGTAGGAATTCTTCCGACTCCCCACCGCCAAGTTGAGGATGAGGAATTGGGGTTGATGAAACTCGCGCATGTCCTCGCCGGTGATGTCGAAGGAGGCGAACTCGGTGTCGTCGAGGTGGAACGTCATGCGTTCCGGTGTCCAGGAGAGCTTGTAACGGTGGAAGTCCTTGCTCAAATCCTCGGGAGCCGTGTGCCACTCGACCTTCATTGCATGGCGGCCCTGGTCGTTGGCGTAGTGAAGGGCGCAGTTGATGCGGCGCTGCTGGAGTTTCTTCTCGATCCCCTCCTTGCCGCCGATCTCCAGGATGTCGGTTTCGCCGCAGCGCGGCCAGTTGACGCCGGGAAAGTTGTTGCCCAACAACCAGAAGGCGGGCCAGAGACCATTGGCGGTGTCAGGGACCTTGATCCGGGCTTCCAGCGTGCCGTATTGGAAGGCGAACCGCCCCCGGGTCAGAAGGCGGGCCGAGGTGAAGGCGTTGCCGCGGTAGCTTTCACGGCGTGCGGCGATGACCAGATGGCCGTTCTCGACAAAGGCATTCTCCGGGCGGTCGGTGTTGAATTCGAGCTGGCCGTTGCCCCATCCATGTCCGCCCACGTCATGCGTCCACGTGTCCGGATCAACGCGATCCCCATTGAACTCCTCAGCCCACACCACCTTGGCCCGAATCGGGTGGGCGAGCAGTAGCGTGCCTAGCAGTGCGAACCAAAAGGAGGGGAGATAAGGCAGGTGGGAGGCGGACGATTTCATGTGGCTGGATCCGGCAGTTGTGGGATCGGTTTGAACGGGATCATAGCGAGGAAACGCCGGGCGCCAAGTGGGATGTTCGGTGTCCGTCGCGAGCCCGCAAGGCCATTGACAAAGGCGGCACGGGCGCCTGTGGCACAGATTCTTGCTCCTACTCCTGCCCTTTACCCGAAAAGAACGACCCACATGATGTCTTTTTGCCGGGCCCCTCACCCTGACCCTCTCCCCGCCTGCGCGGCCGAAGCCGCTACGGAGCGGCGAAGGCCCGGAGGGAGAGGGAACAGCATGCCACCCCAGGGAGAAGGGATCAGGGCAGCAGCCTCTCTCTGCGCGGAGGACGGGCCTCCGCTCGACTGAGCTCGTCGAAGGCCTCTCCCGCCGGGAGGGTTGGGGTGAGGGGCCTTTGATAGGGTGCGGTGTAGGGTGCTCTCCTCGCACTTATTTCACCTTGTGACGCAACCCGCTGCGCTGCCGTCCCAGTCGCGTCTTTGCACCTTGGCGGGAGGATCATTGCGGGAACTGGCTGAAGCCAGGACGACGAACGTGATACCAATGCTGGACGGTGGATAAGGGAAGGCGTTAGAAAGTAGTCATGAAGCGGACTTGGGTGGCTTCGACCTGTGTGGTGTTCCTTTGTGTCGTCTGCGTGGACCGGCCGCTCAGCGCCTTCGCAGCAGCTATGCCTTTCACCGCTACGAAGTCATGATGGCCGATGTGACGCAGGCTTCTGTGCCGACAGTGGCCGCCAAGAATCGGGTGAAACGACTGATGGCCGCTGAGGGATTGGATATGGAGGTGTTTGTGGTGCGGGATCTGACTGCGCATGCAAAGTCGAGCGGGGGCGGGTTTCCGACTTTGTCCTTTCCGATGTCGGTTATATCGAATCCAAAACCACCCTCGTGGATTGGCTGAAGATCGATTACTCGGAGGAGGCCGCTTCCTGCTTGGCACGCTTGAAAAGTGCCTTGATGCTCGCCCATGACGAGAGCCGAAGTGAATTCAGGCGGTGGACGACCGATCCGAATGTCTCCCGCCAAGCCGCAAAGGCGCAAAGGAAAGAGCCAGCCTGTTATACTTGGCGTCTTTGCGACTTGGCGGGAGGCACCTCCGTCCCCCTCCCAGTATCATGGAGGGATGAACGAGGTTCCGTCCCCGGTCGAAACCAAGATCGATGCCGATGCCCGACTGGAGGCGCACGAGAAATCCTCTCCACAGGGTAACCTGTTGCGTGTGAATGTTGCTGACCAGATAGGGCACCGCCTTGGCCCCGATCGCGCGGATGGCCCGGCTCGAAGCCGAATCCGGATGGAGCGATTCGGGTTGGTTAAATCTGTCCAGCCAGTGGCTCAGCGTCCTCCCCTGGTGGCGAGGCTCACTCTGGTAGAGGATCACAAACAGAACCCCCGCCACGACGGTCAGGCACACCAGCATGCGCCGGAATTTTCGCATGATCCACGATGAACCCGAATCACCCTTGCATGGAAGCACAATTCCGGGACCGAGGAGGTAGCCACCGCCGTGAGGCGGTGGATCCGTGGGGGATGAAGTGCGTGTGGGACCGCCTCGTCACCTCGGCGGCTACTGGTAAATGGCGCGGCCTGGATCTGGTTCAAAACCTCGGTTCGATACAAAGCAGATAGAACGAGGAAAGCGGTCGCGGCTGGGTTTCGTCCACGATCCGAATGTGTTGCGGTGACCGGGTTGTGCTCAGGTCCGCCGCCTGCATCGTCGCGCCGGTCGGGCCGTCGAAGCGATAGATTTCCACAAAGCCCCCGGGCACCGAGACATTGAACGAGCGCTTGACGACCCATGCGACGTAGTTGGTCGCGGCGTCGTTGAAACCGAACTCGATGCCGTTGCCGATGCCAGGCGGGTAGGGCTTCGGGGTGCCGGCCTGGCCCGTGTCGGCCTGCAGCGGATCCAGGCCCAGGGCCAGTTCCCAGCCGAACGGGCTCCCGTCCCCGTCCCAGTCGGTGGGCCAGAATCGGGTCACATCGGACGCGCCTTGAAACTCCACGGCCCCAATGTCAACCCGTTCGCCAACCACCCTGGGCATCCCGCGTTGATCGGTCGGGAATGCGCTTTGAAGATCGCCACCCGGCGGATCAACGGCAGGGGATCCAGGCAGGGGAGGCATGGTGCGCGTGGGACCGCCATGGTCACCCAGAGGGGCAAGCATTGGATCTCCGGAGGTGAGGTTCGCACCCGTGGAGGTGGCAATCGGTCCGCCTATCTGCGATTCAACGCTCGCCGTGTTCCCGGCCACGATCGAATTGTGCAGGTGCAAGGTGTCGCAGTTGCTGATGCCGCCTCCAAAGAACGCCTCATTCGCCACCACCGTGCAGTGGCTCATGGTGAGGTTGAAGAAGTTGAGGATGGCCCCGCCGTCGCCGGAGGTGCCCCCACCCGTGAGCGTCAGGCCGAGGAAGGTGTTGGTCGTTTGACTGCCACAATGGAAGAGGCGGTTCTGGCCCTGGCCATCGATGATCACCCCGTCGGCGAGGGCCGACGCGTCGAGCACAATGCTCTTGGTGACAAGGATCTGGCCGTTGGTCAGCAATAGGGTTTGGCCAGACAGGTGCGGCGCGAAAGTCAGGACGCTGCCTGCGGGTGCCTCGGCGATGACCTGGCGCAGGGAACCCGGCACGGAATCGGCCGTGGTGGTGACCTGGGCATGGAGGGGAAGGGCGGAGGCCAGGAGCATAAGAAGTGCGGAGGGACGGATGAAGGATGGCATCGAGGTTAGGATGCATGAAACCGCGTTTGAGTTCCCACACGTGATGTGAAATGGGATCGGGTCATTTTCTGCACTCTGCGGCCCTCCGCGGTTCTTCGCGCCCTCTGCGTTTATAATAATCCGGCGTCTCCCACGCGCCTGCCTCCGTCGGGTCAACCCACTGCGCGATCTCACACTTTCATTTCTTAGCCCTGAGATCGTGCCATGCCCGTTAAGCGTCGTGGTGATGAAGAACCGGTTGCCAAGCCAGAGGAGGATGAAGCACAAGACGCAAGCCATCAGGAAAGCCCAAGCCACCCCTCTGCGCGCCGTGGTCATGACGCTCAGGTTGGCAATTGGACCCATCCGCGTCTGTGATGTCTTGTGCGACCTCTGGATCGGAATGGGCGTCTGCATTGGCCAGGACTCAACGATAGCCGCCGGCCACCACCAGGGTTTCACCCGTGATCCAGGAGGCATCGGATGAGGCCAGGAACGCCGCCACTGACCCGATGTCCTCCGGGCGGCCGATCCCGGCCCAGCGGGGTTTGGGCCTCCACCTGGTGGCGAAGGTCGCCCTCCGTGATGCCGGCGGTGTGCGTCCATTCGGTCTCCACCATGCCGGGATTGATGGCGTTGACCCGAATGCCCCGCGGACCCAGTTCCTTGGCGAGCGACTTGGTGACGGCATCCACCGCCGCCTTCGTGGCGCTATAGACCGCGGCTCCCGGCAATGGCGTGACGCTCACCACGGAGCTGATGTTGGGAGTGGTTGTGCTTGAAATGTGTCTGTGTTTCGTCATGGGCGCGCTGGGGCCAGCGTGGCGTTCAGGCGACCATTGCCAGGGTTTGCCGGCGGATGGCCTCCTGCCGGTGTTGCCACGCGGCGGCCGACCGCACCTTTTCCTCGGCGAGCGTTGGGAGGAAGAGGACGGGATAGGGGGTGGTGGCTGCGAGCGAGTCCGCCTCGTGCACGGCCTGGCTGATGAGGCCGGCATGGACCGAGTCGCCGTATTCGGTGTCGAGATGCTCGCGGACGCGCGTTTTGAGTTCGCGCAGTTTGTCGAGGCATGCGGCTGGGAAGGGGTGGAGGTTCCAGGCGGCGTAAGTGCCGGTGGAATCGGGGCGGTGCCGCCGTGCCGCGAGGTGTTCCTCGGGCAAGGGATGGGAGAGGCAAAAGGTAGTGTTCATGGTGCGTGAATGGTTCCAAAGCAAACTAACTGGTCAACTATGTTAGAGGTGAAATTGATGCCGTGTTCGTTGGTTGGATAGGAATCTAGGCGGTCGCAGGAAGCCGGGCGCCCACCAGCGCCATCACGGCCGGCTCCATGTCGTTCAGTACCTCGACATCATTGTCGATCCGCGCCTGGAGCAGCGTCCCAAGCACATAGGCATACACCTGTCGCGCCGCCCGCTTCGGATCGGTCACCGAGACCTGTCCCTCCCGCTTCGCGTCAGTGATCGCGCTCTCCACATACCTGATCCCCCGCGCGATCAACTCCTCAATCTTCAGCCGGATCTTGTCGTCCTGGGTCGCAATCTCCACTCCGACACTGGAATAGGGGCAACCGCAGACTTGGCCAAGCTTTTTGCCCCTTTCCTTCTGGCTTTCGTAAATATACCGGCACCAGCCCGACAACCTCTCCAGCGGGGGCACCTGCGCGGAAAAGAGGCGGTCCATGTCCGGTTGCTTGCACTTCCAGTGCTCCTCGTAAGCCGCCACCACCAGGTCGGCCTTGCTGCCGAAGAAATGGTAGAAGCTGCCCTTGTTCACCTTGGCCCGCGCGCAGATGTGGTCCACGCTCACGCCGCCGTAGCTGCTGTCCCAGATCAATTGGAACGCAACCCCCAGCAGCTTCTCTTTGGCATCACTCGTGCGGCCCATTTGCGACTCTCGCGTTCGTTCGCTTCCAGGCCGCCCCTGCTCGGGATGACCCGTGTCATGGCGATCACGTTGCAGTAAATTGACTGCACAGTCAACTATAATGATGAGATCTTTTTGGCGGCCGGTGCCCGCTAAAAAACTCGGCACCACGAAGGCGGTCGCCTAGGCTCGACGCATGAGGCTATGTCTCTGTCAGGAAAGGGGCGCAATTCGGGGCAAGGCCATCATCCTCGTCGGTGTGGTGGCCTTGCTGGGTTCCCTCATCCTGATCGTGTTTGCTCCCGAGCGAAAACGCTCGCCGAAGGTGGGAACAACCCCGCCGCCGGTGGCGGAAACGGAGCGGACCAACCTGGTGCTGGAAGGCGGGCGACTTTGCCTGAAGGATTCATCGGCGCCTTACACGGGCCTCATGCTCGAGCATTACGCCGATGGCGCGATGCGCTCGCGATCGGCGGTTTCCAATGGGCTGCTCAACGGGTTGTCGGAGGGGTTCTACACCAACGCCCAACTCCAGGTGACGGAGCACTTCAAGGACGGCGTCTCCCACGGCCTTCGCACCAAGTGCTATCCCGACGGCGCCAGGAAATCGGAGGCCGAAATCGTGGACGGGGAACTGCACGGGCTCTTCCAGCAATGGCACGAGAACGGGTCGCCCTCGGAGCGGATCGAGTTCGCGCACGGCAAACCGGAAGGGGAGGCGCTGGCTTTTTTTCCCAGCGGCTATCTCAAGTCCCGCGTGCAAATGACCAACGGCCAGCCCGCCGAGCAGACCTTCTGGAAGGACGGCGAGATGAAGCCATGAAGGGGACCGGCCAAAGGACTTCGGCGAGCTCAGTCCAGCCGCGGGACGACGAACGCGGCGGTCTTCGTTTGTAGTCCTGGCTTTAGCCAGTTACCGGTTCATGGAGAGCCCTTCGAGTTTCGAATTCCTAGTGTTGAGTGCCGAATGGGAAACTTGAAACTCGTCACTTGGAACTGGCCACGGTTCATGGGGAACCGCCCCTTCGCTCGGATGCCGTGTTCAGTTTTCAACTTAATTGATCGTGAACACCTGTTGTTCACGAACACCAATGTTGGAAACTGGGTTGGGCAGGCTGGGGCTGGGAGAGCAAGAGCAAGAGCAAGAGCAAGAGCAAGGTTTTCGGCGCCAGTGCATCGTTGGGCGTCGATCAGCCCCCAAGCCACCGGCCCACCCCCAACGCTCCACCTTTCAACTGTCGTCTTACTCCTACTCTGCAGAGGCGAGTAAGAGTAAGTCATTCCCCGGATGCTGCTGGGGAAAGAAGGATGCGCGGCGGGTTGGATCACAAGGTGAACCATGACCACCAGACTGCACGGAGTTGCACCGCCACTCCGGCACCCGGCCACGGGACGGATCAGGCCACACAGGGGCGGGGGGCGCGTTGCGCGTTTCACTGAGTGGGGATGGTGATGAGGGGCAGGGGTTCTTTGGCGCCGGTGTCGGCGAGGGTGAACAGCATCAGCATGAAGGAGAAGGCGCGCTTGCTCCGCAGGTCGCGGTCGTCGATCCAGAACCAGCGTTCCCGATAGAACACCGCCACGGCCGCCTCCTCCGGCCGGTCGTCCGTGCAGTGGATGCGGAGGAGGGCGTGCTCCGACCCGGATTGGCCGCCCTCCACGCTACCCGGGGTTGCACGGCCCTGGGCCACGTCCTCCGCCGGCACCTCGATGCGCGCCGCCATGGAGTTCATGATGTGGAGGATGGAACGGGTAATGACGGCCACCTCCCGGTTGTTCGCGCCGAGCCCTCCGAACACCAGGGCGAACTCGCTGACCTCCGGATCGAGCCGGAGGCGTTCGCGCAGCTCGCGCGCGTTCGCCAGGCTCGCCTCATCAATATCCGTGGCACGGAGGGTGAGAATGCTGGCCGGACGCTCGGGTGTGTCGCTCTTGACCCGCAGGCTCACGGCGCCGGAAAGTTGAAGTTGACGCAGGAGTTCCAGGACACGCAGGAAATCCTCCTCGGGCGGGATGACGGTGTCCAGGGAGGTCAGCTGGTTTTTGAGGCCATTGATGGAGCCGGCCGCGGCCATCAGGACAGCGTCCGCCGGCCAGCCCGACTCGATCATGAAGAACACCGAATCGGGGGGCAGCGGCGTCATGAGGGCCTTGATGAATTGATTCCCGGTGAGGGGGGTGTAGGTGATGGTGGGCCGGTCGGTGAACTTGCCCTGCCCTCCCAGGAAGAGGCTGTTGCCCTGGACGGCCGAGGAGGAGGAGACCTGTCCTCCGACATTGAGGCCGGTTTCCAGCGAATAGCCGGCCACGATCTGGCCGACGTCCACAAAGATGGGCGGGTCAAGGTAGCGCAGCTTGACGATGTTCAGCAGGGTCTGCCGCTTCCAGGATTCCGAGATGGCGCTGCTGTAATCGTAACGGTCCCGGGCCACGGTGCCCGGGCCGATGCTCTTGCAGCCTGCACCGGCCAGGAGGAGTCCGACGGCCAGGACAAGGAGTCCCGCCTTTCGGACGGGTGAATCAGGGTGATGCATGCGCATGGTCAATCGGGTGAGAGTTGCCAGGAGGAGTCGGGGTCGTAGGTGGTCAGCCGGCGAGCCTTCCGGGTGGTGTCCTTGCCGAGGTCCGTTTGGAAGACCCGCCCTTGCTGGTTGACGATAACGCTCATCACCCCGGAGTCCCCATGCGCCGCCGGCCAGGCCAGCAGCGCGAACCCTCCGATCATGTTGTCGTTGATGACGTAGTTGTACTTGCCGCCGGGGGCGTGTTTGCCCTGCCGTTGGAGAATCTTGTAGTAGTAGCCGTGAAGCGGGTTCGGCTCGCCTTCCCGCGGGGGTGACTTCCGAAAGTATCCTTCCTCCTGAGCCAGGGCCATGAACGGACCCAACGGGCTTGGCTCCCCGTTGAGTTCCGGCGGCCAATAAAGCCCATCGGTGCGTCCGGGGGAACTGGAGAGTCGCGACGCATATTCCAAGACCTCATCGCCGTCCCGATCCCGACTCGCGTAATACCGTTGCGCATCCGGTTCGGATCTGGCTGCCATTTCTGCTGCGTCGGGCGCGGCCGATCCGCTTGACTTGGCCGGTCCGGCCGGTCCGGTCGGTCGGGCCGGTCCGGTCGATCGATGTTGATATCGTTGTCGATGTCGATATCCACGTCCCCGTGGTAGCCCCCACCCCAAAGAACCATGCCGCCGCCGCCAATCCAGATGCCGCCGCCATGCCAGTCACAGTTGTTGGCGATGAGCGGGTCCGGATGCAGGGCGATCGGCATGGCAAGCTTCTCCAACTCCGCGGCGCTGCGGGCCGCCGGAGCGGATGGAGGAGGGGCCGGCTCCGATGCAGGGGGCGTTGTTGGCACGGCCGCGGGGGACTCTTTCGGCGGGGCCGCCGGGGGCGCGATGAACACCGGGGAATTCTGGGATCGGGCGGATGGGGCCACGCAGCAAAGCCCGAGTAGGATGAGGCAGATCGTTTTCATAGGCCGGGAAGCAGGGCGACGGCGTAAAGCACGGTGGCGAGCGCGCGCAGCAAGTGGGTCGGGAGATTCGAATAATAGACCGCCAGCGTGGACCAAAGCCCGAGGCCGGCGAACCCCGCCCAACGGGCAACGTGCCCGAGGCCGCGCAGTCCCCGCGTCATGCATCCCGGCCGGTTGGATTTCGGCGAGGTCATGGCATCAGGGTGCTTCGTCGTCCCGGATGAGTATCCCGGGCGGGAGTCCCGCCAGGTGCGCGTGGAGGATGCGCCGCATCTCCTCGATGGTGGCCGGCTTGTCCAGGCAGGTGTGGAAACTGCGCACGATTGCCTCCGTCCGGGTCCAGCTCCCGGAGCCTGGCTTCCAGGGTGCCGCGCAGGCGGCCGGCCGCCATCCCGGCCAGTCCGCCTTCCACACGCAGCAGCACGGTTGCGGGGACGCTGCGCTGCAAGGGGTCGTCGGGGCCGCGTCGCAGGACGGCCACCAGCGGCGCGCCCAGCCCGGGTTGACGGTTGCGCACGCTCAGGCCCCGGCACCAGGAATTGGTCGGCCACCAGGAAGCGCGAGACGTCCGACGCCGGCCAGGGAAAACCCGTTGGCACGCAGGCCACGTCGATCCTCCCCGACGGGAGCGACCGCACGCCCGCCGAGAGGTCGGCCACGACGTTGGTGGCGCGCCGCCCGGTGAGCGACCGCCCGAGGGCAAAGTTGTAAAGTTCGCAGGCGTCCCGGAAACGATGATCGAAGGCGCCGGGCTGTGCTCCCTCGGCGTCGTCGAAGAGGAAGAGCCAGGCATACACCGCCGAAGCCAGGTAATAGTCGCGCGCGTCCCTGGTCTCCCAGGGCTTGACGCTGCGGCGCAGGCGTTCTCCTGCGAGATAGGAGAGCTCGGACAAAGCGAAGAGGTGGTCCGGCTCCCGGTTTTCCGCGAGCTTCTGTTGGATGGCTTGGAGCGCCTCATCCGGTGCCGCCTCGAAGCGATCCCCCTGCTCGAACCGATGGAGAATGAAGCGGGTCTCGGCACTCAGCACGCCATCGCCAACCGGGTTCTGATGAATCTGCCGATGGACGCGGGACGTGGGGGCCCGGTCCGCGCCGATGGGGGCGGTGCAGCCGGCGCCGGCCAGGATCAATCCGGCCCACGCCAGGCAGGTTGTGGCCGCCGTCGTCGTCCAGGCGGAGTGGATGCGGACCCTCATGCGTCGCGGATCTAGCTCGTTGAGCCGGGAGGCTATTCTTTTCCCGCCTTGATGGCCGCCGCCATCTCATCGGTTCCCGGAGCGGCCGGTTCCTCCTCCGTCTCCTTTCCGTCGCCGCGGAAGACCGTCACCTTGTTGGGCAGGTCCGCCATGAGTTGCATGATCTCGCCGGCGGTGCCGAAGACGAACTCCTCGCGCCGCTCGGGGATCGGCATGCGGTAGAAGATGGAGAGGGGAAGCCACCGGCCGGATCGTCCAAGAATGAACTCCTGGCCTATCATCTTGGGATCCTGCGGATCATACCCCTCCTGGGTGACGACGTAGGGGCCGCCGGCATCGCGGGGGTTGAATTCGGAGGCTTGTTTCCACGAGGCCAGACTGGCCAGGCGGACATCAAGAAAGCAGTTTGTTATGCTGCGAAGGTTTGCCTGATCCATAGAGCGTGAGGGGATTGAGGGTTGTGGAAAGGGTTCATGGAAGGCGATTGCAGGGGAGCCGGTGCATGGAGAGGGGGAAAGGCTACGTCTCGGTTTGAAAAGGACCCATGATGCGCGCAACGTCCGATCTGGCTAAAGCCAGGACTGAAAGCGAGGCCGCCAACGTTCGTAGTCCTGGCTTTAGCCAGATCGGGCAGGCCGGTTCTTAGGGAGGCACCCCGGCGGGAATGGTTTATTGCGAACTTCATCTCGCACCCTTACTCCTCGGGCTCTGGCGGCGGGGGGGCGTCCTCGAAGCTGCCCCCGAGTGCGAGGTGCAGGTTGACGCGCTGGCTCAGGTGCTCGCTTTGCACGCGCAGCAGGGTCAGCCGGGCCGCGTCGAGGTTGAGCTGCTGCTGCTTCACGGCGCGCTGGTCTCCACGACCGATGCGCCGCGATGTCTCGGCATGGCTGAGCGCCAGGGCCTGGCTGGACTGGACCTGGCGCAGGAAGGCCTCGCGATCCTCCAGGTTCTGTCCGGCGTCCAGGAGGTTTTCCACATCGCCCAGGGCGCGCAGGGCCAGGCGCGCGTATTCGGCCACGGCCTGCTGCTGTTCAATGGTGCGGATCTCGACCTGGGTGTTGAGCGCGCCGCCTTGATAAATGGGCGCGATCAGACGGGCGCCGGCCCCCGCCGCCGGGTTCTCAAAGTCCTCCTTCAATTGGAGGATGTCGCTGCGGAGCGCCGACACGTTGGCGTTGAGAATGACGCGCGGCAGCCGGGCGGCCTTGGCTTCGCCCACGCGATGGAAGGCGGCGGCCACACGCCGTTCGGCCGCCACGAGGTCGGGGCGGCGCTCCAGCATTTCCAGGGGCAGCCCGACGGGAATGGGACCGGGCAACGCGGTCAGGTCGCGGCGCGCCTGGAGCTCGGTCGCGGGATAGCGCCCGAGCAGGAGTTCCAACGCGCGCACCGCCTGTCCGTGGGCCAGGCGGACCTGCGTCTCGGCATCCCGCAGGTTGCCCAGGTTGGCCTGCGCCAACGCGACGTCCTGGTCGGTGCCGACGCCGACCTGACGGCGGTTCTCGGCCAGGCGCACCAACTCCTGTCCCGCCTGGACCATCTCACCCGAGATCTGCAGTTGCAGCCAGGTTTCGCTGGCGACAAACCAGCTCCGGGCGACGGTGGCCGCCAGGGATTGCCGGCTGAACTCGAAGTCGGCCTGGGCCGACGCGTGGGCGGCCTGCGCGGCGTTGCGTTCATAGCGCAGCCGGCCCCAGAGGTCCGGTTCCCACGACGCCCCCAGCGACACGCCCTGGAGGGCGGAGTTGAGGTCGCCGCCGCCCAGGTTGAACCCCCCCACGCCCAGGAGATTGACGGCCGGACGCAGGGCGGCCTTGGCCAGTTCCACGTACTGGCCGGCAAGGGCGACCCGCGGGGCGCTGACGCGGAGGTCCGGATTGTTGGTCATGGCCTCGGCAACCAGCGCCTGGAGTTGGGCGTCGTTGAAGGAGGCGAGCCAGTCGTCCTGGATGGCGTTGGTCGAAACGGCCGCGGCCTTCCAGGGGCCGGCCAGGCCCAGGTTGGTCAGCGTTCCGGATAGGTCGTGGATCTCGGCGCGCGTCGGAGGCGCCTTGGTGGCGCAGCCGGCCAGCGGACCCGCGGCGGCCAGGAGGACGAGGAGGCGGTATGAGGGGTGCATGCTCGGATCAGTGGAGTTTGAGGATGAGCCAGTCGAGCTTGGCGCCCACGCGCACCAGCACCTTGCGGAGGATCTGGATGGCGTGGCCGCTGTCCGTGAACACGGCCCCCGCGCCGTGGGCACCCGCGGCGAGGAAGATGTCCTCGTCTTTACCGTCCGGCAGCAGGCGCACGGCGAGGCTGTGAGGGGGAATGGGCGCGACGCCGCCGGAGGGGTTCATCGAGCCGATGGGGAGCTGGCCCTGGGCGGTGGCCCACATGATGGAGTCCACCTTGCACTTCACGATCCGGCCCGGGTACATCTTGAAGGCGACCTCCGCCTCCTGCCCCGGCTTGATCTTGCGTACTTCGTTCTGGTGGTAGATGGCGAGGATCCATTGTTCGTCCTCGACGAAGTTCATGGCGGGCGACATGGGCAGCGGGACGGCCATGGCGCCTGGGCGGAGGGTGAGGGCCACCACGGTGCCGTCGGCGGGCGCGAAGTAGGTGGTCTGGCTCAGCTCCCACTTGGCGTTGGCCAGTTGGGCCTCGGCCTGGGCGATCTGGGCCTTGACGTTGGCCACCTCGTCCTGCTCGCCCTCGGGGGTTTTCGCGTCCAGCTTCTCCCTGGCCTGGGTTTCGGCCGCCGCGGCCGCCGCCAGTTGTCCCTCCAGGTTCCGCACGTCGGCCTCGCTCTGCTCGGCATCGAAGCGGTTGCCGGCCCCGGAGTCGGCGAGTTCGCGGAACTGCCGCCGCCGCAGTTGGGCCAGGTCCAGTTTTGACTCGATGGCCGCCTTCTCCCCGGTCGAGGCCTTGACCTGCTCCTGGAGGTTGCGGGCGCTGGCTTCGGCGGTGACGAGCTGGACGCCGAGCCGGGCCAGTTGGGCCTCGTAGTTGCGGACGGCGATCTCGAAGGGCATGGGATCGACCTTGAAGAGGACGTCGCCCTTCTTGATGGGGCGGTTGGGCTCGATCGGGACCTCTGTGACCAGCCCCCGCACGGGGGGATTGATCGGGACGACGTAATTGACGACCCGGATGTCATGGGAGGAGGGGGCCACGATGTTGAGCAGGAGAATGAGCGCCGTAAACCCGATGATGGGCAGCGTGATGACGATGACCTGGCTGACGATGTTCCAGGGAAGCCACTTGAACTTGAAAAAGATCAGCCAGACGAAAAAGGAGTAAATGCCAAGCAGGAGCAGTTCCATGGATCAATCCTTTCCTTGCTTGGGGGCCGCCGAGGCGGCCAGTTTGGTTTCCAGTTCCGCGACGCGCCGGCGAAGCTGATGGAGTTCGCCCTCCGCGTCCTTGTCCGGCGCTGCGGCGGGCGGCGCCTCCGTTCCGTGCGCGACCTTGTCGGTGCCATAGGCCAGCTTGTAGAGGACCGGCTTGCTGAAGGCCCACAGCCAGGCCAGGGGCCACAACAGGCCGCCGAAGACCAGCGACAGCAGGCAGAGGCATTTGATGGCCCCGGCCTGCGGGTGCTGGCGCTTCTCGGCGATCTTCTCGGGGAGGATATGCACGATCCAGAAGACGGCGATGCCGATGAGCGGCGCCACCACCAGCACGACCCAGGTCAGGATGTCCGCTGCCTTGTCCAGGGCCTCGCCCTGGAAGATGGAGGCGTGGGCGAGTTCGGGCCGGAGGGCGAGGAGGATGAGGAGCGCGATGGCCGGTCCCCGGCACGGGGCGGGGCGTTTGCGTTTGGGTCGATGCGGTTTCATGGCGGGCGTTCTGTGGTCTCGATGATGCGGGATGTGTCTGGAATTAATCAAACAGCGAGTCAACCATTCCGAGCTGCACCCGCCAGTGGTCTCCGCTGTTGGTGCCGTCGCTGGCCTCCTTGTAGCCATGGAGTCCTTCCAGGCCGACGCTGAGACGTTTGCGGAGCTGCCAGATCAGGTTGGCGCCGCCGTAGTGGCTTTCGTGGTAAAAGGTTGCCGCCTGTCCGGAGGTGGTGTCGAGGTTAACGTAACCGTAGCTCACCGTCGAACGAAACGCCTCACTCCAGCGGTGGGTGTAACCCAGCATGGCGCTCCAGTAGGGGAGCGCCTCCAGGTCGCCGTCGCTGTCAAAGGCCGCGTCGCTGTTGAGGAAGCTGGTGTCATTGCCCATGCCGCCCACGCCGTGGCCATAAACCCCCAGGAGCTGCAGGTAGTCGCTCGCGCTGAGGTCCAGGCCCGCGGACAGATTCACGCCCCAGCCCAGGTCGTGATGGTCATCCCCCAGGATGTCCTTCGCCCCGAGGTCGCGCAGCATGGTGCTGGCTTGCAGATGGCCAAAGCCGGCTTGTTCGTAGCGCGTATTCAACCCAAAATCCGGAACACGCGTCAACGTGGAACCGCCCGCGTTCGGCCCAGGGCTGTTGACAAAGTCGGCACGGGCTCCTGTAGCACAGGTTCTTGCTCCTACTCTTACGCTTACTCTTACTCGCCTCCGCAGAGTAGGAGTAAGAGTAAGCGTAAGAGCAAGATGAAGCCGG
>Ga0302046_10000247_pt1 | contig 56307 bp, 13 predicted proteins | sample RVTome_11_FD_200261 | JGI IMG/M metagenome (GOLD analysis project Ga0302046, IMG submission 200261) | Soil microbial communities from uranium-contaminated site in the Upper Colorado River Basin, Wyoming, United States - RVT147D111 (version 2) ...
GGGGCCTTTGTCAACCAGGAATGTCATCAATCTCCTCACACATTCCATGGGACATTGCGAAAGGACTTCCGACTCATGATTCACTAAGGGTCTCCCGCAGAGGCGCGGGGGAGCAGGGGAAGAGAACGGAGGGCTGGGAACAATTTCGTGGTGGGGCTTCTCCTTTGCGTCTTGGCGTCTTGGCGGGAGCCAAGGAATCCTCCCGCCAAGGCGCCAAGCCGCCAAGGATTCATGCGAAGGAAGGAATTCCTTCGTTCCCGCCCTGCGCACCTGCGCCTCTGCGGGGGCGTCAATCGGACTCCCGCAGGAGTGCAGGGGCGCAGAGGAAGAGAACGGAGGGCTGGGAGCAATGTCGTGGTGGGGTCCTCCTTTGCGTCTTGGCGTCTTGGCGGGAGCCAAGGAATCCTCCCGCCAAGGCGCCAAGGCGCAAAGGATTCATGAGAGGGAAGGAACTTCTACGTTCCTGCCCTGCGCTCTCGCGCCACCGCGGAGGCATCAAACGGGACTCCCGCAGAGGCGCAGGGCCGCAGGGGAAGAGAACGGAGGGCTGGGAGCGTTGTCGTGGTGGGGTTCTCCTTTGCGTCTTGGCGTCTTGGCGGGAGCCAAGGAATCCTCCCGCCAAGGCGCAAAGGATTCATGAGAGGGAAGGAATGCCTTTGTTCCCGCCCTGCGCCCCTGCGCCTCCGCGGGAGGCTTTTCGGTTTATGGAGTGACTCCACCACCCGACGGGCAATTGGACACGCCATGGGATCATGAACCCAGCCAACGACAGAACTGCCTAAAGGACTTCGGCGAGCTCAGTCGAGTGGCAGGACTACGAACGTTGGCCGCCGTGTTTGTAGTTCTGGCTTCAGCCAGTCCTGCGGGATGCGTGCGGCATGTTACCGTCCGGCGTGGGATTCGTTGCCATGCCTTGCATGAATTCCCCTTCAACTGGCACGTATTCCGCTTTTTCGTTGGCAAACTGTCCCGGATTGGCAGATTAAACCCCGCCCCGGCCAAGCGCCGGCCGATGACGCATGCACGAAATCGCCGTTCAGCACGATAATGTGTCCGAACCTTCCCCTCCCACCCCGCACTGGGATGAGATGGAACGTGCCGGCCCGGAGGCCGCCGCCGTTTACGAGAAACTGGCCGCCTTGGCGCGCACATGGGACACCGACCAGTATCTGCACCTGCAGGGGCGCGCCCACAAACTGATGCGCGACATGGGGGTGACCCACCCCCTGGTGTCCAGCCGGGTGCAGGAGGATCACGTCCTGCCCTATGACCTCCTGCCCCGCGTGATTGGCCGGGAGGAATGGGCGCATCTTTCCGCGGGCATCGCCCAGCGCGTGCGCATTTGGAACGCGTTCCTGAGCGACATCTACCAGCAGCAGGAGGTGCTGAAGGCGGGGGTCATTCCCTTCGAACTGGTCTTTGATGATCCCGCCTACCTGCGCGCCGCGGTGGGACTGCCTTTCGGACCCGATCCCCTCGTCCGGGCGGCCTCGTTCGACCTGGCCCGGGACGCCTCCGGACAGTGGGTGGTGATTCAGGATCATGTGTCGGACTTTTCCGGTCCCAGTTACGCCATCCAGTCGCGCGCCATCCTCAGCTCGGTGTGCCCGGGATTTTTCAAGGTGGCGACACCCAAGCCGCCGCTGGACTACGCCACCGAACTCCTGGACCGCATTCAGGGTCGCACCGCCTCGCAAGCCGCCGAACCCCGGGTGGTCATGCTCGCGCCCTCGCTTGACCATCCTTCCTCCTACGAGCATACGCTGATGGCCCGGCTCATGGGCATCCCGCTCGTGCGGGGCGGGGATCTGACCGTGCTGAACAGCCGCGTCTTCCTGCGCACTATCGGCGGCCTGGAACCGATCGACGTCATCTATCGCCGCGTGCGCGAGGAACTGATCGACCCGCTCGCCTTTCGCATGGAATCCTTCAACGGCGTGCCCGGGCTGTTGAACTGCGTCCGCAAGGGTACCGTCTCGGTGGTCAACAGTCTCGGCACCAGCCTGGGCGACAATCTGGCCATCGGCTCGATGGCCGGCATGCTGGCCCGCTTCTACCTCAGTGAACCCCTCATCCTGCCCACCCTGGAACGCGTCTGGTGCCGCGACCTCGATCAGCTCGAAACCGTGCTGGGGCGACTGGAACATTACCGCATCCGGCACCTCTACGATCGCGGACCGGCCGGGCAGTTCACCCCCGCCCACATGACCCAGGAGGAAGTCGAGGCACTGCGCATCCGCCTCCAGGCCACCTCCGGCATGTTCGTCGCCGAGCCGCTCCTGCCGCTGACGCTCCTGCCCGTGCTCGGGCCGGCCGGGCTGGAAAAGCGTCATGCCGGCCTGCGATTGTTCGCCTGGGGCGGCGGCACGTCCGCCGACATGCCGGCCTGCGCGCTGACGCGCTACGCGCTGAGCCTCAACTCCCGGGTGATCTCCTCCGGTCGTGGAGGAGGGATCAAGGACACCTGGATTCTGGGTGACGAGTCGGACTCGCGCGAGGAGGCAGCCATCCATGTGTATTCGCCCCAGCGGCGTCTCCGCCTGGGCAGCCGGATTGCCGACAGCCTCTACTGGATGGGCCGCTACGAGTGCCGCGCCGAGAACACCGCCCGCATTCTCAAGGTGATGCTCCAGCTTCAGACCGAGGACCGCATCCAGCGGCACCCGCGCCAGTGGGCGGCGCTCTGGGAAGCGCTGGCGCTGGCCACCGGGCACAGCCTGAACTTTTTCAAGCGCTCACCGCGGTTCAAGCGCCAGTCCGTCGAGGACTACCTTTTGCTCGACACCAAGAACGGGTCGTCCATCGTCAATGTCATCGGGCAGCTCCGCACCAACGCGCAGACCATTCGGGATTCCGTGCCGCCCGAGTTGTGGATCGTCATCAACAGCCTTTATCAATCCCTGGAAGCCGCCCGGCGCGAGTCCCAATCTCCGGCCGAGGCCGGGGCGGATACGGAGCGGCTGGACGCGGTGCTCAACCAGCTCAATGCCCTGGCCGGCGCGGCGGCCAAGAACATGTTGCGGGATGATGGCTGGCATTTCTGGAACATGGGCGTGCAGATCGAGCGGGCCGTCAACACGGTCCTGGTCACCCGCCAGGTTCTCATGAAACGGGCCGACGGGGACGGTCAATCGCCGCGGCGCGATGAGTCCAACCTCGACGCGCTGCTGCGCATGCTGGCCTGCCAGTACGCCTACCGCAGTCTGTTCCAGGCACGGCCCACCTTCCAGAACGTGGCGGCGCTGGTCCTGCAGGACCGGCAGTTGCCGCGGTCGGTGCTGTTCTGCCTGGCCGGCGTGAAGGATGACCTGGAAGCGGTCTTCGGCAACCGGTTCAACCCGCTCGACCGGCCCGAAACCATGCCTCCGCTGCGCCATTGCTCGCAGTTGATCAGCGAGATTGAGTTTGCCGACCTGACCCCCTATTTTTCAGAAACGAGCTCGGGCAGGCCCGGCCGGCTGCGGCAATGGCTGGACGAACTGGGTGACCAGCTCTCCGAATTGGGCAACAACATCTCGGATCATTACCTGCACCACCAGAATTTCCGGATGCTGACGTGACATGTATTTTCACATCGAGCACACCACCGAGTACATCTACAGCGAACCAGCCATGGAGGCGTTCAGCGAGATCCGCACCCGCCCGCGGGATTCGCTGCGGCAGAAAGTGCATCATCCCTCCACGCACCTGAACCCGGCGGTGCCCATCGACGACTACACGGATTACTTTGGCAACCACGTCGAGACCATCTCGATCCCGTTCCGTCACTCGCACCTGACGGTGACCTCGATCTGCGACGTGGTCACCCACGTGTTTGCCGATGCCCTCAGCGGCCTGGACCTGACCCTGGGCGAGGCGCGCCAGCTCTACCGGTTTCATTTGCGCGACCTGCATGATTTTCTCATTCCGTCCGCGCTGGTCCCCCTGACCCGCCCCGTGCGCGAGCTGGCACGCAAGCTCCTGCCCGCCCAGGAAAGCTTTGCCACGGCGATCAAGCACCTCAACGAATACATCTACGCCCGGTTCCACTACATGCCCGGCGCCACGCATGTCGGCACCACCGTGAGCGAGTTCATGCAGACACGCCGGGGTGTCTGCCAGGACTTTGCCCACCTCATGATCAGCCTCTGCCGCGCCGCCGGCATTCCCGCCCGGTATGTGAGCGGCTATATCGAGACCGATCCGCCGGCGGGCGGCGCCAAGGAGCAACCGCTCCTGATCGGGGCCACCGCCAGCCACGCCTGGGTTCAGATCTACACCCCCAACCGTTTTTGGGTCGGGCTTGACCCGACCAACAACATCCTCGAAGGCGAACGCCACATTCAGATCGGCCTGGGCCGCGACTACAGTGATGTCCCTCCGCTCAAGGGCATCTTCAAGGGTGCGCGCCGGCAGAAACTGGCTGTCGAGGTCAAGGTCACCCGCAACCAGGTGGTGCCCGCCGAGGAGAACCAGGCCGCGATCGAATCCTGAGCGCCCATGTACCTGAGCATCGAGCATCAAACCAACTACCGATACGCCCGTTCCGTGGAACTGGGCCCCCACCGGCTGCTCATCCGCCCGCTCGAGGGTCATGACGTGCAGATCCGCAGCTCCAGTCTCCTGATCGAGCCCGGCCACAAGGTGCGTTGGATCCACGACATCTTCGACAATTCCATCGCCCTGGTCACCTTCACCGAGCCGGCCGAACAGATGCGCATCGTAAGCCGCGTCACCGTCGAGCAATACAACACCAACCCGTTTGACTTCGTCCTCGAGCCATCCGCCGTCCAGCTTCCCTTCACCTATGCCGCCGAGGAGGGGGTCGATGTCCGCGCCTTTGTGCAGGCCGATTATCCCAACGACGAACCGGCCGTGCGCAAGTGGATCCGCCCTTTCCTGGACGTGAACGGCCGCGCGCGCACCATGGATTTCCTCACCTCGCTCAACAAGTCATTCCCCCTCTTCTTTCAGTATGTCCGGCGCGAGGAGCTGGGCATCCAGTCCCCCGGCGAAACCCTCCACAAGCGATCCGGGTCCTGCCGCGACTTCGCCCTGCTTTTCATGGAGGCCGCCCGTTGCATGGGACTGGCCGCCCGCTTCGTCACCGGCTACCTCTGCCGCACCGGTGAAACCGCTCCCGACCCCGCGCATCACTCCACCCACGCCTGGGCACAGGTCTATCTGCCCGGCGCCGGCTGGAAAGGCTTCGATCCCACCTGCGGCATCCTCGCCGCCGACCTCCACGTCCGCACCGGCGTGACCCGCTGCCCCGGCCAGGCCAGCCCCGTCTCCGGCACCTTCGTCGGACAAAGCCAGGACTTCCTGGGCATGGAGATCACCGTGGACGCCTTTGTCCTCCCCCAAAACCCGCCTGCCGACGCTCCCCCCAACAACCCGGCCTCCTCATGAATCCATTTCTGCAACTCGGCAGCATGGCCGATGAACGCCTCGAACGCCTTGGGCTTTCCGTCACCCAGGGTGGCGAGCCCACGTTCGTGCCGGAACAGCATCACCACTCGGAATGGACCTTCACCGCCCTCGGTCCGGAGAAACTCGGCTACGCGCGTCGCCTGGCCTCCCTCCTCGCCGCCAAGCTGCTCCCGGGCGCCGTGCCCATTCTTTCCTCGGGAAAGCTCTATCCGGGCGAGGCGCTGCCGCGATGGAAGCTGGGGTTGTATGCCGTGTCCGGCGCGCCGCTCTGGAACAACCTGAAGTGGATCAAGCTCTCGTCCGAGGGTGACCCCGCCGGGGATCGCACCATGGCACAGAGTCTGATCGGTGATGTGGCCTCGGCCCTGGGCATCGACAAGGATCCCCTGCCCGCCTATGAGAACATCGACGGCTGGATGCGCCTGGAGGCCGGCGTGGGCGGCGCGGCCAGCCTGCCGCGATTCTCGCGCCGTGACATGAGCTTCCTTCCGGGCGCCTCATGGTCGGAGGAGGAAGCCAGGATCTGGACGGAACGCTGCCAACCGGTGGGATGGGTGCTGCCACTGGCCTGCGAGCAGGATCGATGGATCCAGCCCGCCTGGGAATGGGATGGTGATCCGGATCTGGTGCTGCTCCAAGGGGACAGCCCCATCGGCCTGCGACTGCCTCTGGGAAGCATCCGTTGCCGCCAGCCCAAATGCGCGCTGACCGTCGAGGTGCGCGACGGCGAGATCAAGCTCTTCCTTCCGCCGCTGCCGGGACTGGATCAGTTCCGCCTCCTGCTCACCGCGCTGGAGTCCGTCCTGGAGCGGGGGGACTATCCGCCCATCTCACTGGAGGGCTATCCTCCCTCCTTCCCCGAGGCAATCCGGTCCATGGCCCTGGTCGCCGACCCTGGGGTTTTGGAAATCAACCTCCCGCCCTGCGGCCGCTTCAAGGATCTCCATCACACGCTGGATGTGTTGTTCCAATCGGCGGAGAGCTGCGGGCTGCGCGGTTACCGCACCAATCCGGCGGGCTACCGGCAAGGCAGCGGCGGCGGCGCGCACATCATGCTGGGCGGCCCGACACTGGAGAAGAATCCCTTCGTGCAGTGTCCTCACCTCCTGCCCAGCTTCCTGCGTTTCATCCAGAACCATCCCTGCCTGTCCTACATGTTCTCCGGCGCCTTCATCGGCCCCTCCAGCCAGGCCACTCGCCTGGATGAGACGTTGCCGGGCATGCTGCCCGAACTGGAGCTGGCCCTCGGCTCCATCGAGGCGCTGTCCGCCCCGGCCGATCCCGAGATGATCGACCGCATCCTGCGCAACCTTCTCCATGACTGGCATGGCAATCCCCATCGCAGCGAGATCTGCGTGGACAAGTTCTTCTACCCCTTCACCTCCGATGGCCGTCTGGGTCTGGTGGAGTTCCGCGCCATCGAGATGCTTCCCAGCGCCGAGATGCTCATCGGCGTGCATGCGTTGATCCGCGCCCTGGCCGCCGCCTTCGCGGAACAGCCCTACACGCGGCCTCTCATCCATTGGGGTCTGGACCTTCACGACCGCTTTCTCCTGCCCTACTACCTGCGGCAGGATTTTGAATCCGTCCTGGCGTTCCTCCGCGAACGGGGTTTCGCCGTGGCCAGTGAGTGTTTCAATCCCCAATTCGAGTTCCGCTTTCCGATCCTGGCCGAGGAACATCTCCTCGGCGCCCACATCGTGATCCGTCAGGCGCTGGAACTCTGGCCCGTCATGGGCGCCCAGCCCGGCCCCGGGGGGAGCACGAGCCGTCCCGTGGACACCTCCACCGACCGGATGCAAATCGCGGTCCAGGCTGAGGAGGAGAAGGCCCTGCCCGTCATGCTGGTCAACGGCATCCGCCTGCCCCTGCACCGCCCCGCGCCCGACGCCAAGGTCCTTCTCTGCGGACTGCGTTATCGCCAGTTCAACAACAGCCTGGGGTTGCAGCCGCAGGTGCCTGCCCACACGCCCTTGACTTTCGACCTCATCGAACCCGATGCGCACACGGTCCTGGCACGCTACCAATACCAGGGCCCCCGCGGCATCCTCAATCCCGAAGGCAACATCGGCGGACTCACCCCGCTTCCCGTGCCCGAGGGCACCACGGCGGTGATCCGCCAATGGGACCCCGACCTGCGGGGCCGATGCACCGTGGACCTGCGGATGCTGGCGTAGCCGCGTCCACTTGATGAGCGCGCTTCGGGCGGTCCGATCGAGAAGTAGCCGCCGAGGTTGCGAGGTGGTTTCTGGTAGCCGTTCAACCTCGAAATCCGCCTCCTGACGTCGGCGGCTACTCCTCCATCGGACCGCGACTCAGCCGCCGAGGAATTTCCGCCTCAAATGCCGCACATGAAACTCCGCCTGGGTCGTCTGGCCCGTGGCGAAGACCATGAGTTCGGGCGGACGCAGCCGGCATCCCTGGTGATGCACCCGGGAGCGCAGCCAGTGCAGCAACGCCTCGTAGGATCCGCGGCGCAACTGGGCTTCCAGGTCCGGCTCGGCCTTGTGCATCGCGGCGAAGAGTTGGGCGGAGTTGAGATTGCCGAGCGTGTAGGTGGGAAAATATCCAAGGCTGCCCATGCTCCAATGGATGTCCTGCAGGCAGCCCATCCTGTCATTGGGCACTTCCAGCCCGAACATCTCGCGGAAGTTCTCGTTCCAGTAGGCGGGCACATCCCGCGCCGACAACTGCCCTTCCACCAGCTTCACCTCTACCTCGAACCGGAGGATGATGTGCAGGTCGTAGGTCACCTCGTCCGCCTCGACGCGGATGAAGGAGGGCGTGACCCGGCTGACCGCGCGTCCGATATGGTCCGGGGTCAGCCGGCGCAGCCCGGGAAAGTGAGAGCAGGCCGCCTCGTGCCAGCGTTCCCAGAAGGTGGGATGCCGGCCGATGTGGTTTTCCCAGAAGCGCGACTGCGATTCGTGCATGCCCAGGGAGACGGCGCTGCCCAGCGGCGTGCCGTAATGCTCCTCGAGTAATCCCTGCTCATACAGCCCGTGCCCCGTCTCGTGCATCACGCCGTAGAGGGATTGGGTGAAGTCCTTCTCGTCGTAACGCGTGGTGATCCGGCAGTCGCGAGGTCCCAGCCCGGTGCAGAAGGGATGCGTGGTGGTGTCGATGCGTCCCGCCTCGAAGTCGAACCCAAAGGCGGCTGCCACTTCCCGGTTGAATGCCTGCTGCGCCGCTTCGGGATACTCCCCTTGCAGCAGGTCGGCCGGCGTCGATTCGGACCAGGCCACCGCTCCGGGCAGGATCGCCATGATCTCGCGTCGCAGCTCGGCGAACAACGGCTTGAGCGCCGAGGCGCGCACGCCCGGCTCGTATTCCTCCAGCAGCGCGTCATAGGGCGAGTCCTCGTAGCCCCAGTGCTCGGCCATTTGGCGGTTGAGATCCAGAATGGTCTCCAGGTGGGGACGGAAGGTCTCGAACACGGACGCCTTGCGTGCCTGGACCCATGCCTCCCGGCCCAGCACCCGCGCGCGTTCCATGGCCTCGACAAGGGCCACGGGCAGGCGCGCCTGGCGATCGTATTGCCGTCGCCACTCCCGCACATTGACGGCCTCGACGCTGTTCGGCGCAAACGCGTGCGCCTCGCAGGCCTCCAGCCATCCCCCCACGTCGGAGGCCGTGAACTGGCGGTGCGCCCAGCCGCTCAGGAACGCCAGTTGCTCGGCCCGATAGTCAATGGCCTTGGGGGGCATGTAGGTTTCCTGATCCCAGGACAGCATCGAGCCCGTGGATCCGACCAACGCCACTTCGCGCATGCGCGCGAGCAGCTTTTGATACGGGGCAAAGGTCTCGCTCATATCACGTTCCCAAAACCATGATCGAAAGCCGACGCCTGCCGCAATCGAATTCGGGCTTTCCCCCGGGCGTGATGGGCAATGGGTGGAGTATCCATGCCACACAGGTGCAGGGTTATGAATAGAGTAAGAGTAAGAGCAAGACTAAGAGCAAGAGCAAGATGGTCGTTTCATACTCTTGCTCTTGCTCTTAGTCTTGCTCTTACTCTTGCTCTTGCTCTTTACCCGAAAAGAACGACCCACATGTTGTCGTTTTACCGGGCCCCTCACCCTGACCCTCTCCCGGGGGGAGAGGGAATAGCGAGCCGGGATGGGTGAGGGGGATGAGTGCAGGAGCCTCTCTCCGCTCGGAGGACGGGTCTCCGCTCGACTGAGCTCGTCGAAGGCCTCTCCCGACGGGAGAGGGCCGGGGTGAGGGGCCTTTGATAGGGTGCGATGTAGAGTGCTCTGGCCGCCCATGTTTCACCCCGTGATGCAACCCCGCTGCGCAGCCTTCTTTCCGCTTCGTGATCACGAATTACCTCGACATCGGTCTGCGGCTCCGCTTCAATGCGCTCGTTCACTCCCCAACCAGCTCCCAACGATCATGCATCTCTCTGCACGGCTCTTGGTGCCTCCGCGGGCGAGCCGCGTGACGCAAGGTGGGATGCGTGATTGAAGGAGGAATCCTGGCGAGAACTCTGACCAAGGAGGGCAAAGATCCGCTGGTGGCCATCATTTCTTGGCACCGCATGGTCCAATAACAGTTGATGAACGACAAACGGCACAGCTTGCAACCATTGGAACCGAGAATCCTTCTCTCGGCCGATGGCTTGAGTTCGTCCGCTGAGTTGCCGATCGCCGACGCCTCTTCCCTCGATTCACTTTCCGCAATCGAGTCTCCCACCTCCGACACCGCCGACCTCTCCCTCAACGCGACCTATGATCCGGCGGCCCAACTCGAGGGCATTTTCGATGGACTCGACTCAGAGGAGAGCGCCAATCTGCCCCAACCCACCGGCGACGATTCGATGTCCGCTTCCGACCAGGGACCGGCACACGAAGCAGCTCCTTCCGAAGCCGAGTCCGCGTCCGAAATCGCACCGTCCGATTCCCTGACCGCGACCCATTCCGGCCCCCTCCTCACCGCCAATTCCCCCGCTCCATCCGGCGCACCGGACCCGGGCCATGCTTTGACTGACCAGCTTGTGGAGACCCTGCACGCCGCCAATGCGCCGCCAGCTCAAGGGAATGGTTTGGAATCAGATACAGAAGCGGGCGCCACGGATCCTTCGATTCAGGCGCCCTCGTTGCTGTCTGGCGCAAGCACCGAAATCATCTTTGTGGACAGCGGCATCCCGGACTATCGCGGCCTGCTGGATCAGCTTCAGACAAGCCGGGATGAGCCGTCCCAGCCTCAGGTCTTCCTCCTCGATTCCCAACGCGATGGTGTGGATCAAATCACCGAGGCGTTGCTGGGACAGAATGGCATCACGGCCATTCATCTTCTTTCCCACGGCGAGCAGGGGCGGCTCCAGTTGGGTAACACTCAATTGACCCGTGACTCTCTGGGAGTGTTTGCCGAGGGACTGCGGCAGTGGGGTAGTGCGTTGGCCGAAGGGGCGGACCTGCTCCTCTACGGATGCAACGTCGCCGCAGGAGACTGGGGCGTTGCCTTCGTCGAGGACCTGGGGGCACTGACGCGGACCGACGTGGCGGCGTCCAGCAACCTGACCGGCCGGGCGGACCTGGGCGGGGATTGGCGGCTGGAAATGCAGGCGGGGGTCATTGACACCTACACCCTCTCTCTCAACTACCATGGGTTGCTCCAGGAACTTCACCTGGTGCAAGGGACCGACGGTCCCAATGCCCTTCGCAGCACAGCCGCCAACGACCGCATGGTCGGCAAGAAGGGAGATGACCGGTACATCTTTAACAACGGCCTCCTCGGACATGATCAGGTCGTGGAACTGGACAATGAGGGGACCGACACCCTGGAATTCACCAACGTCAGCCTGGACCTGACCATCAAGCTGGCTGCCAACGGCCAGTTGGCGTCCGTGACCGCAGGGCCCGATCCCCTCCAACCCACGCACTCCGTCAAGGGCGAGGCGAACGGCAACCTTCGCGCGGTGGAACAGGTCAAGGGCGGCAGGGGGATCACCGTGTTGGATTTGAGCGCTTATGACCAATCCGACCTGACGATCCGGATCCAGAAGGACTCGGCCACCAACAAGGTCCTGGTCATGAACGGCAACACGCTCCTGCTGACGGTGATCAACGTGGACAGTATCATCGGAGGACAGCACAACAACACCTTCATCTTCGAACAAGGCGCCAAACTGCCGGGGACCATCGACGGCGGATTGCCGGGCGGAACCCACACGCTCGACTTTTCCAGTTTCGGCCAGGCCGTCACCATCGACCTGGATGGCCCGGCCAACCAGGCCGGATTCTTCCCCGCCGCCCCGTTGCCGGTCCAGGGCGTGAAGAACATCCAAGACATCGTCGGGGGTACTTCCAAGGGATTCCTGGGATTCGGGGCGACAGGCAGCGTCCTCTACGGAAACAGTGGAGCCAATGAGTTCACGGGCGGCGTCAGAATCGACACCCTGATCGGCAAGGGCGGCCGGGACATCCTGACCGGGGACAAGGAAAATGATCTCCTCGACGGCGGGGCAGGCGTGGATGACCTCTGGGGTGGCGAAGGCGATGACACCTATGTATTCGCCCTGGCCGACTTTGCTGATCCGACTCACAAGGACACGATCCACGAGCTGAACGGAGCCAAGGACGGCAAGTTGGACACCTTGGACTTCTCGGGATTTGCCCCTCAAACAGGGGGCATGGCGGTCGTGCTGCTCATCGATGTGCAAAACCTGTCCACGACGGGCCTGATGGCCAGCCACCAGATCGGCGGCGGCGTGAACCAGACTCTCTTCAGTGAGCAGGTCCTGAACGTGGAAAAGGTGATTGGGGGGTTGGGCAGGACCGTGGTGAGCTTTCACACTCAATGGGGCCCCAATTTCCTCGTCGGCCAGGCGGAGGGCGCGGACAACGACACCTCACTGGACCTGGATTTTTCCGCCGTCACGCATGACCTGATCTTCACCCTCGAGGCCAACGGCAAGGTCACCGCGCAGGAGGCGGAACGTGATGCCAAGGGTGTCCTCAAGGTCAGGAAGGATGGCGCCAAGGTCGTTGCGGACCATGTGACCAACCTGGTCGGCGGGCAGGGCACCAACCATTACCAGGTTAAGTCAGGCGGATTCCTCCCGGGCACGCTGACGGCCGGCGCGCCCAACCAGCCCCTCGGCAAGGTCAACAGCCTCGACTACTCCAACTACGGCTCTCCCGTGTCGGTCAACCTCACCCCCACCCCGATCGCCTTCGACTCGTTGCTCTACCAACTGATCGACGATGTCGTGAGTCCGCTTCCGATCCAGGGGGACAACAGCGCCCGGTTGCCGGTCCAGGAGAAGTGGGAATTCTCCGTGAACCTCTCCTCGGGCTACATCCTGCTGAACACCGCCTTTGCCGGGGCCGATCCGGCGGCCCGCTACCAGTCCCTGGTTCCGTTCAGCAACGCCAACAGCAACCAGGTGGACCAGCAGCGCTTGAAGATCGCCCTGTCCGCCTATCTCAAGAGGTCGGACTTTTCAGTCACCAAGGAGACGGACGTCGTGATCCGCACCGGCCAGGTCACCGTAGGCGGTCATGCCACGACGCTCGACCACGCCGGGGCCGGTTTTGACGGAGCCAACCCCGTCCTCGTGGGCGACATGATCCGCAACCTCACCGATAACTCCACCGCCATGGTGACCACGGTCAACGCCGACCAGTTAGCCACGTCCGATTTGACCGGCGGCAGCGACAACCGGTGGGACGCCGGGGACGAGTATCGAATCCTCCGGGCCACCTTGTTCCGCGTGACCTTTGCGGAACCCAGCGCGGTGCTCGATGCGGCCGGTCAAGCCTGGTTCCCCCTCCTTCCCGCACCGCAGGGCTATGCGCTCAAGGCCAAGGGCAAGGCCTCCAAGGCGGGGACGGCATCGGAACTCTTCCAGAGCGGCGTGAAGTTCAACAGCCAAAACCTGGCCGCTCCAGGCGATCTCCTCGTCAATCTGACGGACGGCTCATCCGGCCGCATCGCCACGGTGGAGGATGGCAAGCTGACCCTTTTGAACCCCCTGGCAGGAGGCACGGCCAACGTCTGGGCAAAGAACCACGAATACCTCGTCATCCAGGGCGACGTGAACGCGGTTGGGCTTCTGCGGAAGGACATCGGGAGCCCGGCCAGCAACCAGACCTCGGACCTTTTCACCCGGGCCACGGAGGGGAATTTCAAGCTGGTCCTCACCTTCGATGACCGCTCGCCACAGCCCAAGCGCATCACAGCGACCACCAAGCCCATCGCGTACAACGCCTCTCCGGACGTCATCCAGGCCGCCTTGCTGAACGCCATCAAAACCGGACTGGCCGCCGTCCAGGGGGGCTCTCGACTCGACATCGCCCCGAAGATCCTCGTCAGCGGCATGGGGACCCAGGCCTTCCCCTGGCGGATCACCTTTGCCAACATGGGTCCGGTTGGCGTCGCGTACCAGGCAGCCAGCCAGCAGGAAACGCCTCTGGGTGAGCCCACGGCCCCGGACAACATGCTTCCGTCCTTTTGGGCCACCGGCTTTAGTCGCGCCGTGGACCACCCGGTGACCGGCATCACCGAAGTCATCGGCTCCGGCAACAAGGATCGCATTTATGCGACCTCACGGGATGCCACGCCCATCCTGTTCCACGACGATGCGGCGAACAGCGCCTCCCTCCTGGGCAACGACACGCTCGTCCTGCAGGGCGACGTGCCCCTGGTACACGGCCAGGCCGTCCTCTACCGGGTTCCCCAGGGAGGTCAGCCCATCACAGGACTGCTCTCCAACTCGATCTACTACGTCGCCGTCCAGAAAACCGGATCCAATCCCGTCACGGAAACCAGGATCACCTTCTACCCCTCGCCTGAGGAGGCCGCCAAACACTTCAACACGGGCCTGACCGGTTTCCTCAGCAAACCCGATCCCCTGGAATTGAACCACCTGGAAAACGCCATCCAGGCCAGCCCGCACCAACTGATCGGTGTCGTCGTCGCCCGCGGTGGCAAGGACCTCGACACCCTGGTCTCGCCGGTGGACAACGCGGCCAGCGCGATCCTGGGCGACAAGGGCGACGATCTGCTCGTGGGCAGCAATGGTTCCGATTACGTCGCGGGCGGCGACGGCGACGACATCCTCTACGGGGATGGGAGCCACGACGAGGACGAGGCTTTGGAGAACGGCCGGGACACCGTGGACGGCGGTGCCGGCGATGACAGCCTTTATGGCTACGCCGGTCCGGACATCTTGCGCGGAGGCGCGGGCAACGACTACCTGGTGGGCGGGGCGGACAATGACATTGTGGACGGCGGCCCGAACAACGACACGCTGGCCGTCATCGAGCTCGGCAGCCCCAATGACTACGACCAGTTCCTGGGCGGCAGCGGCAGTGACACCTATCTCTTCAGCGGGGAATGGGGCGTGGCCAGCCTCTCCGAGGGAGGCATCCTCCAGGCGCTCTCCCAGGACGGTCTGTCCGGCGGGTCCGATCGCATCGATCTGTCCGGTGTCAGCGACAATTACGTGCATGTCCTCAGCAACGGGAACCTCTTCTCCGGCGCCGGCACGATCTACGACAGTCTGTTCCGCGCCGCGGGCGGGGCCCTTCCCGCTGTGGGGCTTCTCATCCCCCAGGAGAGCTTCACGGGATCGCTTCCCTCCGCCGGGGTGGTTCTGACCGAGTGGGGCTTTGGTTTTCACCAGACGGCCAGCGGCTCCACGGCCGACGTGGCGGATCCCCTCCCGGACAAAACCAGCGCGGTGTTGACGGCGTTCGCGGCCGATTCGAGCAGGTTGACCACCAGCCGGCAACCCGGGGAGATGACGTTCTGGCTCTGGGTGGATCGCGGGGATGGACCGGTTGTGCACATCGTGTCCATTGCGCCCTATCAGGATGGCCAACCGGACCAAACCCCGGAACAGAGGTTGAACGTTGCATTGAACGGGATGCCGGGCCTCTCCGCGTCGCGCAACAACGACAACCACCTGGTCATCACCGCCACCGCCAGCGGCGCGCTGGATGACAACGGCAAGGTCCTCCCGGCCAAGATGCAGTTCGCCCTCAAGGCGCCCAACGCCGTCGTCGTGGGCGGTCCCAGCAACTGGGAGAACGTGGAGAATCTGACCCTGGGCACCGGGGCCCAGACATTCCTGTTTGGCAACAACTACTGGTCGGACCCGCGCTTTCTTTCCTCCGGCACCCTCTCCTCCATCGGCACCGGGCTGGTCCAATCCCTGCCCCTATTGGGAGTGGCGGGTCGCAACCTGCAGGCCTCACTCACCGTGGACACCTCCCTCATGCACGAGAAGGGCTCCCCCCTCATCTTGGATTTCCGCGCGGTCAACAACGAACTCCGGTTCGACTTCAGCCCCGTCCCGGGTGATCCCAACGCCGTCCAGCTCACCGTGCACCGGATCCGCGACCTGACCGTGCCCATTCTCGCGTGGGGACCCGAGGTCCGGGACGACAAGCTGGTCTTCACCCACGTGGACAAGAACACGATCATCTACGGGGGACGGTTCAAGAACACCTTCAACTTCGACCGCTTCGCCACCTATCAGGGGCATCTGATCGGCGGCGAGGGCATTGCCGTCGGCTTGAACGCCCTCCTGGGAACCTTTGCCGGCAACCTTTCCGACAAGATCCTCAGTGGCCTGCGTCTCCTGGAAAGCGCCTTCTTCAACCTTTCCCTCAACGACCTGGCCAACCTCGCCGTGTTCCAGGTCCAGAACACGCTCAGCTACTCCCACGGCAAGGTCAACGTCGTCAACCTCGAGCGCCTCAAGACCGGGGGCGCCCCCAAGTCCGGCTGGGAGATCGCCGGCCAGGTCGCCGCCGGCAACGTGGCCGGTCCGCTCCTGGACCTGATCGTGACAAGCACCACCGGGCTGAGCGGCTTTGCCCAGAACACCAACGACGCCAACCTGGGCGAGGTCATCGTCCGCAGCGGGATCAACCTGGTCCGCGGCACCGACTACGCCTTCAGCGACTTCAACAGTCAATCCAACCCGCTCGGCCTGCTGAGCAGCGGCGCCGACACCATCAGCGTGGGCGACAGCATCCAATCCATCACCCCCGGGCTCCACATCCTGGCCGGCGGTTCCGGCGCCGACACCTACAAGTTCAACTCCCAGTTCTGGCTCGGCGCCCTGGTCCTCGACGACCTCTTCCAACCCGGTCTCGTGCTGGGCGACGTGGGCGATGCGGTGGTGGATGCGCTCATCCCCCAGGACACGCTGGATTTCTCCAATGTCTATCAGGACCTCTTCTTCACCGTTTACGAGGTGGACACCAACGACATCCAGGCCATCCAGGACATTTTCAGCTTCAGCAAGCTGGAAGGCAATCAGGAGGCGGGGATCGACGCCGGATCCAACCCGGGTTTCCCGATCGAGATCGGCGCCAAGGTCGTGCTGGTCACCGGGTTTGATCCCTACGACGGCTTTGGCCAGCTCAGCCTCGCCTCCACCATCGGGACGCTTGTCCGGGTAGGCAGCGGTGCCGTCGATCCCGGCGCCTACGACCTGGGCAACCCCCTCGGCCTTGGCAACCTCAACTTCGTCGTGGCCGTCGGCGTCGAGAACCTCACCGGAGGCCGCGGCACCAACACCATCAACTTTGTCAGCGGCTCGGGCGTGGGCGGCCGCGTCCAGCCCGGCTTCGGCGGATCGGTGGTCCTGGACTACAGCCGCTGGAACACCGGCTTCAACAATGACAGCGACGGCATCGAGGTGGACCTGGCCTCAGGCCCCTTTGACCTGGAAATCTTCCCCGCCGTGTCCGAGCACATCGAGGGCTTTCCCGAGCAATGGAAAAGCCTGCTGCCCAATGTGACCTGGCAGTTCGGCCATGCCACCGGCGTGAGGGGCGGTTCCCTCGGCGTGGCCGTGGGCGGCGACGTCATCGGAACCAACAACCCCGACGTCATCACTGGAAACCGCAATGGCCAGACGCTCTACGGGGCCGGAGGCAACGACATCCTCGACGGCGCCGCCGGCGAGGACACGCTCTATGGCGATGTTGGCAGCGACACCCTGATGGGTGGCAGCGGCATCGACTACCTGTTCGGTGAAAGTGACCGCGACATCCTTCACGGAAACGAGGGCGGCGACTTCCTGTTCGGCGGCGATGGTGATGACGATGTCTATGGCGAGGACGGGGACGATACCATCATCGGGAGCGCAGGTTCCGATCTCATCGACGGCGGTGCGGGGTCCAATGATATGTACCTGCTGGGCACCACCAACCAGGGCGGAACCCTGCGCCGGGACCTCGTCCTTTATGGCGGCGCCACCGGCCAATCCCTGGCCCAATGGATGACGACCCACTCCGTCACTGACCTGGCCGACCTCGGCGTGGCCAACTGGGAAACCGACACCCTCACCGGAATCGAAGTCATCCTCATCCAGAAACGCTGGGCCAACGACAAGCAGACGATCAAAAACCTGGGCCTGCCGCGGAACGCGGTCCTCATCACGCAGGATGGCGAGGTGCAGACCCTCGAAATCAACGCCGAAGGACTCGCCGCCGGGTCCTACCACCTCTTCGTCGATCCCGAGGACCAGATCGCCATGAAAGGATTCGGCGCCGATCGCGTGCAGTTCGGCGAACTGGAGAACGGCGAGCAGACCGTTCTGGTCTATGCCCATCCCGACGACACGTCGAACAGCGTCCCTCCCGTCCTGACCCTCGTCATCCACGGATGGCGGCGGGCTCTCTGGGAGAATGATGTCAAATACACCGGGTTCGGCCCCCTCGATGCCGGCGCGCCCGGCGTCGCCGCCTCTCCCAACAAGGTGACCCTTGCCGCGCTGACCGACCTGGCCAATGCCGCCATCGCCCAATGGGTCGCTGCGGCCGGAGCCAACGGTGCGGCCGTGCAGGCCGTGCTGGAGAAGCTCACGTTCCTCGTCAACAACCTGGACGGCTCGGCGCTGGCGCAGCTCTCCGGCCAGGTCGTCGCCATCGACGAGGATGCGGCGGGGCACGGCTGGTTCATCGATCCCACCCCGGACCAGGATGAGGAGTTCGCACCGGGCGGCCCCGCCGGGTCGCTCGAGGCCGTGGTCAACGGCGAAGCCGAGGCGCAATATGACCTCCTCACCGCTCTCCGCCATGAATTTGGCCACGCCCTGGGCCTGGCGCACCTGGAGCTCGAAACCCCCGGCGCCCTCATGAACGCCGGCTTGGCCGTCGGGCTCCGCGGCCTGATCACCAGCGAAGATGCCGCCCAGGTTCCCGCCGCGCCCCAGGGCGGCAACCTCAACGGGATTCCCTCCGATGCGGACAAGCTGCGGGAAGGGCTCCAGGCCTTCGTCGATTGGATCGTGCAACGGGCGGACCTGCTCAAGAGCCAGCTTTCCTCCCTCGACCCGATCCCCTATCTGAACATCCATCTCGAGGATCTGTGGAGCTCAACCGGGGTCGCCATCGCCACCGCCCTCCAAGATAACGTCACCCACGACATCCTGGCGGTGTTCGACAACGATGACGATGTGTCCGCGGCGGATCTGATCAACTCCTCGATCTGGGTCAGCGCGGCCCCCTCCGGACGCCTGGGCGAGTTTGAAGCCAGCGTCGAGTTGTTCGGCACCTCCACCAGCCTGCTCCTGAACATGGAGTCGCTCGATGCCCTCGCCGAGGAAGCCGGACTGAGCCTGGACCTCTCCAGCTTCGCGGACATCGTCCAATCCGAACCGATCCGTCTCGAAGCCGCCCTGGACCTGCGATTTGGATTCGGCCTGGACAGCCGTACCGGCCAGTTCTACATCCAGGACCCGACGCTCGTGGGCCGCGTCAAGGCCGATCATGATCATCTGCTGGACCTTTCCCTCCTGGTGGGGCCGGTGGGGATCGGCATCGAGGGCGGCACCCTCTTTTTCCAGGCCGAACTGCTCCTGCCGACGGAGGGCCGCCACGGGAAGGATGAATTCGATCAGTTCCAACTGGGCCTGCCGAGATTCTCCTCCGCCAGCGCCTTTGACATCAACCTGCCGATCAAGCTGCAGGGCGCCCTGGCCGGGCTGGTGGACGAGCTGGGCCGCATTCACGGTTCCTTCAACCGGGATGGCAACCCGGCCTTGAACCTGGACGACCTGGGCATCACCGAGTTTCTCGGCGTGATGTTCGACTCCATCGGATTCGAAGGCGACCTTTCCGCCCTGTTCGACCTGACCAACGTCTCCCTGGACCAGGCCCTGCAGGGGATCAAGACCACGCTTCAGTCCGCCATTGCCGAGGACGGCGCCGCCTATCGCAAGCTGCCGTTCATCAACCAGAGCGCCCTCGACCTGCTCGGCTCGGTTTCGGGGGACAATGAGCCGGTGGACCTGGTGCAGACCGTCATCAACGCCATCAGCGTGGTGCAGGAAAACCTCAAGGACATCAATCATTTTGAGATCGACCTCAACCAGGCCCTCAACGACGCCCTGGACCTCAAGTTGATGATCGGGGGCGACGAGGTCCACCTCTCCTACAATGAACTGGTCGCCCTCTCTTCCAGCCTGAATGCCAAGTCCAGCAATGACGACATCGCCGTCGCCCTGGCCTCCAAGACTCATTCCTCCCAATTCCTCAGCCTGGTCCGGGACCGCGATGCGCTGGCCGCCTTCCACCACCTCAACCAGGTGGGCCTCTCCTTCAACGCCACCGACCAGGACATCGCCCGCGCACTGGTCGATCCGACCCTGCTGACCTCCCTCCTGCAGGACCGCGACACCGTGGCCGGGGACGATGCCTTCCTCCAGGCCTGGCTCCTCCTCAAACAGCTCGGATTCGACGGGAACACCTCCGACTTGGAAATCCAGGCCCGCTTCGACACCGCGGACATCCAGGACCTGGCCCTGGACAGCATCCGCGTCATCGAGGAACTCGACGGGCCCACCACCGATGCGGAGAAGCAGACCGCGCGGATCAACCTGATCCGGCTCGGGTTCCCGGAAGACATCACCGCGGCGACATTGACCGACCAGTTGTCACGCGTGGATGAGATCAACGAGGCCAGGGCCGCACGCACGCTGGTGCATGACGCCGCACCGGCCCTCCTCCAGGCCGCGGCCCGCCTGGAGGCCCTGGGGCTGACCGGACTTTCCAGCGACGAAGTTGTGGTCCTCACCCTGGCCGGCTTCGACGCGATCGAGGCGCTGAAAGCCGATCGCGATGTCCTTCGCCGATACGGCGAAGGCTCACTCAAGCGCCACTTGGAAGCGCTCGACGCCATCGCCTTCGCCACCGTCACAGGCGGTATCGGGTCGAGCACCGATCCCTGGATCGTGCACTACACCAGTTCCGGGGCCACATTGACCGATTCCATTTTGGCCGCGGCCAACAACGTCACCGTGGGCCCCCAATCCGTCGTTACCACCCTCTACCGCGAAGCCGTCCACCTCTCGGATGACACGGTGTCCACCTTCACCCTCCGCCTGGGAGCCCTGCCGGACCTGACCCTCCAGGTGTCCAACGCCACCTCCGAACTCCATGACATGCTGGAAGGCCTGGACGCCATTGCCACCGTCACGCTGGTGACTGGCACCGGCACGGCGGGGGATCCCTGGATCATCGAGTACACCAGCAGTGACCCCACCCTGGCGGAAACCCTCAACTCGGCGGATGCCAATGTGGTGATCGCCCCGCGAATCGTGGTCCGCACCGTTTACGAACAAACCATCCAGATCGCCGACACGCTGGAGATCCTGTTCGCGGGCAATGCGTCCCCCGTCATGCTCAGCCAGGCCGGCTTGGTCACGGAACTGGAGCAGCACGCGGCGTCGGTCCAGGACGTCACCTCCGCACAGGTCGTCGGGGGCGACGGATCCGGCGGCAATCCCTGGATCCTCGAGTTCACCTCCAGCCGGAATGATCTTCCCGACCTCCTCTCCTCGCCGTCGGACTCCATCGTGATCGGATCCCAGGCCCTGATCCAGACGACCTATCGCCAGCAACTCTTCCTGCCGGATGCCCCTCCATCGGAATTCTCCCTGGGCCTTGGCGGGGAGACCCTGACCATCCACACCAATCGTGCGGCCGCGGAGCTGAAATCGGTGCTGGAGAAGCTAGGCAGCATCGCCGAGGTGGCGCCGGTCACCGGGGACGGGACATCGGCCAACCCGTGGGTGGTGACCTACACCACCAGCCGCTTCGCCGCCATTCCCACAGAAGGCCTGGTCGCCGGTGGCGGCATCGTCACCGTGGAGCCGCTCGAGGTGGTGGAACACACCTATCAACGCTCCGTCTCCCTGCGTGAGACCTTCGACCTCCGGTTCGGGGCGGAGGGAGTTCCCCTGCCCGTGCGCATCCTCAATGCGGCGGACACCGGCATCGACGGCGCCCTGACACGGTTCAACCTCGCCGTCGATGAGCTTGACCTCCTGCCTTCCGACGGCGACATCGCGCGCTCCCTCGCCGACGCGGTCACGTACCAGGCCCGGCTCGACGACCGGGACATCCTCGCCCAATACGACAACAACAAGAGCATCGACCTGGAGTACTCCGGCTCCGTGCTGGACGTCCGGTTCAGCCTTGCCAAGGCGGTGCTGGGCGATTTCGACCTGGCCTTCGACTTGGCGGACCTGCCCGGAGTGGGCTCGTTCCTGACCTCCAGCACGGACATCATTGCGCTGGAATTCTTCACCAGCGGACAGGTGCATGTGGACGCGGATTTCGACCTGGACCTGAATTTCACCTTCGACCTGAGCAGCCTGGGCAATCCCCAGTTCATCCTCCGCGATGACAGCCAGATCACCTTCAACCGCCTGGAGATCCAGACCCTGGACCCGATCGACATCACCGCCTCCCTCATTGTGGGCGGGGAAAAGTTCCTCACCTTCGCCATCAAGCAGGCGGAGGTCTTTGTGGACCTGGCGGGAACGATCTCCCTGACTGAGGACCCGGCGGACCACCAGTACCACATCACCGAACTCTCCAATGTCGCCCTCTGGAACATCGACCTGCTCGGCACCATCCAGGCCGACCTGCCGATGTATTTCCCCACCAGCAACACGCCGCTGGGCGGCACGAGCCAGGACCTGAACCTGGATGGCGTCCCGGACAACGTGCTGCATGTGGACGGGGTGTTCCGGGGCGAGAATGATTTTGACCTCAACATCGCCGCCCCGCAGGTGGATCTCTTCGGCGCCCTCTTTGCCCTGCTTAACAATCCCAAGACCCTGCTGACCGGCCTGGAAGGCTTCTTCTCCGGGCTCCAGACCCTGGCTTCGGCCCTGGACAACGTCGAGATCCCCCTGCTCGGCGGCGGGCCTTTCGACGACTTGGCCGGCAGCATCGCCAGCATCCAGACCTTCGTCATGGGCACCCTTTCCAACGAGGTATTCGGCCCCATGGAGCAGATGGACACCGAGGGGTTCCTGACCGGGAAGCGCAAATACGAGAACGGCATCGGCAAGTGGCTGCAGGACCAGATCCTTGCGGGCAACGACGATGTCTTCAGTGCCATCCTCGCGGAGATCCGCTCCGCCCTCTACAACGGTCTCAAGGATCTCAACGGCACCCTCTTCGCCTTCGTCGTCCCGGACTACGACACCAATGGCAACCTCCAGTTCGACCCGTTGACTGGCAGTGTCCTCACCAAGCTGCCCGCGGGGCCGGACGACATCCAACTGGTCTTTGCCGACGGCCTGCTCACCTTCAACATCATGTTCGGCGGCACGCTCCTGGATGGGGACATTCGCATCGACTTCAACTCCAGCATCCCGGGTGTGAAGCTGGACATCGACGCCAACTTGCGGGCCCGCATCGACTACCTGATGGGGATCGGCCTGGGCCTGGGACCCGGCGGGGTATTCCTCGACACCAGCGGCATTAACCGGGATGGGGAAGAGATCGCGCTGAACCTGGATGCCAGCCTCACCGCCGGCTCCACCTTCGACGGCACCCTCGGGTTCCTCAAGATGAGGTTCACCGACGTCAATCCCACCGGCAGCGGGATCCATGGCCGGCTGGCCCTGGACTTGATCGACTCGGGAGGGGACGGCGCCTGGACCTTTGGGGAGACCCTGAACATGGCCCTGCGCGCCAGCGGCTCGGTCGATGTCGATTTCGATGCCGTGGTGGCCACGACGGCGGGGGCGGCCCTCCCGTCCATCTCGGCGACGGTTCGCTACGACCAGGTCCTGGGCGAGGCCGAGTTGTCCACCGACAGCGGGTTCCGCTTTGACATCGGCTCCCCGGAAGTGGTGCTGGAAAACGTGACCCTCGACGTCGGCTCGGTCTTTGACAGCTTCCTGGGCGAGGTCCTGGACACCGTCAACGACATCGTCAAACCGCTCAAGCCAGTGGTGGACCTTCTCAGCATGGAGATCGATCTGGGCATCACCAAGTTCCAACTGATCGACCTGGCCCTGCTCAAGCTGCCGTTCGAGGTCGTGGACCGGGCCAAGCGGGTCCTCCAGGTCATCGACAGCACCATCGAGTTCCTGGAAAACCTGCAGGACATGACCGAGGCCGGCCCCATCAGCTTCGGCACGTTCTACCTTTCCGAATCCACCACCGAATCCTCCGGGGGCGCCAGCTCCGCCGAGGATGTCGAAGGGGCCATGGTGGATGACAGCAACCTGACCCCGACCCAGAAGAGCGCCCTGGCCGGCCCCGATCAGAAGGGGCTTGACGAGGCCACCAGCACCAGCAGCGGCACCACCCCCACCGGGCCCAACACCAATCCCAACCAGCGGGAAAAGAGGATGCGCCCGACCAAGAAGCGCTTCAGCATCCCCCTCCTCGAAGATCCGGGCTCGCTGCTGGACTTCATGCTCGATCGCGGCGAAGTGGACCTCTTCTATTACGATCTGCCCGACCTGGACCTGTTCTTCGAATACCGAAAAACCTATCCCGTCTTCCCCGGCCTCAATGCCGGCCTCTCGGGCAGCATCGGTGCCAAGACCAACTTTGACTTCGGCTACGACACCACCGGCCTCAGCCAGTGGAAGGCCCAGAACTTCGCCCCCTCCCAGGCCTATCTCCTTTTCAATGGCTTCTTCCTCGATGACCATGGGCAGGAGGACACCGCCGATGACCAGGATGAAATCACGCTCACCGCCGCGGTGGGCGCCGTCGCCAGCATCGGCGTCCCCGGCCTGGTCGAGGCCGGCGTCACCGGCGGCATCAGCGCCACTATCTCCTTTGACCTCAATGACAAGCTGACCGACTTCTCCGGCGCCGACCCCATCGGCGACGGCAAACTCTATGGCGTGGAACTGCTGGACCGGATCAGCCATGGGCCCGAATGCCTCTTCGACATGCGGGGCCAGTTGAGCGCCTTCCTCGAGGCCTTCTTCTGGATCGGGTTGGACCTCGGTTTCAGCACCATCACCCTCTTTGAAACCAGCGAGCGGTTCGTCGATGAGCTGATCGCCTCCTTCTCCCTCGAGTGCAACATCGACGCCCCGCCCGACCTGGCCGAGATCATGCAGGACCGCGTGCTCAACGTCCGCTACGCCGGCGGCAACGTCGAAGGCCCCTACAATTTCCACGTCCTGCCGACCGTGGCCGACTCCGGGCTCACCTTCCAGTCCGTCGCCCAACGGGGCTGGATTGATGTCGAGCTCTATGAGAACGACGCCACCCGCCAAGCCCTCGAAACCGAACTGGAGCGGTTGCGGACCGATTACGCCGGCCAGGATGTCATCGTCGTCAGCACCGGTGGAGTGGCCGAATTCTTCGCCGCCAGCGAGGTGGACTATCTGAGCTTCGCAGGGTCCCCCGGCAACGACAGCTACCTCATCGAGGGCATCAACGGCCTCATCCTCGGCATCACCATCGATGCCGGCGACGGGGATGATGTCATCGACCTCGTCGCCAACGACGAGGCCGCGCCCCTTTCCTCCCTGACCATCCACGCGGGCAACGGCAACGACTTCATCCGCGTCGATCCGGGCCTCCTGGGCCTGGGCGCCGCCCACCCCGATGAGCCGTACGTCATCCGCGGCGGTAACGACGACGACCGCATCAAGCTCGTCAAACCCACCGACGACAACCCGTTCAACGCCGAGGCCCCCGAGCCCGGCGGCGGCGCCGCGCCCCCCGTTTACAACTATGCCGGAGTTCTGATCGACGGCGGCGCCGGCAACGACAAGATCTTCGGCAACATGGGGCCGGATTACATCCTGGGAGGATCCGGCACCGACGTCATCCTTGCCTACGAGGGCAACGACGTCATTTACGGCGGCGAGGATGCCGACTTCATCAACGCCGGCGCCGGCCACGACGTGGTCTGGGCCGAAGGCGGGGGAGACGCCGTGTTCGGCGAGACCGGCATGGACGAGATCCACGGCGGCCCGGGCGACGACATCCTGATGGGCCAGGAGGACATCGACACCATTTACGGGGACGACCACAACGACCGCCTGGTGGGCGGCACCGGAGCCGATCTCCTCTTTGGCGGCGGCGGCGACGATGTCTCGGAATGGGAATGGGGGGATGGCGCGGACATCTATCGCGGCGGCGACGGCAGAGACGAGGTCAACCTGCGCGCCTACATCGTGGATGAACAGGCCTTCTACGACGACCCGGACCATTACATCATCGATGATGGCGGTATCGACGTCGTCCACGTGCTGCCCGGCGCCAACCCCGACCAGAACGGCGCGGACGAAGTCCTCATCCAATGGACGCACAGCGGCGCATCCCTGACGGTGGTGTTGGGCGCCACGGAAACGTTGAAGCTGGATACCGGCCGCGGGCCCGACCAGGTGACGATCGAGGATCTGCAGCACACCTCCGCCGACAGCGTGCGCGTCAGCACCGGGCAAACCCGCGGCGTGGTTGAAGTGACCTCCGTCGCCCGGTCTGTCAATGGCAATGCCGCCGGCCAGGACCTCATCCTGAGCGGCTCCCCCAACCAGTCGTTCCGCCTCCGGCTGGGTGCCTACGGTCCCTCCACCGATCTGCTCACCCTGGTCGAAAATGCCGCGGGCGACGGCGTGGACGGCCAGCAAACCGCGGCGGCCATGCAGACGGCCCTGCGCAAGCTGCTCGGCGGCGACACTCTCGATGTCTCCTTCGACCCCGACTCCAACCGATACACGCTGACCAATCTGCCCGAGGCCTCCGACGCCCTGCAACTCGCCGAGACCGACCCGGCGGTGTTTGGTTCGTCCCTCCAGGAACTGTTCCTGACCGGCCAACCCGGCGACCTGCTGGCCCTTGATCTGGGAGGAGCCGGAACCACCAGCCCGGTGGCAATCCGCCCGGACGGCACAGTGGGCATCGACGGACTCGGCACGGCACTTGAAATCGAAGGCGCCCTCCGATCCCTGCTCGCCGACGATCGGGTTCAAGTCGCCTACGACGGGCTTTCCGGCGCCTACAAGGTCGCCGGACTCCCCGCCGGCACCGTCTCCATCGGGCTCGCCGCGGCCCAGTCCTCCGCCGGGGTGGGACTGACCTCCGGATTTGTCCAGGAGTTGCTCATGGACTTGGTGGCGGATCAGACCTTCCAACTGCGATTTGGACCGGCTGGCACCGCCACCAACCCCATCACCGCCGCCAACGATGGAAGCGACGGGTTCGATGCGGGAGCCACCGCCGGAAGGATCCAGGACGAACTGAACAACCTCGATGGCGTCAGCGGCCTGGCGGTGGCGTTTGATGCCGCGGCCGGCCTCTACCGCGTGACCGGATTCAATGCGTCGATGCCGGCCCTGGAACTGGTTCCAGATCCCTCGGCCAGCCCCGTCGTCGCGCTCGCCTCGGTGATCCAACACCTCACCCTGACCGGCACGGCCGGGAAGACCTTCCAACTGCAGTTCGGGGTGCTCGGCAAGATTTCCAACGTTCTCACCTTGAGCGGCAACCCCGATGGATCGTTCAACACCTTGAAGATCGCCGCCGACATCCAGGCGGCCCTGCGCGGTCTCCCCGGAGGTTCCACCGCCGTGGTTGCCTACGACCAGGATGCCGGCCATTACGTGGTCAGCGGGCTCGGCGGCGACACGGCCGCGCTCCGGCTCGCCAACGAGGGGTTGGTCACGGACGTGGGCGGCGCCATCGCCGTCCTCCGCAACCTCGCGATCACCGGGGAGCCCGGCCAGCAACTGCGGCTCCGGTTCGGGGCAAGCGGGCCCGGCACCCGGCTCATCACACTCGCCAACGCGGGCGACAACTCGGTGGACGAAGCCGCCACGGCTTCGGACCTCCAGGCCGCGCTACGGGCCCTGCTCGGGACCAGCGACGTGACCGTCACCCATGATGCCGTCACGGGACTCTACCAGATCGCCGGCTTGCAGGCCCCGTCCAGCCTGTTGACCCTGGATACCACCGGCCTCGTGACCGACGTCACCCTCAGCGCGGAACCTTCCCGCGACGTGTTCAAGGTCTTCTCCGCCTCTTCGGACATGAGCCTGGACCAGGTCCTGGTCAAGGGCAGCGAAGGCGCGGATGCCTACCGCATCAGCACCATCGAGGCCTTGGGCATTGAAGGAAGCGCCGAAACCTCCCTCCGCTATGAGCAACTGGACGGAGGCGCCACGCCCACCGGGAGGCCCACCAGCCACGTGACCGTGGATGTCTTCCACCTCGAACTGCAGGACGAGGTCGTGCTCACCACCCTGGGCGGCGGCGACGCCATCGATGCCTCCCAGGTGAACAAGGTGGTGGTCAGCCATCTCTACCTGTTTGGCGGCGACCAGGATGACACCATCGTCGGTTCCAGCCTCTCCGGCACCGCCGATGTCATCATTGGCGGCGCCGGCTCCGATCGGTTGACCGGGGGCCCCGGCGTGGACCAGTTCTTCGAGGTGGACCGGGTCAATGACGCCAACCAGGCCGGCGACCATGACACCCTCATCGAGGCGCGCGACGCCCATTTCTGGCTCACCAACACCTCCCTGCGCATCGATGACACCGGCGTCCAGGATCAGTTCCTCAACGAACCCGAACTGTTCGGCGACATCTTCGAGGATGTGGAACTGCGGGGGTTCGACAGCGCCAATCAGTTTGATATCCGTGATTGGTCCGACAACGGCCTCCTGGACGGCGGCAAGGGCGGCGACACCTACGCGCTGGAGCTGCCCGCATCGGTGGTGGGCCGCCAGTTCTTCAACATCACGGACTCGGGGGCCAGCGGCTTTGACACCCTGACGCTGCGGGGCAGCGACCAGGCCGACACCATCCAGTTCGACGTGGTGACCGGCCCGCCCAACGATCCGGAGAGCCGCTGGACCGACTACGGCAACGACGGGGAAGGCCTGATCATCGGGCATATCCAGGCCACGGCGACCGGTTACGGCGAGACCGACATCGAGGATGAGGCCCGCCTGTTCGAGATCACCACCAGCTCCCTCGAGGCGGGCGAGAACTACCAGGTCATCAACTACGCCACGGTCGAAACCGTGCGCGTCTTCGGCGGGCGCGGCCAGGACACCTTCATCTCCGACGACATGTCCACCCGCATCGACGTCTTCGGCAACGAGGACGACGACCTGTTCTTCATCGGCTCGGTCCTGGAAACGGAGGATGTCCTGGTCGAAGGACAGATTGTCACCGTGGTCAGGCGCATCACCGACGGCACCGGCACCAACAACACCGCCTTCTATGGCGGCGACGGGGATGACTACTTCGAGGTCAACCACACCGCCGCGGACATCCAGCTTTACGGCGACAACGGCAGCGACACGTTCCTGGTCAAGGCGCTGCTGGCCCTGGACGAGGAGGAGGAGCTGGTCGAGCTGGACTCCAGGCAGGCCACCGTCAGCGGCACCTTCGGCGCCGACAGCGAACTGGGCACCGACATCAGCCAGGACACGCGCACCGTCGATATCGACAGCCTGGTCTATGTTGAGAACGCCAACATCCTCATCGACGGAGGCGCCGGCTTCGACGCCGTCACCCTCGTCGGCACCGTGCTCAGCGACACCTTCTACGTCTATGCCGAGTTCGATCCCGCCACCCAACGCACCGTCCAGCGCATCTACGGCGCCGGCGTCAAGTTGCAGGCCCTCCTGAACATCGAACGCCTCCAACTGCTCTCCGGCGGCGGCGACGACACCATCTATGTCTATGGCACCAACATGGGCGTGATCGGTGACCTGGTCATCCGCACCGGCTCCGGCAGCGACACCGTCCTGGTCGGCGGCCCGGAACAGCAGATCATCCTCAGCTTCCCCAGCAGCACCGACCTCTTCTTCGCCGAGGTGGAAGGCTATGATGTTCTCAAGGACGCCGAAGGCAAGTTCGTCCGGTCCGGCACGGTCGATGGCCTGCCCTTCTACACCATCCGTGACGTGCCGCGCATCGTGCCCTTCGACGTGGAATACCCCGCGTTCTCCAAGACCCTCCTCATGCCGGCCTCCTACGACGTCGCCGCCTTCGTCTCCCCCGTCATCATCGACGCCGGACCCGGCGTCAACGACCGGATCCTGTTCAACCTGAGCCTTGGCACGCCGCGCATGCGATGGGCCGATCGGGAACTGCTCCGCAAGGACGTCCGATTCGACCAGGGTTTGATCACCGTGACCAGCACGGCGCCCGACACCACCAATGATCTCCCCTCCATCCTGCTCGGTGAATCGGGCGCGGACGGGGACGAGGCCCGCGAGCTGCTGTTCGGCGTGGTCGCGGATTACGTCCGCTTCCTGGACAGCTACGACCAGCCCACCCTGCTCCAGGCACTGCACGACCTGGGCAAGGTGGAGACGCGCGAGGTGATCGTTCCCGCGGGCGTGCCCTACCTGAACCTGCAAACCTCCCTCGATGAGAACAATGAGGTGGTCACGGCGCGCGAGCAATTAATCGCCTTCGCCCAACGCTTCGCGGGACTGGAACTGCAATGGAATTCCCGCCTCCATCCCGATCCGAGCCGCGCCGCCCAGAACGAGATGCTCCACGAACTGGTCGGCATCACCCTCGACGGCGTGCCCCTGGCCTTTGAAGCCATCCACTCCGAAACGCCGGGCTTTGACCTCGACAACAACCTCGTGGTCTTCAAGGACCTGACCGCCGTCAGCCTCAAGACCACCGCCCCGCTGCGGGCCGTCTTCGCCGCGGGCGGCGTGGTCCGGAACTCGCTGCAGGTGCTGCGCAGTGATCCGGTCGATCTCCTCGCCGAACCGGACCAGCCGTCCCGCGTCCATTTTGCCGGCTTTGACGAGCTGGAATTGCGCCTGAGCGACGTCCCGGGAGCGGGCGGCACCGAACTGACCGTTGACAACAGCCGCTTCACCGGCCGGCTCCGGATCCTGGGCGGGGCCCAAGCCGACAACATCCGCATCGAAGTCGTTGCCGCGGCGTCAACCGAGGTTCGGGCCGGGGACGGCAATGACGTGATCACGATCGGCCGCCAGGGCCTGTTGGACCAGATCGGCTCGACCTTGTTCCTCTTTGGAGAAGGGGGCGATGGCGATCGCATCATCATCGACGATTCCCAGGATCCGAACGGGCAAACAGTGACGATCGACCGCAATCTCCTGGAGCACACCACCTCCTTCGAGCAGCTCAACCGCATCACCGATGCCCTCGGCCTCCAGGACATCACCCCGGAGGAGAACGCCCTCATCCAGACCCAGTTGACCGGGGAAGCCGTGGGACCGGGCCAGGATGCCATGAACGTCGATGCCGGCGACCTGACGGACTTCCAGAGCTACATGGCGCGGCTGCTCCTGACCTCCCTGCAGGAGACGGTGGACGGGCTGGCAGGGCAATTGTCCCAGTCCATCCAGACCACCATCGACCTCCTCCGGGAACGCGACCAGGCCCTGCTCGAGAACCAGATCAAGCTCTACGTGCGGGCCCGCTATTACGAGGATCAGTTCGCCGCCGAAGGCAGCGACGGACAGTGGTTGGAGGAGGAAATCCTCAGTCGCCTGAGCGCCAGCAACGGCGTCAAGACCTTCCTCAAGTACCTGGACTACGATTGGTACTGGGTGCCGTTCCATACCGTGTGGTACATCGACTGGAGCGACAGCAATGCCGTGACCAGGGAATGGGACATCCTCGGCGGCGTCAACGAAATCAAGGAGTTCTTCGAGAATCCGGATGGCAAGTTCAGCGACTACAACCTGGCCGGCGTGAGCGACGACGGCAAGGCGGCCCAATACCTGAGCAACATCCGCAGCCTCCTGACCAGCCGCCCGCTCGCCAGCCTCCTGGGCAGCGCGCTGGCCCAGGGCTCGGATTACCTCCTGGGAGGCGGCCAGCTCGACGGCGACGAATACATGTGGCTCTATCTCCGCACCTCCGACGCCACCAACCGCTCCAATGTGAAGGCGCTGGCCAGGATTTACGACGAGGCCCTGGCCGACTATGTCGGCACCTCCTCCATTTACAAGCAACTGCTCCGCACACGCGGCCTGAGCGACCCCCAGATTGAGCAGCTCTGGAACCTCTACAAGTCCAACGACGACATTCGCGGCTTTGACTGGAACGAGACCAACTTCAACAAGGCCACCATGATCACCTCGGTGGGCGACTTCCAGGTCGAGGTGGACGAGCAATACCGGAGCCTGACGCCCGGGGTGCAGCAGGCGATCTCACGCCTGCAAAACGCCTTCCAGAACGGTTACCACGGACAGATCACCGCCCTGCAGGGCCTGATCAACAACGCCCTCGCCACCGGCGACTTCAGCCAGGCCACGCTGAATGCGATCCGGGCCCAAGTCCAGGCCCTGGCCGGCCTGCTTCATCCCCGCACCGCCTCGGTCTATGACACCAACCTCACCGCCGAGGCTCCCCTGATCAAGGCGCCCCTCTACGATGCCCTGACCACCACGGGTGGAGCTGGGTTCGATGCTCTCCTCGGCCGGGTCGGCCTGCTGGAGGGCAGCATCCAGAACGCCGACTTCGATGCGGTCGCCGCCTTCCGCACCAGCACCGACTTCAGCGAACTGTCGGCGGCCTTCCGCAGCGCCAACTACACCCAGGTGCGCGCGTCCTACGCCCTGGCCGCCGATCTGGCCGACGAGTTCGCCGACTACAATGCCCGCTACCTCGGCAACCAACCCACTCCCGCATCGCTGGCCAACGTCCTCGCCGACATCAGGCGCCTGGACCGGGATGCCAACGTGTTCGCCGCCTTCGACGAAGCGCTCTCGGGCGCGTTTGACTTCGACGCCTTCCGCCAGTCCTTCCTGGACTCCCAGCAGGCCATCCTGAACTTTGCGTCCAGCCACCCCGATTACGTCCAGAACCTTCTCACCTCCTCCCGCGCCGGGGCGCAGGTCGATTCCCTCCAGCAGGACGGCCGTGACATTGCCGAACCCGTGGCCATCAACCTCATTCAGGCCGGTTTGTTCCAGGATGCCTTGAACAGGGCCAACGCCCAGTTGGTGGCTCTGGAAAGAACGCTCCAGGCCGAATACCGGCGCACCGTCGGGTTCTGGTGGTTCCAGCGCACCATCATTCTCAACTACCGTCTTGATCCCCGTTACCTCCAGCAGATCGAACTGATCAATGCCCTTAGGGACCGCGTCGCCGAGTCCGGCGCCTTCGTCAGCGGGACCAACGCCCAACTGGCCGAACTCACCTCGACCCAGGCGGGTTACCAGGCCGAACGAGATGCCGCGGAGGCCCGGATCCAGTCGCTCCGCGCGCAATACGACAACCTTGTCGATCGCATCAACGGCCAGTTCGCCGTGCTCAAGAAACTGAGCGGCTTCGCCATCGACATCCTCAGCCAGACACGCCAGGGCCAGGCAGGCTCCGGCTTCGCCTCCTCCGGAAGCCTCATCACCGAGCTCATCGCCTTCCTGGAAACCTTCGTCGTCCAGCCCGAGGGTTTCCCGCCCGATCCCATCCACCTGTCCACCTTCAACGCCACCCGCAGCGATGGTGTTCCTGTTTCCGCCAGCGCCGTGGTCCTGGCCGAAACCCACCGCACCTATGCTTCCATCACCTCCGTGACCGGAGTGGGCAACGTCGCCATCCATGTCGGCTACGACGATGTCGAGCACCTGGTCGTGCAGCTTGGCAACCAACGCGACGTGGTGAACGTGCTCGACACCCTGGGCAACGCCGCCGGAGCGGTCGAGGTGCGGACCCGCGGCGGCAACGACGACATCAACGCCCGTGACGAACACAACACCGTCAACGAGTACGGGGCCATGCTCGTCATCGACGGGGGCAGCGGCCTCGATGCGCTCAACCTGGACGATTTCGGCCCGAATCCCGACCACTTCACCGATGGCCGCCTGACCGCCGACCGGATCACCGGCCTCGGCATGGTCTCCGGCATCTCCTATCAGATGCTGGAGGACCTCAACATCCGGCTCGGCGGCGAGGATGATCGGTTCGTGATCGCCAGCACCCATGCCGGCACCACCGATCTGATCACCGGCGGCGGACGCGACGAGGTCCGCGTCGAAACCATCGCCGGCCGGACCTCGGTGGACTCCGGGGCGGATCGGGACCAGGTCGTGGTGGGCAGCACCGCGCAACGCCTCAATGAAGTGGCCGAATTGCTCACCCTTCGTGCCGGCGCCAGCGCGGAGGATCTCCTGCAGGTCCTGGACACCGGCGACACGGCCGCCAATCGGGGCGTGCTCACTGGCACGCGCCTCACCGGACTGGGCATGGGGGCCGCCGACCAGCAGTCCGTCGCCTCCACCAAGGGCATCGATTACCTGGGCTTCGAGGAACTCCAGATCAGCCTGGGCCAGGGATCGGACCATTTCACCATCCTGGGCACCCATTCCTGGACCACGATCCTCGACCTCGGCCCGGGCAACGACGTCCTGCTGGCCGAGGCCAATCACGGCCGCACCACCGTCCTGGGTGGCACCGGGGAGGATCACCTGACCGCCAACCAACTGCCTTCCCTCACCTCCACGCGCGGGGGGATCCGGGACGGCCTCTACCTCGATGGCCAGAACGACACCGACACCTATGTCGTCAACTGGGTCGGAACCGAGGATTACCTGATCGACGTCATGGACACCGGCCCGCCGGACGATGGCCTGGATACCTTGACCCTGAACGCGACCGACGAGGCGGACACGGTGCTGTTGCGCGCCCGTTTTGTCGCCCTGCTGGTGGATGATCCCGCGGTGACAAACCCCAACGGCCATCCCCATGACCGGGCCGAACGCGTCAACTACGACGCCAGCATCAATGCGCGCCTGGCCATCTACCTGAAGGGCGGCGAGGATCGGTTCTTCGCCGACGACAACAGCGCCATCACCACCGTGGACGGGGGTGGAGGCCGCGACCTCTTCCAGGTCGGTCAACTGTTCAACTCCGACCGTGTCTCCTCCGATCCCGCCACCGGCATCCTGCCCGGCGACGAGATGGCCACGGTCGAAACCACCCGCGGGTTCCTCACCCATGGCACCTCCGCGCCCATGACCATCTTCGGCGGCGGCGGCCAGGACACCTTCAACGTGCTCCACAACACCGCCGTCCTAAAGGTGGACGGCGGCGCCGAGGTGGACCAGTTCACCGTCCGCGCCTTCACCATGGTCGCCACGCAGGCCATGACGCAGGCCCGCACCGAGATCGCCGGGGGGGACGGTTCCGACCTCATCCAATACGCCCTGAATGCACCCGTCGCCATTGACGGTGGGAGCGGGTTCGACAAGGCCACCGTCCTTGGCACCGAGAACGCCGACACCTTCGTCGTGACCCGCGACGGGGTTTACGGCGCCGGATTGAGCGTGAGCATGAGCAACATCGAGGAGCTGGAACTGGACGGCCTGGAAGGGGACGACACCTATCACGTCCTGAGCACCAGCGACAAGGTCAAGACCACCATTTTCGGAAACAAGGGGCACGACACCTTCAACATCGCCGGGGACATGTCAGGCGTGGAGATCGTGACCAATGACCTGCAGGGCCGCTCCGGGGACATCGTTCATACCGTCTCCAGCACCGATCCCGACTACCAGAACCTCCAGGTCGCGCCGGTCCACGTCCGTCTGGCCTCCAGGAACGATGCGGCCGTCCTGTTCGACGAATCCGGCCTGGTCACGCGCGTGCTCGAGGAGGGCGGGTTTGACACCTACACCGTCGTGCTGACCAAGGCCCCGACGCAGGCGGTGTACCTCACCGTGTCCGCGGGATGGGCGCCGTCGGAGTTGGGCTCCAATGCGGGAACCGTGCTGGTCTCCGCGCCCCTCAGCGACCCGACCCTGCGATCGGCCGTCGTGTTGACCTTCACCCCGCTGAATTGGAACACGCCCCAGCAGGTGCGGGTCCAGGCCGCGGCCGACGGCGTGGCCGAAGGCCCCCGCGTCGTTGCGATCAGCCACAGCCTCATCAGCCAGGACGCCGACTACGATGCCCTGCCCGTGGCCAACGTGGAGGTCGAGGTAATCGACCGCGACCAGGCCGGCCTGCTGCTCACCCAGTCGGATGCCTCGACCGTGGTGTACGAAGGCGGCGCCACCGACAGCTACCAGTTGCGCCTGACCAAGGCCCCCACCTCCACCGTCACCGTTGAACTGCGCAACCTCGATGCCCAGGTCCGCACCCTGGTCGGCGGGGTGGCGGTCACCTCGATCAGTTTCACCCCCACCGGCCCGACCGCCTGGAACATCCCCGTCACCGTGGTTGTTCAGGCCGTCGAGGACATTGCGCCCGAGGGCGCACACCCTTCACGCCTGGTTCATGACATGACCAGCAGCGACACGGCCTATGCCGCCCTCGCGGATGTGGACCTGGATCTCCAGGTCCATGATCGGGCGAGTGTGCGCGTCGTCGAGACCGGCGGCCGCACGGCCGTGATCACCGGGGGCAACCCGATCGTCACCGACAGCTACTCGCTCGTCCTCACCAAGGCGCCCTCGGCAAATGTCACCGTCCATCTCGGCGCCGGACCCGGCATCCTCGTCAAGATGGGCGGCATCGTGGTGAACCAGGTCACCTTCACGCCGCTGAACTGGAGCACTCCGGTCGTCCTCACCGTCGAGGGCGTCGAGAACGGCACCCCGTCGGACATGGGCACCGCCAATCGCCGCACCTTCCCCAGCCCTCAGGCCGGCGTGAGCGACATCCGGGGTCCGGTCTTCATCGAAGGCGGCGCCGCCGGTTCCGACCATGTCCTGCTTCCCGCGGTCATGCTGCCCCATGAGCGCCAGCCCGACGACTATGAGCCCCCCGTGCCAGCAGGCTTCAACCCCAACCTGGCGCTGGACGAGGCCGATGCCGTGGACGTGCTCAACCTGTTCAACGAGCGCAGCGTCCGCCACGACGTCGGAAGCCTCTACAACGACACCTTCGACTTTGGCGGCAACGGTGGGGTGCGCGTCGTCGGGCGCCTGGACGGTTTCGGCATGGGTGGCAACGTGACCATCGCCGGCCAGGCCCTGCCGGGCGGCATCACCTACAGCGACCTGGAAGTGGTGCATGTCAATCTCGGAACCGGCAACGACACCGTGAACGTGTTGAGCACCCACCCGGCCGCCACACGGATTTCCGGCAACGGAGGCAACGACGTCATGAATGTCCGCTCCCTCCAGGGCCACACCTCCATCGACGGCGGCCCCGGCGCCGACATCTTCAACGTCGGTTCCCTCGCGCCCTCCTCCCAGGGGGTCCTCGACCTGCTCCAGGCCCTCCTGACCGTCTCCGGCGGCGGCGGCGCGGATGTCCTCAACCTTGATGACCGGGGCGACAGCGCCAATGACAACACCGGGATCCTGACGGAAACCACCCTGCTCGGACTCGACATGGCGGCGCGACCCGGGCTGGATCTCGTGCAAACTGTGACCGTCCATGCCACCGCGGGCACCTTCCGCCTTTCCACCGTCCTGCCCGGGGGCGGCATGGCCACGACGGCCCCGCTGCCTTACAACGCCTCGGCCTCGCAGGTGCAGGCGGCCCTGGTCGAGTGGCTGGGGAGCACCCTCGAGGGAAGCGCCTTTGGCAACGTGATCCGCGTCCAGAACGACAACGTGGCAGTGCACAAGGTGGACAACACCTACTTCATCCGCTACGAGGGTGAACTGAAGGGCGGAGTTGGGCAGGCCCTGGGTCAACTGACCGCCAACACGACCGGCTTGAATGCCGGTGCCAAAATCGATGTCGCGATTCGCACCGAGGGTGTCAACTATCACCAGATCGCCACCCTCAACCTCGGACTGGGCCCGCGGCACGATCGCCTGGCGGTGCAGGGCACTTCGGCTTTGACCAACGTTGACGCCGGCGCAGGCGACGACCTCCTCTATGTCTCCTCAGGCGCCAACCTGACACCGATGGACACCTATGCCTCGACGGACGGCAACCTCGCCGCTCTCCATGACCGCATCCTCCACGACGATCGGTTCGATCCGCACAGCGGGGCCCCCGTTCGCCCAGGCGGCACACTGGACTACATCCTGGGTGCGCTGACCATCGAGGCCGGCCCCGGCCACAACACGCTCGGCATCAGCGATCGAAACGATCCCCATGGCGACACCCAGGTGGTCCTTACCGACACCACCCTGACCGGACTGGCTCCGGCCGGCATCACCTACCGCGCCACCGGCGGCAGTTTCTCCGGGCAGGGTGTCTGGTCCCAACGCGCGGACACCGGCCTCTTCGGGCGCGGCCTCAACCTCTACGGCGGAACGGGCGGCAACGTCATCACCATCTCCAGTGTGCATTCCTCCGGCCCCTTGTCGGTTCCCTTCAACCGCGAAGTCACCACCTTCTTCACCGGCGAAGGCAGGGACCGCGTGACCGCCTCGGTTGCCAATGCGACGGGACGCCTCCTGGTCATCCACGGCCAGGGCGGCAACGACATCCTCAACGGCTCCTCCTCGAGCCTGCCCTTGGTCCTGTTGGGCGACATGGGTCAGGATGTGCTCATGGGTGGGACGGCTCAGGATGTCCTCTTCGGCGATCAAGGACGCATGTATTACCTCAAGCCGCTCCTCCCCGCCGGGGCCGGCTTCGACATCGTTCTGGGCGGCACGCCCATTGCGGGCGACACGTCCGGCTTGATCCATGACAATGACTTCAACACGGCGGATCTACTGCGCACCGTCGCCGACGCGGCCACCGATGGGAATGATCAACTCTCCGGCAACCAGGCTCCCGACATCCTCTTCGGCGGCGGCAACGACAACTCGGTTGCCGAGTCCCTCCAGGGCAATGACGGGGATGATCTGCTCCTCGGCGATCATGGACGCGTGGACCTGGTGAATGGGGTCCTCCGCCGCATTGAATCCATGGACCGCAGCACGGGCGGGGCGGACACGATCTTTGGGGATGCCGGGGATGATGTTCTGATCGGCGGGGCGGATGGCGACGTGCTCGACGGCATGGCGGGCAATGATCTGATCCTTGGGGACAACGTGCTGCTGGACCGCTCCGGAGCGCAACTGGGCAACCAGTCCAACCCCCGCTTCCAGGCCCTCGCCGGCAATCTCATCTACGATCAGGACGGACATGTCCTGGTGGACGGCGTCGCCCGCCGTTTCCGATTTGCCGACGGCAGCCTGCCGAGCTGGACGGATTGGCGCATCACCCTGCAGGATCATTCCGCAAGCGTCGAAGCCGACCCCCAGAACCGATTCGGCTCGGATTACATCGCCGGGGGTCCCGACAACGACGTGATCTTCGGACAACTGGGCGACGACGTGGTTCAGGGGGATGGCTCCGTCCTGGGTCGTGTTCGGGACAACCTTCCCGTCTTCGCCAGGCGGACGGCGACCGGAACCCTTGAGATTCGCGGCTCGTTCGAGTCGGCCACCGACGGGGACGATTACATCGAGGGCAATGGTGGCAACGACGTGATGTTCGGCAACCTGGGCCAGGACGACCTCATCGGGGGCAGCTCCAACCTGTTCAGCCTTTCCGATCCCAATGAACCGGTGCAGGACCGCCTGCTGCGCGTGGATGGTTCGGATCTGATCTTTGGCGGGGCGGGAGTCGCCCTGACCCGGAATCATGCCGGAGAATCGAGTCCCGACGGCCATGCCCGCGACGCCGACATGATCCTGGGTGACAACGGCAACATCTATCGCCTGGTCGGGGTGGTTGGCGTCGATGGCGGCGGCTTCCTGGCCTACGCCTATGACAGCTATAGTCCTTCCCTCCACATCACGCCCCGTGGGGCGCAATTGCTCGACTACACCCCCGGCGGAATCGATTACGCCCCGTTGGACCAGGCAACGGATCTCGGCGCCGCGGATGAACTCCACGGCGAGGCCGGGGATGACTTCATCTACGGGCAGGCCGGCAACGATGTTCTCTTCGGGGAAGGACAGGATGACGACCTGATTGGCGGCTATGGCCATGACTGGATTTCGGGCGGCACCGGCCAGGACGGCATCCTTGGGGATGACGGGCGGATCCTGACCAGCCGGATCGGCCTGGCGGAACCGCTGCACGGCGTGGCGGCCATTCCCGCCGACGAGCTCAACCTTGAGATCACCACGCCGGGACGGATCCAGATGGCGGTGATCAACCAGGCCGGGCGACTGAAGAAAACCGCCGACCTGACCCCCTTCCAATTGGGGGATGGAACCAATCCCCTTTACGACCCCGCAGCGGCCGATGACATACTTTTCGGAGGCTGGGGGGACGACAGCATCCACGGGGGCGCCGGGGATGATGCCATCTCGGGCGCCGAGGCCCTGCCCCTCCACTACGCCGCCCCCTTCAATCCGGGCGATGTGCTCCGCTTCGGTTCCGCGGGCCGGGCCGGGGAATTCGGCGCCTATGACGAGAACGATCCGCGCCGGAAGGTTTACGTGGACGAGAACGGCCACTTTGCCACGGCAACGGGCAGCACGGCGTTCCTGCTCAACTTCGACCACGCGGAAGGACCTGGCGATCCCTACGCCGGCGGGACGGAATTCACTCCGGTGGCCACCGATGGCGACGACATCCTGTTCGGCGACCTCGGCAACGACTGGATCGTCGGTGGCACGGGCCGGGATCACCTCTACGGCGGCTTTGGGGACGACCTGCTGAACGCGGACGACAACCACGATTCCACCTTGGGCACCGCCGATCCGAGAGCCAACAACGTGCCGGACACGCATCCTTCCTACGAGGATCTGGCCTTTGGCGGCGCGGGACGGGATGTGTTGAACGCCAACACCGGCGGCGACCGAATGATCGACTGGGCCGGCGAGTTCAACAGCTACATCGTTCCCTTCGCGCCGTTCGGCAATTTCACCATCAGCCGCAGCCTGCAGCCCCAGTTGGCCGAGTTCCTCTATGCGCTCTCCGCCAGCGATGGCGCCGACCCGACTCGCGCCGCGGAAACCGGAGCCGATCCCGAACGCAACGGCGAACCGGAGGGAGAACTGGGCTTGGTCAAACAACAGGACTTCCACTGGCATGACCAGACCGGGGCGCCCGACGATCCGCAACCCGGCAACATTGCCGGGGGCCCTCGCGATGTCCTGCGTTCAGCCAATTTCAACACTGCGCCCAGCGCCAACAATGCCGACGGATTCACCGCCGACAGCGGCCTCTGGCGGGTGGATGGCGGCCGGTTGGAAGTCGAACCCGTCGTCCTCGGGGGGGACGCCGTCAGCGTGTTCTATGTGGACGCCCTGCTCCCCTCCTACTTTGAGCTGCTGGCCACCATCAACGCCGACAAGGACATGGCCGGCCTGAAGTCCAATGCCTATCTCATCTTCGACTACCAGGGCAAGACCGACTTCAAGTTCGCCGGCATCAATGCCGCCATCAAGAAGCTGCAGATGGGACATCGGGATGAAACGGGCTGGGTGGTGGATGTTCAGGTGCCCGCCCAGATCTTCGACAACCAGGACTACAACATGAGACTGGCCCTGCACGGCAGCAACGCGACCCTGGTGGTCAACAACCGGTGGGTCCTGCAGCATACCTTTGCCCCGCGCATCGAGGATGGCGTCGTCAAAGGCCTCAACCATGGCATGGTCGGCATTGGCGCGGACAACACCAAGGCCCGCATCGACAACGTGACCGTGCAGGTCCTGCCGCGCGCCCTCACCTTCGAGGCCAGCGAGGACTTCGAGGACGACTCTGCGAACCTGACCCTGGCCGCGGAATCCGGGCTGTGGTTCCAAAGCCTGGGTCTTCTGTTCGGTTCCTCCGCCGGCCCGGCCCTGGCCGTTGACCTGGTTGACCTCGGCCTCTCCGACGGGTTGTCCGCCTACTCACGCCTCGAGTTGTCGGCACGGTTCGACACGCTCGGCATGGGTGGCTTCGTCTTCGATTACTATGACTCCGACCATTTCAAGTTCGCCGCCGTGTTGCCTCATTACTCCAGCGGGCACGCCCTATCGGACCTGCTTGGCGTGGTCAACAACTCGAATCTCCTCCGCCCCTACAAACAACCTCTCCTCACCACCCTGCAGGCCGCCGTCCAGGCCCACGCAGACGGGGAGACCGCGGCCGCGGCCGCCCATCTCAAGGCCTTCCTCAGCAAGGTCCACCATCGTCTGATGCCCCAGAACGAGTCCATCGCCACGCTTTGGGAACAGGAAGGCCAGCGCATCCTCGCCAACCTGACCCAACCCGGCACGCTTGGGGACGAAGGGAACGTGCAGCAGATGGTCATCGGCCACGCCAATGGCCGGGGCGGCCTGGTCTTTGACGCCGTCATGGACGTGGCCCTTCTGCCCGGAACCGACTACCAGCTCAGCGTCTCCGTCAAGGGAAGCAGTGTGGTCGCCACCCTCAATGGCAACTCCATGCTCAGCATGTTCTTCAACGGTGTCGCCGTGGATGGCCGCTTTGGTCTGTTCAACCGGGATGGTTCCATCACGGTCCAATCCCTCAACGTCCGGACCGATGACCCAGCCTTCGGGACCCAGGAAGCTTCCAACCACCTCAACGCCGCGGAGCCTCCCCCGGTCACCGAATCCCAGGCCGCCACCCTCACGGAGACCGATCTGGCACTCCTGGCGCAGGAAGCCACACGACAATGGACCGAGCGCCTTCCAGAGGGCGATGCCCGACGGCTGCTCCTGGATTCCGTGCGCTTCCTGATAGCCGACCTGAACGACAGGGTGCTGGCCACCACCCTCGGGATTGACATCATCATCGACTCCAATGCCGCCGGCCACGGATGGTTCCTCGATTCCACTCCCGGCCAGAACGAGGAATTCACGCTCGACCCGGCCACCGGCCAACTGCACGCCATCCCGGACAGCGACGCCATGGGCGGCATCGATCTGCTCACCGTGCTCCTTCACGAACTGGGGCATGTGCTGGATTACCAGCACACCCAGGACTGGTCCCTGATGGCCGCCTCCCTTTCGACCGGAGTCCGCCACTTGGTGCCTGAACTCGATCACCCCTCACTCGACCCGGGGGATTCAACGCCCGTCTTCCTAAGGTTGGAACTCGAAGTAGAATCCGGCCTGCTGACCGTCATGTTTGCCGTGGAGGACTGGCTGTGGGACATCTACCAGCTTCAAGCCGGCACCCTTGACGACTTTTTCGGATGGCGAATCACCAGTTTGCCGTAACCTTGCCCTCGGAAAACAGCACCCCGACACGCCCGCGGAGGGCTCAACGGACTCTCTCCCGCTCGCTCCGTCCGGGCTGCAGATAGAGATTGCTTTCCCGCCGTGCTCCCCAAGACTTTCCCGCATGCCTCGCCCGGCTGACTACCACATGCACACCCCGCTGTGCCGGCATGCCACCGGTGAACCCACCGCTTACGCCGCCCGGGCGCGCGAACTGGGGCTGGCCGAGATCGGTTTCTCCGACCATTCCCCGATGCCGCGGGATGATTTCGACAACTGGCGGATGCGGTTCGACCAGTTGGCAACCTACGTGGCCGCCGTCGAAGAAGCCCGCCGCAACCACCCCTCCCTCCTCATCCGGCTGGGCCTGGAGGTGGACTACATCCCTGGCCAGGAAGCCTGGATCCGGCACCTCTCCGGCCTCCACCCCTGGGACTACCTGATCGGCTCCGTCCACTACGTCGCCGATGGCTGGGCCGTGGACGATCCCAGCCAACTCTCGCAATGGAAGCATCGCCGCCCCATCGAGGTCTGGACCGCCTACTTCAAACGGCTCACCGCCGCGGCGCAATCCGGCATGTTCGACATCATCGGCCACGCCGACCTGCCCAAGAAATTCGGGATCGTCCCGACCGAGGATTGCAGCCCTCTCTTCGAGACCTTTCTGACCGCCGCCGCCGAGACCGGCGTGGCCGTCGAGTTCAACACGGCCGGCCTGCGCAAGGATTGCCGCGAGATCTATCCCTCCGAAACCTTCGCCCGGCGCATGCACGCGCACGGCATCCGCATCACGTTCGGCAGCGATGCACACGCCGTCGAGGAGGTGGGCGCGAGTCTCGAGGACGCCGTGGCGTTGGCGCGACGCGTTGGCTTCACGCAATGGACGCAGTTCAGTAAGCGCCAATCCACCTCCATCCCCCTGTGACGACCTGGGAAGGTGCCGAGGGGCCTTTGATGGGGTGCGATGGAGTGAGCCTTCGTCGCCCATGCTTCCCTTTGCGACGCAACCCGCTGCGGAGCGTTCATTCCCCACCATCGTCGGGGAATGACCTCCTCATCCTCCTTGTCTCGCGCCGATGCGCAGGGCTGCTGACAAAGTCGGCGAGGCGAGGTGTTGTCGCCATCAGACCTGCCGGTTTCATCCTGCTCTTACTCTTGCTCTTGCTCTTACTCGCCTCTGCAGAGCAAGAGCAAGAGCAAGAGCAAGAGTAAGAGCAAGAACCTGCGGTACAGGCGCACGTGCCGACTTTGTCAAGCGCCCTTGCCGATGCGGCGCCATGGATCAGAGGCCCTTGACCCGGCCGGAGCGCGTCCTTAACCTGCGCCCAACTTCGGCATGCAACTCACCGACCTCAGATGGCCCGACGTCCAGTCCCTCGACAAGGATACGCCCGTGGTGATCCCGATTGCGGCCCTCGAACAGCACGGCCATCACCTGCCCTTGTTCACGGACAGCATGATCCTGGGTGACATCATCCGGCGCACGGCCGACGCACTCCGGGACAAGGCCCTGTTTGCGCCGCTGCTTTGGCTGGGCCATTCCGAGCATCACCTGGACTTCCCCGGCACGCTCTCCGCTCCTTCACGACTCTACGTGGATTTGCTCGCGGCGCTGGTGACGGACCTCCTCCAGCATGGCTTTCGCCGGTTTGTGCTTCTCAACGGCCATGGCGGCAACGTGGTTCCCGGCCACATGGCCATCGCCGACCTGCGCAACGCCCATCCGGACCGCAAGGATCTGCTGTTGCTTCAGGCCACCTACTGGAACCTAGCCGACCCGGGTGTCCTTTCCCGGCTGGGCACCACCCAGTCCTCCATGGGACATGCCTGCGAATGGGAAACGTCCATGATCCTCCGGATTCGACCGGACCTGGTCACCTCGCATGAAGCGCTCGAGGCGGTGCCTCAAGCCGAGGGCTTTGAACCGGCCGCACGTGCGTGGCGCACGGCAGACCGGTCCTCCACAGGTCACATCGGCCAACCGGCCGCGGCCAGCGCCGAAAAGGGGGAAGCCCTCCTGGTGGCTTTTGCCGGCGGGGTGATGCGGTTGGTGGAACGCATGGCCGACTGGGACGGCCGGAGCTGGATATCCACATGAATACGACTGGCCCCAACACGCCCGTGGTGTCTCATCGCAATTGGACCCGGCGCGACTTCGCCAAGGCCCTGGGCTTCGCTGTTGCCGGAGGGTCCCTGCCATGGTTGGGCGGCTGTGCGGGACGTCCTGAACCGGGACCGCAGAGGAAAAAGGTCGCCCTGCTGGCCACGGAAATTCGCAAGTACAGCCACGCACAGCACTTCGTCGATCGCCTCCTGGAAGGGTATGGCTGGGAGGGCGCCTACCACCATCCACCCTTGGAACTGGCGGGTCTTTACGTGGATCAGTTTCCGGAGGGCGACCTCACTCGGGACCGCGTGCAACGGCACCAGGTGAAGCTTTACCCCACCGTCGAGGAAGCCCTTACCCTGGGTGGCTCCTCCCTGGGCGTGGATGGCGTGCTGATCATTGGGGAACACGGCGATTACCCTCGGAACGAGAAGGGCCAGAAGCTGTATCCCCGGTATGACTGGTTCAAAAAGGTGGTGGGCGTGTTTGAAGAGAGCGGCCGTGCCGTGCCGGTCTTCAACGACAAGCACCTTGCCACCCGTTGGGATCATGCGCTCGAGATGGTACAAGACAGCCGACGGCTGGGCTTTGCGTTCCTGGCCGGATCCTCGCTGCCTGTGACCTGGCGGCTGCCTTCCATCGATCTGCCCTGGGGCACGCCCCTGAGGGAAAGCGTATGCGCCTGCTACGGCGGGGTCGATTCATACGATTTCCACGGTCTGGAAACGGCCCAGTGCATGTCCGAACGTCGCGCCGGCGGAGAACGCGGCATCCGCAGCATCGTGGCTATCGAGGGCCCTGACGTCTGGAATGCGGTGCGCAAGCGGGATCAAACTCGGGACCTGCTGCTGGCCGCCTTGTCCCGCAGCCACACCCTCAAGGCGCCGGCAGGCTTCACCATTCCCGTGGTTGATCTGGACTGGATCGAAGCCCAATGCCCCAAGCCGGTCGCCTATTTCATGGAGCACCGGGACGGATTCCAAAGCGTGATGTTCCTCCTCAACCGATTGATTCTGGACTTCAATTACGCCGGCTTGCAGGAGGACGGAACCATCGTGTCCACCCAGTTCTACCTGCCCATGCCGCCACGCCTCACCACGCTCGCCGACTTTTTCAATCCGCTCATGCACCACATCGAGACCTGCGTCCAACAACAACGCGCCCCGTATCCCGTCGAGCGCACCCTCCTCACCACCGGCATGACGGCCTTCGGCGTCGAGTCCCTGTTTCGCAAGGAGAAAATCACCACCCCGGAAATGAGCGTCCGCTACGAGGCGCCTCGGGCATCGCATTATTGGAGGAGCTGATGGCGGACACGCTCACCTTCGTGCTGGACGGCTGGGAACTTCCGAGCGCCGGACAACAGTTGCTTGACCGATTCCTGCTTGGGTATGCGCATGAGGGTGCCCGGCGCCGGCCGGCCTTCCAGGTTCGGCTGTGCCCGATCGGACCGATGGACGCCGCACTCCTGGAGCCTCGCCAAGCCAGGGGGCTGCAAGTGGAAGCCGATCTGGGCAGGTCGCTGGCGGAGGCACGTGGGGTCGTGGTGGGATGGAAGCCGCCGGGAGATCTGCCAAACGACTCGCTCCTGCAGGCCATCCTCTCCGCGGCTCCGGCCATGAGCCGCTGCTTTGTGGCCGGCCCGCTATGCCGGGCCTCCTCGATCCCCGCCCTCAAGCCGATCCTGGATGAGCGAACCATCTCCTTGCAGGCCGGATCGGCACTCAATGTGACGTGGCACCTTCCCCCCTTGGGTCTCCCCTCCGACGCCACTCTGACCGAAGCCCTGGTGGTGGTGCAGGGAACCACGAGAAAGGCGGCATGGGAAGGGCTGGAGGCCCTCGCCCCGGTGCTTCATCCACGGGCTGGAGGGGAAACCACCTTGGAAGACGTGACGGCCATGACCGGGGAGGAGATCTGGAACGCCGGCAAACAGGGACGCTGGTCCTGGGATTTATTGGCCGCCGCCCTTTCCCGTTCGGATGCCCCGCAGGGCGATCCCGTCCGGGATGGCCGCACACAGGATCTCGTCGGGCTGGGCCTGGTGCCTGGCCTGACGCGGGATCCGCGCGGATGGCTGCTCCGGCATCGCAACGGCTTGCGCACCTGCATCCTGGTCCTGGACGGCGTGGTCGCCGACTGCAACCTGGCCGTGCGCACGAGGGACCAGGACATCCGCTCCTGTCAGGTCCTCCAAGCTGCCCGTCCGGCTCAGGAGGAGTACTCGCTCCTGGCTCATTTGGTCGAGAGGTTCCTCCTGGGTGATCAAGCACCGGGAAGTCTCGAGCAGAGCCTGTGGATCGCGTCCGCGCTTGATCAGATGGCCAAGGGATGAGGTTCCAACCAGAAAAGATTTCAACCCTGCCTACCGCAACCGGAGGCAGGGTTTTTTGTTTAACGACTAACACTGCATCACAGCATGCTCATTGAAACGCTCTCCGATGGGGTTTGGGTCCGCCAAGGAGCTCTTTCGACCCCGTCTCTACAACAAGAAGCCCCCGGTTCCCACCACAACCTGCCGGGGCCCATCAGCGCGCGGCGCGCTTCTCCCCCTCGACGGATTCGAGGGGGCGCGCCAGCCGCTCCTGCGGGTGAAAGCCCCGCCGCGCTGAGCGATTTCCTGCGTGGCGCCCCCGTCCGGAGGACGGGGGCGGCCCGGTCGCGGCGGCTCGCCATCGCTCACCACCAGAACACAGGCCGATGCATCCAATGAACTCCAGGAATCGTTCCCATCACAGATCGGCTTGCTCCATGCATGGCTGCGCGGGCCGCTCCCGGGGACGTCGGTTCCCAAGCCGATCCCGACAGCGGTTGGAGTTTGCCTACATCTGGACTTGGGAGCCCATTCCCATCCAACGCCGTCCCCGATCCCGCTGACGCCGCGATTCCCTTCTCTTGTTTCAGAACGCCAGCGCCTCCACGTGTCGTGCAGGCCATGAGGAAAGGCGAGGACGGTTGGAGGGAGGCGCACTACGGCCGCCGGCCGAAAAGGCGCCTCCCTCAACTGCCTCGAATCTGCGCAAATGCAGATTCCTTTTCTCATTTGTGAGGTCAATTTTGCCGGTTGGGCCTTCGCCGCCGAGGTTCCATACAGGTTTTTGCCCCCTGACATGCCTATCCCGTACCATTGCGCCATTTGGCCTGAATTCTGCATGAGTCCATCCAGCGATCGCCACAGGACGTCGCCGCTGGAAGGAGTTTGGAAGGGCCATGCGCAACGAATCGAGAAGGCGGATCCCGCCATCACAGACCCTCATGTGGAGCCAGATTGTGTTCGGGAAACTGGGGGAACACCTCCCGCCATGGCAGGCGCGGCCGGATCGCTGCGCCATGCCACATCAGCGCCTTGTAGCTCCGACGGCTCTTTGCATCCTCGCCTGCCTCCTCTTCACCCTTCTGGCCCCGTGCATGCAGGCCGCCAACGTTTCCTGGGACGGCGGCGGTGACGGCGTCTCATGGTCCGATCCCTTGAACTGGAGCGGGAATACCCTTCCGGGAAGCCTGGACAACGTGACCATTGATGTCGCGGCGGAACCCGTCATCCAGGTCACCAATCTCAACGTGACGGTGCAGGGACTCAACGTCCAGGAAGCGATGCGATTCGCCGAGGCCAACTTCGCCGTCAACGGCATCTTCGAGTTCCGCCACAAGACGCTCACCGTGGAGTCGGGCATGTTGCAGGCCTTCTCGATCCAGTCCAGCAACGCCACGGTGCGCTATCAGGGAGGCAACCTGTTCACGGCCGTGTTCATCCGCAACGGCACGCTCCACATGGACGGCGGCACCAACTTCGCCGACTTCATCCTCGAAGGCATGTGCGCCCTGACCGGGTCGATGGTCCTCGGCCAGTCCATCACCGTCCGCGGCCTGGACGGCGCCACCACCATCGCGACGGCACCCACAGGCTTTGCCTGCGATGGACTGCTCCGCCTGGAATCGACGCCGTCGGCATTGACCACCATGTTCCGGGTCAACGCGGGGGCCCTCTCCATCGGCCCCAATGGGCTGCTGCTCATGGAGCCCGGCGGCGGGGCGCATGTGATTGATGCCACCTTGGACAATCGGGGAAGCTTGCTGGCCAACGGCGATTTCAACGTTACTGGAAGCATGACCAATTCCGGCGTCATCCAACTGGCCCCCTCCCTTGCCCTGCAGCTTGACATTCAACCCGGACGCGTGTTCGAGCAGACCACCGGCCAGTTGCTCGTGCCCAGTGACGCCTCCCTCTACCTGCGCAATCCCAACAAGAATGCCGTGCCCCTTCCCGTGATCACACTGGCGGGGGGCACGGTGGACGCTCCATTGCTGGATCTGGAGAATCTCGCCCTGGTGCTCCGAGGCACCCAACTGTCGGGCAGCACCACGCTCCGCATGCGCGGGGACAAGTGCTCGCTTCAGGGGGAGATTGACGCCAACCAGGTCGTCTGGGTGCACGCGGAACCCGGCATCAACACGCTGGTGACCGCTTTTGGAGTCATCACCAACCTGGGAACCCTTCGATTGCTCAATGACAGCGCGACCAACCAGGCGGTGTTCCGTGTTTCCGGCGGATACCTCCGCAACGAACCCAGCGCCACCATCGAGTGTCTGCCTGGCGGTGGCGGCGACCTTACCGTGGACACCCACATCGATAACCGGGGCCTTTTCCTGAACGGCGCACCGTTCAATTTCCTGGGCAGCATCACCAACACCGGCACGTTCCAGGCCGCTCCCGGGACCGACTCCTCCTTCACTTTGAGGGCCGGGCAACAGTACCGGCAGACCACCGGCACGATCGAGGTGCCGCCTGGCGCCTCTTTGCGCTTTGCCAATGGCGACAAGGGATTTGTGCCCCAGGCCGCCGTGCGCCTGCTGGGTGGCACCGTGACCGGCTCGGGCTTCATCAGCGAGAATATCTCCCTGCAACTTGGAGGCGATTCCATCGCCGGCACCTTCACCATCGCCCTCGAGGACGACCTGAACGCCCTGACCGGCCTCATCGGTCCGTCGCAGACCCTGTGGATCCGAGGCACGGCCTCCCGCCCGGGCATCCTGCAAAGCGTCGGCTCCATCACCAATGCCGGCACCCTCCGCATGGAGAATGCCGACGCGCTCGGCGAATCCCGCCTGGCTCTCAACAGCGGGGCTTTGGAAAACCTGGCGGGGGCCACGCTCGACCTGCAACCGGGCGCGGGCGGCACGCGCGTGATCCAGGCCGACATCAACAATCAGGGCACCGTCCAGGTCAATGCCGGATTCACCCTCGTCGGAAGCTTCTTCAACACCGGACTAATGCGTGTCCTTCCCTTCGTGGATGCAGTCATCCATCTCAGTCCCGGCGAGTCCTTCCAGCAGACCGCGGGCATGACGGAGGTCACCAACACCGCCCGATTGCGCCTGCGCAGCAGTCTGCCCAATTCCGTGCCGCTCGGAGCCGTGCAACTGAGCGGCGGCTCGGTCTCAGCCGAGGAGATGGTCCTGGAGAACATCAACGCCACCCTGGACGGCCCCCAGGTCAACGGCGTCTTTACCCTGGCCTTCGAGGACGACAAGAACTCCCTGGCCGGCAGCATCGCCGCCGGCCAGACGGTCTGGATCCGGGGCAGCACCAATGGAAACGCGCTGCTCGCTTACAGCGGCGTGCTTCTCAATGAAGGCACCCTCCGGTTTGAAAACATCGAACCGGGACGCGAAAGCCGCATCTCCATCGCGAGCGGCTCCATCATGAATTCCGGCCAGCTTCTCATCAGGGAAGGCGCAGGCGGCACGCGGGTCATCCATACCACAGTGGACAACCCCGGCGAGATTCATGTCTTCGCCGATTTTGACCTCTCAGGCAACCTGACCAATCGTGGCTTGTTCCGTGTCGAGACCAACGTCGCGCTCCATGTGAGTCTCGCTTCCGGGCGCGCCTTCACCCAAACCGACGGTCTCTTCCAGGTCATGCCCGGAGCCACCACGAGCCTGCGAAGCGAGAACAAGCTGGTGGTCCCCCTGCCGGCGGTGACCCTGACGGGCGGACAGATCCAGGCGCCCGAGGTGGTCATCGAAAGCGTCACCCTCACGCTGGATGGGCCCAACCTCGGCGGCAACTTTGCGCTCACCTTCGAGAACGATCGAAACTCGTTTCTCGGCACCCTCGCCCAGGGTCAGACCCTGGGTGTGCGGGGCACGACCAATGCCCCCGCCCTGGTCATCTTCCTGTCCGGCACCACCCACCAGGGCACGGTCCGCCTCGAAACCCTCTCCCCCCTCAACGAAGCGCGCATCCGGATGAACGCCGTCCCTCTGGTGCTCGGCACCCAGGGACGCCTCCAGATCAACGAGGGACTCGGATCCAACCTCGCCATCGAAGGCAACGTCGGCAATCTCGGCGTGGTGGACGCGGAAACCAGCTTTGTCGTGAGCGGCAGCTTCACCAACAACGGCGTGTTCGCCGTTGCCGCGGACAAGTCGGTGGTGTACCCCATCAGCGCCGGCCAGGTGTTTCGCCAGAGCACTGGATCCATCCAGATCCCCGCCACCGGCACTCTGCGCCTCAAGAGCGCCAACAAGAACGCCCAGCCCCTCGCCGCCCTCCAGATCCTGGGCGGATCGGTGGATGGCCAGGGTCTGATCTCCGAAAGCACCAGCCTGACGCTCCAGGGAACCCAGGTCGCCGGCTCCTGCATGATCACGGTGGAGAACAACATCAACGGGTTTTCCGGCACCGTGCAGAACGGTCAGACGCTGCGGCTGCTGGGACGCCCGGGCGTGCCCGCGCAGTTGTACGTCTTCACCAGTTTCACCAACCAGGGCACCATCGAGCTCGATGGCACCGCTCCGGGCACCGTCAGCGACCTCATCCTCAACGCCGGTCCGCTGGTCAACGGTCCGCAGGGCGCGTTCAAGTCCAGGGGGGGCTCCGGCAGTGAACGGCGCCTGATGGGCACGATGGAGAATCGCGGGCTGTTGCAAGTGGAGAACGGCACGCTGGCCTATGTGGGGGCCACCCTGATCAGCCAGCCCGGCGCCGTCATCGCCGGGACCGGCCTGCTGAACTTAAGTGGCGCTTCCCTGCAAAATCACGGCACGCTCCGCCCCGGGCTTCCCATCGGCGCGCTTCAGATTCAGGGCGCGGTCGCCAATTCCCCTTCCTCCCGCATCGAGATCGACATCGCCGGCGCCTCACCCGGCGTGGATGTGGATCAGGTTCAGGTCACCGGTGCGTCGGACACACGGGGTACCTTGGCCGTGTCAGTGCAGGACGGATTCATCCCCACGGCGGGCCAGGAACTGCCTGTGTTCACCTACGCCTCGCGGCAGGGCCAGTACACCACCATGGAGGGACTGATCGTAAACGAGACGATCGGCTATGAAACGCTCTACCAGCCCGCCTCGTTCCGGTTGCGCGCCGTGGATCTGCCCGGCTCACCACCCCAGATCACCATGCAACCGGTGGGTGGACCTGTTGCCCCGGGACAGAGCCTCACCCTGGAGGTGTTGGCCAGCGGCCCGCCTCCCCTGACCTATCAATGGCGTCGCAACGGCGTGAACATCCCCGGCGCCACCACGCCCATTCTCGTCCTGACCAACAACCAGCCCATGGATGGCGGCACGTATCGCGTCGTCGTGGCCAATGACGCCGGGGCCGTGAAGAGCGACAAGGTCCCGATCACGGTCAGCACCCCCGGGCTCATTGTCGCGGATGCCTTCAATTTCGCGGGCACCCTGATCGGCCCGAGCGGACTGGGCAACGCCAACAACACCACTGCGACCCTTGAACCGGGCGAGCCGTTGCATGCCGGCAAACCCGGCGGCCATTCGGTCTGGGCCAAGTGGACGGCCTCCTTCACCGGCGTCGCCTCCTTCAACACCGCGGGCAGCACCTTTGACACGTTGCTGGCCGTGTATCAGGGCACCACCGTCAGCAATCTCACCCAGGTCGCCGCCCAGGATGAAGGGGCCGGGTTCCACACCAGCAGCGTCTCCTTCAACGCCACCGCGGGTCAGACCTACCGCATCGCCATCGATGGTGACCAGGGGGCGACGGGAACCTTTCTGCTCAATTGGAGCCTGGCGCTGGGAGCTCCGGTCCTGCCCCTCATCCAGGCCCACCCCATCGGCGTGGTTACCAACGAAGGCGCCTCCGCCAGCTTCTCCGTCAGCGCCACCGGCCCGGCCCCGCTTGGCTACCAATGGCTGCGGAATGGCCAACTTGTCCCCGATGCCACCAATGCCACCCTGCTCGTTGCCAGCGCCACGACCACGGAGATCGGCACTTACCAGGTCCGCATCACTGGCGGCACGGGCGGCCAGGTGCTCTCGCAACCAGCCTCCCTCGAACTGGCTTCCCTTGCCGCACCCCTGACCAGCGACAAGCTCGAGGACCTGTTCGCCACCGGCGCCCTGCCCCCCATGAACGTGGCCCCGGGCGCCACGCTCCAGAACGTGTTCGACAATGCGACCAGCGAGACTCAGGAGGAGGAGCCTCTCCATGACGGGAAGATTGGCGGCAGCACTCGGTGGTTTGGCCCGTTCCTGGCCACAGGCGGCGGCTCGGTCCAGCTCAACACCGGCGGCACGGAATTCGACACGATCCTGGCGGTTTACACCGGCACCGGCTACGGCAGCCTGAACCTGGTCGCCAGCGATGACGACGGCGCGGCCGATGGCCTGCGCAGCCGCGTTCAATTCAACATCACCTCCGGAACACGCTACGTCGTGGCCGTGGACGGCAAAGCCGGTGCGCGTGGTCTGATCCATCTCAATTGGGGCGGAGGCGCACCTCCCCAGGCCATCGGACCCATCCCCCCCGTGGCCGTGCTGCGGGGCGGCCGGGTCGTGCTGCCCGCCATGATGACGCCGGGTGAACCCGCCGGCACCTATCAATGGTATCGCAACAATGCTCCCATTCCGGGGGCGACCGGGACCACGCTCATCCTCGATCCGGTCATGGATGATGCGGATTACGAAGTCCGCGTCACCAATCCCCTCGGCATGGCCATCAATCCGGCCCAGGTGATCCTGGTCCAGGGATCCATCTCCCTCCCCTCCGCGGGTGGCGCGCCGGGATTCGTGTTCATGGGCACGGCGTCGGGGGCATTGCTGATCGAGGCCACCACCACCTTCCAGTCCTGGACTCCCGTCTATACGAACACACTCCCCGGCGTCCCCTTCGAGTTCGAGGATCCCATGGCCTCATCGCTCCCGGCCCGCTTCTACCGCTTCAAGCCCTGGCCGGCGACTGCACCGATCTTGCCGCTCCTGGCACCGTAATGAGGCCCCCTCGTCTGGACGCTTGACAAAGTCGACACCGGCGTCTGTGGCGCAGGGTCTTACTCTTACTCTTACTCTTACTCTTACTCTTACTCGCCTCTGCAGAGTAGGAGTAAGAATAGGTCATTCCCCAGACATTGCTGGGGAAAGAAGGCTGCGCGGCGGGTTGCGAGACAGGGTAAAACATGGGCGGCCAGAGCACTCTATATCGCACCCTATCAAAGGCCCCTCACCCCAGCCCTCTCCCGGCGGGAGAGGGAGCCGCAAGCCACGTGGAGGGCGCGGGTTCAGATCGGAAGCCTTTCTCCGTGCGGAAGACGATTCTCCCTCTCCCCTCGGGAGAGGGCTGGGGTGAGGGGCCCGGCAAAACAACAACATGTTGGTCGTTCTTTTCGGGTAAAGGGTTAGAGCAAGATGAAACCGGCAGGTCTGATGGCGACAACGCCTCGACTCGCCGTCTTAGTCAGCAGCCCTGCCCCCCTCGTCCCCACCCGGCATATCCCCCGTGACAAGGGGCGATTCTTCCGCTACACCATTGAGGAAACCACGAGGAGCATTGGGCGCAAGGACGCTCCCCGGCAACCCAACCATTGCAGACCACGCACTACAGGCTTATGACAGCGACTCCTTCCTCCTCCCATTCCCACGATGGAGAAACCCGCCGTTCCTTCATCAAAAAGTCCGCGACCGCCGCCGCCGCCATGTCGGCCGTCAACCTTTTCAAGACGCCGGTCTATGGCCAGACCCAGGCCCCGTCTCCCGGGCGTGTGATCGGCGCCAACGACCGCATCGCCGTGGGCTACATCGGCACCGGCAGCCAGGGCAGCGCCCATATCCGCTTTCAGAAACAGCACGCCGGTGACAACAACATCGTCCAGGCCGCCGTGTGCGACGTGTATCAGGTCCGGCTGGAGAAGGCTCGCGCCGCCACCGGCGTCCAGGCCGCCGACGCCTACACCGATCATCGGCGCCTGCTGGAACGAAAGGACATTGACGCCGTCGTGGTGTCCACGGTGGACAACTGGCACGCCGATGTGGCCATCGACGCCATGGAGGCCGGCAAGCATGTGTTCGGGGAAAAGCCGCTCGCCCGCTACCTCATGGAAGGATTCCGGATCTACGACACCGTGCAGCGCACACGGAAGGTGTTCCAGATCGGCTCCCAGTACTGCGCCGACCCGATGTTCCACAAGGCCGCGGAATGGATCAAGGACGGCAAACTCGGGCCCCTGGTCTGGGCCCAGGGATCCTACTGCCGCAACAACATGAAGAACAGCGAGTGGACCTACCCTGTGGACCGCGATGCCAGCGAGCAGAACATCGACTGGAAACGGTGGCTGGGCCGGGCGCCGCAGGTTCCCTGGGACCCCCATCACTACTTTAGCTGGCACAAGTATTACGCCTACAATTCCGGCATCCTCGGCAACCTGCTTCCCCACAAGTTCCTCCCCCTCATGCTGGCCACCGGTCATCCGGAGTTCCCGCGTCGCGTGACCTGCACCGGCACCCGCAAGGTGTCCACCGACCGTGAGATCACCGACACCACCCACCTGTTGGCCGAGTTCCCCAGCGGGCTGACCATCGTGGTGGCCGGAAGCACCGTCAACGAGCAGGGCCTGGCCGACATGATCCGCGGGCGCCACGCCACCCTTTACCTGTCAAGCAGCCAGAACCAGCTTCAACTCAAACCCGAACGCCCCTTCTTCGATGATCTGGATCCCGAGGAGTTCGCCGATGCCCGCAAGATGGGAGACATTCCGCGGCTCGAGAAGAACTTCTTCGACTGCATCCGGTCGGGCGGCGTTCCGGTGGCCAACATCGACCTCGCCATTCGCGCCCACACCGTCCTGTGCCTGGCGGAAATGGCCGAGCGCCTCAGCTTGACCCTGCTGTTTGACCCGGCCACTCGGACGATCAAAACCGGGGACGGCCGTCCCGTCGATCCCATCGACTACGACAGCAAGGTTCCCACCCCCGCACCGGTGCCCCTGCAGCTCAGCCAGAACGCGTAAGGCGGTCCCGCATGGCCGTCGTTCCCTCTGCGTCGGGTGGAGAAGGAGATCGATTACAAGCACAAGCACGAGCACGATGGGGACCACCTCCTGACGTCGGCGGCTACTGGGCGTGTAGCCGCCGACGTCAGGAGGTGGTCCCCCCATCCCGCACGGTCTTTTTATTTAGAGCGGTGCTTGACGAGTGCTTGGAAAGGGATGCGGGGATTGTGCTGGCAGCGCTCTTGTAGTTGGGGCCAGGAAGGCTCGGGGTGAAGGTCCGCCTTGAGGGCTACTAG
>Ga0302046_10000248_pt1 | contig 56292 bp, 44 predicted proteins | sample RVTome_11_FD_200261 | JGI IMG/M metagenome (GOLD analysis project Ga0302046, IMG submission 200261) | Soil microbial communities from uranium-contaminated site in the Upper Colorado River Basin, Wyoming, United States - RVT147D111 (version 2) ...
GCTCTGCAGGTCCAAACCTGATTGAACGTGGCTGCTCTCTCCATGAACCGGGGGCATTGGACGTACTCTTCAAAAGGCCCCTCACCCTGACCCTCTCCCGCAGGGAGAGGGAACAGCGAGCCGGGGTGGGTGAGAGGGATGAATGCAGAGGTTTTTCTCCGCGGAGAGGACGGGGCTCCGTTCGACTGAGCTCGCGGGATTCCTCCTACGGCAGCGGTTCCACGAGGTAATACAGCGTGGCGGCATCCAGTTCGAGGGCGGGCCCCTGGTGGGCGGGGCCTTCGGGACGGCCGTTGAAGTCCAGGGGCTGCACCTTCATTGGCCTGGCAAACCGCACCTTGCCCGACAGGTTGCGCACGCGCCAGGGGTCGCGCCCAATGTGGGTGATGCGCCGGATGCCTTCCCCGGCCGGTTCGGTCTGGAACTGCGTGGCCTTCTCTTCGCTCATCACCTGAAGCAGCATGCGCCGGCTGGCGGCGAGCGGCTGGCCGTCCATCGCCACGAGCACCACGTGGCCAAGGTCCAGGTCGGACTCAATCGTGAGGGCGCCCAGCTTGATCGAGCCGCCGGACTTGAGGTTGCCGCTGGCACCCTGCACGGCCGGCGCCTGGATGCGAAGGAGGCCCTGGCCGTAGTCGAGCAGGAGCTGGCCGTGGCTGGCCTTAACCGTCTTCCGGTCGTGATCGATGAGCGAAGCCAGCGGTGACAACGTCACGGATCCGGGTTGGTCGGTGAACGTGACACGCGTCTGGCCCGCATAATGCACGAGCGGATCGATGACATTCCCGGGTTTGAACTCGGTTCCCTCCGGCACATCCTTGAGGCGGAGTTCATCGAAGGCGGCGCCCTGGGGAAGGGGCGTGCCATTGAGCGCCTTGAGGTCGTCCACGTTGAGTTTGATGTCCGCCAGCACCGCCCCGGCGTCCACCAGGCGCTGGCGGTAGAGAAGGGCCGCGGCCGGGAATTGGCCCATCATGGCGGGCGACATCAGGGTCCAGGGCTGCATGAAGAAGCCGGGTTTGACGTTCCAATCCGAGCCGTCGAAGGCGAAGTGGACGATGGCGCTGCTGTTCTGCAGGGCGCCGAAGGCGGCCAGGTAAAGGGGCGCCTCGCTGCGGTAGCGATTGGGCCGGTTCCAGGTGGTCTCGGAAATCATGGAGGGAAGGTCGTTGTAGCGGATGTCCATGCCGGGATGGACGAAGAGGCGCGGTTGGCCGGGCTGGCTGGGTTCGAAGCGGAGGGCGCTGCGGTCGGCGTAGGTGTGGTCGTTGCGGATCGACCAGGCGGCGTTGTCCCCCTTGTGCAGGCAATCGAAGTAGCCGTGGCGATCGATGAAGTCGCACACGGTGTAGCTGAGCTTTTCCAGCGGCCCCAACACCTCGGCGCTGGCCGTGGTCCAGTTGCTGGCCGTGACCAGGCCCCGGAATCCGAGCGACTTCAGGAACGCGCGCATGTCGCGGTAGAACCCGGTCTGGCTCTCGATGAGAAACGTGGCGGTGTCCCGGTCCCGCGCGGTTCTTTCGTTGAAGATGTTCCAGAGGGGGCGAAGGGCCACACGGCCCGACTCGGGCTCGTCCCGCTTCAGGCGCTGGCCGTTCCAGGCCTTGAACGCGCCGTCCAGGGAACCGTATTTCGCCTTGAGCCAGTCGGCGAACTGCCCTTCCAGGATGCGAAGCTGGGGATCGGGCAGGTTGCGGTCGCTGAAGGTCCAGAAGAAATAGGAATCCTCGTTCTGGATCTCGGCCCCGAAAACGGCGGGTTCGTCCACGAGCCGCTTGCCCGTCACGGCGCTGGGCGTCAGGAGGAGCGCGCGCCACCAGGAGCGGTATTTCTCCTGGAACTCGGGATTGAACATCAGCGCGGCAAAGGGATGCTGGCTCCCGTTGTAGCCCGGCAACCAGGCGAGATCCGGCCGGGGAGTGAACCAGAGCGGGAAATAGACGGAGAGATGGGTGTAGATCCCTTCGGCCTTCATGGTCTCCACGATGTCGATCACATGCTGCACGCGGTCGGCGTCGGGCTCGCCGTCGCGAGTGAAGACGCTGCCGTGGATGCGGACCATGTTGACGCCATACCGCGCGAGGAGGCGCGCTTCGCGGCGCAGATCCTCCCGCGTCTTGGCCGAGGAGGAAGGACCATTTACGGCCCAGAACCGGAGCGGCGCGCCCGTTTTTGGATGCACGAATTCCCCGTCGCGCACGGCGATGTGGCCCTCCTGGCCGGCCTCCTTCTCGTTGAGCCAGCGCAGGTCGATGACGCTGCCCTCGGAGAAGTCGTCCCGTGCCGGTTCGAACGCGAACCATCCCTGATCGGCCCGGGGGTGGGGATTCATCGAGGTGTCGCTGGAGGACTCGCCTTCAATCCAGATCCAGGAATCGTTCGGCGCGGCCGACACGGGCGAGGACAGGAGAGCGAGGAGGAACAGGCCAGCGCGGGCAAGATGGCGGGTGGCATTCACGGGAAGGGATGTTCCGTGTTGCGGACCGGATTGTCGAATGTGGAATGGGGCCTCCCGCCAAGACGCTGAGGCGCCAAGGTCCAAGTGAACAGCCTCCTTCCTCCGCGCCCCTATGCCCCTGCGGGAGGCCTCCCCATTCATCCCCTTTGCTTCCCACCCCAGGTAGCCGCCGAGGTCACGAGGTGGTCCCCGAGTGTGATTGGAAATGGGTGATGCCAGGGTGCGATTCAACCGCTGGTTTAGGAACGGAGTAAGAGTATGAGTAGGTCATTCCCCAGTCGCTGCTGGGGAAAGAAGGCTGCGCAGCGGATCGCGACACAAGGTGAACCATGGACGAGGAGAGCACACTACATCGCACCCTATAAAAGGCCCCTCACCCCAGCCCTCTCCCGGCGGGAGAGGGAGCCCCGTCCTCTCCGCGAAGAAAGGCCCCTGCGCTCATCCCTCTCACCCACCCCGGCTCGCTGTTCCCTCTCCCCGCGGGAGAAGGTCAGGGTGAGGAGCCCGGCAAAACGACATCACGGTGGGCGGCCATGCACGTTCAGGCGCACGGAGTTTAAATGCTTGGACCGGCCTGCAGGGGGCTGCCTATACTCCGCCCATGAATTATGTCGGCATCGGCTACGATGTTCATGCGCTGGTGGAGGGGCGCAAGCTGGTATTGGGCGGTGTGGAGATCCAGTATGCCAAGGGGCTGGACGGTCATTCCGATGCCGATGTGCTGATGCACGCCATCTGTGATGCCGTGCTCGGAGCGGTGGGGGAAGGGGACATCGGGCAGTTGTTTCCCAACACGGACGAGCGCTGGAAGGATTCCGAGAGTAAGATCTTCCTGCAGGAGGCGGCGCGCCGCGTGACCTTCCGCAACGGCACCATCATCAATGTCGATGCCACGCTCGTGGCGCAGGAACCCAAGATCGGCCCGTTCGTCGCGGCGATGAAATCCAACGTCGCCCTGGCCCTGGGCATCTCCGTGCGCCGGGTCGGCATCAAGGCCACCACCAACGAGCAGCTCGGCTTCCTGGGCCGTGGCGAAGGCATCGCGGCGATGGCCGTGGCCAGCGTGGATCTGCCCAAGTAGGCTCCGCCCCCCCCCTCCGCCCAGACCCCACGCCTCCTACCCCACGACGACCATGGGACGCGGTGAGATCAGTTGGAAGCGACGAGACCCTGACGGGCAGCGTTGGGAAGTCTATGCCCATCGCGAGGGTGGGCGGTGGGCGTTCTACGCCCGGCAAAAGCGCTATGACAACTGGCAGCGGCTCGACCAGCCTTCGCTGGAGGATTGGCTGGCGCTGCTGGATGGGGTCGAGCGCCGCATTCCGCGCCGCCTGATTCCCCCTGACGAAGGCCGTCGCGTGCGACGCGAGATCCGGGAACGATTCCCCGATGAACCGCTGGAGGACTGAGCCTTTCCATCGTGGTTGGGCGGCCCTTTTCACTTCTCATTTCTGCAAATCTTCTTTTGGCGCCCTTGGGGAGGCGCATGTGGATCGCGGCACCCAACCCAGTCGGAGTTCCTTCGCTGCGTCCTGCGCAAGATCCCTTTTTGCAACCAGATCGGACGGTTGGCGTGGAGCTGTCCCGGCGGGACAGGCCTGTCCTTTTGCGGGACGACACGGCGCAACATGTGGCTTTAGAGGGGACAGGGTTGGTCGATAATAATACACAAGTGCCAGAGGCGTTTTTGACCCCCGGACGCAGGCCAGACCGGACCCAAACTGGTCTCTCCACGCCAGCGCCATCGCCCGGGGCGGGGAATTACGGAACGCAATCCTGGTGACATTGCATGGAGGTGAAGCCGCGCCTGCCGAGGGTGGGGCTCGACATAAGGATGTTTCCGGACAGGAACGAGTCCTGAGGACCAGATGGGGTCCGCTGCGGAAACAAACGGGAGCAATGAGTTGTGAACCATGGGGACGCCACGAGCCCCGGATTATCTATGAAGCACAAGGTGATGTTGATCGACGACCAGGAGGAACTCCGGTCGGTCCTGGCAGAAAGTTTTTCAAGTTGTGGCTATGACGTGTTGGAGGCCTCCTCCGGGGAGGAATTGAAGACAAAGTTCGAGGGGACGCAGCCGGATGTCGCGCTCCTGGACCTGAAGCTGCCCGATGCCGACGGTCTGGACCTGTTGAGCCTGCTCAAACGGGAATGGCCCGAGACGGAAGTGATCGTGCTGACCGGACACGGTTCGCTGGATGCCGCGGTGGAGGCGACCAAGCGGGGCGCGTTTCACTTTCAGACCAAGCCGCAGGACGAGGGACTCTTCAACCTGGTCGAGCGGGCCCTGGAACGGAAGCAACAGGCCCATGAGAACAGCCAGTTGATCACCGCCATCAAGCGCATGAGCGGCGAGACCTCCCCGGTCTTCCAGTCCCCCTCCATGAAGAGCGTCATGCGCACCGCCGAACGCATCGCCCCCAGCGATGTCTCGGTCCTCATCACCGGCGAGAGCGGCTCCGGCAAGGAGGTCGTCGCCGACCTGATCCACACCCTGAGTCCGCGCGGCAAGGGACCCTTCATCAAGATCAACTGCGCCGCCCTTCCGCGCGAACTGATCGAGAGCGAGCTGTTCGGCTCGGTCAAGGGCGCCTTCACCGGCTCCCAGGGCGACCGGGAAGGCCTCTTCCGCCAGGCCGAGGGCGGCACGCTCCTCCTCGATGAACTGTCGGAAATGCCCATCGACACCCAGAGCAAGCTCCTGCGCGTCCTCCAGGAAAAGGAGGTCCGGCCGGTCGGCGGCAAGGTGAGTTATCGCACCAACTGCCGCATTCTTGCCGCCACGAACCGTTCGGTGGACGAGGCCATCCGCGAAGGCAAGCTTCGCGAAGACCTTTACTACCGCATCAGCGCCATCTCCCTGCATCTGCCCCCGCTGCGCGAACGCCGGGAGGACATCGCCCCCCTGTCCAAGGCGTTCCTCAAGCGATTTGCCTCCCAGGCCAACCGGCCTCTCAGTGAGTTCACCCCGGCCGCCCTCGACCGGCTCAAGCGTTACGACTGGCCCGGCAACGTACGTCAGCTCCAGAACGAGATCCAGCGGGCCGTGCTGATGTGCGACCGCGACAAGATCGATGCCGACGACCTCTCCGTGACCAACCCGGTCGAGGCCGGCGAGGGCAACCCCGAGAACCTCACGCTCATGCAGGCGGTGGAACGGAACAAGATCATCGAAGTGCTCAAGGAGACCAACAATAACAAGTTGGAAACCGCCCGCCGCCTCGGCATCGGGCGCCAGACCCTCTACAACAAGATCAAGGGCTACAACATCGCGGCTTGAGATGGTGGCGGTAGGGAGAAGGGAGAATGAAGAAGGGAGAATGAAGAAGGTGGGGGCAGGAGGGACCTCTGCGCTGCCTGATTACAAATCAACCAACATGGTTCACCGGGCATGAGCCGATGCACGGGCGCCATTGCAGCTCAACAGGACTCCCCCACCCCTTTCTGCCTTCTGCCTTCTGCCTTCTCCCAGTGTTGCCAGCCCGGCGTGGGTTGGGTAGCGTGGGCGGCTTCATGAGATCATTCGCCCGTTCTGAACAACTGTTCGAGGAGGCCCTGGGACTCATTCCCGGCGGCGTCAATTCCCCGGTGCGCGCCTTTCGTTCCGTGGGGGGCAAACCCTTTTTTGTCGAACGCGCCCAAGGGGCACGGGTCTGGGACGTGGATGGGAACGAGTGGATCGACTATGTCGGCACGTGGGGCCCGGCCATCCATGGCCATGCGTTTGCCCCCATCGTGGAGGCGGTCCGCGATGCAGCCCTGCGTGGCACCAGCTTCGGCATTCCCAATCCGCTGGAAGTGACGATGGCCCGGCTGGTCTGCGAGGCGGTGCCGTCGGTCGCCAAGGTCCGCATGTGCAACTCCGGCACGGAAGCCTGCATGTCCGCCATCCGACTGGCGCGGGGCTTCACCGGACGCGACAAGATCATCAAGTTCGAAGGGTGCTACCACGGCCACACCGATTCCCTTTTGGTCAAGGCCGGATCCGGGGCGTTGACATGCGGTCATCCCGACAGCGCCGGTGTGCCGGAGGCGTTCACGCAGCATACCATCGTGCTGCCTTACAATGACCGGGAGGCCGTGACCCGGGCCCTGGAAGCCAACCGCGACCAGGTGGCGGGCATCATCCTCGAGCCGGTCATCGGCAATGCCGGACTGATTCCACCGCAGCCCGGCTACCTGGAGCATCTCCGCCAAGTGACACAATCTCACGGCGCGCTGCTGATATTCGACGAGGTGATGACCGGTTTTCGCCTCGGCTGGGGCGGTGCCCAGGAACGGTTCGGAATTCAGCCCGACCTTTCCTGCTTCGGCAAGATCATCGGAGGCGGGCTTCCCGTGGGAGCGTTCGGGGGGCGTGCTGTGATCATGGACAAGCTGGCCCCTTCCGGACCCGTGTATCAGGCGGGCACGCTGAGCGGAAACCCGCTGGCCATGGCTGCGGGGATCGCCGCGCTGGAGGCGCTGCGGGACGGCGCGGTGTATCGCCACCTCGAGGCCCTGGGCGGCCAGATGGAGGACGGCCTGCGCAGCCTGTCTGGCTCCACCGGCGTGGCGCTGGCCGTGCAGCGCTGCGGATCGATGTTCAGCGCCTTTTTCAGTCCCCGCCCGGTGCGCAACCTCAGCGATGCCCTGCAGTCGGACAAAGAACGCTTCAAGGCGTTCTTCCACGGCATGCTGGCCGAGGGGGTCTATCTGGCGCCCTCACCCTTCGAGGCGGGATTCCTCAGCGCGGCCCACACGGAGGATGATGTTCGAAAAACGCTGTCCGCGGCGGAGCGGGTGCTGCGCCAGATCGCGTCATGAGGCGGGGGAAATTCTCCCGTCCAGAAAGGAGCAAGCCATGAGAGTGATGGGGATCGACCACGGGACCAAGCGCATGGGCATCGCGGTGAGCGATGAGCTCGGCATGATTGCCATGCCGGTGGAGTACATTCCGGCCGAGCCGGCGGTGGCGTTGATGCGGCGCCTGAAGGAGTTGGTCACGGACCGGCAGGTGGGTCAGATCGTGGTGGGCATGCCACGGAACATGGACGGCAGTTACGGCCCGGCGGCCGAGAAGGTGCGCGCCTTTGTCGAGGAGCTGCGGGGGGCGTTGACGCTGCCGGTGCGGACCTGGGACGAGCGGCTGACCTCCGTGGCGGCGAACCGCGCCTTGCAGGAGGCGAATGTGAAGGGGCGCCGGCGGCGCGAGAAGGTGGATCAGATGGCCGCGGCGCTGCTTTTGCAGGCCTACCTCGATGCCACCGGCGGCTCGTGACATCGCAGGGTGGAACGGCGGCAGCGGGCGGGAGGCCGAGACATGGCTGCTGACAAGGTCGGCAAGTCGAGGCGTTGTCGCCATCCGACCTGCCGGTTTCATCTTGCTCTTACTCTTACTCTGCAGAGGCGAGTGAGAGTAAGAGTACGTCATTCCCCAGACGCTACAGGGGAAAGAAGGCTGCGTAGCGGGTTGGGACACAAAAGTAAAACATGGGCGAGGAGAGCACCATACATCGCACCCCATCAAAGGCCCCTCACCCCAGCCCTCTCCCGGCGGGAGAGGGAGCCGCAAGCCCCGTGGAGGGTACGGGTTCAGATCGGAAGCCTTTCTCCGCGCGGAAGACGATACTCCCTCTCCCGCCGGGAGAGGGCTGGGGTGAGGGGCCCCAGCAAAACGACAACATGTTGGTCGTTCTTTTCGGGTAAAGAGTAAGAGCAAGAGCAAGAGCAAGAGCAAGAGTAAGAACCTGCGCCATGGGCGCCCGTGCCGACTTTGTCAAGTGTCTTGGAGGCCGAGATGGAGAGCGTGCGATTCAGATTGACGATTGCCTATGACGGCGCGGCCTACGCCGGCTGGCAGGTGCAGAAGAACCGCGTCACGGTCCAGGCGCTGGTGGAGGAGGCGGTGGCGGAATTGTACGGCGGGTCGCGTCGGGTGCACAGTTCCAGCCGGACCGACACGGGCGTGCATGCGCTGGGCATGGTGGCCCATGTGGACCTGCCGGAGCGGGGTGGGCGCATGCCGGAGGAGAAGCTGCCACTGGCTCTCAACGCCCATCTTCCCGAGGACATCCGGGTCCTGACCGCGCGCCGCGTGACCAAAACCTTCCACGCCCGATTCAGTGCCGTCGGGAAGCAATACCGCTACGATCTCTGGAACGCCCGGGCCATGAACCCGCTCATCCGCCAACGGACATGGCATGTACCCCAGGCGTTGGACCTGAGCCTCATGCGCGAGGCCGCCCGGCTGTTTGTTGGGCGGCACGACTTCAAGTCCTTTGCGGCCACGCGGGAGTATGAGATGGAATCGACGATACGGACGCTTTATCGCTGCGAGGTTCGGGGGCGGGAGCCGCATCTGACGGTGGTCATGGAAGGGGACGGTTTTCTCTACAAAATGTGCCGGGGGATCGTGGGCACGCTGGTCCATGTGGGGCGGGGGAAGGTTAACCTGCTGGAGTACAGGCGGATTCTCCATGATTGCGACCGGCGGTCGGGGGGCATGACTGCCCCGGCGCACGGACTGGTGCTCTGGCGTGTCTTTTACCGGAGGCCGGCCCGTTGGCTGGGCGCGCCGGGTACCGGGTGACGATCGGGTGAACTTCAAACCGGCCGGCGGGGACGTTCGGATAATATCTTTGATTTTTGCAGGAAGGTGTGGCAGACAATGTGGCGCTCACACGGTCTCAACACGCTGGAGTGGTATCTATATGTACGGACATTTGTTTTTGGAGTCGGAAAGGGTTCGGGAGGCATCGATTGGACAACGCAAAACACGAAGGTTGCTGGGGGTGGGGACCCTTTTGGCGAGCTGCCTGACCGCCGGGATGGCCGGTGCCGCAGGCGACCTCGCGGTGACACCCGGGGCGGGACTGGATGGGAGCGGTTTCACCCGCGGACCCTTCACCGTGTCCAGCCAGGTGTACACCATCGAGAACACCAGCGGGGCCACCGTTGTGGAGTGGCAGGTGCAGAAGAACCAGCCTTGGGTCTCCGTTTCCAACACGGGCGGCAACCTGGATCCGGGCGGCACCGTTCAGGTCGAGGTCCTCATCAATTCGCTCGCCTTCGATCTCCCCGTCAGCACCCACACCGCGACCATCACCTTCTGGGATATCACCGGCTTCCAATCGGAGACGCGCACGGTGACCCTCGACCTCTCCCTGCCCGGTCCCGGCACTGCGGAAGCGCAGTCGGTGCCCATCCTCGATCAGTATGTCATCACTTTGACCGGCGCGCTGGGCACCTCCTATGTGCTGGAAGACGCGGACAACGTTGCGGGTCCTTACTCGCTCTTTTCGAGCAATGTCTTCAATGCCACCACCGAGAGCGTGACCCTGCCGGCCGACCAGGGGATGCAATACTTCCGCGCCTACAGCGAGGGAACCGGCGCCGTGGCGCCCCTGCTCACCTTTGCCCAAGTGGAGGCGCTCGACAATTCCATCGTCCGTGTCACCGGCGATGAGCACGGCATCTACATCATCGAAGGCACGACCAACACGGTGGATTACATTCCGGTCCTGACGAACAAGATTCCGGTGGGCGGGGAATTCACCTTCACCAACACGGTCTTTGCGCCCGAGGCGCAGGTGACTTACCGGGCAGTGCCGGTGGGTGACGCGGCCACGCCAGCGCTGCATCACATTCTGATCGTCGGTGAATCCCTGGCCCTGGGATTGGATGGTCTCCCGCCTTTGTCCACGTCGCCTTCGCCAGACAATTTCCGTTATCGCAGCACAGCGCAGGGCAAGTTCTTCTCGCCCCTCAGCGAAGTGGGCCTGGAGACGATCGCCTCGGGGGCGGCCGCTCACGTGGTGTCTCAGGCGCCCCTGCACCGCATTGTCACCAGCAACATCGGCCAGGGCGGCGCCGGCTACGCGCAGCAAATGAAGGGGACTCCCTTGTATGACCTGGGCCTCCTCCAGATCATGGAGGCCCCGCAGGTGCTGGCGAACAATCTCTTCGCCTACGGGCCCCGGGCCATCTTCGTCGCCGGAGGCGAGGCCGACCAGTTGAGCCCCACGTTCGGCCCCGATATGGGACAGTGGCAGGCGGATTACCAGGGGGACATCCAGTACCTGACGGGATTCACCGGCCTGATTCCGATGCTGCACACGCAGATCTCGGGTTGGTCTTCCATCTCCGGAGGCGCCTTCGAGACGGTTACGGGACCGAGCGACCTCCTCGCCGAGCACGAGGCCAACCCCACCCTGACCGTGCTGGTGGGGCCGCGTTACTTCATTCCCCATGGCGAGGCCCCGCAGGCCCAGTTCCCGGGCATCCATCCCACCAACGCCGGCTACCGCTGGCTGGCCGAGTATTACGGCAAGGTTTACAAGCAGGTCGTGGTGGATGGCGGCACCTGGTCACCGGTGCGTCCACTCTCCATCAACCGGTCCGGCAACGTGATCACCGCGGTCTTCAACGTGCCCCAGCCCCCGCTGGTCTTCGACACCACCACGGTGGTCGATCCGGGGCACTACGGATTCGAGTTTGCTTCCGACGATGAGACTCCTCCGACCATTACGGATGTAAGCCTGGTCGGGGCGGACACCGTCCAGATCACCCTCAGCGGCGCCCCCAGCGGCGGCAATGAACGCCTCCGCTATGCCTACACCGGCATTCCGGGCAACAACGGCGGACCGATCACGGGTCCGCGCGGCAACCTGCGCGATTCCGACCCGACACCTTCCCTCTACGGCAACACGCTCTACAACTGGTGCGTGCACTTCGACAAGCCGGTCCTCGAGCAGACCCTGGTCTCGCAATCGTTCACCAACAGTACCGCCATTTCCATCGTGGACAACGCCAACGGCAACCCCTATCCGGCCACCATCCAAGTGGCGGGCCTGCCGACGTCGATCACCCAAGTCACCCTGACCCTGCAACGGTTCACACATACGTTTCCCGCGGACGTCGATGTGTTGCTCGTGAGCCCATCCGGCCAGGGGTTGGTGGTCATGTCCGACGTAGGGGGCGGTATCGGCGTGCTGAACCTCCTTTTGACCCTGTCGGATGCGGCCGCCCAGAGTATGACCTCGTCCGCGCTGGTGACCGGCAGCTACCGGCCCTCCGACATCACCTCGACTCCCGCCGATGCCTTCGGCGCTCCGGCGCCCTCGGGACCCTACGGCACCACTCTCGGTGCGTTCAACGGACTGAATCCCAACGGCGCCTGGTCCTTGTTCATCCGGGATGACGGTGGCGGTGACTCCGGCACCATCAGCCAGGGATGGAGTTTGCACATTGACGCCGAGTGAGCACACCGCCACCGGCCGGATCCCCCCTTTCCTTGATCCCCCCATGGGTTGGCGAGAATGTCGCCCCGCCGCCCGGCGGGGTTCATTCCTGCCATTCCGCTTGTCCGGCGGCGTTTGGACTCGCACTCCGAACCCGCCGGCGTCGTCCTTTGCCCGCATGACCGTGATGGAGTTGATTCGATTCGTCCCGCCCTCCCGCCTGCGCGTGGGGGCGCTGGCAGCCTTGTGCCTGGTCGGTGCGGGATCCCTGGTCGCCGCGGATCTCGAGGTCCGGCCGGCCGAAGGCTATCTGGCCACGGGCCTGGCCCGGGGGCGCTTTGATCCTCCGGAAAAGGTCTATACGCTGACCAACACCTCCGCCGCCGAGATCGAGTGGGCCATCAACCAGAACGGAGCCTGGTTTTCCACCCTGGAATCCCACGGCCGGCTGGCGCCTGGTAGCGAGACCAATGTGGTGGTGTTTCCCAACAGCCTGTCACTCGATCTGGGCGCGGACCTCTTCGAGGGACTGCTCACGGTCACGAATGTCGGTGCCGGTGAATCCGAGACGCGATCCGTGAGCCTCAAGGTCAGCCTGCCCGGCCCCGGTGAGGTCGAGCCCGTCCAGGTGTCCCTGGAGGATTACCGCCAACTCGTCTTTTCCGGTCCGCCCGGGTCGTTCTACGTCCTTGAGGAAAGCACCAACCTCATCGATTGGGCCGGGGTGGAGACCAATGTGTTCGGCAACGAGCCCTCGCGCTTCGAGTTCGACGTGACCGAGGTCAATCCACGCTACTTCCGCAGCCACACCACCGACACCAACGCGCCTCCCTCGACGCTGACACTGACCGACACGCTCGTGGTGGACCTGGACCGGGTGCGGTTGATCGGGGAGGCGTTGGGAACTTACCTGGTCGAATCCTCGAGCGACGGGGTGGAGTGGACGCCGATCCTGACCAACCAGGTTCCCTCCACTGGCAGCAGCATCCTGACGAACCACGTCACCGGCGGCGATACGGGATTAACCTACCGCGCCTCCGCCCTGGGGCCGTTTCCGACCGAGGACCTCCACCATGTTCTCATCACCGGGCAAAGCCTGGCCCTGGGAGCGACCGGGGCGCCGGCCTTGAGCACCACGCCCAGCGACCGGCATTACCGCTTCTACAGCGATGGCACCTACCGCGTGCTGACGCCGCTCGTCGAGACCGGCCTGGAAACAATCGCCTCCGGAGCCGGCCAGCATCTGACCCGCTCCCATCCCGAGCACCGCCTGCTCTTTGGCAACAGCTCGGTGGGAGGGGCGACCTATGAATTCCTCAAGAAGGGGACCGCGCCCTACAACCTGGCGCTGGCCCAGTTTCGGGACGCGCCGTTTGCCGTGTCGAGCGTGCTTCTCGGCTACCAGCCCTCGGCCATCTTTGTCATCCACGGCGAGGGCGACCACATCAACCTGCAGTATGACGAGGACCTCCGTGAGTGGCAGGAAGACTACGAACGCGACTGGGGGGCCGTGTCCGGACAGCCCCGGCGCATCCCCATGTTTCATACCCAGGCCTCGGCCTGGACCAGTCCCGGCAACGGGTCCGCCGAATTCACGCTGGGCGCCTTTCTGCTGCTGGAGGAGTCGAGGCTTCACCCGGACCGCACGATCCTGGTCGGGCCGAAGTACATGTTCACCTACTCGGACGGCATTCACCTGGTCAACTCCAGCTACCGCTGGCTGGGCGAGTATTACGCCACGGCCTACCGGTCGGTGGTCGTGGAAGGCGGCTCCTGGACGCCGCTCCAGCCGCTTTCAGTGACCCGATCCAACACCGTGGTCACCGCTGTGTTCCATGTGCCGGTGCCGCCGCTGGTGCTCGACACCAACCTCGTTTCCGATCCCGGGCAGTATGGCTTCACCTACCACGACGGCACGCTCACGCCCCCGGCCGTTGAGTCGGTGGAACTGACCTCCGCGGACACCGTGCGTGTGGTGCTGGCGTCGCCGCCCCTGGGTCTGTTGCCCGAGTTTCTGCGCTACGCCTATTCGGCGGCTCCCGGAAGTTGGGGGGGACCCCTGACCGGTCCGCGCGGCAACCTGCGCGATTCCGACGACGAGGCATCCACCCACGGCAACACTCTCCACAACTGGTGCGTGCACTTCAACGAGCCCGTGACGGTGGCGCCCGAGCCCTGAAGCTTCCCTCATGTGAACCGTCTGAAGGCGGGACTCCGTACACGGGCTGTCACGTTCGCAGTCCCGCCTTCAGGCGGTCCGGTGCCCGCACGGGAAGGCATTGCCATTCGGCGCAAGAAGGCTGGCAGCCAGTTAAGAAACACTGACTTGGTGGTAGCCGTCCCCCGGCCGCGGGATGCGGGCGCGGATTGGGCCGGCATCTGCATGCGCGCGTCCACCGCGTCACCGCGGTGGCTACTTTTTCAACGGTCTGCTAGGCTCCCGGCGTGGCCATGCTGGAAATTCGCGATCTGAAAAAGTCCTATCGCCTCGGGGACGGACGCCTCCTGCCGGTAGTGGAGGTGCCCGAGTTCGACTTGGAGGCCGAAGGCGAGGTGGCGCTGTGCGGGGAGAGCGGCCAGGGCAAAACCACCTTCCTGCACCTCATCGCGGGCCTGGTCCGGCCGGATGCCGGGCATGTGCGACTTGACGGGCGCGACATGGCCACCCTGGGCGAGTCCGACCGCGACCGCCTGAGGGCGACGACGATCGGCTACATCTTCCAGGCCTTCAATCTTCTGCCCGCCTTTACCTGCCTGGAAAACGTTCTGCTGGGGATGCGATTTGGCCCGGGCGCCGATCGGGAACGCGCGGTTCACCTGCTGCGCCGCATGCGCCTTGGGCATCGGCTTGACCATTTTCCCGCACAACTCTCCACCGGCCAGCAACAGCGCCTCTCGGTGGCTCGGGCCCTGGCCAATCATCCCCGGTTGGTCCTGGCGGACGAACCGACCGGCAACCTGGATGAAACCAATGCCGCTCGCGCCATGGACCTGATCCGGGCGACGTGCCACGAAGAGAAGGCGGCGCTGCTCCTGGTGTCGCACGATCGTCACGTTCTGGGCGGTTTCAGCCGCGTGGTGAATCTCGGGGACCTCAACCGCGTGCAGCCCGTGGCCGAGGAGGAGGAAGCATGAGTCTGTGGCGGATTGTCCTGCGCTCCCTGCGCCAGCATGCGTTCTCGAGCACGGTTACCGCGCTGTCCATTGCCATGGCCGGGGGGCTGTTGATGTCGGTCTGGTCGGTGCGCGTGCAGACGCGCGAGGCCTTCTCCCGGATCAACGGCGGGTTTGATGCCGTGCTGGGGGCGCGCAGTTCGAAGCTGCAATTGGTGTTGAACGCGGTGTTTCATCTCGAGGCATCCCCGGCCAACCTCGCCTGGTCGGACTACGAGGCGATCCGCGATCATCCGGGTGTGACCCGCGCGGTCCCGATCGCCATGGGGGACAATTATCGGGGCTACCGGATTGTCGGCACCGTGCCCGAGCTGTTCACCGAGGTGGAGTATGCGCCGGGAAGGCGCCATGCCCTGCAGGGCAAGGGGCGCTGGTTCAAGCCGGGTTACAAGGAGGCGATCGTCGGCAGCCTGGCGGCGCGACGCCTGCAACTGCGCGTGGGGGACCATTTCCATCCCTACCACGGCCTGGATTTCAACGAGGCGGAGGAGCACGAGGAGGACGAATACGTGGTGGTGGGGGTGCTTGAGCCCTCCAACACGCCGACCGATCGGGTGCTCTGGATCCCCCTGGAAGGGGTGCAGCACATGACCGGGCATGCGCCCGAGACGGCTTCGCAGGTCAGCGCGGTGCTGGTGCAGCTGCGTTCTCCTCTGGTGGGGCGCACTCTGGAGATGGCCTACAACAAGAAGGACAACCGCCTGACCTTCGCCTGGCCGATCGGGGCCACCATGGTGGAGCTGCTCGACAAGGTGGGCTGGCTGCAGCGCGTGCTGGAACTTGTGGCGGTCCTCGTCGCCCTGGTCGCCGCCGCGTCCGTGATGGCCAGCCTCTACAACTCCATGAACGAGCGGCGTCGCCAGATTGCGTTGCTTCGGGCCTTGGGGGCGCGACGCACCACCGTGTTCATGACCGTGCTGCTCGAATCCACCTGCATCGCCACCCTGGGCATGGCAGCCGCCTACGGCTGCCTGGCCGTCATCATGGCTGTGGTGGGTTCGGTCATGAGGCGGGAAACCGGTGTGGAACTGAGCATCCTCCATTGGCAGCCGGTCCTCCTTTGGGCTCCGGCCGGCATGATCCTGCTCGGCGCCCTCGCGGGTGTGGTGCCGGCCCTCAAGGCCTACCGCACCGAAGTGGCCCCCAACCTGGCGCCTTGATCCAAGGGGATGGATCGCCCTCCCCAGGGGCAAGGCGCGTCACTTCAACGCCTGCAGAATGCTTTCCGTGTCGTAGATGCAGCCGCCCCAGGTGCCGCCGCCCAGTTGCTGCAGCGCCGCCCACAATCGCGTGTCATCCGGCAACCCCTCCGCCGGCGCCAACTCCGGATGGGATGCGCGCGCGGCAAGGATCGCCGCCCCTTCCTCCGGGGTGCACGGCTGGCTGGCGTCCCCAATGAAATCAAGCCGCCCCACCAGGCGCCGCCGATCGATCTCAATCCGCACACGGTCGCCGTCGCGCAATTTCCCGATCGGCCCGCCGGCCAGCGCTTCCGGACCGACATGCCCGATGCAGGCGCCGGTCGAGACGCCTGAGAAACGCGCGTCCGTCACCAGGGCGACATGTTTGCCAAAGGGAAGGTGCTTGAGGGCGGAGGTGAGCTGGTAGGTTTCCTCCATGCCGGTGCCAAGCGGGCCGCACCCCGCGAGGATCAGGACGTCCCCGGCCTTGATGCTGCCCTGCTTGATCGCCTTGATCGCGTCGCGTTCGCGGACAAAGACGCGTGCCGGGCCTTCCTTTCGATACACGCCGTCCGCATCGACAACCTCCGGGTCAATGGCGGTGCTTTTGATGACCGCCCCTTCCGGGGCCAGATTGCCGCGCGGAAAGGTGATGGTGCGGGTCAAGCCCCGCGCCGCCGCGCGTTCAGGGTCCATGATGACGTCGTCGGGATCGACCCCGTCCTGCTCTCGGAGGATCTGCCGGAAGCGGCGCCGGCGTTCGCTTTGCTCCCAGGCGTCCAGTGTGGCGTTCAGCGTCAGCCCCGAGGCCGTGCGCACGGTCGTGTCCAGAACGCCGAGCCGGCGCAGATGCAGCATCACCTCGGGCACGCCGCCGGCAAGGAACACGCGGACGGTGGGGTGATGCGCGGGGCCGTTGGGAAGGACGTCAACCAGGCGGGGCACACTTCGGTTGACCTCGATCCAGTCTTCCACGGTTGGGCGAGTCAATCCGGCAGCGTGGGCGACGGCTGGGATGTGCAAGAGCAAATTGGTGGAACCTCCGACGGCCGCATGCACGCACATGGCATTGCGCAGGCTGGCCGGGGTGAGGATTTGTCGCATGGTCACGCCCTGTCGGTGAAGCTCGGTGAGGGCCACGGCGGCGCGACGGGCCATGTCGAGCCAGACAGGCTCCCCCGAAGGGGCCAGCGCGGAGTGGGGCAGGCAGAGGCCCAGCGCCTCGGCCACCACCTGGGAGGTTGCGGCCGTGCCGAGGAACTGGCAGCCGCCGCCCGGCGTGGCGCAGGCGCGGCACCCCAGGTTGGCCGCCTCTTCCAACGAGACCAAGCCATGGGCGTAGCGGGCTCCCAACGTTTGCACCGCACCGGCGTCCTCGCCCTGGATGGGGGGAAGCGTCACGCCGCCCGGGACCAGAATGCAGGGAAGGTCGCGCATGGCCGCCAGGGCCATCATCATGGCCGGAAGCCCCTTGTCGCAGGTGGCCACGCCCATCACGCCGGCGCGTCCCGGCAACGATCGGATCAGGCGGCGAAAGACCATGGCCGCATCGTTGCGGTAAGGCAGGCTGTCAAACATGGCCGGGGTGCCCTGGCTGCGTCCGTCGCAGGGATCCGAGCAATACGCGGCGAAGGGCAGCATGCCCTGTTGACGGAATGTCAGGGCCGCCTCCCGAACCAGCAGACCGATCTCCCAGTGTCCGGTGTGATAACCGAGCGCCGTCGGTTCCCCGCTGGGTTCCCGCAAGCCGCCCTGCGTGCTGAGGATGAGGAACGGTGTGCGCCCCACTTCCGCGGGCGTCCATCCCATGCCGGCGTTCTGGGTGAGGCCGAACAGGTCGCCGCTGGGGCGGTCCCGCAGCAGCTCAGGGGTGAGCGGGAGCTGTCCGGATGGGCCGGGGGCCTTGGTGCGGATCTGGTAAACAGACGGATCGTCGGCGTGGAAGAGCTGTTCCGGCGTCATCATGCGTGCCGGCACTCTGGCACAGCCGGGGAGGGGAGACAATGCGGGGTTGTCGTGCCGGGTGTGGCCGACCACCTCCTGACGTCGGCGGCTACTGTGACGAGTTGTGTGACCGACCACCTCCTGACGTCGGCGGCTACCGTGACGAGATGTCTGATGGGCTAGCCCGCCTCTGCGCGCGGCTCGCTGGCGGTGCTCTGCGGGGCAGGAGGATTGCCTTCGCGCAGGATGCGTGAACGTCTTCCCGCTTGGGCGACGGGGACAAAGGAGGGTGTCTCTTTCCAGGCGAGTGTGAGTTTTTGGCGTTTCTTGCGTTTCGACACATTCATCGATCTCCCCCTGATGCGCGTTTGAACCATGGTCCGAGGGGGAACTCCATGTCACCCGCGTACGAACCACTTATTCCATCGGCGGATCCGCACCCGAAGTTAACCTTAAACTTCACATGGCAAAGGGATTGCCGCCTCCGGGGCCGGCCGGTAACGTCGGGCCATGACCAGCCCGGGCCAGGGACATTTTCCGGCGGTACGACCGCGGCGACTGCGGCGGAACGCGGCGCTGCGCCGACTTGTGGCAGAGCACCGCCTGCACCCTGCGCAGTTGGTGTTGCCGCTCTTTGTCCGCTCCGGCAAGCGTCTCCGCCAGGCCGTCGGCTCGATGCCTGGCGTGTTCCAAACGTCCCCCGATGAAGCCTTGCGCGAGGCGCGGCGCGCCGCCGAAGCCGGGCTGGGCGGCGTGCTGCTCTTTGGCATTCCGAATCGGAAGGATGTCCGGGCAAGTGAAGCCTGGGCCCGCCAGGGCGCTGTCCAGCGCACCATCCCCCTTCTCAAGAAGGAGCTGCCCGAACTGGTGGTCATCACGGATGTGTGCCTGTGCGAGTACATGTCGCACGGCCATTGTGGCGTCGTGTCCGGCAAAGGCGCGTCGGCACGGATTCTGAACGATCCCAGCCTCAAGCTCCTGGCACGCACCGCCCTCAGCCATGCTGAGGCGGGAGCGGACATCGTGGCGCCCAGCGACATGATGGACGGTCGTGTCGGCGCCATCCGCGCCGCGCTCGACCAGGCCGGCCACGAGATGGTTCCCATCATGTCCTACGCCGCCAAGTATGCCTCCGGCTTCTACGGTCCGTTTCGGGATGCCGCGGCGTCGGCCCCGCAATTCGGCGATCGGCGGAGCTACCAGATGGATCCGGCCAACAGCGAGGAGGCCATGCGTGAAGTGGCGCAGGATCTGGCGGAGGGAGCCGACATGATCATGATCAAGCCGGCGCTGAGTTGCCTGGATATCCTGTACCGGGTCAAGTCCGCCTACGGACTGCCGACGGCTGCCTACGCCGTCAGTGGGGAGTATTCCATGATCAAGGCGGCGGCGCGCCGCGGCTGGATCGACGAACGGAACGTGACGATGGAGAGCCTTCTGGCCATGCACCGGGCCGGTGCCGACATTCTGGTCACTTACTCGGCGTTGGATGCCGCGCGTTGGCTGGGGGAATAGGGGAGTTGTTCTAGCCCCGCAGGACGATGAGCAGGAGCAGGCTGATCATGATCAGCCCGAACACCACGACCAACGCGATGAAGAGGCGGATGGCGCGGTTGCTTTTCTTTTCAAAACCGGTCTTGCCCTCGAAGCTCGTGGTGCGCGCCTCATCCAGGTCCTCCAACTTGACTCCCTGGGGAATCACGCGGGTTTGCTGAAGCAACTCCTGCTTGGGCCGGTGGGAGGCTCCGTCGCCCGATTCCAACCGCATGTCGATGGTGCCGAGCCGGAGGATCTGACCAGGCTTCAACACCGATTCGGTGATCTTCTGTCCATTGATGAAGGTCCCGTTGGTCGAATCGAGGTCCCTGACAACGACTTCTCCCCCTTTCAGCAGGATCTCCGCATGGTGGCTGGAGACGGATGCCTCGGGGACTTCGAAGGCGTTGTCAGGCAAGCGTCCAACGGTGGTGGATTCCGCTTTCAGCTCATAGCTCTTGCCTGTAAACCCTTCGCTGAGGAGGACAAGTTTCGCCATAAGTCTTTCAGGCCGATTATCTTTAGCAAGGAAGCCAAGTCAAACGGATTTCTGGCAAGGATTGCGTGTGGTGGGTTTTGGAGCTCTCCTTTCCCCTCGAGCCCAATGTTGATCAGACCGATCGGTCGGATCCGACGGATCAGTCCGATGGGGAATAATCCATGGCCCATTGGCCCGCTCGTCCGGCGGACGCACAAGGGCTGACATGAACCCGGCAAGCTCGCCGGTCACGCCCCCTTTTCCACGAGCTTCCGGAACTGCTCGAAGAGCGGGGTGGAGTCATGCGGCCCAGGAGAGGCCTCAGGGTGGTACTGGACGGAGAAGATGGGCTTGGTGCGGTGCCGCAGTCCCTCCACGGTGCGGTCGTTGAGGTTGATGCGGTTGACCACCAACTCGCCGGGAAGGGACTCGGCGTCCAGGGCAAAGCCGTGGTTCTGCGAGGTGATCTCGACGCGGCCGGAGTCGAGATCCTTGACCGGCTGGTTGCCTCCGCGATGACCGAACTTGAGCTTGAAGGTCTTTCCTCCCAGGGCCAGTCCCAGGATCTGGTGGCCCAGGCAGATGCCAAACATGGGAATGCCCTTCTCGGTCAGCGTCTTGACCGCGGCCGCGGCGTAGGGAACCCCGGCCGGATCGCCGGGGCCGTTGGAGAGGAACACGCCTTGCGGCTTGAAGGCCAGCGCGTCCTCGGCGGTGGCGGTGGCCGGCAGCACATGCACCTTGAAGCCATGCTGCCGCAGACGCCGCAGGATGTTGTATTTGATGCCGAAATCAAACGCGACGATGCGCAGGTCCGCCGGCGGCAATGCCCGGCGCGCCATGCGCGGATCGCCTTCCTCACTGCCGGACACAATCCGGAAATCCTGGCTCTGTTCGTCCTTGGGATCCCAGTCGAACGCCTTTTTGTGGGTGACCTCACGCACGTAGTCGGCTCCGACCAGTCCGGGCCATTGGCGGGCCCGCTCCACGGCGTCCTCGGGCGGGATGTCTTCGGTGGACAGAAATCCCTTGAGCGCGCCATGCACGCGCAGGCGCTTGGTCAGGGCGCGGGTGTCGATCCCCTGGATGCCGGGGATGTGGTTTTCCTCGAGGTATTCCGAGAGGGAAAGGTCCGCCCGCCAGTTGCTGACCATGGGGGAGAGTTCGCGGATGACAAATCCGGCGGCATGGGGGGTCCAGGACTCGATGTCCTGGCGGTTGATCCCGTAGTTGCCGATCAGCGGGTAGGTCATGGTGATGATCTGGGCCTTGTAGGAGGGATCGGTGAGGATCTCCTGGTAGCCGGTCATCGATGTGTTGAAACAGACCTCCCCCACCGAGCTGGTCCGGGCGCCAAAGCCCCGGCCGCGATACACCGTGCCGTCTTCGAGTGCGAGGATTGCGTTCATGACATGGACCCGCGTCGGGGGGTGATGCTAGGAGCCACGCGCCGCGGGTCAAGAAGATTAACCACGAAGGGTTGGGGACCGCGTTGACTCAAATTAAAAGACACCGGGGGAGGGAATCTGAGGACACCACGAAATACACGAAACACACGAAAGGGGTGCGAACCACGAAACATACGAAACACACGAAAGGGGTGCGAACCACGAAACACACGAAGTACACGAAAGGGGTGCGGCCCGTGCTCCTGCTCGCCCTCGAGCAGTCCAGGGCTCATGGAGAGAGGAAACGCCAGGCTGCGCGATGTCGGGACGCGTTACTTGAGCTTCTCCAGCTTGCCGATGAAGCTCTTGGGCGTGTCGCCGCGGTAACCCACTTCCTTGGACAGTTCCTTGCCCTGGGCATCCACGACGATGATGGTCGGATAGCCTTCGATGCCGAATTTCTTGGCCAGTTCGGCGTTGTGCTTCTTGAGTTCGTCGGACTGCGGTTTGCTGTTGGGGAAGTCCACCTCGACCAGGACCAGGTGTTTCTCCGCGTATTCGGCGAAGTCCTTGGTGGCGAGCACATTCTTATGGAGCGCCTTGCAGGGCGGGCACCAGTCGGATCCGGTGAAGTCCATAAGGACAAGCTTCTTATCCTTCTTGGCCGCGGCGAGGGCCTGTTCGTAGTTGGTCAGCCATGTGGCGTGCCCTTCCTCGGCGGCGTGGCAGGCGGTCAGGGCGAGGCTGGCGATGAAGGCGAGCAGTAGGTGTTTCATATCGGTGAGGTGAGTTGGATGTCATTGCGGTTCGAGTTGGGATGCGGCGGAGCCGGGGATTATTCCTGCCAGACGATCTTGCCGTCCACGATGGTCATGACTGGCTTGCCACGGAGGCGCCACCCGTGGAAGGGGCAGTTGCGGGATTTGCTGGCGGATTGGGCGCGATCATAAACCCATTCCCGGTCGGGATCCAGCACCGTGATGTCGGCGAGCGCGCCGGGCGCCAGCGTGCCGGCGTCCAGCTTCAGCAGACGGGCCGGGCCGGTGGTGAATCGGGCCAGGAGATCGGGCAGGGACATGCGGCCGGCATGATGAAGCTGCATGAGCGACAGCGCCACCTCGGTTTCCAGTCCGGTGATGCCGAAGGGCGCGTCATCGAATTCCACCTCCTTTTCGTAATCGCAATGGGGGGCATGATCGCTGCAGATCACCTCAATGGTCCCGTCGGCCACTCCCTCCAGGACCGCGGCCCGGTCGGCGGCGGTGCGAAGGGGCGGGTTCATCTTGAAGTGGGTGTCATAGGGCGGCCAGGCCGGCTTGGGATCCCCGTTGGCGTAGCCGAACACCCCTGCGCCGTCCGCCTTCCAGAAGGCGTCACTGCCCGCGACGGCCGCGTCGGTGAGGGTGAAGTGATGCGGGCAGGCCTCGCCGCTGACCGGGAGCCCGCGGGCCTTGGCGTCGCGAAGCAGGTGAACGCTCCCTGCGCTGCTCAGGTGCTGGCAATGGACATGGGCGCCGGTCTTTTCGGCCAGCAGGATGTTGCGGGCCACGATGATTTCCTCGGCGGCGGCGGGCCAACTGCGCAGTCCCAGGGATGCGCTCCAGTAGCCCTCATGGACCACGCCGTCGGTGACGAGGGCGTAGTCCTGGCAATGATCGAACACCGGCAGGTCGAACATGCGCGAGTATTCCAGGGCGCGGCGCATGAGTTCATTGTTCTGGATGCAGTGACCGTCGTCGGTGATGGCAACGACCCCCGCCTGCTTGAGCGATCCGATGGGGGCCAATTCTTCCCCGGCAAGGTCGCGCGTGATGGCGCCGGTGATATGAAGCCGGACCGGGCTTTCGCGTGCGGCCTTCTCGCGGATGAGCGCCACGGTGCTCGCACTTTCGATGGCCGGCACCGTGTTGGGCATGCAGACGATGGTGGTGAACCCGCCCCGCGCCGCGGCCTGGGTGCCGGTGGCGATGGTTTCCTTGGCCGTCTGCCCGGGCTCGCGCAGGTGGACGTGCAGGTCGATCAGGCCGGGGCAAACCACTCTCCCTCGCAGGTCATGGCGGGGGACGTGCTCGCCGGCGCGCCGGGCAGCCTCCCCTCCCAGGGCGGCAATGCGACCGTCCTGGACGAGCAAGTCCATGGTGCCGTCGATCTGGTGGGCCGGGTCGATGACCCGGGCGCCGCAAAGCAGGAGTGAACTCATCCGGGCGCGAAGATTACTCGGAGCTGAATTGACAAGGCAAGTCCGGCCGCTTACATCTGGGGGCCCGACGCGGGCGTAGCTTAGTGGTAAAGCTCCAGCCTTCCAAGCTGGCTACGAGGGTTCGATTCCCTCCGCCCGCTCCAGTTCCCCTGCGGCGGAACCACCACGCCGAAGCCAGCAGGGCGAAGGTCGGCACCCTCCTTGCCATCACGACTCCACCTTGGGCGCCGGGCCTGACGGCTTGCGGCGCAGGGTGACCCGGGCGACGCGGCGTTCATCCACCTCCTCGACCTCCAGTTCGTAGGCGCCGACGGTGAGGCGGTCGCCGCGCCTGGGGAAGCCGCCCAGGCGATGGGTGATCCAGCCGCTGGTGGTCGTGATGCCTTCCTCCTGCAGTGTTTCCCCCACCAGTTCCTCCAGCTCATGCAGCGGCAGCGATCCCAGCAGGGACCAGCTCTCGTCTCCGGTCTGGACCATGAGCGGGACTTCCTGGTCGAATTCGTCCTGGATCTGCCCCACCAGCTCCTCAAGGATGTTCTCCAGGGTCACCATCCCGGAGGTGCCGCCGTATTCGTCCACCACGATGGCAAAGTGCAGCTTCCGGTCGAGGAAATGCTGGAGCAGGGTCTCGAGCCGGGCCGTTTCGGGGATGTAAATGAGCTTGCGCGCCACCGGACGCAGGTCGGCGCCCGTGCGGGCGCGCTGCCGCATGGCGAAGAGATCCTTGAAATGGACCACGCCGAGGGACTTGTCGAGATCGCCCCCTTCGCACAGGGGGAAACGGGAGAAGCGCGTCTTCTCGGCCAGGGCCAGGCACTCCTCGATGGTGTCCTCCGTGCTGAACACATCCATCTCCTGGCGGGGCCGCATCACCTCGCGCACGATGCGCTGGCGGAGGTCCAGCGCGTTGAGGACGATGTCCCGACCGATGGCGGTGCCGGCGGAGTGTTTGTGGGCGGAATCGAACAGGAGCCGCAGTTCCTCCTCGGAATGAACGCTGTCATGCTCGCCGGCCGGCTGGAGACCGACGCGGCGCAGCATCCAGAGCGAGGTGTTGTTGAGGGCCCAGATGAAGGGGTAAGAGAGGCGATAGAACCAGAGGAGGGGCCAGGCGGCAAAGAGGGTGGTGGGCAGGGGTTTCTGGATGGCGAACCACTTGGGCGCCTGTTCTCCGGCGGTGATGTGGAGGAAGGTGATGACGGTGAAGCCGACCAGGAAGGCCAGGGTGCGCCGGAGATTCTCCGAATCGATCTGGAGCCAGTCCATGACCGGGTGCAGGAGCGCGGCGAAGACGGGTTCACCCACCCAGCCAAGGCCGAGGCTGGCCAGCGTGATGCCAAGCTGCGCCGCGCTCAAGGAGGCGTCCAGGTTGCTAACCACCGCCTCCGCCACGCGCGCGCGCCGATTTCCCTTCTGCAGGAGCGGGCTGAGCTGGGTGGAGCGCACCTTGACGATGGCGAACTCCGCGGCGACGAAGAAGCCGTTGAGGGCGACCAGGACCGCCACGAGCAGCAGCTTTCCGAGAATGACGAGGAGATCTCCGGATTCCATGGCTACAAGCTGACCTCGCCGAAGATGGCGCCGAGAATGTCCTGCAGGCTGATGATGCCTGTTTCCTGTTGGTCCGGCCCGCACACGATGGCCAGGCGCTGGCGGCGCCGCTGCATCTGCCGGAGCGCCTCCTCGAGGCTGAGACCCTGATTCAGGTAAAGGGCGGGCCGGACAAACTCACCCACGGTGCGTTCCGGCCGGATGGTTTCCTGGTAGAGCACCGACTTGACGTTGACCAGCCCGGCCAGGCTGCGCGGCGACTCGCCGGCATGCCAGACCGGCATGCGGCTGAACCCCTTCTCCCGGCAGAGCTGGAGGTAATCGGCCACGCTCAGGTCGCTGGACACGCAGACAGCCTGCTGGATGGGGATGGCGTAGTGCCGCACCCGCATGTGGCTCAGGTCCAGCACGCGGCTGATCATGCGGCGTTCCTCCCGGGTCAGGGTCTGGTCCGCCTCCTGCATGGCCAGGCGGAGCTCGCCGCGGTCGGCCAGCAGCTGGCCCGTAAACCGCCGGCCTCCCAGCCACTGCGAGGCGGCGGCGACGGGCGCCACCAGCGGGCGCAGGAGGAGATGAACGATGCGAAACGGGGTGGCCAGCGCGATGCAGAGCCGGTTGGGGAACATGCGGAAGAGCATCTTCGGCAGCAGCTCGCAAAACGCGTAGAAGACCACCGCGGCCAGGATCAACGCCGGCACCAGGAGCCAGAGCCGCCCAAAGAGCCAGGCGTAGATGGCGGCCACGAATGATCCAAACAGAACGATGTTCGAGATGGTGTTCCCGACCAGAATGGTCCAGAGGAAGTTCTCCGGATGCTCGAGGTATTCCAGCAGGACGCGCGCGCGGCGGTTGCCTTGCTTCTCCCACTTCTGGATGCGGTAACGGCTCAGGGCCAGAACGCCGGCCTCCATGCCGGAGAGCAGGAAGGAGGTGGCCAGGAAGCCCGCGAACAGGATGAGGTAAACCGGGAGCATCCGCGCCTATTTCCTCCTGGTCCTTTCCACCAGCACCTCCTGGATGTGCCGGTCATCCACCTTCCACGCCGTCAGCCGCAACCCTCGAAACGTCGCGCTCTGTCCCTGGCCCGGCACCACCTCCAGTTGGGACATCAGCAGGCCGCCAATCGTGTCCACGCCTTCGACCTCCCCGATGGGCGGGTATTCCTCCCGGAAATCCTCGATGCGCAGCGCGCCATTGACGCGCCAGCGTCCGGACCCGAGACGTTCCAGCACGAACTCCGGCGACTCCTCCTCGCTCTGGATCTCGCCCACCATCTCCTCGAGGATGTCCTCCACGGTGACAAGGCCCGCCGTGCCGCCGTATTCGTCCAGGACAATGGCCACCCCGCGCTGCTGACGCTGAAGGCTGATCAGAAGCTGGAGGAGGTTCATGGTCTCCGGAACAAAGGAGGGGAATTCGACCGCCTCTTCCAGGTCCTCCTCGGGATTGAGGAGCAGGGCCTTGGTGTTGAGCAGGCCGATGATGGTGTCGGGCGTCTCGTCAAACATGGGCAGCCGCCGGTGCTTGTATCGCCGGGCCGCCTCCTGCATCTCCTCCAGCTTGAGATCGTCGCTGATGGTGGCCATGTGCGGGCGCGGGCGCATGACGTCCTTGGCGGTCTTGCGGTCCAGTTGGATGATCTCCATCAGGATCTCCTTCTCGGTGGCGGCGAGTGTGCCCTGTTCAAACGCCATCTGGAACAACTCGCGGTAATCCTCGTCACTGAGCTTGGTCTGTGGCTTGACGTCCCGCGGCACGACAAGGCGGATGATCCGTATGTTGAGCGACTCCACCAGTCGCTGCAGCCACACCGTGCTGTTGTGCAACCAGGTGAGGGGGCGCGCGATGCGGAGACTCCAGCGTTCCGGCTGCCGCACCGCCAGCGTCTTGGGCAGGATCTCGCACCCGATCAGGATGAACAGGGTCACCCCCACCACGGTGGGCAGGACCGGCCAGTCCCTCCAATAGACCGGCCACAGCGCCAAGGCCACGACGGCGCTGTTGGCCAGCGTGTTGCCCATCACGATGGTCGCCAGCAGTTCGGAGGGATTCTCAAGCAGACGCAGGATGAGCCGCCCCGAACGCGCCTCGCCCAGTTGCCGGAGCTGCCACTTGCCAAGGGCAAACAGGGCAGACTCCGCCAGGGCAAAAAAGAAGCTGACCCCGGCACACAGCAGGATGCCGGGGATGATCTGGGCACCCGCTATCTGCATCTCGCGGGGGACTATGGGCAATCCGAACCGGCTTGGCGATGCCGGATTCGGGGCGGAAGGAAGGGGGGTGGGCGGATGGGGGAATGGGCGAATGAGGGGAGAGTGGGACTGCCCTCCCAAGCGAGGCCCCGCGAAGGAGTGCCTCAGGCCACCGCGTCACGAAGTCACCCAGTCACCGGGTCAGTGGGTGAGCTTGTGGGTGAGTAAGCGAGTGGGTGAGTGGGTGGGTGGGTGGGGAGGCAGGGGTGGTCGTCCGACCGATCGGTCCGATTGGTCGGATCGGTCCGATTCCCTTCCGCCCTTAATTGAGCGGCACGCCGCGGCGGATGTAGGTCGGGACGTCGAGATCTTCGCCTGCGTGCAACGTCGGCTCGCTCTGCTCAAAGCGTCCGCGGGAAATGATCTCGAGGGGGAGCTGGCCCTGGCGCATGCGGTGGCCCTGCCGTTTGCGTCCTGCGTGGCGTTCGAAATAGAGTTCCTGCGCCTTGTCCTCCGGGATGTCGGGGGGAGGCGGAACGATGCGGGAGCTGGCCGCCCCGCTGGAGGAGAGTTCCTCCAGATGGGACTCGAGGTTGCCGGAAGGCGCTGGAGCGGCTGGCGGCGTCGCAGGGGCCGACGCCGGGGGAGGTGCCGCTTCGACGTGGGTTTCGGCCGGGATCGCTTCGTGGGCGGAAGCCACGAGGGTGAGGGAGAGGCGTTGCTCCAGGCTCGTGTCGATGGTGGCGCCGAAGATGATGTGAGCCTGGTCCGCCTGGCGATTGACATGCTCCATGATGCGATCCACGTCCTTCATGGAAAGGTCCGGACCGCCGGCGATGCTGATGAGGATGGCGCTGGCCCGGGCCAGCGCCTGGCCTTCTTCGGAGAGGGGGTGGCAGTGGAGCTTCACGAGCAGCTCCTGGACGCGGTTTTCGCCCGCGGCCTCGACGGCGACCAACGCGCCGGAGGCCTGGCGGCCCTTGGTCACGGCGCAGAGGTCGGCGAAGTCCACGTTGATCAGGCCGGGCTGGGAGAGCAGACGCCAGATGCCGCGGACGCCCTGGGCGACAAACTCGTTGATGATCTTGAAGGCCTCGATGAGGGAGGTGTGTTCATCGACCAGCCCGAACACCTTCTGGTTGGGCAGGCAGATGACGCCGTCGGAGGCCTGGCGCAGCGTTTCAAGGCCCTGGCGAGCCTGCGCCTGGCGGCGTTTGCCTTCGCATTGGAAGGGGAGCATGACGATGGAGAGGACCAGCGCGCCCGCCTCCTTGGCGGTCCGGGCAATGACCGGGCTGGCGCCGGTGCCCGTGCCCCCGCCCAGGCCGGCCACGACGAAGACGATGTCCGCCCCTTCGGCGAGTTGGCGCAGGGCGTCCAGATCTTCCTCCGCGGCCTGGCGGCCGCGCTCGGGATCACCGCCGGCGCCGAGTCCGCGGAACGTGCGCGATCCCAGCACCAGCCGGCGGGTCACCGGGTTCTGGGCCAGGGCGGACGCATCGGTGTTGATGGCGACGAGGTCAATGCCGTCCTGCGGACAGGACGCCATGTGGCCGAGGGCGTTGCCGCCGGCGCCGCCGACGCCGAGAACCTTGATGCTGAAACGCCGCCGGAGGAGGTCCTCCTGGGGGGTGGATTCGGGTTCGTTGTTCATGACTGGAATGGATGGCTTGGATCGGTCGGATGCGCAGGAGTCGCTCGTTTAACGGCGCTTGAAAAGGTTGCCGAAGGGGAGGCGGAAGCCGCCGCTGAAGAGCTTGCCGCCGGGACGTTTCTTCTGCTGGAAGGTGCCGAATCGGACCAGGCCGATGCCGGTGGAGAACTCGGGTTGGTCGAGGGCGGACTTGAGGCCGCTGATGGAATGGGTGCGTCCGACCGACACCGGGACGCGGAAGATGCGCTCGGTCAGGGTGGTGATGTCGGGGATGCGGGAGCCGCCGCCGCACAGCACGATGCCGCCGGAAAGGTAGTTGAGAAGGCCGGAGCCGGCGATGTCCTCGGCGATGAGCTGGAACGTCTCCTCCAGGCGCAGCGACATGATGCGGCGGAGGTGGCCGAGGTTGATGCTGCGGCTGGGGAACCCGCGCTGCTGGTGGGAGGCGATGGTCTGCCTGTTTTCCGCCTCGTTCCAGAGGGCCGAACCGTGCTTGATCTTGAGCTCCTCGGCGCGGCCAAGCGGGACCTTCAGGCCAAAGGCGAGGTCGTTGGAGACATGGTCGCCGCCGACGGAAAGGACGCCGGTGTGGCGGATGATGCCGCCGTGATAGACGACGTAGTCGGTGGTGCCGCCGCCCATGTCGATGACGAGCGTGCCCATCTCCTTCTGTTCCCGGGAGAGGACGGCCAGCGAGGAGGCCAGGCCGTTGTACACGATGGCATCCACCTCAAGCTGGAGGCCCTTGACGGCGCGGACGGGATTCTGCAGGCGGTTGAAGACGCCGTGGATGATGTGCATGTCCACCTCGAGCCGGGAGCCAACCATGCCCACCGGGCTGGCCACGCCCTCCTGGCCATCGACCAGGAAGTGCTGGCGCACGGCATGGATGATGTAGTTGTCGGCCGACACGTTGACGGCCTTGGCGTTCTTGATCACGTCCTCGACATCCTCCGGCGTGATTTCACGGTCGGCGGAGACCACGGTATGGACGCCGCGGTTGTGAAAGCCGGAGACATGGGCGCCCGTCACGCCGAGGAAGACGCTGCGGATCTCCACGTCCGCCATCTGCTCGGCCTCGACGATGGCATTGCGGATGTCCTCGGCAGCGGCGGCGGCATTGGAGATTTCGCCCTTGCGGACACCGCGGGACTTGGATTGTCCCAGGCCGATGATGTTGAGCGAGTGGTTGGCATTGAGTTCGCCGACGACGGCACAGACCTTGGACGTGCCGATCTCCAGGCCAACGATGATGGATGAGGATTCGAACATAGGTGAGGGGGACGTGTTCGTTGAGAATGCCAGATTGGGTCAGAGCGACTGGGACGGCGGGGAGAGCGCGGCGGCCGGGGATTGCAGCACCATCGGCCGGTTGTTGGTGTAGGAAAGGTCGAGCGTGGCGACGCGACGCCGCCATTCGCCGGCCTTGTTCAGGACGGCCATCCACTCCAGCATCTGCTCCTCCAGGGCGTCGGCCCGGAAGGTGACGCGGCTGCGATCGGCGGTGATGGCATGGAGCCGGCCGGCTTCGGAAAGGTCGAGGGACTGAACCATCACGCGGGTGGCCAGGGGGGAGGCCTGAAAGGCGGCCAGCCACCGGACCGCGAGCTGGACCTGCTCGGAATCGACGCAATAGCCTGGGCGCAGGTCGCCCAGCGGCATGCCGAGCAGCACGGGCAGGCTGGCCACCCGTTCCTCCTGCGGCACCAGGCATTGCTGCGGTTCCAGTGGGGGCATGAAAACCCCCTCGCGGTCCAGGGTGAAGCAGATGGGGCTGGCGTCCCGCGCGGAGCGCAGATCGGCATGGAAAAAGCGCGCCACCGGCTCGCGCTCCCGCACCTTGATGCGAAGGGTGTCGGGCAATACACGCTCCACCTCGGCCGTGTCGATGGCGGGGATCATCTCCAGGTCGCGCTTGATGCGGCTGAGATTGAGCTGGAAGAGATTGATGCCGCCGCGCACCCCGGCCCATTCGCTGACCTGCTCCGGCTTGAGGATGCCGCCGGTCTGGATTTCCAGCTGCTCGACATTGAAGTAGCTGTTTTCGGCCACCGCCCAGTTCCAGGCGGCGATGCCCCCCTGGCGCACCAGGTAGATGGCGCCGAGGGTCAGCGAGATGACCAGGATCATCCAGGTGGCCCGGAGAATCTGACGCCGCCGCTGGCGCTGCACCTTGAGTTTCACGTCCAGGACGTGACGGCGACTGACACGACGGTTTTTCGGAGTGCGCTTCAAGGGGAGGGGCTGAGTTGAGGTGCCCGTTGGTGTTGCGTGGCCAGGTCGATCATCGCCTGGCACAGGGCGCCGTAATCGTAACCCGCGGCCTGTGCCGCCTTGGGCAGGAGACTCGTCTCGGTCATGCCCGGCAGCGTGTTGACCTCCAAAACCATGGGCCGGTCCGAGGCGTCGAGCAGGATGTCCACGCGCCCGTAGTCGCGTCCGCCGACCGCCTGAAACGCCCGCAGCCCCGCCTCCTGCACCGCGGACGTGACCCGGGGGTCCAGCGGAGCCGGAACGAGATAGTCCGTGGCGCCCGGAGTGTACTTGTGGTGGTAATCATAGGTGCCTTCGTGGGGCCTGATCTCCACGACGGGCAGAGCCGACCGGTCCAGGATGCCGACCGTCAACTCCCGGCCCTTCACCATCTCCTCCATCAGCACGCGGCCCCCGTGGCCGGCCGCTTCGGCCAGGGCTTCACTCCACGTCCCCCGGTTCCGCACGAAACGCAGGCCAACGCTGGATCCTTCGCAGACGGGCTTGAGCACGACAGGGGGTTCCCATCCCTGCGGCCAGGGATGATCGGCGCCTTCGAAGACCTCGTAGCGCGGCGTGTGCAGGCCGGCCCGCGCGCAGCATTCCTTGGTCCGCACCTTGTCGAAGGCCAGGCGGCTCGCCTCCGGACCGCAACCGGTATATGGCACACCCAACGCTTCGAGCTGGGTCTGAACGGTGCCGTCTTCGCCATAGGTCCCATGCAAGGCCAGAAACACCACCTCGGTGCCCGCAGGCAGCGTCCAGTCCGCATGCTGCGGATCCAGCTCGAGGACCGCGTGGCCCAGGGAACGCAAGGCGCGCGCGACGGAGATGCCGGTGCGCAGCGAGACCTCGCGCTCGGCGGAAACGCCGCCCAACATCACCGTCACGGTTCTGGGAACCACGCGGCTCATGAGGGGAGGGAGGGACGCGGGTCCATCAAGAGGCGTGAAGCGGGGTGGAGTAGGGGGCGACGTCGCCCACGACCTGGACTTCCGGTTCCAGTTCGATGCCGCGTTCGGCCCGGGCGCGCGCCTGCACCTGCTGCATGAGGTCGAGCACCTGTTGGGCGGTGGCCCGACCCTTGTTCACGATGAAGTTGCCGTGCACGTCGGAAATCATGGCATCGCCGGCCCGGTGCCCCTTGAGGCCGAGCTCGTCGATGAGGCGGCCCGCCGGGATGGAGCCTGGATTCTTGAACATGCACCCGGCACTGGGCGCGGCGGGCTGGGTTTCCCAACGGCGCGAGCTGTATTGGCGCATGCGTTCGGCGATGGCCTCGGGGTCGTCGGGGCGCCCGGCCAGCACCGCCCCGAGCGCAATGCGGCGTCGCAGCGATGCACAGCTCCGGTAGGTGGCCTCCAGGGCGGGGGCCGGCTCTTCCCGGACCTCGCCCGACTCCTCCATGAATCGCACATGCGTGGCCACTTCAAAAAGGCTGGTCCCCATGGCGCCGGCGTTCATGCGCAATGCCCCGCCCACACAGCCGGGGATGCCTTCGAGGAATTCCAATCCGGCCAGTCCGTGACGCCGCGCCTGGTGGGCCACCTCCTTGAGGCGCGCGCCCGCGCCGCAGCGCAGCGAATCGCCTTCCCGCTCCATGCGGGAAAACCCGGGGTGCGCCAGGGAAATCACCACGCCCCGGATGCCGCCGTCGCGGACAAGCAGGTTGGAGCCGCGTCCGCACACCATCCAGGGAAGGCTTTCCCGGGCGCAGTGCCGGAGCAGGGCGGCAAGATTCTCCTCATGGGCGGGCTCAACGTAGAGATCGGCGGGGCCGCCCACCCGAAGGGTGGTGTGCCGGGCCATGGGCTCGTGACGCCGCACCTTGGAAGCCCCGGAAAGCAGGGCTTCCAACCTTTCGTACGCCATTTCGTTAATCACCATGAACGTCTGCCAACCTGGGCCGTGAGGGCTCAAGACTCGAAAGTTGCCGGCGGCACGTCAAGTTTCTCCTGCGGGAGGCCGTCACCTCCCCCTGGGCCGTTGATAAAGTCCGCAATTTGAAGCGGTGTCCTCGTCAGACCCGCTGCCTGCATATAGGCCTCGACCCGAAATGTACGACTCTCATGGTGCCGATTGGCCGGGGCCCCTCACCCCATCCCTCTCCCGGCGGGAGAGGGAGCCGCATGCTAACCCAGGGTGAAGGGATCAGGGAACCAGCCTTTCTCCGCGGGGAGGAAGGGTCTCCCTCTCCCGACGGGAGAGGGACGGGGTGAGGGGCCTTTGAAGGGGTAAGTTGGAATGTGCTTTCGATGCTCATGATCCACCTTGTGCCGCCACCCGCTGCGTGGTGGGGTGTCTCGGCGGCTACTTGTTAACTCGGCGGCAATGCCGATTCCAGTTCCGCCTTGCGCCGTTCCTCGGCCTCTTCCCGCTGGATGAGGGCCTCGATATCCATGCCCCGGCGGCCAGGCCGCTTGGGCGGGACGCGCGGGGGAGCCAGGTCGGGGAGCAGGGCCAGGATCTTTTCCGCAATCAAGCCAGCAGCCAGGGGAGAATGCCAGTAGGCCAGGGCGTCCCGCATGGCTTCGCGGTCGGCGTCCACCTTGATCAGCCGTGTCACCTCCGCCACCAGTTTTTCGGGCGTGGCTTCGGATTGCTCGAGCAGCCGCGCGGCATTGCGGTCGGCGAACAGGCGGGCATTCCAGTATTGGTGGTTGTCCATCGCATGAGGGTAGGGGATGAGGATGGACGGGAGGCGCAGGGCGGCCAGTTCGGAGAGGGAGGAAGCCCCGGCGCGGCCGACGGAAAGGGTGGCGCCGCTGAGGGCCAGTTCCATCTCCGTCAGGAAAGGAAAGACGGCGGCCTTGCGGCCCTGGGCGCGGTAGGCGTCGCGGACCGACTCAAAATCCTCGGGCCCGGTCAGGTGCAGGAACTGAAGGTCGGGCAGGTGTTCGGCGAAGAGCGGTGCGGATCGGACGAGCAGATCATTGATGGCATGGGCGCCCTGGCTGCCGCCCTGGATGAGGAGGACGGGCAGGTCCGGGTGGAGGCCGAGGGACTGGCGGCAGGCGGCGGGATCGCCGGCCGGCAACTCCCGGCGGACCGGGGTGCCGGTGGTGGAGACGAACTGGTGGGGCAACTTGGGGGCGGCATCGTAGAACCCCACAAAGGCACGGTCCACGAAATGGGAGAGCCAGCGATTGGCACGTCCGGGGATGGCGTTGGACTCGTGCAGGAAGGTGGCGGCGCGCACGGTCTTGCCGGCCAGGATGGGGCCGGCGCTCGTGAAGCCGCCCATGCCCAGCACGGCGTGGGGACGGTGGCGGCGAAACTCCTGGCGGGAGGCCTTGAAGGAATCCCACATGCCGCGCAGGAAGCCGCGCAGGTTGCCGCGCGTCAGCGCGACGGCGGGGAGGGTGACGACGCTCATGTCGCGGATGGACTGGACGGCGTGCTGGTCCACGGCCTTGGCGGAAACGAGAAGGGTGACGTGGGCGCCGCGCTCGATGAGGGCGTCGGCCACGGCCATGCCCGGGTAGAGATGTCCGCCGGTGCCGCCGCAGGCAATGGCGACGAGTGGTTTGTCGGGCGTGGAGGAGGAGGCGCGGCGCATGGGGTGGATCACAGGTACTGGTAGCTGAGGATGTCGCTTTGAGGCAGGGGCAGTTCATCCCGTTTCCGACGGGGTTTGCCGTACCGGGCGACGTTCAGGAGCAAGCCGATGCCGATCATGAGCGAGACCATGTTGGAACCGCCATAACTGATGAAGGGCAGGGCCAGGCCCTTGTTGGGTATGGTTCCGGTGACCACGCCTATGTTGATGATGGCCTGGAATCCAATCAGCGTGGTGATGCCCGTGGCCAGGAGCATGCCGAAGGTTTCGCGGGCGTGCCAGGCGATGTAGAGGCCCGAAAGGACGATGGCCAGGTAGCCGACCACCACGCCCAGGGTGGCGACCAGCCCCAGTTCCTCGCCGATCACGGAGAAGATGAAGTCGTTGTGGTTCTCGGGCACGTAGCTGAGCTTGAGCCCGCCTTCGCCGAGTCCCACGCCTTCCACGCCGCCCTGGCCCATGGCCATGATCGAGTTGTACACCTGCATGCCCATCCCGTCGCGCGTTTCCTCGAGGTTCAGCCAGGAATAAATGCGCGCGGAACGATGCGGATTCTGCCAAAGGAAACAGGCCAGGGCAACGCCCACGATCAAGGCGGGGGTGACCAGGAAACGCAGGCGCGTGCCCGCCACCACCAGCATCACTCCCCCCACACCCGCCATCAGGACCGCGGCGCCCACGTCGGGCTCGGCGAAGACCAGTCCGATCACCGGGACCATGATCGCGATGGGGATGAAAACGCCCTGGCGGAAGCGCTTCATCGAAGACTGGTAATGCGCCCCGTAATGGGCCAGCACCAGGATGAGGGCCAGCTTGGCAAACTCGGAGGGCTGCATCAGGACCGGGCCGAAGTCCAGCCACCGGTGGGATCCGTTCAATTTCTCGCCGAAGGGGGGGACGAACACCATCACCAGAAGGATGACCGACACACCCAAGCCAAACAACGAGACATGGCTCAGCCATCGATAATCCCTCCAGGCGATCATGCCGCACGCCCCCAGCCCGATGAGGCACCAGAACGGATGCATCATTAGCTGGCGGGGCAGCTCCTTGCCGGTGCTGGCACTGACCAGCGCGACCACGCCAAGTGCCATCAATCCAATGACGGAGATAAACAGAATTCCGGAGGCGGTTTTCATGGGGGTGCAGGGAGCCCGCGAGTACGCGAGGACCCGTGGGACGGATCAATCAGACCGGTTGGAAGGATGGGGCAAAGCCGATCGGTCGATGGATCGGATCGGCCTGGTCCGTGCGGTTACTTCGGAATCGAGAGCGTCTGGCCGACCATGATGCGGTCGGAGGTCAGGTTGTTGGCGACGCGCAGCTCCCGGATGGAGGTGTTGTGGAGATTGGCGATCTTGGTGAGCGTGTCCCCGGACTTCACCTTGTAGGTGGTGCCCGAGGCGGCGGTCTCCGCACTCGAGCTGGAGGAGGAGGTGGCCGCAGGAGAGGATTTGGGGATCAGCAGGACCTGGCCCAGCTGCATCTTCCGCGGATCCACGGTGGGATTGGCTTCGGCAATGGCCTTGGTGGTGGTGCTGTAGCGACGGGCCAGGATGTAGAAGCTGTCGCCGCGGACCACCTTGTGCTCGACGTGGCCCGGGTCGGCCGGGGGCGACGTCTCCGCCAGGTTGGAGGAGGACGCGGGCAGAGCAGGATCCACGGGGGGCGGCACCGTGATGCTCGGGGAGGTCGGAAGGGTGGGCGGGTCTTCGGAGCTGTCGATGGGCGGAATGCCGGGTGCGTGATCCTCGTTGGTCAGCGGGATGGACGCCATTGCGGTCCGCTGGGTGAGGCTGCTTCCGCTGGGCAGGGGCGGGGGTGGGGGCGTCCATTCACCGATCAATTCGGCCGGGGGCTTGGAGGTGTTCTCCGAAGCGTCGGGCGACTCATTGGGCTTGCAGCCCTGCAAGAGCAAAGCGCCCAGCAGCACGATGTGGACGGCGAGTATGGTGAAGACCGCGATGCGGATGTGCGATTTGCCACGAGGTCCCACCATGGCCCCCTGTGGAATCAATGGACTTGGAGTATTCATTGCCAGGATTACGTATGCGCTCTCTTCAGCGGCGTTAAGGTTAAGGTTAACCAGTCGTGGAGGGGAAGATTGAATCCTTCTCCCACCGGAAATTGTGTTGGACGAAAGGCATTCCTGAACCGGGCCGGGCTCGGCGCGGCCGGGGGGTGGCGTCACGTCTCCACGCTGCAGGAATCTCCCGCTTTCTTCGCGGCCATCTTGCGCACCGCCTCCCGAAAAACCTCCCCCCGATGCTGGTAGTTGGTGAACTGATCCAGACTGGAGCAGGCTGGTGAAAGTAATACGACATCGCCGGTGGTCGCCTTGCGCGCGACCTTCTTCAAAGCTTCTAACAACGAATCCGCCAGCGTGCAAGGGGTAAAGAGGCTCCACGCAGAACGAAGTCGCTCACGCGCCTCGCCATAGAGGAACGCCCCCTTCAACCGCTGCGACAGCATGGGGCCAACGTCGTGGTAATCAGCCCCTTTCTCGCGGCCGCCGGCGATCAGCCAGACGTTGGGTTCGCCGCGCTCCCCCGAGGGCAGGGAAAGGAGCGCTTTCTGGAGCGCATCGACGTTGGTGGACTTGGCGTCGTTGACGTAGGTCACCCCCTGGATTTCCGCCACCATCTCACACCGGTGCGCCGGAGGCGTAAAGGTCTGGAGCGGATCCTTCATCAATTCCAGCGGTACGCGCATGACATGTCCGACCGCAAGGGCCGCCATCAGGTTTTCCGCGTTGTGCGGCCCCCGCAGTCGGCAGTTCTCCATGTCCAGCAGGTGCCCCGTCCAGCCGGGCAGGCGGCTCATCAACATCCCGCGATCCAGGTAAAGGTCGGCCCGGCGATTATGGGCGCTGAACGTGATGACCTTCGACTGGATGGCGAGGTTCATCGCCTGCAGTTGGGCCAGGACTTCACTCTGGATGATGGCCCAGTCAAAGGCCTGTTGGTTGCGAAAAATGTGGGCCTTGGTGCGGAGATAGTCGGTCCGGGACGCATACCGATCCATGTGGTCGGAAGCGATGTTCAGCATCACCGCCACCGATGGCCTGAAAAACCGGATGTGCTCGAGTTGGAAGGCGTTGGCTTCCAGCACAATAAAATCGAGCTGGGCGGATTCCGCGGCGCTGCTGCTGATCGGGATCCCGTTGCTGCCGGCCAGGCGGGTCTTGATCTGGTTCAGCGTGAGAATGCGCTCGATCATGCCCGTGGCGGTGGTTTTTCCGTTCGTGCCGGTCACCGCGATGTTCAGGCATCGGCAGTGCTGGTAACCCAGTTCCAGCTCCCCAATGACCGGCACCTTCTTGTCCTCCAACGCCTTGATCCACGGATGCGAACGGGGAAAGGCGGTGCTGGCCACGACCAGTTTGGGGACGGCGTTGGGCAGGTCCGTGGCGCCGAGTTGGACCTTCACATCTTCCCGGGCTAACTCCTGGGCCGCCTTGCGCAGTTCGGGAGTGTCCCCTGCCTCCAGTACCGTGACGCGGGCCCCCTTGGTCACCAGCAGGTTGCAGGCGGCGCGGCCGCTCCGGCCCAGGCCGAGGACCCAGACCTGCTTGCCGTTGAGGGCAATCATGGTCTCCTGTTCCGCGGCGGGTTGGGATCGGGTCATTAGCGGATCTTCAGCGTGGTCAGTGCGACAATGCCACACAGGATACAGAGAATGTAAAAGCGCGTCACTACCTGCGATTCTGTCCAACCGAGCTTTTCAAAGTGATGATGCAAGGGCGCCATGAGAAAGACCCGCCGACCGGTCCCGTATTTCCGCCTGGTATAGCGAAACCAGTAGCGTTGGATGAGCACCGACAGGGCCTCTGCCACGAAAACCCCCCCCGCCAGCACCAGAACCAGCGGCTGGTGGATGAGCACGGCAATGATGCCCAAGGTCCCGCCCAGGGCCAGGGAACCGGTGTCTCCCATGAATACCTTGGCCGGATGGCAGTTGAACCATAAGAATCCCAACCCGGCCCCGATCATGGCCGCGCAAAACACCGTCAGCTCGCCCGCACCCATCACCTGAGGCACCTGCAGGTATTCCGCAATCTGGGCGTGGCTGGCCACATAGGCGAAGACCAGGAAGACAAAGGAGACGATCAGCGTGCACCCGATGGCCAGGCCGTCCAGGCCGTCGGTCAGGTTCACCGCGTTGGAACTGCCCACGATGGTGAAGATCGTCAGGCCCAATCCCACGATCACCCCCACCGTGCCGGTCAGAATCGGCACCTTCACAAAGGGCACCAGCACCTCGGAAATCAAGGCCGAGGTGGCCGGCACACGCCACAAATACACGGCAATGAAGCCCGCCAGCAGGAATTGAATGGCCAGCTTGACGCGTTCGGTGGCCCCCTCGCTGCTCTGCCGCGTGATCTTCGCGTAGTCGTCGTAAAAGCCCAGCCCCGCCAGGACCAGCATCGAAAGCAGCGTCAACTGCACCATCGTGTTCCATTGCGCCCAGAGAAGCGCGGTGACGTCGATGATCGGCACCATCAGGATGCCCCCCATCGTGGGAGTGCCCATCTTGATCAATTGCGTTTCGCGTGCCCCCGCCTTGGCCGCCGCATCGATGTAGTGCTGCCCGAACCGCTGCCGCAGCCAGGCGATCACTTTCGGCCCCATGTAAAGCGACAACGCCAGCGCCGTCAGCGCGGCTCCCGCGCTGCGCAGCGTGATGTAGCGGAACAGCCGCAGGAAGGAGAGCTGATCCTCCCATGCAGTGCCCTGGCTCCAGTCCAGAATCCATTGCGAACAGTAATAAACCATGTCCCGCGCGCCCTTCCGATCAACGGAGACGTTCCTTCACGCGCGAGATCATCCCCTCCAGACGCGTCGCACGCGAGGCCTTAAGGAGCACAAGATCGCCGGGACGCAGGTCGGAAAGCAGGCATTCGGTGGCCGGTGCCGTCTCGGAGAAAGCGTGTGCCTCGGACAACCCGGCCTCCCTGGCGGCTTGGGCCATGACCTCGGCCCAGCGGCCCACGGTGATGAGCCGGTGCAGTCCGGCCGTCCCCGCCATCCGCCCCACCTCGCGGTGCGCCGCCTCGCTATGTTCCCCCAACTCAGCCATGTCCCCCAGCACCGCCACGCGGCGTCCGGAGCAGGTCAGGTCCTGACAGGTGCGCAGGGCCGCTTCCATGGAAGGCACGTTCGCGTTGTAGGCGTCATTGATCATCCCCACGCCGCCTTCCTCGGTAAATTCCATGCGCATCGAGCTGGGCCGGCAGGACGCCAGGCCTGCCCTCGCCGCCTCCGCCGGCACACCCAGGGTCGCGCCCGCCGCCAGGGCAAGCAGGGCGTTGGTCACCAGATGCCGGCCCAGGGCCCGCATCGTCCATCGCCCGTTGTAGCCGACCAGAGGGGATGTCAGTTCAAAGGAGGTTCCGGTTCGCTCCACCCGGATGTCGCGGGCCTGCCAGTCGTTGTCCGGACCCAGACCCGCGCGGACCACCTGCGCGCGGCATCTCGCCAGCACCTGATCCAGTTTGGGGCTATCCCCATGCACGAACAGGCACCCGTCGGACGGGAGGACTTCCGCGATCCATCCCTCTTCCTGGGCCACGCCATCCAGGTCCCCGAAGAACTCGAGATGTTCGGGGCCGATGCCGGTCAGGATGCCGTGGCGCGGGCGCATCATGCGCAGGAGCGGAGCCAGCTCGCCCGGATGATTGGTGCCGACCTCCAGGATGGCCGCCTGATGTTCGGCCTGCAGGCGGAGCAGGGAAAGCGGGACGCCGATGTCGTTGTTGAAGCTGGCTTCACTGAACAAGGCGGGGCCGTGCTGTTCGATGATCGCGCCGAGCAGGTTCTTGGTGGTGGTCTTGCCGTTGGAGCCGGCCACGGCCGTGATGGGCACGTGGTCAAATTGGTTGCGGTAGGCGGCGCCCAAGCGGCCCAGGGCCGCCCGCGGATCCCCGACCTGCACCACGCCCGCCTCGATGATCTCCTCAGGCGCATGCCGGACGAGCAGCGCGGCGGCCCCCGCCTCGCTCGCCTGCGTCAGGAAGTCATGTCCGTCCTGGTGCTCCCCGCGCAGGGCGACGAAGAGGTCGCCGGTCTGGACCTTGCGCGAGTCGATGCAGACGCCGGTCACCATGCGGTCCGGCCGTCCGCGCACCAGGGTGCCTAGGCACGCCTGGGCGATGAACTGCAGGGAGCGGGGTTCCATGGTGGGGCGCATGAGCGGATGTGGAAAGTGTGAGCAAGGGTAGCGTGGACGGCGATGATGCGGTCAGGCGTGAGTCGCGAGACAGGTCGGTCCTATTCGATAGGGCTGTAAGCGTGCCGGACCGAGGCTCCTGTTTTACACGACCTCATCCCCTTGCCATTACTCTTAATCTCGCGCCCTGGAAGGAGAGCAAGCATGGGAATGGGAGGTGGATGATTGATTGGGCGAGGAGGCGGGGTGGGGGAATGGATTCCATTCCCAGCGACCCCGCCCCCTTGGCCCTGAAAGGGTAGAGGCGGCAGTCAATGAAGGCTTTCGGCTGTTCCACGAAGAAGGCGCGACCTGGGGTGACCCAGGGGAGTTCCAGGTGCATTGGGGATTGAGTGCGGATACCTCGGGTGAGATACACCGTCGAACCGGATCCCTGGATGCGTCGCGCGCCGAAAACAACGGCCCTTACATTGACTGCCGCCTTGTGCTTGTCCCCCTCCTTTAGATGGGTGACGCCCGACCTTCGCGCGGAGCGCGGAGGGTGTCATGAGGGTCGGGCGCATGTTCATGGATCACCGCGTCTCCTTCCGGGCGATGCGAACCCCGGCGGAGGGACGTGCGGATTGCTCTTCATGCCGATCGGGCGTCAGCCCCAGCTGACGCGCGATTTTCTCGGCGATGTTTCGAAAGGTTGGAACGGCCGTGGTGGAGGCGTAGCCCCCCTTGGTGGGCCGGTCGAGCATCACGGTGATGACGACTTCCGGCCGGTCGGCCGGCAGGAAGCCCATGAAGCTGTGCAGGTTTCCCTTGCTCAGGTAACGGCCTTCCAGCGAGATCTGGGCGGTGCCGGTCTTGCCGGCGACGTAGAAATGTTCAAGGGCGGCGTTGCGGCCGGTGCCTAAGGTGACGGCTTCCTTGAGCGCCTCGGCGGTCAGGCGGGCGGCCCGTTCGGAAACGACCTGTCGGATGGGTTGGGGCGGGAACTGGGCATAGACGTCGCCTTCCATCGACTCGATGCGCTCGACCAGTTGCGGCCGCATGAGGACGCCTCCGTTGGCGATGGCCGCCATGGCCATGGCCATCTGCAGGTGCGTGACCGCCACCGACTGGCCGATGGGCATCCGCGAGAGGGTGAGACCGTCCCAGCGCTCCACCGGATGCACGGTGCCGCTCACTTCCCCGGGCAGACCCAGGCCGGTCACCTCGCCGAATCCATAGCTGCGGACGTAGCGGTGGAAGCGGTCGCCGCCCATGGCCAGGCCGATTTTGGCAGAGCCGATGTTGGAGGATTTGCTCAGGACCTCGCGCACCTTCAGGATGTCATAGGAGTGGGTGTCCCGGAGGGGCCGGTTGCGGTAGTACCACATGCCGTTCTCGCAATCGATCGGGCTGTCCAGGTGGTACATCCCCTCGTTCAGCGCCGCGGAGATCACCACGATCTTGAAGGTGGAACCAGGCTCCACCTGGTCGGCGATGATGCGGTTGCGCAGGTGATCGATCTCGGAGCGGCCCGGGTCGTTCGGATCGAAGGAAGGCAGGCAGGCCATGGCGAGGACCCGCCCGGTCTGCGGCTGGATGACCAGGGCGGAGGCGCTGTAGGGATTGAACTCGCGCATGGCTTCGGTGAGTTCCTGCTCGACGAGGTTCTGCAGCAGAAGGTCAAGGGTGAGGACCACGTTCAGACCGGGCCGCGCCTGCACGCGCTGTTCGCGATGGGCGACGACCTCCTTGTAGCGGCCATCGACGCGGGTGCGCCTCCAGCCGCGGATGCCCGCCAGCTGTTCCTGGAACATGCTTTCCACCCCATACACCCCCTGCAGGTCGCGGACATGGACCTGGTTGAAGTTGATCTCGACCACGCGGGTGAAGCCGATGATGTGGGCGGCCAGGCTGCCGTTGGGGTAGTGGCGTTCCTGCTCCATCTCGGCGAAGATGGCCCGGGCGCGTAGGCTGTCGTAGAAGGCGCGCTCGCCCTTGGGCAGCGTCTCGGGATCGACCGGGAAGACGAGCGTCTGCATCGCGTTGGTCAGCCGGGTCCACTCATCCTGGAGCAGCTTGCGCTGGAGACGCACATATTGTTTGGGCACCGGCTGTCCGTGATCGTTGGTGAAGGCAATGCCGGGCTGCAGGCGCGCCGCCAGGTCCGCCGGGTCCCAATCAAGGATGGGGGCAATGCGCTGGGCGACGAGCAAGGCATAGGGACCGATGCGCGAGGGGTCGGCGCAGATGTTGCGGATGGGCCGGCTCGCGGCGAGGATGCGGTTGTTGCGGTCCCGGATCTCGCCGCGGGCCGGGTCTTCCTGAAAGGTGCGCCGCATCTTGTCCTCGGCCATGCGGCTGTACTTCTCGTTGTTGAACGCCTGGATATAGACCAGCCGACCCGCCAGTCCGAGGAACACAAGCAGGAACAGCCCGGCGGTCCAGCGGACCCGGCCGAGGTGGCCGGGTTCGACCTGACTGCGCATGGCTGACGGTGCTGCGGGCATGGTCTGCGGGGTTTCGGCCAGCCGCCCGCGCCGACGGTTCCTCAACCGAAGGCGACACGGGCGGTGGCGGGAAACCCGGTCTGTTACATCACTTGATCGCTTCTGATGTCGATCCACCGCCCCAAACCAGGTTTTCGAGCGGCATGGTGTTGTTGTTGTTGTTGTTCAGGGTTGGCCGTCTCAACCAGACCTGCTGGTTCGGCTGAGGCAGATCCAAATGGAGGCCGAAATGCCGGAGCCGTTCCTCCAGGCGCGGAGGAGAGAGGAGTTCGGCATTCTGGGACTTGAGGACGTGATTGGCGTTGCGCAGGCGGTCGAGCTGGACCTCGCGCTCGCGGATCTGGCGTCCGAGCTTGTGAATCTTGTTTTTCTGCAGCACATAGCCGACCGAGGAGGCCCCGAGCAGGGTGCAGAGGATCAGCGCCTTGAGCGCCGGGACCAGGCGGATCGAAGCCGATCCTTTTCGTCGGTTGCGTGCCATCGTTCAACAATCCTTAGGCCTTCAGAACGGCGCGGCGGTGCGTTCCACGACACGAAGCTTGGCGCTCCGCGCCCGGGGGTTGGCCGCCAGCTCCTCCGCACCGGCTGTCACCGGCTTCTTCCACACCCACACCAGCGGGGCGGGGCGGGGCAGGCGGAACTCGGGGCGGTCCACCGGTCCCTCCACGCGATAGGCGCGCGTGTGTTCCATGCCAAAATGCTTCACGATCCGGTCCTCGATGGAGTGAAAGGTGATCACCGCCAGGCGGCCCCCCTCCCGGAGTCGTGAACAGGCTGCCGCCAGTCCGCGTTTGAGCGAATCCACCTCATCGTTTACCGCCATCCGCAAGGCCATGAACACTCGGGTCGCCGGATGCCGCTTTTGTCCCCGGCGCGGTGCCATCCGTTCCATGCCCCGCACCAGTTGCCCCGTTGTTTCCCATCGCTGGTTGCGGCGTTCGCGCACAAGCCACCTCGCGATCCGCCGGGACTGGGGTTCCTCCCCCAGCTCCCACAAGAGGCGGGCCAGTTCCGATTCATCCGCCTCATTCACCAGATCCGCCGCGGTCAATCCCTGACGGCGATCCATGCGCATGTCCAAGGGGCCATCCTGCTGGAAACTGAATCCGCGGACCGCCTCGTCGAGTTGATGCGAGCTGACGCCCAGATCGAGCAGGACGCCGTCACACGAGCCCGCCTCCACCCAGCGGGACATGTCATCAAAGTTTGCCTGGTGCAGTTCAAAGCGCCCTTCAAAGGGTTGGAGTTCCTGCCGCGCCGCCGCGATCGCATCGGCATCGCGATCGAAGCCACATAACCATCCAGTCGGTGAACTCGCCTTCAGAATGGCCGCCGCATGGCCCGCACCCCCGGTCGTTCCGTCCACGTATCGCCCTCCGTCCCGCGGCCGAAGCGCCTCCAGCACCTCCGCCAGCAGCACCGGTTGGTGTGAAAAGGGCGACACGTTCCATGAAACCGATTCAGGTTGGGGTTCCTATTTCGAACCGAACCATTTTTGGGTCACACGACTCCAAAGAACTCCAGACCGGGGTGCCCTTGGCTGAGCAGGCGCCTCCTCGGCGCTGGTCGGCCGGGAAACCGCCCCAATAAAGGGGTTGGAAGGCGGTTTTGCCGGCTTCAACACAATTTCCAAATCAGTATCCACCAAGGTGTTGCGAACAGGTTGTACCGATTCCAGAGAAAGCTCCGCTTGCACGGCATCCTTTCCGCGCAAGCGGCGCTTCTGGCGACCAAAAGGCCATCGGAACCACCGACGCCACCCGCCACGGGCGGGTTGATACGGTTTGGGCTCAGGGCTGGGTGTGTCCTCACTGGCGGCAGCGTCGCTCAAGGGCACCCCGATTGGAGTGATGACAAGGGGATCCGCCGCAGGCTTTTCCGCCAGGTCCAACGTGACCTGGCTCTGGGCGTCACGGGCTGCCTGCGGCTGTGCAACGTCCTTGGTGGAAGTCCGCTCCGTACTATCCCGAAAGGGGTTGCGGTTCCCGAAATCCGGCAAAAGTCGTTGCTTAGTCATTCGAAATTGGTTGGGGCGGTTGTGCACGTTGCAAACACTGTTCCCCACGGTTAAAAGCCTCATAAGGCTCATTGCAACAGTAACTTACGATCGTTAAACCTTCTGCCAGGCATTGGCCGCCACCGCTTCGATGCCCGCACTGCTTGCGTCATACTTCTCCGGCTGCCATATCTGAAACCGATCCAGCAACCCCACCAGCACCACGTCTTTGCTGATCCCCACGGCCTTCGCCACCGCTTCCGGAATCACAATGCGTCCGGACTTGTCCACCGTCGCCGTGTCCGAGCGCGACCCGATGAACCGGCGAATCGCATTGGCCTCCGGATCGTTGAACGGCTTGTCAGCCAGGTTGGAAAGCAATCGCCCCAGCACCTGCGTGGGAAACGCCATCAGGCAGGCGTCCTTCTCAAACCCGTTCGGCCACTTGGCCAGCATCAACTCCGACCCAGGCCCGTCCGCTCGCCACTTCGCGGGGATCTGCAACCTTCGCTTGTCGTCCACACGCTGGCGGTATTCCGCGGCGTAAATCGGCAGGTTTGCACTTGTATCGGATGGTCCCACGCGCTAAAAATGACCTTGTCCCCACTAATCAACACAACTTGGTCTTGTATGCCATTCTCCCCCACTTCAAGTCAAGAGTGATCTTATGCACTAATTGTCCACAGGTTATTCACAGTCTGAACACGACGCATTCCCCACGCTTTTCCAGCCTGTATCTTGTCCCACCCCCTTTCTGCACTCCCTCAAATGCCCGTTTTGCAGGCTTTTGTTCCTTCCCAAGGACCGGCACCATCGGCCGCTGCGGTGCGGACCTCCGATTTTGAATTTGATTTGCCCCAGGCGCTGATCGCCCAGTCGCCCGCCCCACATCGCCACACTTCACGACTCCTCGTGCTCCACAGGCCCATCTGCACCCCGCATCACCTCCACTTTGCGACACTTCCCTCCCTACTCCGGAAGGGCGATCTCCTGGTCCTGAACGATTCACGCGTCATCCGTGCCCGGCTCCGCGCCGCCAATCCCAGCACCGGGGGCCGGTTCGAAATGCTCCTCCTCGAAGACATCACGCCCACCGAATGGTGGGTCATGCTGAAACCGGGCAAGCGCGCCCGTGTGGGGACATGGCTGTGTCTGCTCGATCCGAAGGGGAAGCCGACCCCGCTGGAAGCGCAGGTGCTGGAAGTCAATGCCCAGGGGCATCGCCGCCTTCAATTCCACGGCACGGCGCGGTTGCTCCAGGAATTGGATGCCCTCGGCGAAGTGCCGTTGCCCCCCTACATCCGGCGACCCGAGGGAAGCTCCGCTGCGGAGGACGTGGAACGCTACCAAACCGTGTATGCCGCCGCGCCGGGTTCGGTGGCCGCACCCACCGCGGGACTGCACTTCACAGACGCCATGCTCGAGGCGCTGCGCGCGGCGGGCGTGGAACTTGCAACGGTGACGCTGCACGTCGGGCCGGGCACGTTCGCGCCGGTCAAGGACGAAGTTCTGGAGGCGCATCCCATGCACGAGGAACGCTATGTGGTTCCGGAAGCGACCGTGCGTCGGGTTCGGGACGCGCGTCGCCAGGGGCGGCGCGTGGTGGCGGTGGGCACCACGTCACTGCGCGTGCTGGAGAGCGTGGCGGCCGCGCATGACGGCGACGTGGTCGCAGGCGAGGGAAGAACCCGGCTGTTTGTCCATCCTCCCTACCGCTTCCGGCTCATCGACGCGTTGCTGACCAATTTCCACCTGCCGCGTTCCACGCTGCTGATGCTGGTCTGCGCCTTTGCGGATCCGGGCGGCGCCGCCGGTCGCGAGCGCGTGCTTTCGGCCTATGCGGAAGCCGTCCGGGAGCGTTATCGTTTCTTCAGCTACGGCGATGCCATGTGGATCGACTAATCATGCCACCTTCCGCCTCCACTGCCGCGCACGCACCCGATCCGCTCCCCTTTGTCTATGTGAACATGGGCATGGCGGCGGACGGCAGCATCGCCACGGCCAATCGTGCAGTCACCACCTTCGGCAGCGCCGTGGATCATGAGCACCTTCTTGAACTGCGCACGGGCGCGGATGCGGTGATGGCGGGAGCGCGCACCGTGGACGCCGCGCCCGTCAACCTTGGTCCTGGCGACGCGGCGCATCGCAAGGCGCGGCTCAAGGCCGGCCGGCGCGAGCACAACCTGCGGGTGATTGTCAGCGGCACCGGGACCCTCCGCACGGACGCCGAGGTGTTCAAGCACCGCTTCTCGCCCATCGTGATCCTGACCACCGAGCGCATCCTGCGTCCCCGGCTGAAGGCGTTGCAGACCGTGGCCGACGAGGTGCGGGTCTGCGGGTGCAACGACATCGACTGGCTCTCCACCCTGCGCTGGCTGCGGCGCCAATGGGGTGTGGAGCGGCTGCTGTGCGAAGGGGGAGGCGACCTGAACGCGGCGCTCTTCCGCGCCGGCGTTGTGGATGAGCTGCACCTCACGGTGTGTCCCATCCTGGTGGGGGGAGTGGAGGCGCCCACCATCGCCGACGGCAGCAACCCGCGCCGCCTGTCCGACGCGGCGGCCTTCTCGCTGGCCTCCATGCGGATGGTCGGCTCGGAGGCGTTTCTGGTCCTCAACCGGAAGTAAGATCGAACGCGAGCGCGTTCACCCGTCGAGTTGCGACACTTCCTTGAGGGCGAAGCCGGGAATGAAGACCCGCCCCAGGAGCGGTTCCTGCAGGACAAGTCCCGTTTCCGTCAGGCTCAACAGGCGCCCGCGCAGGATCGATCCGCTCCAGGTGCGGATCTCCGCGTTCGCGGGCCGGACCTCGGATTGGCCCAGGACAATGGACACGATGTCGTGATGCGCGTCGAAGCGGCGCAGGCCAAAGAGCACGGTGCTCATCGTGCAGGTGCCCTCGCGCAGTGACTTGAAGTCGCCTTCGAAGAATTCGCCCGACGCAAGCAACGCGCCCCGCCGGCCTGCGGGCACCTGGGCCTCCAGCCGTGCGGGCCTCCATTGGAAGTCGAGCCGGGCCGCATGACGGAGCGGCACGCTGGGCAGGGCGTAGGGGCCTTGGAAATACAGTTCACCCTCATCGGAGTAGGCGACGTCCTCCACCAGCAACGATCCGCTTTCCAGCGTCACCTGGGGCACGAAGCCATGCAGGCGCAAACCCCGGCCCGTCCGCACATCGTCAAACCAACACTCCGCCGGCAGTCCCTGGGACACCGAGCCGCCAGCCAGTGCGCAGCCGACGAGGATCTCCTTGTCCATCGGGATCTCGGCCTTGTCCACCAGCCGCCAGTGCAGCCCGTCGGGGGACGCGTAGCCGTAGCACCAGTCACCGTCGCGCTTGAGTCGCATCCGATCATAGACCGGTCGCCGGGTGTGCTGCCGGTGGGCGGTGCCCGGATGTTCGCGCCATTGCGTGACCCCACCCGTCAACGTCTGCCCGATGAACATCGAAGGGGCATCGGGCTGCAGTGAGGAGCGGATCATCAGCCCGGCGCGGGCCGAAGTGGTCCAACCTTTCATGCGCAGCAGGCGTCCGGCAATCTCACCGTTTCCGCGCAGGGTTTGGTAGGTGAAGCGAATCGAGTCCTGTCCGCCCGCATGCTCCAGCGTGGTCGCGCGGAGCTGAATGCCGCCGGTCCGGACACGGGAAGCCCCGGGTTGCGGCACCGGCCCGACATCCGCGGATTGCCACCCGCTCAAGGTGTCGGAGGCCTCCGGGAAAGGAGCGGGCCCGGCGAGGAACTGCAGCGAATGAAGATTGGTCAGGGGCACCTGCAGCAGTCGTGTGTGGGCGACATCGACGATGAGCACCGCATTGCTGAGCAGTTGGATCTGGCCCTGGAAGGTCTGGCGCAGGCGGGTGATGACGCGGCCTTCGGTGGCCCCGGCCGTTGGCGAGCCGAGGAGGGCGGCGAGGCCCAGCACGAGAGTGGGCCCGAGGCGGCGACATGAATGGGCGGGCTTGCGCATCGGCTGCTGACATTGAGTCCGGTGGTTTCCCGGGAGAGTTCTGGGGCCGCGCAGTGCGGCGCCTTTTGGATGAGGCACCATCGTAGGCCGGGCGGGCATCAGGGGCAAGGCTTGTCAAAGTGCACGCACCAGTTGTAGAGCGGCCGTCCCAGGCGCGAGGAAGCGGGATCGGAATCGCGGAGACATCCGCGCGGCCCGCCCTGGGGCCCGCCCGCACCGCCCTGTGACTGGGGCAGGGCCGTGTAGCCGTAGCGGATGCGCCGCTTCAGTCCCGCGGGCGCCTGGTTGAGGATGACCTCGACCGTGTTGGTGCCCGCCACCCGCGCATCGGTGACAAAGGTCGAGCATTGCCAGGGACTGCCCGAGCCGGCCGTATCCCAGTATTCGAATCCGTAGGGACCCACCTGGATGAGCGCCGACGTATAGGTGGGGGAGGCCTGCAGGTCAAAGATGGTGGCCCTTGGATTGGAGACAAGATTGGTGTCGAGCACGAGGTCGCCGACCTGTCCGACGAATTCAATGCGGATGACGTTCCCTTCGCGCGTGATGCCGTTGGGGCGGGGTCGCAGTGGCGACCAGGGCCGTTTCAGCATGACGTGCTGGTGAAAGGCTTTGGCGTAGTATTCCCCCAGCCATGCATACCCCAGGCTGGTGAGGTGCAGTCCGTCTTCAGGGCGGTAGGGCAGAAAATACTTCGGGCCCACCAGCACGCAGGTGTCCGGATGCAGCTCATGTGCCTCCAGGGTGAGGAAGGGCGAGAGGGTGCGGGTGGCGTTGCCCAGGTTGCCCCAGGCCGAGATCTGCGAATGGAACATCGGCACCACGATCTGCGGGCGGCCGGTGATCAGGCGAATGTCGGCCTCATAGTCCTCGCGCCATTGCCGGATGTCCTCGTCGTAATGCGGGTTGATGCTGTCCCCCTCGCCGTGCACGGCGAAGATCGCATCGAAGCGGTAGCCATCCGATCCGGCCAATGCCCGGGCCGCCTCAACCTGTTGAAGTCCGCGCAGGTAAGGGTAGGTGCCGGTGGGGGCGGTCTCCGGATCGCCTGAGGGAGCGCGCTTGAGCAATGCGTAATCCGATCCTCCACGCGCCGCGTTGCTGACCAGGAAATCATGCACCCCCGGGCCGACGCGTTCACTGATCCAATTGGCGAAGCCGCTCGCGAGGGTCTCTCCGCCGAACTGTTCGGGATGCCACCGTTCGACCAAGGGCACGAATTGATCCAGGACATCGGGCGGCAACTCGGGGAGGCTGCCGTCCAGTTCCTGCCCGACGAACATCTTGTTCTGGAACGGTTGGTTGGTGTGGATCAGTTCGGTCGCATAAGCGCCCATGGCCAGGGATTGTCCGATCACCAGCACGTGATGCAGCGGGTTGACCAGTCGGTAGAACTGAGGCGCGGGCGCCACCGGCAAGATCACTTCGAGACGGTCCCCCACCGTTGCAGCCTCGACGTTGACCGGTTCCCAGGCGATCGATGTGGCGTCCGCCGAGCCGACCTGAAGCTCGGCCCACTGGTTGGTGGACGGCCAGCTGAGGATCACCTGCTGGTCTTGCTGATGGATCTCCAGCCGGGGCGCATCCGCAAGCGCAGCCGCGGCCATGGCCAGGAGCAAGATGCCGCCCGGGATCGTTCCTGATGTGAGTCTCGCCTTCAACGGGAAGGCATATTAACGCCCCGATCGGCCCGGAATTCAAGGCCTGCACCCATCTTTCCCTGGCTCACGGTCCCCTGGCCCTGTCGTCCACGACTCATGCCATGCCCGACCCGGCATGGCTGCTGACCATATCCGCGAGTCCAGGCGTGGTCGCCGTCAGACTTGCCGGTTTCATCTTACCCTTTACCCGAAAAGAACGACCAACATGTTGTTGTTTTTACCGGGCCCCTCACCCTGACCCTCTCCCGGCGGGAGAGGGAACAGCGAGCCGGGATGGGTGAGAGGGATGAGTGCAGGGGCCTTTCTCCACGGAGAAGACGGGTCGCCCTCTCCCGCCGGGAGAGGGTTGGGGTGAGGGGCCTATGATAGGGTGCGATGTAGGGTGCTCTCCTCGCCCATACTTCACCTTGTGACCCATCCTGCTGCGCTGCCTTCATTCCCCAGTCGCCGCTGGGAAAAGAAGGCTGGGCAACTGGTTCCACCCCACGGACCAACATTGGCGCCAGCAAAACGACAACATGTTGGTTGTTCTTTTCGGGTAAAGGGTAGGAGCAAGAGCCTGTGCCACAGGCGCCCGTGCCGACTTTGTCAGCAGTCATTCCGGACCCTGTCGGACCACTCGCTTTCTCCTCGACGAGCCGTGCCTGCTCCTGCCCTGATGAGGGGGATGTCGAAACTTCAGTGGTACTGGCAGCGCCTGCGCGCGATGGACACCGCCGAGGTGATGGGGCGGATGCGCCGAAAGGCCTGCCAGTGGGTGGACCGCGGGTACCGGGCCAAGCCTTGGCCCACCTCCCTTGCCGCTTCCGGCAGCCATCCCGTGTTGCCGGATCCCAACGCCGCCCCCGAGCCGTTGCGCGAGGCGTTGGAGAAGGACATGGCCGCCCTGCTGACGGGACACTGGCGGGCTTTCGGTCACATTCCCATCCAGGTGGACGACCCGCCCTGTTGGCAGAAGGATTACCTGGCCGGTGCCGATGTGGCCCGGGACGTCTCGGCGTTTACCCTCGATCATCGGGCCCTTCCCGAGGGGGCGGATGTGAAGCTGGTCTGGGAGCTCAGCCGCTGGTCGCCGCTGGTGCGGTTGGCCATGGCGGCATTCGTCCTGAGCGAGGAACGGGCGGGGGCCTGTTGCCTGCGCTGGCTCGAACATTGGCGGGATCGAAATCCGCCGTATCGTGGGCTCAATTGGACCAGCGCGCTGGAAGTGGGGATGCGCCTCATTCAATTCACATGGATCGATGCGTTGCTGTCGCAGCGGCCCGAGTGGGAGGAGCGGTTGGAGTCCCTCCGGCGCGACCTGCTTGCGCCGCATGTCCGCCACGCGTGGCGCTACCGTTCGCTTGGATCATCCGCCAACAATCATCTCCTCGGGGAACTGGCCGGGTTGATCCAGGCCCTGGTGCGATGGCCCGAACTGGAACGTCGGGCGGTCCCGGTGAGCCACCTGCAATCCCTGTGGGAGGCGGAGGTGCTGGCCCAGTTCGCGCCCGACGGAGGCAACCGCGAGCAGGCCCTGCATTATCACCTCTTCGCCTTCGAATTGTGCTGGCAGACCCGCCAGGCGCTGGCGCTTTCAGGACGAGGCATCGCGCCGGCCGTGGCGGAGCGGCTCTCCCGTGCCGCCGACTTCTTCGTCACCGTGCAGGTCGAATCCGATCCCTGGGACTACGGCGATTCGGACGACGCCCAGGTCACGCCACTCATGGTGGACGAAGCCACGGCGGTCGCCGAGTGGCATGCCTGGCTGAATGAACCCGCATCCAGTCCGGCGTTGCACTTTTGGCTCGGCAAGGGACCCGAGCCGGTGCAGCCGCCGGCCTGCAAGGTGGTGGAGGAGGATTGGTTGTGGTACCCGGATTCAGGCCAGGCGATCTGCTGGCGGGACCGGTGGACGCTCCGCTTTGACGTGTCCCCCCAGGGCTACCTCTCGATGGCGGCGCATGGCCATCTCGATGCGTTGCATCTTTCGCTCTGGCATCGCGGCATTGCCTTCGTGATCGATCCGGGCACCGGCGCCTATTATGGAGATGCGCGGCTGCGTGCCTATCTGGCGTCCTGGGCCGCGCACAATGGCCCGGTTCCCCGCCTGGGCTCCGGATTTCCCCGTCGCGCGGGTCCGTTCCTGTGGTCGGAACTGCATGCCGCCCCCCGGTTTGGCGCGGTGGGCGATGGCGAGATCGAAGCCTTCCTTGACCGTCCTGACGGCACGACGCACCGCCGCATCAAGCGGCGCGAGACGGGCTGGCAAGTGGAGGACGAGTTTCTACCTTCGGCCTCGCGGGGGGATGCCTCCTTCGAGGTGCACTGGCAGTTCGCACCCGGCACGACCATTGAGCCTTTCAAGGAACGGCAGTTTCGCGTCACGCGCCAGGGGGTCAGCCTGGTCATGGGGGTGGACGCCGCCTGGGCTTCCCTGGAGGTGGTGCATCCCACCGGCCGGGAGGAGGAGCCAGGGGCGGGTTGGGTCTCGCCCGGCTTTCGCCAGGTCGGATATGCGCCGCAGATGCGCCTGCGCACGCGGGGGCATAATCCTTGCCTTTTTCGAACCACATTTTTAGCCTCCGCCGACTCATGAAAATCAGCATCTTTGGCCTGGGCTACGTGGGCGCTGTGACCGCGGGATGTCTGACGCGGCGCGGGCACGGTGTGGTCGGCGTGGATGTGCAGGCGTCGAAGGTGGAGTTGTTCAACAAGGGCGTGCCGCCGATCGTGGAGCCCGGGTTGGGGGACCTGCTGCAGCGGGCCAAGGAACAGGGGTTGCTCGAGGCGACCCAGGAGGTGGCGCGTGCGGTGGCGACCACGGACATGTCGATCGTCTGCGTGGGAACTCCGTCCACCGTGACCGGGGCACTGGACCTGACGTATGTGAGACAGGTCATGGGGGAGATCCAGGAGGCGCTGGAGAAGTCCCCCAAGCCACATGTCATCGTGCTGCGCAGCACCATGCTTCCGGGCAGCACCGCCAGCCTGATGAGTTCCTTCTGGCCCAAGCCCCCGCCGGATCTCGATGTGTGCTTCTTTCCCGAGTTCCTTCGCGAGAGCACCGCGGTTCGTGATTTCGAACAGCCCTCCCTCAGTGTGGTCGGCACGCGCGACGCGCGCCCCGTCCGGGACACCCTGCGCGACGTGCTCCTGACCGCCGACACCGAAGTGGTCGATTGGCACACGGCCGAGATGGTCAAGTACGCCTGCAACGCGTTTCACGCCGCGAAGATCACCTTCGCCAACGAGATGGGGCGCGTGGCCAAGCCGCTCGGCATCGATGCCCGGCGCGTCATGGAACTGCTCTGCCGCGACACCACCCTCAACCTCTCCCCCTACTACATGCGGCCGGGCAATCCCTTCGGCGGATCCTGCCTGCCCAAGGATGTGCGGGCGCTGATCGCGCAGTCCCGGCAACTGGGCCTCAACCTGCCGCTGGTGGAGAGTCTTCTCCCCAGCAACGAGCGGCACCTGCAAAGCCTGCTGGGACGGATCACGGACTCCGGCCAGGACGAGGTGGTGATCCTCGGCTTGTCCTTCAAATCCAACACGGATGATTTGCGGGAAAGCGCGATGGTGGAGGTGGCGCAGACGCTGTTGGGCCGCGGCTATCACCTGCGCATCTTCGATCCCGCGCTCAACCTGGCGGCCCTGGTGGGCAGCAACAAGCGGGTCATCGACACCAAGATGCCCCACCTCGCCTCGCTCCTGCACCACGACCTCGGCCGCGCCCTGGGGCAGGGTGGGTTGGTGCTGGCCGCGCAACGCTGCGTGCCGGTCGAGGAACTTGGCCGTCACCTCACCGATCGGCATCGCATCCTCGACGTCAATGGTTGGCCGGAGTTGTGCTCCCTGCCCGTGCCTTATGAAGGCTTTTGCTGGTAACCCACCTGCCCGCACCCGCCCGGCACCCGCCTCCTCGGCATGAAGAAGCCGGCCATCCTCATCCTGGTCGAAAACCTCCCCGTGCCGCTGGACCGTCGTGTCTGGCAGGAATCGTGCGCCTTGAGGGATGCCGGTTACGAAGTGGTCGTGATCTGCCCGCGCATGCGGGGGTTCACCGAACCGGAAGAGCTCCTGGAAGGCATCCACATCTATCGTCATTGGATCAGTGAGGAGGCCGCCGGGGTGTTCGGCTTCGTTCGCGAATACGCCTCCGCCCTGTGGGGGGAGTGGTGGCTCGCCTGGAAAGCCTGGCGCCGGCACCGGTTCCGCCTCATTCACCTCTGCAACCCGCCCGATCTCCTCTTCCTCGTGGCCTGGCCCTTCAAACTGCTGGGCGTGCGCGTGCTCTTTGACGCGCATGATCTCTGGCCCGAGATGTTCGAGGCCAAGTTCGGCCGGCGCGGGGCACTCTATTGGTGTGTCCGCCTGGCGGAGCGCCTGACCTACGCCTGCGCCAATGCGGTTCTGGCGACAAACGAATCGGTGCGCGAAACCGCCATCCGTCGCGGAGGCAAGTCGCCGGAGAAGGTGTTTGTCGTGCGGACGGCTCCCAACATTTCCAGCCTGGACCAGGCACCGAATCCAGGCCTGCGCAAAGGGCGACGATACCTCGTCGGCTACATCGGGGTCATGGGAAACGCAGACGGCGTCCATCACCTGATCGAGGCGGCCGAGCACCTTGTCCACGCGCGGGGCCGGGACGACATCCAGTTCCTGCTCATGGGGACGGGACCGGAACATGAGCACCTGGTGCGGCTGCGCGACAAGTTGGGCTTGCAGGCTCATGTGGACCTGCCCGGTCGGGTCACCAACGAATTCCTTTTCGCCGCGCTGCGCACCGTTGACCTGGGGGTGTCCTGCGATCCAATCAATACCTACAACCACCACTGCACCATGAACAAGGTCCTGGAATACATGGCCTTCGGAAAGGCGCAGGTCATGTTTGACCTCAAGGAAGGCAGGGCATCGGCCGGCGAGGCGGCGGTGTATGTGCGCGAGAACTCCTCCTCGCAACTGGGGGATGCGGTGGCGGCGCTGCTCGAAGATGAATCCGCCCGTCTGCGCCGGGGCCAAATTGGAGCTGAACGCCTGAAAAACCAACTGAATTGGGAGCGCTCGGTGGACTTGCTCAAGGCGGCTTACCGCTTCCTTTTGGGCGCGGAAGCCCCCGATCATGGGAGGCCACCACCACCCCACGAGATGGGTGACGCCTAGGGACCATGAACCACGGAAGGAAGCGGACCACGAAACACACGAAACACACGAAACCGAGCCATTCTCGGTTTCGTGTGTT
>Ga0302046_10000249_pt1 | contig 56265 bp, 41 predicted proteins | sample RVTome_11_FD_200261 | JGI IMG/M metagenome (GOLD analysis project Ga0302046, IMG submission 200261) | Soil microbial communities from uranium-contaminated site in the Upper Colorado River Basin, Wyoming, United States - RVT147D111 (version 2) ...
TCGTGCCCTGGTGCCGGTTAGCACCCCGTATCAAACCGAATAGCCGGATAGAAAACGATGAGTGCCGTAACGACGAGATCGACGGAGACGCTGTTTTTGCTGGGCGTCCTGTCCATTTTGTGCAATGGCCCCGCCGTTGCACAAAGCAAGACGGGGACGACGGTGGGACAGTTCTTGCTCATCGAGCCGAGCGCACGTTCGGCAGCGATGGGCAATGCCGGGGTAACCATGTTCGGAGAAGTCACTTCGGCGTTCTATAACCCGGGCGCGCTGGGGCACCTGGAGCAGTCGAGCGCGCAGTTCACCTACAGTGCCTGGCTGGCCGATATCACGTATAACTACGCCGCCGTGGGCCTGCGTCTGGGCGCGACCAGTACGTTCCTGTTGACCGTGACAGCACTCAATTCAGGAGAGATCGACGTACGTACGCCCGATCAGCCGCGCGGCACCGGTGAGCGCTATTCGGTGTCCGACCTGTCGCTCGGCATCGGCTATAGCCGACGCATCACCGATCGTTTTTCGGCAGGCATCCAGGTGAAATATATGCGGGAGACGATCTGGCATAGCTCGCTGGACGCGCTGGCTCTCGACTTCGGCGTGCTCTACCTCCTCCCTTTCGGCACCTATCTCGGAGCCAGCCTGTCCAATTTCGGCACGCGCGCAGCCTTCGACGGCCGCGACCTCCGTATCCGCTTCGACCGTAACCCCAACGTCTTCGGCGATAACAGTAACCTGCCCGCTGCCCTCGAAACCGAGGACTTCCCGTTACCGATCCTCTTCCGCGTCGGCCTCGGCGTACCTGTACAAATCAACAGCTACAGCCGCGCCCACTTTGTCATTGACGCCTTCCAGCCGAGCGACAACACCGAGAGCATCAGCATGGGCGCCGAGTTGACTTTCTTCGACCTGCTCTCCATGCGTGGCGGCTATCAGCACTTGTTCCAACAAGACTCTGAGTTCGGCCTCACGCTCGGCTCCGGGCTTCGCTACAATCTGACGTCGACTTACGGCTTCCTGTTCGACTATGCCTGGGGCTCCCATGAACAGCTCGGTGGCACCCATCGCCTTACCGTCGGCCTCGCGTTTTAGCTGCTTGTGTCGAAGTAAGGACAGCGTGTGCTAAACAACCCGGCTTTTTTGAGACGACATACGCAGCACATAGGGTTCTGTACGGCGGCGCTGGCGCTGGCCCTCGCGCTGCTCAACACCCGGGCGGCGACGGCACAGGCTGTCGCCGTGCTGTTCGACGAGGATGATACCGCAGGCGCCGACTACCGCGACGCTTCGTTCGGTGCCACCGAGGGGAACGACATCTTGATCCTGGCCGGACCGGGCGGTAACAAAATGCCGACGGTCACCGAAGCCGCCTACCAGGGCGTCACCAGCGGACTGCTGGCGTATCGCCACACGGAAGACGGATCGTGGACACTGGAGGTCGCAGAGGACGGTTTCGGCACTGTCGACTTCTCGGACACCGACAGCGTCGCTTTCTATCTGAACGGCTCGCTGCCTGTCGCCGGCCCCGACCTGCCACGCTTCGCCCTCGTAGACGCCGACGGTCGCACGACGGCGCGGCTCGACGTGGACACCAGCGGTCTTATCGGCTTCAATGCACTCCGGAGCGGCTTTCAGGCCGGCAGTACAACCGACGCGGCCTTCCTGGCGGCATACCTCGATGCGCTCCCGCCGATGCACGTCCGGCCTGGCTACCCCGAAGACCTGCGTATCACTTTCGCCGACACCGTGCTCGATACGTCGCGCGCCTCTATCGGCGTCCCGGGCCTACCGGCGCGATTCAAAGTCGAAACCGCCTTTACCGGCCTGCCGCTCGAATTCAGCTTTCGTGACCTCGACGGCGACTCAACGCTCGGCGGTACCGATGAATTCATCGACATCTACACCCCTGAGGCCGAAGGGCCCACACCCCAGCGTCCGACGTGGCGCCTCTCCGTAGTGAACGCGCCCACCGTTCCACCCGGTGCCAGCGACGTTTACCTGCTCGCGGTCAACAACGGCGGCATCGACGGCGACATGGTGACGTGGCAACGCATCGGCGTGTCGCTCACAGACTTCGGTCCGCCCGGCAGCTTCGACCTCGGACAGGTGCAAGCCATCCGCTTCACCAACGGTACCGTCGCCACCGGACTGAGAACGCTCTGGGTGGACTATGTCGTCGGCATTGATCGCGGCGGCAAACCGTCCGGACCGCCACCGCCAACGTTCACCGTTCAGGCGGGAGACTCCAGCATCGTGCTCCGTTGGGAGGCAGTGCCGGGCGCAGCCAGCACCCATGTCTATCGCCAGACTGCGCCCGACGCACCCTTCGAAAAGCTCACCGACCTGGCGACGACAGCGCTTCACTTCGCCGACCTCAATGTGGAGAACGGGCAGTCCTACACCTATATCCTCCGCTCCCTCGGGCCGGACCGTGTGCCGGGACCAGACTCTGATCCGGTGGCTGCCATCCCGCAAGCCGGCCTGCCTGACGTCTTCCTCGACCTCCTCGCCGAAACAACCTTCGACTATTTCTGGCAGGAAGCCAACCCGAGCAACGGGCTCATCAAAGACCGCAGCACCCCGAACTCGTCTTCGAGCATCGCCGCCGTCGGCTTCGGGCTCTCGGCCATCACCGTCGGCATCGACCGGGAGTGGATCACCCGCGAGGAAGGCCGGGCGCGCGTGCGCACGACCCTGCGGTTCTTCTGGAACGCCCCGCAAAGCACGGCCCCGGACGCGACCGGCTACAGGGGCTTCTTCTACCATTTCCTCAACATGAACTCCGGGCGGCGGAGCGGAACCACGGAGCTGTCTACCATCGACACGGCCCTGCTGCTGGCCGGCGTGCTCCACATGAAAACCTACTTCACCGAGAACGACCCGGCGGAAGAGGAAATCCGCGCCCTGTCCGACTCTATCTACGCCCGCGTCGACTGGCCCTGGACCCAGGTACGGCCGCCGGCGATCAGCCACGGCTGGCGGCCCGAATCGGGCTTCATCGCGTTCGACTGGATCGGCTACAACGAGGCGATGATCGCCTACATCCTGGCGCTCGGCTCGCCGACCCATCCGGTAGAGCCGGACGCCTGGGACCGGTGGGCGAGCGGCTACGACTGGGAGACGCACTACGGCTACTCGTTCGTCGTCTTCCCGCCCCTCTTCGGCCATCAGTACACGCACACCTGGGTCGATTTTCGGGGCATTCAGGACGCGTACATGCGCGGGCGGGGCATCGACTATTTCGAAAACTCACGCCGCGCGACGCTCGCCCAGCGGGCCTATCACATCGCCAACCCGAGAGGCTGGCCCAACTACGGCAAGGACGAGTGGGGCCTGACGGCCTCCGACACGCCCGGCGGGTATCGCGCCCGGGGCGCACCGCCCGCGCAGAACGACGACGGCACCCTCGCCCCGACGGCACCCGGCGGATCCATCGCGTTTACGCCGGACGAATCGATCGCGGCGCTGCGCCACCTGTACGACACCTACCCCGCGCTCTGGGGGCCGTACGGCTTCCGGGATGCCTACAACGCAGCGCAGTCCTGGTTCGACGACGCCTACCTCGGCATCGACCAGGGTCCGATCCTGCTCATGATCGAAAACTACCGTACCGGGCGCGTGTGGGAGGCGTTCATGCAGCACGCGGCCGTCCGGCGCGGGCTGGCACGCGCCGGCTTCGAACCCGTCCCTGTAGGCATCGAGCCGGAGGCGCCGTTGCCTGTTGGACCACGGGTGCACGGCGTCTATCCGAACCCGTTCCGCGAGCAGGCCGCCTTCCGTTTTACCCTGCCTGCAGCCGGCACCGTGACCCTCACCATCCATGACGTACTCGGGCGCACGGTAGCCACCCTGCTAGACGCGCCCCTTTCCGCCGGCGAACACCTGCTTCCCTTGAGCGGAAGCGGCTGGGCCAGCGGTGTCTATTTCTACAGGCTCCGTACCGACCAGGCCGTCAAGACCGGCACGATGGTACGGACCCGATAACCCTCCTCGCACCAAGCTCTCCGGCACACCATGAAAAACAACAAGCTCTCTCCCTGGACAGAGCCTGCCCCGGACTTGATCCGGGGGGGAGTACCCCACACGAGCGAAGCGACTGACGAAGTAACGGGGGAGGGGGTAGATCAGAGCCCGTTACAACGTGACGCCTTTGTCTGCTTCCGAATGCTCCTGCTGGCCGTGCTGCTGGCATCGGCCCCGGCAACAAGCCGGGCGCAACAGCCGATGACCGACGCGCAGCACGCACGGATGAACCGGTTTCTGGATTCGCTGCTGGCCCGGATGACCGTCGAAGAAAAACTCGGCCAGCTCACCCAGTACACCGGCCAGTGGGCCGCCACGGGGCCGTCGGTGCCCCAGGGCGGCGAGGACGAGATCCGGAAAGGACGGGTCGGCTCGTTCCTCAACCTGTTCGGCGCCGACGTCACCCGCGAGACGCAACGCCTGGCCGTCGAAGAATCGCGGCTGGGCATTCCCCTCTTGTTCGGCCACGACGTGATCCACGGGTTCCGCACGATCTTCCCCATTCCGCTCGCCGGGGCGGCGACGTGGAACCCGGAAGCCATCGAGCACGCCGCCCGCATCGCGGCGGTAGAGGCGACGGCCCACGGCATCCACTGGACCTTCGCGCCGATGGTAGACCTCGCCCGCGACCCCCGCTGGGGCCGCATCCTCGAAGGCGCCGGCGAAGACCCCTACCTGAACGCGGTGATGGCCGCGGCCCAGGTGCGCGGCTTTCAGGGCGACGACCTGCGCGCGGCCCACACGCTGCTGGCCTGCGCCAAGCACTTCGCCGCCTACGGCGGCGCCGAGGGCGGGCGCGACTACAACGTGGTCGACATCTCCGAACGCACGCTGCGCGAGATCTACCTGCCGCCCTTTAAAGCCGCCGTCGACGCCGGGGCAGAAACCGTCATGGCTGCCTTCAACGAGATCGCCGGGGTGCCGATGCACGCCCACGAAGCCCTCATCGACGGCGTGCTGCGCGGCGAGTGGGGGTTCGACGGGATGGTCGTGAGCGACTACACGGGCGTCCTCGAACTCATGCAGCACGGCGTGGCTGCCAACCGCGCCGACGCCGGGCGGCTGAGCCTCCGCGCGGGCGTCGACATGGACATGGTGAGCGGCATTTACATCAACGACCTCCTGGAGCCCGCCCGCGCCGGAACCGTTCCGATGGCCGAGATCGACGACGCCGCCCGCCGTGTGCTGCGTGCCAAATACAAGCTGGGCCTCTTTGACGACCCGTATCGGTACAGCGACCCGGCCCGGCAGGAGGCTATGACCCTTACCGCAGAGCATCGGGCCTTTGCCCGCGAGGTCGCCCGGCAATCGCTCGTCCTGCTCAAGAACGAGAACAGCACGTTGCCCCTGGCGAAGAACACCGGCACCCTCGCCGTCATCGGTCCGCTGGCCGACGCCGCCCGCACCAGCCTGGGCGGCTGGGCCGCCGCCGGGCGCGGCGAAGACGCCGTGACGGTCCTGGCCGGCATCCGCGAGGCCGTCGCGCCGGGCACGACGGTCGTCTATGCCAAAGGCAGCGAGGTGACGGGCGACGACCGGAGCGGCTTCGCCGAAGCCGTGCAACACGCCCGCGAGGCCGACGTCGCGGTGCTCGTGCTGGGCGAGCATGAGGAGATGAGTTCGGAGGCCAACAGCCGCAGTTCAATCGACCTGCCGGCCGTGCAGCATGCGCTGGCCCAGGCCGTCTACGCGACCGGCACCCCGGTCGTCGCCGTGCTGCTGAACGGGCGTCCCCTCGCCCTCCCCTGGCTCGACGAAAACGTGCCGGCCATCCTCGAAGCCTGGTTTCCGGGCGTCGAAGCCGGTCATGCCGTGGCGGACGTGCTCTTCGGCGACGCCAACCCCAGCGGCAAGCTGCCCGTGAGCTTCCCACGCACCGTCGGGCAGGTGCCGACCTACTACAACCACAAGAACACGGGAAGGCCGCCGGACCCGAACAGCAAGTGGACTTCCAAATATATCGACGTACCGTGGACGCCGTTATATCCCTTCGGGCACGGCCTGAGCTATTCCAAATTTACGTACGCAAATTTGGAAATTTCTCCTGAAGCAGCGGGGGTGGAGGATGATATTACGGTGCGGGTGGTTGTTCGCAATGAGGGGGACCGGGCCGGGGATGAGGTAGTGCAGTTGTACATCCGGGACGAAGTGGGCAGCGTGACGCGGCCCGTGAAGGAGCTGCGCGGCTTCGAACGGATCACCCTCCAGCCCGGCGCGTCAAAAACCGTTACCTTTACGTTAACGCCCGACGACCTGGCGATGTACGACCTGGCGATGCAACACGTCGTCGAACCCGGCTTCTTTACCGTCTTCGTCGGCGCCAGTTCGCAGGACGTCCTGGAAGCCCGCTTTGAAGTGACGGCCCGCTGACGATAACACAAACCGACAAATGACATGACCCGGCATTACTCTGGTATGGACGTAGCAGGGTGTGGACGCAGGGACGCCTCGGAAAGGTCGGATGAGGCATTCCGAACCCGTCCTTGGAAAACGTCCACGCGTCCACGCGTCCACGCGTCCCTATGTCCGTTCGTCCTCGTCGTCCTGGCGGTATGCGTTACGGTGGCGCCGGTGCTGGCGCAGCCGCAAAACGCCCCGCGCAACGTCGTCTTCATCCTCAGCGACGACCACCGCTACGACTTCATGAGCTTCATGGCGGCGGCGCCCGACTTCCTGGAGACGCCGAACCTGGACCGGATGGCGGCGGGCGGCGCCCACCTGCGCAACGCCTTCGTCACCACGGCGCTCTGCTCTCCGAGCCGGGCATCGATCCTGACCGGGCAATACGCCCATCGCCACGGCGTGGTCGACAACTCCAGTCCGATTCCCGAAGGGACCGTCTTCTTTCCCCGGTTCTTGCAGCAGAACGGATACAAGACCGCCTTCCTGGGCAAGTGGCACATGGGTGAGGTGGATGACCAGCCCCAGCCGGGCTTCGACCGATGGGTCAGCTTTCGCGGCCAGGGCGTCTACCACAACCCGACCCTCAACATCGACGGCACGCAGCAACGCTTTGAGGGGTATACGTCCGACCTGCTGACCGACCTTGCCGTCGAATGGCTCCAGGAACGCGACGAGGACGAGGAACCCTTTTTCCTCTACCTTTCGCACAAGGCCGTCCACGCCGAGTTTGAGCCGGCGGAGCGCCACGCCGGCCGGTACGCCGACATCGCCATCCCGTATCCGCCCTCGATGGCCGATACGGAGTCGAACTACCGGATGAAACCCCACTGGGTCAAAGAACAGCGCTATAGCTGGCACGGCGTCGACTACGCCTACCACGGGCAATTCGACTTCGACACCTTCTACCGCCGCTACTGCGAGACGCTGCTGGCGCTCGACGAGAGCGTCGGGCGTGTGCTGGACGTGCTGGAGGCGTCCGGCCTGGCCGAGAACACGCTGGTCATCTACATGGGCGATAACGGCTTCCTGCTCGGCGAGCACGGGCTGATCGACAAGCGCAACGCCTACGAAGCGTCGATTCGCGTGCCGATGGTGGCCTGGGCGCCCGGCTTCATCGAACCCGGCACGATGCTCGATCCGAGCGTCCGCAACATCGACATCGCCCCCACGGTGCTCGAACTCACCGGATCGCAAACGACCATCGCGATGGATGGACAGTCGTTCCTGAAGATCCTGGGCCCGGGCGGCGCGGCCTCGGTGGACGCCTCGGACCGCGAGTTTCTCTACGAGTACTACTGGGAGCACGCCTTCCCTCACACGCCCACGACGTTTGCGCTGCGCGGCGACCGTTTCAAATACATCTACTACCACGGCGTCTGGGACTTGAACGAACTGTACGACCTCCAGGCCGACCCGGCGGAGCAGCACAACCTGATCGCCGTGCCTGCTTTTCAAGAAACAGCCAACACGATGCGGAACCGCCTGTTCGACCGGCTGGAGGCCGCCGACGCGATGCGTGTGCCGATGCGACGCGGCTCCTGGCAGGCCGGAGAACGCAAGCTGCGCGAGTAAGCCAGGATTTTTCCACCCTGCGTAAACACGTTGAAGACACCGTATGGAGGTCTGAAAGCAAGGCGGGATGGGAGCCGACAAACGCCCGCGCGCGTACGGGCCGGATCGCCGCCTCGGCATCGGCGCAGCATTCCTACGAACAGCACATCTTCTTCGACAACAGCCTGACGGACTCCACGTGTTTCTACACCCAAGCAACGGATCCATGCACTACCGTCCGCTACTGCGTTCCCGGTTACTGCTTTTTTTAGGGGCGGCCCTTGCGCTGTTCGGTTCAGCTTGCGCGCTGACGACAGAAGCACCCCGGCAAGCCGCGCACGTCCTGTCGGAGGTCGAAGCCGCTTTCCTCGACACCGTGCAGGCCCGGACGTTCCAATGGTTCTGGGATACGGCCACCGACGACGGCCTCGTGCCGGACCGCTGGCCCCGGCGGACGTTTTCGAGCGTCGCGGCCATCGGCTTCGGTCTGACGGCCTATCCGATCGGCGCGGAACGCGGGTACGCCACCCGCACCCAGGCCGCCGAGCGTGTGCTCACCACGTTACGCTTCCTCTGGGAAGCTCCGCAAAGCACGGACTCTGTAGACGTCACCGGCTACCGGGGCTTCTACTACCACTTCCTGGAGATGGATACCGGCCGGCGCTTCCGCACCGTCGAGCTGTCCACCATCGACACCGCCTTGCTGATGGCGGGCGCGCTCTTCAGCCAGTCGTACTTCGAGGGGAATAACGATACCGAAGCCGCCATCCGGGCGTATGCCGACTCGCTCTACCGACGCGTCGAGTGGACGTGGTTCCTGACCGACGAGCCGCTCATCACGATGGCCTGGCATCCTGAAGGCGGCGGCGGCTTCGGACGGGCCCGCTACCAGGGCTACAACGAGGCGATGATCCTCTACCTCCTCGCCCTGGGCTCCCCGACCCACCCCGTCGATCCGGGCGTCTGGGACGCCTATACCAGCACCTACACCTGGGCCGAGTTTTACGGCCAGGAACACCTCAACTTCAGTCCCCTCTTCGGCCACCAGTACTCGCACGTCTGGATCGACTTTCGCGGCATCCAGGATGCGTACATGCGCGAAAAGGGCATCGACTACTTCGAAAACTCGCGCCGGGCGACCTACACCCAGCAGGCCTACGCCGTCGCCAACCCCGATGGCTGGAAAGACTACGGCGAAACCATCTGGGGCCTGACGGCCTGCGACGGCCCGGCAGGCGTGCGGCTGGAGGTGGACGGGCAGGAACGCCGCTTCAACACCTACTGGGCGCGCGGCGCCAGCGCGGAACACATCAACGACGACGGTACCCTGGCCCCCACGGCGGTAGGCGGCTCCGTGCCCTTTGCTCCCGAAATTACTATTCCCGCCCTCCAGGCCATGCGGGCACGCTACGGCGGCGACCTCTTCGCGCAGTACGGCTTCCTCGATGCGTTCAACCCCACCTTCACCTTTACCGACGTCGACCTCGGGCACGGCCGCATCGTGCCGGGTAAAGGATGGTTCGATACGGACTACCTCGGCATCGACCAGGGTCCTATCGTGGCGATGATCGAGAACCATCGCAGCGGGCTCATCTGGGAGACGATGAAACGCAACCCGTACGTCGTGCGGGGCTTGCAGCGAGCCGGTTTCACGGGGGGCTGGCTCGCGGGGAGGGCATTACCCTAAAAAAAACAACGTGGTATCTCCACGCTATTGACACCTACGATACGCTGATCTACGGTTCGATCACGGAAGCCCAACCCCAGATCCGGCTGGATACCCGCGTGATTCAGGTCGAAACGACACACATTGTCAAGACGGCTACCGTGGAGGGAAGGGACGGCGAACTCTTCCAACTGCAAAGCCGCCTGGCCGATGAACTGATTGACGGGCTGGAGATAGCCCTCTCGCCGGAGGAACGGGAACACTTGCAGGCCCGGCAAGAAGCCAACCGCATCGACGAGGTAGAAACGGCGCTGGCCTACTCCGAAGCGTTGAATTATTACGATCAGGAGGATTACGTCCACGCCCTTGAACGGATGAACTATGTGCGGCAACGAGCCCCGGCCTCACAACTCGTCGCGTTGACGTACCAGATGATGCAAGCACGTGCCGAGCAAACCGCCAAAGAAAAAGCCAAAGAGGGCGTCAAAAGCAGGCTCAATACGTTGATCCGAGGACGTTCGGGCCAGGATTGAGAACGGCGACGACACACCGAAGCAGGGCTTGCCCGGCCTTCCTCCAAAAAAATGGCACCTCCCTTTAAAAAACCGAACAGGCCGTCGATAAACTCTGTAAGGTGAGACGTAACAACTGAAAGCCCTGTGCCCTGTAAGGCATCGGGCTTTTGTTTTGTCACATCGAGATCGAGCCCTTGCGGAAGTTGGTCTTACCCAGGATCGCATTGACGAGCACCGGGTAGCCCTTCGAAGCAGCTTCGCGGGCACAGGCCAACACATCCGGGATCATCGCGGCGTCGTCGAGATGGAGGCCGGTGCCGCCGAAGCCCTCCGCCACGCGGTGATAGTCCGTATGCGCCAGCACCGTGCCCACGTCGTCCTGGAGGATCTCGACCTGCTCGCGGGCGATCTGCGTCCAACCGGCGTCGTTGCCCACGACGGCGATGACGGGTAGCTCGTGGCGGACGAAGGTGTCGAACTCGGTGAGGCTGTACCCGACGGACCCATCGCCGAAGAGGATCCACACTTCGGCCTCGGGACGGCAGAGCTTGGCCCCCAACGCAAAGCCGGCGCCTACCCCCAGCGTACCGAAGGCCCCCGGATCCAGCCAGGCCAGCGGGCCGCGCGGGCTGATGATGTAGGATGCCGTCGCCACGAAATCGCCGCCGTCGGCCACGAGGATCGTATCCTCTTCCAGTACGGCCTCGATGGCATTGCAGAGATGAAGCGGGTTGATCTTGCCGTCGGTAGAAAACCGGGCCTGCTGTTCGATCTCGGCGCACCGGGCGTCGTCCCGCTCGCGGAGTGTGGCCCGCCAGTCCGTCCACCGACTTGCCCCGGGGCACAGCGCGGCCACGGCACGTACAAAGCGCCCCGGATCACCGAGCACCCCGACGTCCGGGCGACGGTTCCGGGTCAGGTCGCGACGGCTGCGGTTGGCAGAGACGTAGAAAGCACGCCGCCGAAAATGCTTCCCGTAGTTAAGGCGGAAGTCGCAGGGGACGCCGGCCAGAATCACGAAGTCGGCTTCCTTCAGCGCCTGGCGACGCTTGTGGCGCATCTGGAGCGGATGCGCCTTGCCCAGCAGTCCCCGCGCCATGCCGGAGAGATAGACCGGCACGCCGATGCGTTCGACGGCCTCGGCTATGTGGTGGACTTCGGGCGCATCCAGCACAGCCTGGCTGCCCACCAGCATGACGGGCCGCTCGGCTTCCAGCAGCCCCTGCACCACCCGCTGCACGGCATCCGCATCCGGCTCGGGCACCTCGACGTCGATGCGTGCGCCAGCCGTCGCCGCGCCGGCCCCGGTAAACATCCGGTGGAGGTGCCAGCGGAGATAGACATCCAACGCCTTGCCGGCCAGCGTTCGCCCGCCCGACGCCTCGGCGTACCAGCCGCGTATCAACGATTCCTCGTAGAGCAGATCGACGGGGCATTCGACGAACACCGGCCCCGGCACACCCTCGCGGGCTCTGCGAAAAGCCGTCTCTACCGCCGGCACCAGGTCGGCGACGCGGCGTACCGCCTTCGACCACTTGACGAGCGACGTAAAAAGGCGGATCTGCTCGATGTCTTGCAAGGCACCGCGCCCTTTGAGGGCCGTGGGCGCCGCTCCTCCGAGCAGTACAACGGGCGACTGGGCCATCTGGGCGTTTTTGACGGCCGTGATCGTGTTCGTCACCCCGGGCCCGGCCGTCACCGCCGCGACACCGGGCGTCCCGGTGAGCCGGGCTACAGCGTCGGCGGCAAAAACCGCCGTGGCCTCGTGGCGCGTGTCCACGACGCGGATGCCGCGTTGCTTACAGCCCACCAGGATCGGCGAGATATGCCCGCCGCACAGGGTAAACACGAAGCGAATACCCTGCGCTTTGAGCACCTCGGCTATGCGGTCGCCGCCATGCATGCCAGGAAGGTTGCAGGTTGACAGGTTACAGGTTGACAAGTTTAGGACGTTCAACCTGTAACCTGCAACTTGCCAACCTGCAACCCGTCAATCAACCCCTCCTTCGCCACTACCCGGTCGGTTGGTCAGCACAAGCACCTCCGAGGCAGGCACGTCGCGGATCTCGACATAGGCCTTGCCGTCCGGAGCCGTGCGCACGGGCACCGTGGATCCGACGGGATGAGACCTGGCATACCCTGCCGGACTCGCTGCCTGGGCCGTGTTGAGCAGCACCGTCATGGCTCCTGCCTGCAAGCCGGCATCCACCACCACATCGGCGCCGCGCGTGGCCGTCCCATGAACATTCAAGACGCACAGCGCCTCTTCATCGTCGAGAATACGGGACCACGCGGCGATCTCGCCGGGGCCGTGCAGGCCGAACGGCCTGCCGAGGAACGCGGTGGCGCGCAGGTACTGGCGCCCCTGGGTCAGCACGGGGAACGCCCTCCGCAACGCCGTCATCGCCGCGATGCGCACATAGGCCGGATGCTGCACGTCGAAACCGTGGTGCCCCGCCGTGCCGAAAGGCCCGAAGCCGGGCAGCGCCGTGTCCTGGCCGTCCGGCTCCGAAGGCAATCCGGCACGCCCCTGTTTGCGCGGATGGAGCGGGCCGAAGAGGGCTTCCCGCAAGTACCGGTCCGAGTGCGGCCATCCCGGTAGCCACGGGCGCTCCGCCGGCTCGGGCCCGGCCAGCGCCTGCTCGGTGCCGTAGTAGAGACAGGGTATCGACAACGTGAAGAGCTGCAAGGCCACCCCGGCCACTACCTGGTAGTCCGAAGCCGCTTCGCTGGAAAAACGGATCTTCTCGCCGAAGACGTGGTCGTGGTCGTCGAGGATGGCGACGTGGCGGTTGCCCAGGTTGCGATGCGATCCCATGTGCGCCAGGCCGGGGTCGAACCGGTCGAAATAGGCCCGTGGGGGCTGGAGCCCTTTGGCTACCCCGCCGAGCACCTGCCGCATCTCGCCGATATCGAGCGCGGCGTCCAGGTTGCGGTCCAGCACGTTGAGGTAGCGATCCTGGGCGTCGTCGCCTCCGGCGATCTCGCCGACCAGCAAGAAGTTTTGCTTGCCGAGGTTGGCGGCGAACTCTTTGACGGTGCCGCAGAAATTGCGCGCTTCTTCGAATGAGACGTGCTTGAGCGTATCGATCCGAAAGCCGTCACAGTCGGTCAACGCGATCCAGTATTTGTAGCACAGCGCTACATCGGTCAAGACGCCCGGCGCGCCGAGGTACAGATCGCGAAGGGTGATAAAGTCGGTGCGTTTGTGCTCGGCGCGCGGGTCGGCGAGATCGCCGGCGCCGAGGTTGCCGGCCCCGGCCCGTGTATAGTCGTCCTGGTCTTGCAGTTCGTCGGGCCAGACGCCGTCGTCGGGTCCCTGGATGGTAGCTACGTCTTCGCCTTCGGGGCCGCGCCAGGCGCCGAAGGGATACCGCTCGGTCGTATAGTGGGGCGTGTATTTGCCGCCGGGCACGACGTCCGGGTACACCCAGTTCTCACCGGTGTGGTTGAAGATGATATCCAGGATGATACGCAGCCCCCCGGCGTGCGCGGCCTCGCAGAGGTCAACCAGGTCGCGCCGGTCTCCGAGGTGCGGATCGACATCGAGGAAATCTTGAATGCCGTAGCCGTGGTAGCTGTCCTGGTGACCGCGCTGCTTGAAGACGGGGCTGAGCCAGAGCGTCGTCACCCCCAGGTCGCTCAGATAACCGAGTTTGGACTGGACGCCGCGCAGGGTGCCGCCCTGCCAGCGCGCCGCGCCGGACGTAGCCCAGTGGTCCCACCGCCAGGGCGCACCGCCGGGCCGCAGGCGCGCCGCGTCCCGCTGCTGCCGGTCCAACAGCGGACGCGTGTCTTCCTGCCCGTCGCTGAAGCGATCCACGAGGAGAAAATACAGAACCTCATCGCGCCAGTCTTGGGGGGAGGGATGGTAGTGCTGACGCCGGGGCAGCGTCACGTCGCGGCGGATGCTGTCCGGCCGGTCTTTCCGTAAAGCCTGGTCTGCAAAGATCATGAACGTCATGCGTTTAGCAACGATACAGCAAGAAAGGCGAAGACCCGGCAGGCTTATCCCGAAATCCGGAAAAGAAGCAAGGAAAAGCCGCCTGCATGGCCTGAACGGCCTGCCAGGGCTGCGCACAACAAAGGCTCGGGCGCGCAGGGAGACGATCGTGCCATAGAGCGCACAATATAGAGACGGCCTGGCGTTCCCGAGGTAACTGCACGGGTAAATTAATCCGGTCAAGCCTTCCTGTAAACGATACTACTGTACCGCACGTCTTAGCAGGTTGAAGAGCCTCTTGGCGTCGCTCAAGGAGAGACGCTATCAAGAAACGCCATGGAGGGCCGATGGCCGTGGCGACGCATTCTCTCACGACGACATGTTTTTAAACGTATGCGGTATACATGCACTACCCTGCTGTTGCTATGGGCGTTTTTCTCGCCGGATCGGGTGCAGGCACAGCGTGGGGCTGAACAGGAAAGTCTGCTGGCGCTCCGGGCCGCGAGGATGCTGGACGTACGCAGCGGGCAGTACGTGATGCATCCCGTCATCCTGATCCGGGCTGATCGCATCGAAGCCGTAGGCCCCGCGTTGCCTGTACCGGCGGGTACGCAGATCATCGACCTGGGCGACGCCACCTTGCTTCCCGGGCTCATCGACAGCCATACCCATCTGCTCAAAAAGAACAATCCGAGGTTCTTCGATGGTCCCAGCTTGCTCCTGGATGTAACGGAGATGAGCACCACCGAGCGCGCCTTGCGGGGTGTAAAGATGGGGCAGGAAGACCTGGAGGCGGGCATCACGACGGTACGCGACGTGGGTAACTCGGGCATCAACGGCGCCGTCGCGCTTCGGGAGGCTATCGACGCGGGCTGGGTGGTGGGGCCGAGGGTCGTAGCCTGTACGCGAGCGCTCGCTCCCAAGGGTGGACAGTTTCCTCAACTATCCTCGGAAGGTCAACAATTGATCGAGCAGGAATACGTACAGATAAGCGGCGTCGAGGAGGCCAGGAAGGCTGTGCGGCAGGCCCTCTATGACGGGGCCGATTGCATCAAGGTAATCGTAGATGCGGGGCCCCTGACGCTCTCGCTGGAGGAGATGAAGGAGATCGTCGAGGAGGCGCACCGGGCCGGTAAGACGGTGGCGGCCCATGCCGTTTCGGAGCGGGCGATACAGACGGCGGCAGAGGCCGGCGTGAATTCCATTGAGCATGGTTTTTCGCTCAACGAAGCACAGGCCCGGCTCATGGCAGCAAAGGGAGTGTTTCTCGTTCCCAACGATTATCTGACCGAGGTCTATCTGATGGGCAACCTTTTTCAGACCCCGGAGGATCGAAAAGCGTCGGAAGCGGGCTATGGTGGATTTGCTGAATGGATCCGTAAGCGCCTGGCTATCGCCATCGAGAACGGTGTGCGGATTGCCGCAGGGTCGGACATGTACACCGACAAACCCGGCTTGACGCGCGGCCAGGCCAGCCTCTTGATCTTTGACGCCTATGCCGAGGCCGGCATGCCTCTCCTCGAAATCATCCGGGCAGCCACGGTGAATGCCTCGGAACTGCTCGGGCTACCCAACGACATTGGAACGCTCGAAGCGGGCAAATTCGCCGATATTATTGCCGTGCCGGACGATCCGCTGGCAGACATCACCGCCTTGCAGCGCGTACAGTTCGTCATGAAGGGAGGCAGCGTCGTGAGAAACGACCTGGCGAGGTAGCTGCGGCCGAGTCATTCCAGCCCGATGGCTTTACCGCCCTGATAGATGATCAGCGAGAAGAGATAGGCCAGACCGGTCATATACAGCCACATCACGGCCGGCCACCGCCACGAGTTGGTCTCTCGCCGGGCGATGGCGAGGGTGCTCATGCATTGCAGGGCAAACACGAAGAAGACGAGCAGGCTCACGGCCACCAGCGGCGTGAACACAGGGCGCCCGTCGGGATAGCGATCCGCCTTGAGTTGATCGCGTAGCGCCACGCTGGTCTCGTCGGCATCCCCGACGCTGTACATCGTCGCCATAGCCCCGACGATCACTTCCCGGGCGGCGAAGGCCGTCACGATGCCTGCGCTGATCTTCCAGTCGAATCCCAGGGGCTGCATGACGGGCTCCAGGGCACGGCCCATCCAGCCGATGAAGCTGTTGCGGATTTGATAGCTCGCTTCAGCATCGGCGACGGCCCGGCGGCCCGCTTCGTAGCGTTGGCGGACGCGATAGACGGCCAGGACCCCGGCGGCCTGATCGCCGGGATACAGCGCCCGGAGGGAATCCAGGCGCGGGGCCGCCTCCGCAGCCGGGAGGCGCATCGCCGCTTCGACGGGCGGCTGGGCCAGAAAAGCAGGTAGGGCCATGCCGTGCGCCGCCGCCACGCTGTCGAGGGCGGCCTGGTAGTCCGCCACGACGGTATCCTCCCGAGCCTCCAACGCCGGGCTCGACGCTGCCTTCGGATAGCTGGCCATGAACCACAACACGATGCTCAGGCCGAAGATGATGCGGCCGGCCCGCAGGACGAAAATCTTCGAGCGCTCGACCATCCGCCAGAGGACGTATTTCACCTTCGGCATGCGATAGGGCGGCAACTCCATGGCGAAATAGGACGCCGCCCCTTTGATGACGTACTTCTTGAGCACCCAGGCCGCGATGAACGCCATCACGATGCCCATCAAGTACATCGTAAACATCGTCAGACCCTGATAGCCGACCACACCGAACAGGTACCCGGCCGGGATGAAGGCGGCGATGAACAGGGTGTAGATCGGCAGCCGGGCCGAACAGCTCATCAGAGGAGCGACCATGATGGTGATGAGGCGGTCGCGCTCGTTGGGCAGGGTGCGGGCCGCCATGATGCCCGGAATGGCACAGGCGAACGAACTCAACAGCGGCACCACGGACCCTCCGCTGAGCCCGACGCGGTTCATGATCCGGTCCATGATGAACGCCGTACGCGCCATGTAGCCCGTATCCTCCATCAGCCCGAGAAAAAAGAACAGCAAAAGGATCTGAGGGAGGAAAACGAGGACGTTGCCCACCCCGGCGATAACACCCTCCACGAGTAAGTCGGCCGCCACACCGACCGGCAACACGGCGCGCACCCAGTCGCCCAGCCCGGTGACGCCGGCCTCGATCAGGTCCATAGCGGGCACGGCCCAGGAAAAGACGGCTTGAAAGATGAGCACCAGGAGGAGGATGAACAAGACCGGTCCCGCGATCCGATGCGTGAGGACGGCATCGATGCGATCGGACCGGGTGCGCGCCGAGGGATCTTTGTGCTGGGTCACGGTCTGCGCTACCAGCGGGCCGAGCCAGTTGTAGCGACCGGATACCTCGGCATACCGATACGGCACGTGGGCCTCCTCGAACGTGCGCCGGGCGGCCAGCACCGCCTGGTGGAAGCGCGACGCGCGCGCTTCCCAGTACGCGAGGCCTCCGTCTTCGGCAAGGGTGCGCAACACCTCGCTGAACCGATGGGACGCAGGCACATCGGGGGCGGCTTCCCCCAGAACCTGCATCAACGCATCGACCTGCGGCGCCACGGTATCCATCAACGGCCAGCGGCGCGGCGTGGGCGGCGGCGGCGGATGGAGCAGGACTTCCCGTAACGCGCCGAGCCCCTCGCCCTGCAAGGCTATCATCGGAACGACGGGAAGGCCGAGGGCGGCGCTCAAGGCTTCCGTGTCGATCCGGGCACCGGCCTCTTCGGCTGCGTCCATCATGTTGAGGGCCACCACCGTCGGCAAGGCCAGATCCATCACCTGCGTGACCAGGTACAGGTTGCGCTCCAGGTTGGAAGCATCGACGATGCACACCACCACGTCCGGAGGTCGCTCGCCCTGGATGCGCCCCACCAGCATGTCGTAGGCGATCTGCTCGTCCAGCGACTTGGGGCTGAGGCTGTAGGTGCCGGGCAGATCGATCACCTCGACGGACGCCGCCCCCGTAAGCCGCCCGCTCTTCCGCTCCACGGTGACGCCGGGATAGTTGGCGACCTTCTGCCGCAAGCCGGTCAGCAAGTTGAAGACGGTCGTTTTGCCGACGTTCGGATTGCCTACCACAGCCACCCGGCGCAGGCGCGCGGGTGCTTCTATGGGCGCGGCCATGTCGTCACGTACGGCCATGTCATAGCCAGGCAGCTTAACTTCAGAACGGGCGTTTCAGACGGGCTCGACGCGAACCATGTCCGCCTCCTGCTTGCGGATCGAGAGGTGATAGCCGCGCACCTTCAAGTCGATAGGGTCGCCGAGCGGCGCCAGGCGCACCACTTCAACGACGGCGCCGGGTAGCATACCCATCTCCAACAGTCTGCCGGGGGCGTCCTGCGACCAGCCGGTGATAGTGCCGCGCTCGCCGGGTTTCAGATCCCTGAGCGTCATACCCCCACCTGCGTTCCCAGGATGTGCATCGCCAGTTCGCGGCGCAGGGCGATGCGGCTGTCTGCGACCCGCACGATCAGGTTGCCCGTGTTCTGCACGACGGCAACGAGGGCGCCTTCGCGCAACCCGAGGTCGCGGAGGCGTTGTGCGGCCTCGCCTCCGATGAACTCCAGCAAAATGTCGGTACCACTCCTGAAGCTGGTAAGCGGCGCAGGTTGACGGGCTCCCCTCATGACTCCTGAGCGTTTCGGACGCAGAACGGGACGGATCCAGTTATTACTATTTAGATTTAATATAAATAACTGTCGTAAAGATTCAATCCCTCCGTCAAACTTTCATCAATCCACCTGGAAGCGATCCCGAAATGTTATGAAATGATGGTGCATTGTTGGCCCGGTGACGCGACGCACCTCGTTTTCTCGGGCCCGATAGCGTAAGTTTTTGCGTTTTTTATCGCAAGCTATTCATCCCTTTCCTTATGCGTGTTTCCAAATTCTTCGGCGAGACGTTGCGCGATGTGCCGGCCGAGGCGGATACCACCTCGTATGCGTTGCTCCTGCGCGCCGGCTACATCCGGCAACTGGCCGCCGGCATCTTTTCCTACCTCCCCCTCGCCCAGCGATCCCTGAAAAAAATTGAGCAGATCCTCCGGGAGGAGATGGACGCCATCGGCGGCCAGGAAATCAACATGCCGGTCGTGCATCCGGGCGAACTCTGGCAGCAGACCGGACGCTGGGATGCCATCGACGCGACGATGGTTCGCTTCAAAGACCGCCGTGACCGCGACATGCTGTTGGCGATGACACACGAAGAGGTGGTGGCTGCCCTGGCCCACTCCGAGATCCGCTCCTACCGCCAACTGCCGCAACTCGTCTACCAGCTCCAGACCAAGTTCCGCGACGAGCCTCGGGCGCGGGGCGGCCTCATCCGGGTGCGCGAGTTCGTGATGAAGGATTCCTATTCGCTGGACCTGGACCAGGCCGGCCTTGAGGTGCAGTACGTGCGGCACTATGACGCCTACCATCGCATCGGCGCCCGCACGGGCGTGCCGCTGGCGGCCGTGCAGAGCGACGTAGGGATGATGGGCGGCAAGGTAGCCCATGAGTTCATGTACGTCACGCCCATCGGCGAGGACTCGCTCGTGCTGTGCGAAGCCTGCGGCTATGCGGCCAACCTCGAAGTGTCCGCCTTCCGGAAACACCCCATCGACAAGGGGTCGCCGCAACCGCTGGAACGCGTCCATACGCCCGGCCACATGACCATCGAAGCGGTCGCGTCCTTCCTCGGCGTGGAGAAGACGCAAACGGCGAAGATGGTCTTTTACATGGGCGACTACGGCCCGGACGCCCCTGCCCGCCTCGTCGTCGGCGTGGTACGAGGCGACATGGAGGTCAACCTGATCCGTCTCAAATACCTGGCGGGGGCGCGCGACCTGCGGCCGGCGCATCCGGAAGAAATCGAAGCCGTCGGTGCCGTCCCCGGCTATGCATCCCCCCGCGACATCGACCGCACGCAGGCGATGGTGATCGTGGACGACCTCGTGACCCACTCGGCGAACCTGGTCGTCGGGGCCAACGAGAAGGATTACCACCTGCGCAACGCCAACTACGGACGCGACTACGAAGCCGACGTGGTCGGGGCTATCGCAGCGGCGTATGAGGGAGCGCCCTGCGCCAACTGCGGCGAGCCTGTACACATCGTGCGAGGCGTCGAGGTGGGCAACATCTTCCAACTCGGCACCCGCTACAGCGAGGCGCTCGAAGCCACGTATACCGACGAGCACGGCGCAGCGCATCCGATCATCATGGGTTCCTACGGCATCGGGGTGGGGCGGCTGCTGGCCTGCGTAGCCGAGGAACACAACGACGAGCGCGGCCTTACCTTGCCCATCGCTGTGGCGCCGTTCCACGTCGGGCTCGTGGCGCTGGTGCGCGAAGAAGAGACGCGGGAAAAAGCCGAGGCGCTCTACCAGGCCCTCCTGAATGCCGGCGTCGAAGTCCTCTACGACGACCGCGACGCCACGGCCGGTGTCAAGTTCGCCGACGCCGACCTGCGCGGCCTGCCCCTGCGCCTGACGATCTCGGAACGATCCCTCCAGCAAGGCGGCGTCGAATGCAAGCGCCGGACCGAGAAAGCGTTCGAGATCATCCCTCTGGACGACATCGTCGCGCACGTCCAGCAAGAATGCCGGGCCCTCTTCGAAGACCTCGCCACCCGCCTCGGCACGGTGCCGACGTGGGCGCGTGAGGGGGGGTGAGTGTTTTAGCCAACGGGTCGCCCTCAAACACTACAACACTTTTCACAAATCCCGCTTCTCCGCAATCGTCGCCTGGGCCATCTCCAGGAACGCATCGACCGGCATGGCGCCGAGGTCTTCTTCCGTGCGGAGCCGGACGGCGACGGTGCCGTCTTCGACTTCCCGGTTGCCGATGATGAGCATGTAGGGCACCTTCTGAAGCTGTGCTTCGCGGATCTTGTAGCCGACTTTCTCGCTGCGTGCGTCCGTCTCGACGCGCAGCCCGGCCCTGCGCAACCGGGCCTCGACCTCTCGCGCATACGCGACGTGCGCGTCGGTGATCGGGATGAGGCAAGCCTGCACCGGGGCGAGCCATACCGGGAAAGCACCGCCGCAGTGCTCGATCAGCACGCCGATGAAGCGTTCGAGCGACCCGAAGGGCGCCCGGTGAATCATCACCGGACGATGCCGGTTGTCGTCGGAACCGATGTACGACAGGTCGAACCGCTCGGGCAGGTTGTAATCGAGTTGGACGGTACCGAGTTGCCACTGGCGGCCGAGCGCATCCTTGACCATGAAATCCACTTTGGGACCGTAGAACGCCGCCTCGCCCAACGCTTCGTAGGCGTCGAGGTCCATCTCCGCCACCGCCTCGCGGATCGCCTGTTCGGCCTGCTCCCACTGGGCATCGTCTCCCACGTATTTCTCCGTGTCGTTCGGATCGCGGAGCGAGAGCTGGACCCGGTAGTCGTTGAAGCTCAGGGCGCTGAGTACCTTCAGGGCCAGGTCGATGGCATCTTTGAACTCGTCCTTGACCTGATCCGGCCGGCAGAAGATGTGGGAGTCGTCGATGGTGAAGCCCCGTACGCGGGTGAGGCCCCCCAGCTCGCCGGACTGCTCGTAGCGATACACCTGCCCGAACTCGGCGAGGCGGACGGGCAGATCCCGGTACGAACGCAGCTTGTCGGCATAGATCTGGATGTGATGGGGGCAGTTCATGGGCTTGAGGAGGTACCCTTCACCGTCTTCCCCTTCCTCGATCATGGCCGGGAACTGGCTATCGCTGTAGTAGGGATAGTGCCCGCTGGTACGGTAGAGTTCGAGCCGCCCGATGTGGGGGGTGATAACCGGCAGGTAGCCCCGTTCGAGTTGTTCTTGGCGCAGGAAACCGACCAGGGTTTCGCGCAGCTGCGTCCCTTTGGGCAACCACAGCGGCAACCCCGGCCCTACCTTGTTGCTGAAGGTGAAGAGTTCGAGCTGGCGGCCCAGCTTGCGATGATCGCGCTGCCGGGCCAGTTCGAGCCGCTCGAGGTATTCGTCGAGCTGGGTCTTGTTCGGCCAGGCCGTGCCGTAGATGCGCGTAAGCTGCGGCTTGCTGGCATCGCCGCGCCAGTACGCCCCCGCCACGTTCATCAGCTTGAACGCGTTGTGCTTGAGGTAGCCGGTGTGCGGCACATGCGGCCCCCGGCACAGGTCTACAAACGCGTCCTGCTGGTAGACCGTGATCTTAGGCTGCTGGTCGTCCGGCAGCGGGTTACCGTTCTCATCGACCCCACCCTGAACAAGCCCGTCGATCAGTTCGAGCTTATACGGGTTGTCCTGGAACAGAACACGGGCCTCTTCGGCCGAGACTTCGCGCACCTCGAACGGATGCCGTCCTTTAATGATCTCCTTCATGCGCGCCTCGACCCACGCGAGGTCTTCCTCGTTGCACGAGCGCGGCAGGTCGAAGTCGTAATAAAAACGATCCTCGATAGGCGGACCGATCGTCGGCCTGGCGCCGGGAAAGCGTTCGAGTACGGCCTGGGCCATCACATGGGCCGCCGAATGCCGGAGCTTGTACAACTGCGGGTCATACCCCTCGGGGATGTACTGCTCCGCATCCGCCTTCAGTGGGTCTATACCTTCCCGATCCATACAGCCAGCCTGTCTTGAGGGCACATTCAGGAAAGGGTGGAAAGACTCTAGAGGGACGCCCGTGTTCCTGCCGCCCCGGGCGTCCCGGCCCCCTGACGATAAATCTTACGCGAAGAAGGCGTTACCGGAGATACGGAGCCTACTCCCGCTCCGAACCAACCTTTTCAAACTGCGCCTTCTCGGAAAGCCCGGCGTTGAGGCGGCGCATGATCTCGCGTACCTGGCGGCGGCTCTCTTCCAGCAGGTCGTCGCGGAACGGCTGCCCGGCGCGTGCCCGCAACGGGTCGACGAGCTTCGCCGTCATGACGATGAGCAGTTCGTTCTGGATGCTCGTCCGCTGCGTGACGCCCGTCAGATAGCGAATGCCGAAAAACCAGCCGGGCAGATCCTTCAGGAACGGGATGCCCCGGCGGTTGACCACCTCGTCGGTCGTGTAGAGCCCGCCGATGACCGTCATCTCTCCGTCGAGCAGGAGCACCTGCGTGTTGGTCGAGTTGCGGTCGACGATGGGGCCGGCGGCCGAGATCTGGCCCGACGAATTCTCAACCTGGACGTTGAGGTGGATAAAGTCGAGCGTCGGCGCGCCGACGGTGTCGATGATCGCCTCCGAGATCAGCGTGGGCGTCACGTTGATGATGATGCCCGTCGAAACGAATTGCGTGAGCGTGTTGCCCGAGAAGTCGCGCGTGACGAACGGGAAATCGGTGCCTATCTGGATGCGCCCTTCCTCGCCGCTCTGTACCGTGATGCGCGGGTTGGCGACGGTTTCACCGGCGCCTTCGGTTTCGAGAAAGCGGAACAGCCGCGTCAGCGTGGCGACGTCGAACTGATCGGGCATGAGCAGGAAGTCATCGACGGCGTTGGCGAGGTTATCGGTCTTCACGAAGAAACGGGGAACCGTACTACTCTGACCGGCGCCGTCGCCGGTATCCGTGCCCCCGGTGGTGCCTCCCCCGGCAGCGCCGCCCCCGCTGCTGGCCGTCTCGCCGCCGAAGAAGACGTTCCAATCGATGCCGACATCGCGGGCTTTGGTCCTGTTGATCGAAAACAGCAGGGCGTTGATCTGGATCTCGCGGGTGTCGAGCGTGGCGGGTATGTCCTCGGTTTGCGCCAGCTGCGCGCCCGCCTGTTGCACCACGAGGGGTTGTTGTTCGATCGGGGCGTCCTCGACGATGTAGAAGCGGTCCGTCTCGCGGTAGACGAGTCCGTTGAAGTTGAGCACCAGTTCGAAGGCATCGAAGTAGTGCAGCCCGGCAATCGAGATGCCGATGGGCAACTGGCGGGATTCAGGATCGATCACCTGTTTGTTGTTGACCCGCTCGAAGATCGGGTTGATGAAGTCGATGAACTGGGCGAACGGCGTCTCCGGACGAAAGGAGACGAGTTGGTCCGGGGGAACATAGCCCCGGATGTCGCGCTGGCGCGGTACGTCCTGAGCCCGGACGGCGTCCGGCATCGGAACCGCCCACACCAGGAGGCCAAGGCTAAGGATCAGCAATGGGGGAAAGTGACGTGCCATACGGCTCCTCCATGAGGGTTTGGAGCGTCTTCGAATCTTTTTTCGAACACGCCTTCTGGGTTGGGAATGACTACGAAGGGTAGCCCCGGTCGCAAAGAGGCTGGATCTAACAACCCTTACAGGGTATAGCGCCTAATCTAGAGCCTGCCCTGCACTAAAGCACTTGGCGCATGCTCCGATACCAGCAAGCGGCTCCTTCCTTGGGTTGGGAATGGGGCCGGTCGCAAAAGAACCCCGTGGCTTCGGCTGCGGGGTTCTACCTTTTTGTGCGCTTTGTCGTGTACCGTGGCCTACTGCACTTCTTCGAGCGAAGCCCGGCGCCACGCGGCCTCGACCACCTTCCAGTCATCCGCGCCTTCGTAGCGGAGGCTGAAGTCGAACCGGTAGAGGTCGGCCCGGAACAGGGACCAGTCCGTGGTTCCTTCGGCCCGGCGCCCGGCCATGCCGACGAGCAGGCCCACCTCGGCCCGGTCCGGCTCGGTAAAGGTCAGTTGCTTGACTTGCGTGAGGAGATGGATGGATCGATGCGTCGCGAAATAGAACTGGATGGCCCCCAGGACCTGCGCCTTGCCCCGGTTGCGTTCGTCGCGGTAGTCGTCTGCGATGAGGTCTCGCAGCACGTCGAGGTCACGGGCCTCCGCCGCTGCCTCGGCTTTTTCGAGCACGCTGCGTACCTCTTGCTCGGGCGACGCCGGTTCCGAGGCGCACGCCCACACCAGGAGGATCGTCAGCATCACCCCATGATGCCGGTACCTCGCTATGGAGCTTGCCTGGACCCTCACAGCGCCTTGATCTGAATGTCGCGGAACTCGATGCGGTGGCCGTGGCCCAGGAAGCCGATGTAGCCCGACGGGTTGAACAATCCCGGATGCTCCTGCCCGTCGATCGTCGACGGCCGCCCTACCTCCTCCAGGTCCACATCCACGATGACCGTCCCGTTGAGCTTGACGGTGATGTGAGCGCCCCGGGCGATGATCTCTTCCTCGTTCCATGCACCTACGGGCTTCTGATGCCCGCGCAGCGCCGGGGCGACGCCGTAGACCGAGCCGTGAAACTGCCAGGGCTTCAGGTCGGCATAGTCCGGCGCCGTATCGTCGAGGATCTGGATCTCCATGCCGTAGTACGCAGCATCTTTGCCTTGCTCCGCCCGGATGCCGACGCCGTTGTTGCCGCCCGGCTCCAGCTTGAACGCGAAGCGCAGGTGAAAATCGCTGTATTCCTGATCGATGTACAGGTTGCCGCCGCCGTCCTTGAGGCACACCAGGGTACCGTTCTCGACGCCGTACCCCTCGACGTTGCCTGTCCACCCGGTGAGGTCGACGCCGTTGAACACCGAGACGAAACCCGCCTCGTCGGTAGCAGCTTCGGGCGTTTCGGTAGCCGGGGCGGGCTGGTTTTCGGAACGACAGGCCGCCGTCAGGAGACAAACCATGATAAGGCTGGTGTAGAAAAGTACGGACGGACGAGACATGGTAAACTCCGCTTTGGGTGAGAGGCGAGGTTTGGTAACCCTGTGCAAGCGTGCTACACAGGCGTTCCCCTAAATTATGTAATTTCCGCGTGCGACGCTTTCCGCCAAACCCGATTCACCGGATGAGACACCGTGCTCTGGCAACACTCAGCGTGCTCGGCCCCGGCTTTGCCGTGGCGGCGACGGGCGTCGGGGCCGGCGATGTAGTGACGGCGGCCGTTGAGAAGTTTCCCGAACCGAAGCGGCAACGGTATTTACAAGGACTCGGCTGACCATGAACTCCCTCCACGACGCCGTGCTCGCCGCCGAGGCGCGGATCCGCCCCTATGTGCGCGAGACACCGCTCGTAAGGGCTTTCGACCTCAGCCGAGCCTGCGGCGGCCCGGTCTTTCTGAAGCTCGAAAACCTCCAGGCTACCGGCTCTTTCAAACTGCGCGGCGCCCTCAACAAGCTGCTGGCGATGGACGAGGCGCAACGCCGCCGGGGCATCGTCACGGCCTCTACGGGCAACCACGGCCTGGCCGTCGCCCATGCCCTCCAGATCCTCGGCCTGCACGGCACGATCTTCCTGCCCGAGAACGCCTCGCTCCAGAAGGTCGAACGGCTCCGGCAATACGACGTCGCGCTGCACTTCTACGGCCATGACGGCATCGACGCCGAGCGCGAGGCCCGGCGGGTGGGCCTCCAGGAAACGCGCCCCTACATCTCGCCCTACAACGACCGCGACGTGGTGGCCGGCCAGGGCACCCTCGCCATCGAACTGCTACGCCGGCTCGACGGCGTAGACTGCGTCCTCGCCTCGGTAGGCGGCGGCGGCCTCATCGCGGGCGTCGGGGGCTTCCTCAAAGCCGTGCGGCCGGAAATCGAGGTGATCGGCTGCCTGCCGCAGCATTCGCCCGTGATGTACGCGTCGATCCGCGCCGGCCGGATTGTCGAGATGCCGGTACAGCCCACCCTCTCGGACGGCACGGCCGGCGGCATTGAGGCCGACGCCCTCACGCTGGCCCTCTGCCGGCAGTTTGTGGACCGCTGGGTGCTGGTGGACGAAGCTGAGATCCGGCAAGGGATGCGGCACGTGTTCGAGCACCACCGCCTCGTCGTCGAAGGAGCCGCCGGGGTGACGGTGGCCGCCGCCCTTCAGTGCAAAGAAAAGCTTGCCGGCAAGACGACGGCGCTGATCCTCTGCGGCGGCAACATCGACATCGAGACCTTCAAAGCCGCCGTTTGTTGACGCGAATCCGTACCTTGGGGATACGAACGCCTGAACTTCGATACGATCACGTACCCTCCAACCTTCGCCCCACCATGCGCCACCCTGCTTCTGCTTTCCTGGTACTCTTGCTCCTGCTCGGCTGCGGGCAGGACCGCTCTCGCCCCGAACCGGCCGCTGCCCTCACGCAGCAGGACGCAGATCCGGAAGCCCGGCTCCAGGCGCTGGGGATTACGCTGCCCTCGCCGCCCGACCCCGTCGCCAACTACGTGCGCAGCGTACGTACCGGCAACCTCGTCTTCCTCGCCGGCCACGGCCCTCTCAAGCCCGAGGGCGGCTACGTCACCGGCAAGGTCGGGCAGGACCTCACACTCGAAGAGGGTAAGGAAGCCGCCCGCCTGACGGCCATTGCCCTGCTGGCCTCGCTCAAAGCCGAGATCGGCGACCTGAACAAGGTCCGCCGGATCGTGAAGGTGACCGGCATGGTCAATACCACGGCCGACTTCACCGAGCAGCCGCAGGTGATCAACGGCTTTTCTGACCTGATGGTCGAGGTGTTCGGCGCCGAACGGGGTAAGCACGCTCGCTCCGCCGTGGGAATGGCCTCGTTGCCCATCAACATCGCCGTAGAGATCGAGATGGTAGTGGAAGTGGCTGATTCGTAGGGTTTGCGTGCGTCATCGCTGGATGGCGTACGCAACAAGCAACCCGGAACCCGCTTACGCAAATTCGATCCAAAGACATGCCGACATCACCCATGCTACGTCACACCCTACCCGCCGGTCTACTCCTGATCCTGAACCTGGCCTGTGAACCCCCGGCGTCAACATCGGACGCGGAAGAGGACGGGCGCCGGGCCGCTTTCGTGACCCTGTTGGGAGACGACACCCTCGCCGTAGAACAGTTTGTCCGGACGCCGACCCGGATGGAGGCCGAGGTCATCCTCCGTACCCCCACCACCACCGTAGGCCATTACGTCCTGGAGACCGACGCGACGGGAGCACTGCACCACTACGAAGCCACCCTCCGTGATCCCGGCGCGGCGGCCGACGCGCCGCTCCTCCGGCATGACGTAGCGATGATGGAGGGCGACAGCCTCATCATGACCACCACCGAGGATGGAGCAACGGAGCGGCGCGCTGTAGCCGGGCACAGCGGGATGCTGCCGTTCCTCGACATGCTCCACTGGCCCTTCGAACTGATGCTGACGCGCGCGTATGCGTCGGGATCCGACAGTGTCACCCAGGATCTCTTCACCGGCGGCGGGTCGCTTCCGTTCGTCTTACGCCGCGTAGCCGAAGACACCATGACGGCGACCCATCCTTTCCGGGGCACCATGCGCGTTCACATCGACACCACCGACGGACGGCTGCTTCACCTCGACGCCGGGGCCACCACCCGCAAGCTGACCGTAACACGCGTAGCGTCCGTCGACCTGGAGCGGCTGGCGGCGCTTTTTGCCGCACGGGACGCGCAAGGCCGCTCGTTCGGCCCGCTCTCCGGGCGCGGCGAGACGCTCGCCCGCGTAGACGGCGCTACCATCACCGTCGACTACGGCCAGCCCGTCAAGCGGGGCCGTGAGATCTTCGGAGCCCTCGTGCCCTGGGATGCGGTCTGGCGGACCGGCGCGAACCGCGCTACCCACCTCATCACCGACCGCACCCTCATGGTGGGCGACCTCACCGTACCCGCAGGCGAATATACCCTGTATACCATCCCTGCACCGGACGGCGGCACCCTGATGATCAACACGCAGACGGGCCAGGGCGGCACGACCTACAACGAGGACCGCGACCTCGGCCGCATACCTCTGACACGGTCGAGCCTGCCCGAGACCGTGGAGGTGTTTACGATCCTCGTGGAGGACACGGACGCGGGCGGCGTGTTGAAGCTCCAGTGGGACCGAACGGATTTGTCCGTCGCCTTCACCGTGCCGGGGTAACGCGCGCTATCCCGGCCTCGACTCAGGCGGCGCGCCGGCGTGCGGCGGCTGCCTCCCCCAGCACCGCGTTGATCGTGGCGACCAGTTCCTCTGCCGTGAACGGCTTGCCTACACAGGCCACAAAGCCCTGCTCTACGAAGCGATGGCCGTTGGAGGCCGTGATGTAGGCCGAGCAGGCAACGGCGGCGGTGGTCTGATGCGCCGGCATCTCACGTAGCAGACCCAGCAAGTCGATGCCGGTCCGCGACTCCCCCAGGTTGATATCGATCAAGAAGAGGTCGAACGGCTGGCGCGAAACCGCATCCAGCGCCGCATCAACGCCGGCGACCATCTCAACGACATAGTGCCTGCCGAGATGGTACTTCAGCAGAAACTGGATAGCCGGGTCATCCTCTACAACCAGGATGCAGGCACGGGTGTTTTCGGTGTCGGGATGCATGGCTGTACCGAGTCTGCGGGATCCTTCAGAACTACTCGGCAAGGTAGCCCGGCACCTGCCATCGCTGGTTGCCGCCGCCCGTGCAAGACTGCTGGACGAGCGGAGCGCCGTTTTGCGCAGAACTGCCCGCAACGCCCACGCACTTACCGCTGTGCTGTGCGACGAGCTGGAACTGGCTTCCCACAGGCTCTACTTTGAACTGCTGGTTGCCGCCCCCGGTGCAGGACCACTGGATGAGCGGCGCGCCGTTAGTCTGGAGACCCCCGAGGACGTCCAGGCACTTGCCGCTGTGCTGCGCCACCAGGGTATATACCTCATCGAGGCCGGCAACCGGTTTCATCTCAAACTGCTGATTGCTCCCACTGTGGCACGGCCACTGAATGAGGGTAGCGCCGTTCTCTTGAGACCCCGCATAGACATCCAGGCATTGGCCGCTGTGCTGGACTACCAGGGCCGAGGTAAAGGGGCTCATGCCCTCGTCCGCGCCGACCCATACGCTCTGGCTGGCCGTCCCGTTGGGCGTGCCGACGACGAACGTCTTGGCTGCATCCAACAGCGCCTGCCGTACCTGGGCCGGGCTGGCCGTCGGGTGTTGCCCGAGGTACAGCGCCACCGCCCCTGAAACGTGCGCCGCCGCCATCGAGGTACCGGACATCTCAACCGCTCCGCCGGTCCCGCTCGACGCCGGTGCCAGCGAAACTACTTCTTCGCCCGGTGCCAGCAGGTCTATCTTCGAACCCCAGTTGGAAAACGAAGAGAACCGGCCTTCCACATCGTACGACCCTACCGTGATCGCCGAAGTCACCTTGGCCGGCGTCACCGACGCCGCATTTTTGCCGTGGTTGCCTGCCGCAACGACGTAGACGACGCCGGCGGCCACCGACGCCTCGACGGCTTCGTCCAGGGCGCTGTAGGCGGGCGTACCCAGGTCTTCGCCCAGGCTCAGGTTGGCCACCATCGGGGTGGCAGGCTGTGCCAGCTTGCGCGCCGTGATCATCTCGACGGCGGCAATAACCATCGACACGTCACCCTGGCCGTTGTCGTCGAGCACCTTGAAGTTGTGCACACGGGCGCCGGGCGCGACACCCACGAGGCCGTCGTGGTCGTCGGCAGCCGCGGCGATGCCGGCCACATGCGTGCCGTGCCCGTCGTAGTCGGCCGCATTGGTGGACCCTTCCCGAAAGTCGATGTTCTCGACGATGCGGAGGTCGTCTTCCGGATCGCCGGGATCGGCCGCAGCCACCCCTGTATCCAGGATGTAGAGATCGACCTCGACCGCGCCCTGGCCGTCGCCGGACTGCGCCCAGCTCGTCTGCCCGCCGATGGCGGCCACGCTCCAGGGAACCACCTGGCCTCCTGCTCCCGGCAACACCTGGGACGCCGGCAGGTTCACATCGAAGTCGGGCTCGAACCAGAGGATGTCGGGATCCTGGGCAAGCGCATCGAGGAAGGCCTGGTAATCACTGGAACCCGCCAGGTCGTCCACGCTCCAGGCAAAGCCGTCGAAGACGTATTCATAGTCGTAGCGCTCGTTGATGCGGTAGCGTTCGCTGACACGGTAGCGCTCCACGACGCGTTGCTTGCTGACGCCTGCCTGAACGGCGATGATCAGACCGAGTTGACCGTTGGAAGCAGACTTACCGGCTGCGTCGTACCGGACGGCACGGTCCAGCAAGTGTTCATGGCGCAGCTTTCCGGAATCAGCACGCCCGAGCACCTCGGCGTCTTCGTTGCTGACTACTAGGTCGGTACAGCCCGCCCATGCGATGCTGACAACGATGGCACATACCGTAACGAGGCGCCCTTGCTGCAAGCCTTTCTTCATGCCCTGTCTCCCTGATCTCGTGAAGGTTGTCTAGAAAACCGTTTAGGCCGGATGCATGCCCACAACGGCAGCATCCCGATATCGCGTTTAGTGACAAGAATGGCTCCAATCCACCCCGAAAAACGGCTGTTTTTAATATCCGGGGGTACAGCGGGAGCACCGCGGCGGGTATTCCGCTTCAGCATGTCTGCATAGCCGCCCGGATGCGCCGGTGGGGACGACCGGGTTCCCATAGAGGATCTCCCGCCTTACGGTAGAGCCGGGCTGTCCACGGCCCCCGCAAGGCCCTCGGGCCGCCTGCGCCCCCATGGTGACATGGTCAATCTGAAACAGCAACGGGCGCGACATCATCCCCCAGGCCTCCGGTGCCGGCTAGGCGCCGCCCGGCGCGGCTTCGGCGATTACGTTGTGTAACGAGTATGGGAGAAAACGTAGCGTGGTGGCGCCCTCGGCCCTACGCCGGCGTAGGGCCGATCCGGTTGATGGGCTCATGCAAAACGCCCCACCGCGAGCATCGTCGCCGTGGGGCGTTTGCTTTCTTCCGCCTTTGCTTTGACAGGCAACAAGCGGGGTGGGTGTGTGGGCCTGTCACCCACCCGGCCTGTGTGTGCTCCTACATGGCCCAGGATGTTTCGACGAGACGGCGGCGCGGATAGACCGGACGGGCGGGCAGGCGGGATTCCCCCCAGACTCCTCGCCTGCCCACCGCCGGCTCCGGGGACGCCCGGTGACTCGTCGGATTCCTGAGGAACACTATGTAGTGCGATTAAGGCGCGGGGGACAACCCGGGGTCCTCAGACAGCGCAGAGCCCCCCCAGACTCGACACCTGCCCGGAAGCCCTTTTGGGTGTCCCCCGATGGTACGTTGATGCTGGCAAGAAAAGCTCCAACTATGCCGAACACCTTTCCTTGTACCCCCCTTTCTAGGGCGTTTTGTCCGCACCGCCGCCAGCCGTTCTGTTTCAGGATGTCTCTACCGCCCGGCCGCGCGGGCAGGAAACGCCTCCCGGCCTCAACCCACGAGAACAACGACAGCAACCCCTACAGCAGGGAGATCGACGCTGGAAAGGACCTCATGCAAAAAAAGAACGGCGTCACATCGCCCGGAAACCCATGCAGACACCCTCAGACAGAACGCCTTATTTTCGAGGAAATAATAAGTGTGGGCCGCGCCGCGCGCCGGACGGCATCGTATGGTTTTCAAAGGTTACTTCTTGTAACGAACAGGGGCAAAATAGTATCATTATTCGTATCGCAAACTGTCTACAGGATCCGTCAGCGCCGCCTTGATCGCCTGAAAACCGACCGTGAGGAACGCGATGACGAGCGCCAGCGAGCCGGCCATTAAAAATTGCTCCCAGGATATTTCTATGCGGTAGGCAAAGGCTTCGAGCCACCGTTGCATGGCTACATAGATGACGGGCACCGCCACCACGAACGCCACCAGCACCAGGCGCACGAAATCCCGGGACAGCAGCACGAGAATATGCTGCACCGTCGCCCCCAGCACCTTGCGAATGCCGATCTCTTTGGTCCGCTGCTGCGCCGTGAAGGCCGCCAGCCCGAAGAGCCCCAGGCAGGCGATCAGCATGGCGAGCCCGGCGAAAAGCCCGAAGACTTGCGCCGCCCGCTGCTCCTGCTCGTAGAGCTGGTCGAGGGTATCGGTCAGGAACGAGAACTCGAAGGGCATGTCCGTGCCCAGCGACGTCCAGATGGCCTCCAGGTCGGCCAGCGTACCCTCCACATCACCCCCCGCGATGCGCAACGCGACCCGGCCCGTGTTTCCATACTGATTCTGGCGCATGAGCAACGGATTAATCGCCTGGTGCAACGATTCGATGTGGAAATCTTTAACCACCCCGACGATCAGTTCGCTACCGATCTCCTGCCCCAGCGCCTCTTCCGGCGAAGTCCACCCCATCGCCTTGAGCCCCGTCTCGTTAATCAAAGCCTCGGCTCCGCGTTCAGGCACCTGCGCTGCCACATTACGCCCGGCGATGAGCGGTATCTGCAGGGTCTCCAGAAAGTCCGCATCAATGACAGGGTGGTTAAACCGGATGGCAGGCCCGTCTTCGCCCTGCGGACGATGAATGTATCCCACACCCGCAAAACCCCGCTCACCGGGGAGGCCCCATCCAGCCGTCGCCTGCGTCACGGCGGCATGGCGCAGGAACTCCTGCTTTACCCGTTCCGGCTCCTGAATCAGTACCGGATCCGTTACCGTAAGGAGGAGGACCTGCTCGGCATCGAAGCCGAGCTTTTTGTGCTGCATGAAGTCGAGTTGCCGAAGGACGACGAGGGTGACGCCGATAAGGATGATAGAGGCCGCAAACTGAAAGACCACCAGCCCCTTCCGCAACCAGGCCCCGGTGAATCCACCACCCAGCCGCCCGCGCAGGACGGCCACGGGCCGGAAGGCCGACAGAAAGAGCGCGGGATAGCTCCCCGCCAGCAACCCCACGACGGCGACAATGCCGAAGATAGCCAGGTAGAGCAGCCCGTTCCGGCCCCAGGCCGGCGTCACCGCCGCGTCGGCCAGCGCGTTGAAGAAAGGCAGCGCTGCAACGAGGAGCCCGAGGGCCAGCGGTAGCGCCAGGAGCGTGAGCAGCAACGTCTCGAAAAAAAACTGGCGCACCAGTTGACCGCGATGGGCCCCGAGCACCTTGCGGACGCCCACTTCCCGCGTGCGTCGAGCGGCGCGGGCCGTCGCCAGGTTCATGTAGTTGGCGCAGGCGATGAGGAGCAACACGAGAGCAATGGCCGAGAGGAGATAGACGTACCGCACATCGCCCTGACGCTCGGCGTGGATGTCGGAGAAATGGACGGCGGCGAGGGGTTCCAGGCGTAGATCTTCCACATATTCCTTCCCCTGCACGTCGCGTATATAGGACAGGATACGCCCGGCGACGGCCTCCGGGTCGGCCCCCTCGGCCAGCAGCGCGTACATCGGCTGGCCGCAGGTGAGGCAGCGGTTTGTGCTCTCCAGGGATACGTACGAGAGCGCCAGGTCGAACGTAAAGTGGGTGTTCGCCGGCACATCCTCCATCAGCCCGGTGATCTCGAAAAGAGGCGCCTGATCCCGATCAAACTGAATCGGCAGGTGTTGGCCGACCGGGTCTGCCTGGCCGAACAACCGCCGGGCGAGCGAACGCGTGATAACCGCTGTGTTGGGCCGGTCGAGCACCGTGGCGGCATCACCCTGCACCAGGTCGAAGGAAAAGAGGTTGAACAGGTTCGACTCGGCACACATCATCTTGATGTCTTGAAAAATCTCCTGATCCAGCTTGATCCGGTCCGCGCCGCAACGCATATACTTCGTGGCGTCTTCAACGTCGGTGTAGGACGCACGCATCTCGGGGATCGGGTCGCCGCTGATATAGTCAGTCCATTGCTTCTCGCCGAAGCCGCTGTAGGTGACGAGCCGGTAGAGGCGGTCGTCTCTCTCGTGGTAGGTGTCGAAGCTCAGTTCATGCTGGACGTAGAGCACGACGAGGAGGAAACAGGCGATGCCGACGGCCAGCCCGACGATGTTGATGAAGGCGTACCCTTTGTGACGCCGAACGGTGCGCCATGCAATCGTAAGATGATGCTTGAACATGACCGGCTCTCTGGATGGATTTCAACAACTAGCTTCGATCCATAGAACGGAATTCCGGCCAGGATTTCAACCACCTCCCACGGCAACGGAATCACACGGGATCGTCGCGCCGTACCAGCTTCAGACCCTCCTTGCGTTACACGGCCCACGCCCTATGGAGCCTGTCCTCTGGATCATCGCCAACGTGCTCCTGACGTTGCCCGGCGGCTTCGAGGTGACGGCGCAGCGCCGAGACACGCTCGACGCGCCGGGACCGCCGGGCAGCATGGCCGTCGAGGAATACCGCGCCTGGACCGGCCCGCAAGGACAGACGGTGCATCTGTTCTGGTGGGCGCCGAGGCCACCCCGAGAGGGAGGACCGCTTCGCACGGCCCGCTCCTGGCCGGTCCGCGTAGCCGGCCGGGAAGCCCACATCCTCGAAACCGAGACCTTCCTGGGCCGCGAACAAAAGGTGCTGGTCACCCACCTCCGGTTCGAGCAACCCGAAGCCCGGGTGATGATCTATGCGCAAGGCATGACGCTCGGCGCCTTCCGGCGCCTCCTGGAAACCGTACGGCTCAGCGACAAAACCCCGCCTTAGAAAACATCGCGGCCGTGCAAGGCTTATCCTTCGAGGTTCGCAGGAAAGAAACCGTAAACCTTGATCCGCCACCCGTGAACCGGCAGCCGGATGCGTATATTGAGCGGTCCTCTTCTCCCCTCGATCTAGAGACCCCGTTGTGACCGACCAAAAGAAACCCCTGAGCCTGGCCTCGACGTGGCGTGAGGCCAGGCGGCTGATGTGGACACATCGCAAGAAGCTCGCCCTCGGCATGGTGCTGATGGTGATCAACAGGCTCAGCGGGTTCGTCCTGCCCGGCAGTTCCAAGGTGTTAATCGACGAGGTGATCGGCAAGGAGCGCATCGAGTTACTCGTTCCGCTGGCGCTGGCCGTCGGCGCGGCGACGCTGGTGCAGGCCGTCACCTCGTTCTCGCTGTCCCAGGTGATCAGCGTGGCGGCGCAGGGCGCCATCATGGAGATGCGCAAGCGGGTGCACGCGCACATCATCCGCCTGCCGATCCGCTTCTTTGACAACACCAAGAGCGGCGTGTTAATCTCGCGCATCATGACCGATGCCGAGGGGATCCGCAACCTCATCGGCACCGGCATCGTGCTGCTCATCGGCGGCATCTTTACCGCTACCCTCGCCCTCGGCGTGCTGTTCTACCTCAACTGGAAGCTGACCACACTGACGCTGCTGATCCTGGCCGTCTTCGGCGCGGTGATGTCGTACGCCTTTCGGCGGCTCCGGCCTATCTTTCGCGAGCGCCAGCAGATCAACGCCGACGTGACCGGCCGGCTGGGCGAGACGCTCGGCGGCATCCGCATCGTCAAAGCCTACGGCACCGAGGATCGCGAACAGCACGTCTTCAGCGAGGGCGTCGAGCGCCTCTTCCGCAACATCGCCAGCACCATCACCGGCGTGTCCGCCACGACGGCCTTCGGCACCTTCGTCATCGGCGTTATCAGCGTAATCATGATCCTCATGGGCGGCAACGCCATCGCGAATGGGACCATGACGCTGGGCGACTTCGTGATGTACGTCTTCTTCATCGGCGTCGTGGCGGCTCCCATCATTCAGATGGCCAACATCGGCACGCAGGTCAGCGAGGCCTTCGCCGGGCTCGACCGCATCCGCGAACTGCTGCAGATGCACACCGAGGACGAAGACGATGCCGACCGCGTGCCCCTGCCGACCGCGCGGGGCGACATCGTCTTTGAAAACGTGCACTTCTCGTACGCCGAAGGCGTGCCGGTGCTCAAGGACGTCTCGCTCCGGGCCTCCGCCGGCACGACAACGGCGCTCGTGGGATCGAGCGGGTCGGGCAAGAGCACGCTCGTCAGCCTCGTGATGGCCTTCAACCGCCCCGACCGGGGCCGTATCCTCGTCGACGGCACCGACCTGGCCGGGGTGCGGCTCCAGGACTACCGCGCTCACCTCGGCGTAGTCCTCCAGGAAAACTTCCTCTTCGACGGGACCGTCGAAGAAAACATCCGCTTTGCCCGCCCGGACGCGACGCACGAAGAGGTAGAGGCCGTCAGCCGCATCGCCAACGCCCACACGTTCATCCGGGGCTTCCCCGACGGGTACGACTCGATCGTCGGCGAGCGCGGCATCAAGCTCTCGGGCGGTCAGCGCCAGCGCATCGCCATCGCCCGTGCCATCCTGGCCGACCCGCGCATCCTCATCCTGGACGAAGCCACCTCCAGCCTCGACAGCGAGAGCGAAGCGTTGATCCAGGAAGGCTTCCGCAACCTCCGCCAGGGCCGCACCACCTTTGTCATCGCCCATCGCCTCTCGACCATCCGCAGCGCCGACCAGATCCTCGTCCTCGAAGACGGCAAGATCGTCGAGCACGGCACCCACGAGGCCTTGATGGCGCAGGGCGGGCGCTACCGCGAACTGCACGACCGGCAAAATCGGTGGGAAGAGAACCTGTTCATCAATCCGGGCGAAGACTACGCACCCGCGCCTTCCCCAGCGCCGCAGGCCGAACCCCGCCAGGGCTCCGGCATCAACTGGCGGACGTGATATCGGCGGCGCGGTGTTGCCGGAATCTATCCGATCTTTGAGGATTCCTGTGTTGGGTGAATAGCACGCGGATGACGCCGATCGGGCGGATCTTCGCGGATCGGGTTGGGCCTACGACCCAAAGGCCCAACCGTCCCGGTCCGACGAGGCTACCCCGGACGGCACGCTCGTCCCCGGCCCCCCCGCGCTATACCTGCCGCCGACGGTGTTCCTCTTCCAGATCGCGTATCGCCACGGTGAGAAGGAGGCGCAAGTCTTGCGCGGCAGAGGAAGTAAACCCTTCCAGGATGCGCAGGACGCGCCGGTATTCGAAAAGGCGGATGGCATGCGGGCATCCGGGCACCTGGATGTGCTCCTCTTCCTCAATAAGCACGGAGGGCGTTCCACGCGATACCGGTGGGGTTTTGATACGATCCATGGGCAACAAGCAATACGGGGATTAGCAGAAAAACCCTCGCCTCGGCCGCGGCTGAAGCGAGGGCTTTCTCTACGATTCTGGCCGGTCGTGCAAATATCCCCCCCAGGATCACGACCGACCGGGCCATGATTAGATAAGCTGATTCTTTGATGGACAAGGACTGTGCCGCTTCTAAAAAAAGGCCCTGAGCAGCCTTCCGGCAGGATTGCGTCGATGGCGATTACTTTTCTACCCTTTTTATTGAAAACACAACGTTACGTTTTTTCCACAGAAACCCGGCCCGGCCGCGCCTGGCCGTCTCGTTGCGTGTGCGCGCCCAGCAGCACACCCGGAACCAGCAGGGCGAGGAAGAAGACGTGGTACCACACCGGCATCACGTCCCAGGATTGAAGCTGTACGAAGAGGCCCACGGCGAGCAGCACAACGCCGAGCACGGCCGGATACTTCATCGACGACCCTTCCGCCAGCGTTGCCGTGAGATACCCCGCGCCGACGGAAAACACGACGCTGAGTACCAGCACCAATATCAGGACACCCACGCTCTCGGTGGAGCCGTCCTCGCGGAAGGCAGCCGGGACGGCCGCGACGAGCGCCGCGTTGCTGGCCAGCCACAACACCGTCCACGCAGCAAAGCCGGCCAGCACAGACAAAATATTTCGCATCATGACCCTCTCGTTTTGAGGTTATCGATACCGCCGGCTCCAAGGAACGAACGAGGGCATGACAGCCGTACGTCACCAGCCCCGGCCGCTTTTCGGGCTGCTCATCCTGCGCGGTCGTCGGAACTATGGTTCGTCCAACGTCTTCACGAGGACAGGGCCGGGCGCACCGGATACTGTCGCGGCTGTTCGCTACCTTAGGGGCAGCGAGACGCCTTGCCGGAGCCCTGCTTGCTCGTCCTTCCCAAACGCATAGAGGTTGAATACCATGAAGAAGAGGCCCCGTCGCAGGACGACCTACAGCCATGGCGTCGCTGCCCTGTGCATGCTGATCGGGCTGGCAGGCAGTACGGGGTGCCGGCCGTCACAGGCCGTAGAGGAGCAGAATGCGGCCTCCCAAGCCGATACGCCGCCGCGTGCGACCGTGAGTGGTCCGCCGGAGGGCCTCACGGTTCCGGCGGGGATGGTGTACATTCCCGGCGGCCGCACCCACATCGGGGCGGAGGAGGGCTTACCCCCGGAACAGCCGGTCTTCGAAGCCGAGGTAGCGCCCTTCTTCATGGATGCGGAGCCGGTCACCGTGGCTCGTTTTCGCACGTTCGTCGAGGCCACCGGCTATCGTACCGAGGCCGAGCGCTTCGGCAACGCCGGCGTGTTCGACGTGAACACCCGCCAGTGGCTCCTGCTCGACGGCGCCACCTGGCAATACCCGCTCGGCCCCGACGGCCCTCCGGCCCCGGACGACCACCCCGTGACGCAGGTCTCCTGGAACGACGCCGTGGCCTATGCCGGGTGGGCCGGGAAGCGCCTGCCTACCGAAGTCGAGTGGGAGCACGCGGCGCGCGGCGCGCGTGACGACCGCCGCCCCTATGCCTGGGGCTCCTCCCTCGTCGAAGACGGCACGTACCGGGCCAACACCTGGCAGGGACGTTTTCCGCTCCACAACTCCGGCGAAGACGGCTATTCCTACACGTCGCCCGTCGGCCACTTCGGCGCGACGCCGCTGGGACTGATGGACATGGGCGGCAATGTGTGGGAGTGGACGACGGACTGGTACCGTCCGTATGCAGACCGAGACAACCCGTTCACGCCGACGCCGGAGAGCGAGCGGGTGCAGCGCGGCGGCAGCTTCCTCTGCGAACCCGGCTGGTGCCACGGCTACCGCGTCTCGGCGCGCAGCCATTCGACGCCCGAGACGTCGCTGTTCCACGTCGGATTCCGCTGCGTCCAGGATGTGCCGTCCGAGTAAAGCACGGTTTATGCGCCGGGGATGCCGCAGGGGAGACAATAACGCGCCGGAACTGCGCTCCGTGTGAAGGTGGTCTACAGCCTCCTCGCGGTGCTGCTCTCGTTACGACATGATCGCCGGCGAGAAAGAGCGCGGCACGCTCAAGGCCGTGCTCGCCAACCGGGTACCGCGCGATACGGTCCGGCTCGGCAAGCTCCTCGCCGGCTTCACGGTGCTGCTTCAACGGGTCATCCCCAAAGCGGGAGAGATGGTCGCCAAGCTGATCAGCCCCGTATGCTCGGAGGAAGCCGTGCGCGTAGAAAAAGCCGCCGTGATTGCCGACTTGCAGGACCGCCCGATGGATCGCGGCGGCGAGATGTTCCAGCGTATCTTCGGCACCGAATCCCTTTCGCCCTCGCCTACGTGGCCTTCTTCCGCTATGACGTGCGCTGAACAGGGGCCCCGCTTGCGGATCCGCCATGCCGACCCCTACTTTTTAGACCGGCTCCACCCGCCCGGCGTATCGGTCGCCGTGTGAGGCGCCGGCCCTCTCCCACCTGCCGAGGTTCGCCACGATGTCCCCGTCCTCCCTGCTTTCGTTCTGCGTGCTCGCCCTCTCCCTGGCGGCCTGCTCCACGCCGGCCACCGACGTCCGGCTGCCCGCCCTGTTCACCGACCACATGGTCCTCCAGCGGGACGTACCCGTCACCGTCTGGGGCCGGGCAGCACCCGGCGGCACCGTCACCGCCTCGCTCGACGGACACCAGGCCGGGGCCACCGTTGAAACGGACAGCACGTGGCGGCTGACCCTGCCTCCCATGCCCGCCGGTGGGCCGCATACGCTCACCGTCGTCGGCGCCGAGACGACGACGGTGAACGACGTGCTGGTGGGTGACGTGTGGATCGCCTCCGGGCAGTCCAACATGGAATGGCCCCTGCGTACTACCAACGACGCCGAAGCCGCGATCCAGGCAGCCAACTATCCGAACATCCGTATCTTCAACGTGGCGAACCTCGTCGCCTACACGCCGCAGGACGACGTCCGGGGAGAAGGCTGGCACCCCGTCACCCCGGAAACCATTCGCGCCTTCTCCGCCGTCGCCTACTACTTCGGGCGCGATCTACAGCAAGAGCTGGACGTCCCCATCGGCTTGCTCGGGACGAACTGGGGCGGCACCCCGGCGGAAGCCTGGACGAGCGGCCCCGTGCTGAAAAAAATACCCGACTTCGCCGAGGCGGTCGCAGAGATCGAAGCCGCTGCCCGGACCGAAAACGGGCAACCGGCAAAAAGCGTCGAAGCGCAACGGATGGACTGGCTGGCCGGCCTCAAAGCCCGCGACCGGGGCTATGAACAGGATCACCCCCGCTGGGCCGAGGCCGCGTTCGACGATGCCGGCTGGCCTACGATGGAGGTGCCGCAACGCTGGGAAGGGGCCGGCCTCCCGGGGTATGACGGCATCGTCTGGTTCCGCAAAGCCTTCGACCTCCCCGCCGCCTGGCAGGGCCGCGACCTCATGCTCCACCTCGCCATGGTCGACGACGTCGACACCACGTGGGTCAACGGGGTCAAGGTGGGCAGTACCTCCCCGTACAACGAACACCGGGCCTATACCGTCCCGGCTTCCGCGTTGCAGCCGGGTCGCAACGTCATCACCGTCCGCGTGCTCGACACGGGCGGCGGCGGCGGCATCTGGGGCGAGGCCGCCGACCTGTACCTCGCCAGCGGTACCGACCGCCGCTCGCTGGCCGGCCCCTGGGCCTACCAGACCGCCCTGGCAGCGGGAGACGAACCCCCTCGCCCGCCGCAAAACCTGCAAAACCAGCCGACAACCCTTTTCAACGCGATGATCGCCCCGCTCCTTCCCTTCGCGATCCGGGGGGCCATCTGGTACCAGGGCGAAAGCAACGCCGGCCGTGCCTATCAGTACCGGACGCTTTTCCCCGCCATGATCCAGGACTGGCGTGACCGATGGGGGCTGGGAGACTTCCCCTTTCTTTTCGTGCAACTGGCCAACTTCATGGCGCCCCAGCAAAACCCGGTCGAGGCGCAGACCTGGCCCGAACTGCGGGAAGCCCAGCACCAGACCCTCTCCCTGCCCAACACCGGCGAAGCCGTCATCATCGACATCGGCGAAGCCGACGACATCCACCCGCGCAACAAGAAAGACGTGGGGCACCGCCTGGCCCTGGCCGCCCTCAAGGTCGCCTACGGGCAGGACGTGGGGCATTCGGGGCCGTCGTATCGCGGGATGACGCGGGAGGGCAACACCATCCGCCTGCACTTCGACCACGTGGGCGGCGGCCTGGTAGCGCGGGGCGGCATGCTCCAGGGCTTTGCCGCTGCGGGCGCAGATCGCCGCTTCGTCTGGGCCGACGCCACGATCGACGGCGAGACCATCGTCGTCTCCAGCCCGTCCGTCGCCGAGCCGGAGGCCGTGCGCTACGCCTGGGCCGACAACCCCCTCATCAGCCTCTACAACGCGGAAGGATTACCCGCCACCCCCTTCCGCACCGACGACTGGCCGGGCGTGACCGAGCCGGAGCGGTAAAAGCGTGGAGGCCCCTTTCATGTCCTCTTCCTTGTCATTTCGAGCGAAGCGAAGCGCCGTCGAGACACGAGCCGCAGGCGACTGACGAAGTAAATCTCCTTGAGTCAACAATGCTTTGCCCGGAGAGATCTCTCCACTCGCGAAGCCTGCCCTGAGCGCAGTCGAATGGGCTCGGTCGAGATGACACGATGGGGGTGTGGGACGCAAAAGCCGTGTTTTCTGCTCAATACAACGCCTTTCTATGGGTTGCATAGTCCCGTAGGGACGTCCTGTTTGTAGGAGGTGAGCGCTTTTTCTCGGAAACAAGCCCCGTCAGGGGCGGCCTGTCCTACAACAGATCGCTCCGATGGAACTGCCTCGGGGGTGCTACCATGCTACAAACAGGACGCCCTTCCAGGGCTTCTTTGACGACCTTGACTCGATGCGGCGGCAGGTCGTTCTTCGATATGCTTCCGGGCCTTGCAAAGCCTGGATATGAATCGTATCTCTGAATTTGAGCGAGGGGAACGTAGCGTTCACAGATCGGAGATGGCAAAAAAGATCCGGGGTTCCCGTCACAATGAATCTCCCATCCACTCCCTCCTGACCCTCCTATGTTTGCGCACAAACAACCCCTTACCGAGATTGGGCCGGGGCGATATTGTCCAGCATATTGCCATTGGTGACCTGGCCAGAAAACGATTCAACGAGTTTATTGGTAAGCGGCAAAAACCAGGGTCACCATGACCATCACCAAATCCAGCGGCAACGTCTTCGAGGATCTGGGCTTCGAAAAGCAAGAAGCCGAGAACCTGAAGCTCCGTGCCCAACTCATAATCAGCCTTCGCCGCTACATCAAGGAAGAGGGCCTTACCCAGGCACAGGCCGCCGAACGCTTCGGCGTCTCGCAGCCGCGCATCAGCGATCTGGTCAATCGGAAGATCGATCTTTTCAGCATCGACATGCTCGTCAACCTGCATGCTGCGGTAGGGCTGCGCGTGCGGCTGGACGTGGTCCCGGCAACCGAGGCGGCGAGGGAGCGCGCGTAGCCATCGTGAAAAGCCCCTTCCGGCCATCTTGACGAGGAGCTACCCCACCATGCCGACCGGCTCAGGCACTTCGACCGTCATGCCGCGTTAGTGGGTAGTAACCCGCTTGACCCCACAGCCACGCTGCGGACCATATCATGACGTTGTCGTTGCATCATGGATAGAGAAGCCGTTCAAGAACATTTCGGTATCGTTGGAAAGTCGCCCGCCTTGCAGCACGTCATCGACCGGGCGCGCCAGGTGGCGCGAACGGACATCACGGTGCTCATCGAGGGCGAGAGCGGCGTCGGCAAAGAACTCATCGCCCACGCCATCCATGAGATGAGCCCCCGCCGGCACGGCGCGATGAAGATCATCAACACCGGCGCCATCCCGGAAGGACTCATCGAGTCGGAGTTGTTCGGTGCGGAAAAAGGCGCCTATACCGGCGCCTCGGAGCGGCGTACCGGCCTCTTCGAAGACGCCGACGGCGGCACCGTCTTCCTCGACGAGATCGGCGAGATGCCCCTGGCCGCACAGGTCCGGCTGCTGCGCGTCCTTGAAAGCGGCACCTTCACCCGCGTCGGCTCGACGACCCTGCGCAAGACCGACGTGCGGATCATCGCCGCGACCAACAAGAACCTCGGGCGCGAAGTCGAGGCCGGGCGCTTTCGCGAAGACCTCTACTACCGCCTCAGCACCGTCATCATCCGGATCCCGCCGCTCCGCGAACGCCGGGACGACATCCTGCCGATCTTCGAGACGTTGCTGCACCGCCTCTCCCAGAAGTACGGCTCGTCGCCCCGCCGGCTCGACGAGAGCGCTGTGCGCCTCCTGGAACGCTATCGCTGGCCGGGCAACGTACGTGAGGTACGCAACGTGGCCGAACAACTCGTCGTGCTGCACCGGGGCGACGTCGTTACGGCCGAGGACATCCAGCCCTACCTGCGCGGCGTGACGGCGGCTGGAGCCTCTGAAGGGGCGCTGCTCCCCGTAGCCACCCGGTCCGATGGCCCCATCAACGAGGCCCGCGAGCGCGAATTGATCTACCGCGCGCTGCTGGAGATGCGCCTGGAGATGCGCGACCTCAAAGAGCAGGTTGCGAAACTCACGGCCGGCCTGGGGGCAACCACGCCCCGCGAGATCTTCGAGCCGAGCGACGGCACCCGCGACCGCCGCGATTACGTCATCATGAGCGAGGATGACAAGGACGACTATGACCCGTTCATTGAAGACGTCATGTACGAGATCGAGGGCGATGAGCCTCCTTCGTCCCCTAACGGACGGAGCCCTACCGTAGCACCGCGAGACAGCCTTACTCCCGGCGAAACGTCGCTCCCGACGCTCGAAGACGCCGAACAGGAACTCATCATGCGTTACCTCAAGCATTTTGAAGGCAACCGGCGCCAGACCGCCAAGGCCCTCGGCATCAGCGAACGCACCCTCTATCGGAAACTCAAGGACCTCGATGAGGACCTGTAGCATGGCGCCGTATTTTCCGCTCGGCTGGCTGCTCCTCCTCACCGCCGTGCCGGGCTGCGGCTATTATAGTTTTACGGGCGCGACGATCCCGGAGCACCTCCGTACGGTCGCGATCCCCCTCGTCGAAGACAACAGCCTGAGCCCGCTGACGACGCTCGATGAGACCCTGACCGAGCTGCTGATCAGCCGCTTCGTGCGGCAGACGCGCCTCGCGCTGGAGACCAGCGAAGAGGACGCCGACGCCGTCCTCACCGTCGAGATCCAGCGGTACGCCAACGCGCCGACTTCCGTCACCGGCGAAGAGCGGGCCGAACTCAACCGGATCACCCTCACCGTATCCATCCGCTATTACGACCGCGTCGAAGACAACGCGGTGTTGGAGCGCAGCTTTTCCAGCTTCGAAGACTACAACCCGCTCGAAGGCGGGCTGGAACAAGAAGAAGAAGCCGCCCGCTCCGCCCTCGAAAACATTGCCGACGACATCTTCACCGCCGCGACATCGAACTGGTGACGGAGGGATTGGCCGGCGGGATATGGCCCCGGGGGTGTAACGCGCGGCGCCCAGGGAGGACAAATCCGGGTCGACGATCCTCCTTAAAGGTATAGATCCCCATGGGCCATTGGCCGTTTCCTATTCCCTCATGATCGCCTTCCTCTATGCCGTGGCGATGGCCGTCTTGCTGATCTACGGGATGAACCTGCTGTGGCTGGCCGTGACCTACGCCGGGCAGGATCGCCTGAGAGCCGGCCCCGTGCCCGACCCCGAGGCCGTCCCGACGCCCGATGCGACGTGGCCGCTGGTCACCGTTCAGCTTCCCCTCTACAACGAAGCCCTCGTCGTCGAACGACTCATCGACACATGCGCCGCCCTGGTCTATCCGCGCCGCCGGCTCGAAATCCAGGTACTCGACGACTCGACCGACGAGACGGTGGCCCTGGCCGTCCGGCGCGTCCGCTACTGGCAGGCACGCGGGCTCGACATCGTACACCTGCACCGCACCCACCGCACCGGCTACAAAGCCGGCGCCCTGCAACACGGGCTCCAACTCGCCCGGGGCGAACTCATCGCCATCTTCGACGCCGACTTTTTGCCGACGCCCGACTTCCTGCAACGGATCGTCCCGCATTTCAAAGACGCCCCACTCGGCATGGTCCAGGCCCGCTGGGGACACCTGAACGCCGACACGTCGCTCCTGACCCGGATACAGGCTTTCGCGCTCGACGCCCACTTCGCGGTAGAGCAATACGTGCGCAACCGGGCGGGGTGCTTCATGAACTTCAACGGCACTGCCGGCGTCTGGCGCCGCGCATGCATCGAGGATGCCGGCGGCTGGGAAGGCGACACGATCGCCGAAGACCTGGACCTGAGCTACCGGGCCCAGCTCAAGGGCTGGCGGTTTCGCTTCCTCCTGGACGTCGAGGTACCCGCCGAGTTGCCCGTAGACCTCAACGCCCTGCGCACCCAACAATTCCGCTGGACGAAAGGCGCGGTCGAGACGTCCCTCAAAGTGTTGGGCCGCCTCTGGCGCTCCCCACAACCCCGGCGCGTCAAACTCGAAGGCACGATCCATCTAACGGCCCACATCGTCTTTCCCTTCGTGGCCCTGGCCGCCGCGTTGCACACACCCCTCCTCTTGCTCGAAGCCGCCGGCCGGGGACCCGGCGCGTTGTATTTCGCCATCATGGGCTTCGGCCTGATCGGCTTCGTCGGGTTCTTCCTAGTCCAACTGTTTGCCCAGCGGGCGCTCTACCCGGACTGGGGGCGACGTATCTGGTTTTTTCCTCTCTTCATGGCCGGCAGCATGGGTATGGCCCTTAACAACACGCGCGCCATCGTCCAGGCGCTGCGCGGCAAACCCTCGGCTTTCGTACGCACTCCCAAATACAACGAGCGCCACGGCTGCCCGCAGGCGTGGTGGAAGAGCCGCTACGCCGATACCCACCTACCCCCGGTGATGTGGTTCGAAGCCTTGCTGGCCGTCTATTGCCTGGCCGGGGTCGTCGCCATCGCCGGGGAGGGGGCATGGGCCGCCGTGCCGTTCCAGGCCTTTTTCGCCCTCGCCTTTTCGCTCGTGACCGTCTACAACGCCCGCCAGTTCTGGCTGGGGCGGCAAACCGCTTGAAAAGCTCCTTCGTTATCGGCACCAAATAGTTGCTTGGTGCGTATGGCAGTGTGTACTTTGCGGGCTGCAACGCCATCATAACCCACCCACCATGGCGATTCCCGACCTCCATCTTGCCATGGAGCTGACCGAAGGCGGAAAGCCGGAGGAGGCCCTATCCCTGTTAACAGCGTGGGCGCTGGAGATGCCTACGTACGCGGCCGTGCACGTGGCGCTGGCGTGCGCGTATGAAGCCGCCGGTCGTTGGGGCGAGGCCCGGCAGGCCTGGCGTCACGCCCACTTTCTCATGCCGAACAGTCCGGCTGTCCTCGAAGGCCTTGCCCATCGTCCCGGCGCGGAAACCCTTGCGACGGAGGTAGAAGAACGCCTCGTCATGGATCTGGACCTGGAGGCGGAGTTGGAAGCCACCCTGGAGGCCCTGTTCAATCCCTTCACCCTTCCGCAGCAACATGAAGGAGGCTTCGACGAGGACGACCTGGATGACGAGGGAGACGCAGGCGCCCGTGAGCAGGTAGCCGCTGCGCTGGCCGTCGAAGCCGAGGCGATGGGGGACGTAGCGGCTCCCGATGCCTCCGGCACGGCCGAAGAAGAAAGCACGGACGACGAAGCGTTCGCAACCGCCGCCGCCGACGTACAGGCGCTGCCCGAAGCGGACGAGGCACCGGAGGCGCGCGCTGGCGAAGCCGAACCGGCCGACCAGGCCCTCGAAGAACGGCTCGCGGAAGGACAAAAAGCCATCGAAGCGTTCGAGGAGATGGCCGACCGTACGGTCGAAGAAGAAACGAACGCCGTGCTCGAAGACTGGAATGACTTTGAGACGGAGGCGACGGCCCCCTCTGCCACGGCGCCCGCAGACGTCGACGACCTGGACCGCCTGATTAACGAGCTGGAGTCCGCCCGCATCGTACCCAAGCCCGACCTGGGCAACCTGCCGGAGACCGATGCCGACCTCGACTTCGACGATGATATCGAAGATGTAGTCACAGAAACCCTGGCCCGTATCTACGCCAACCAGGCCAAATACAGCGAAGCAGCGCGCGTCTACGAGCAACTGGCCGAGCAACACCCCGCCGAAGCCGACCGCTTTGACGAGCTGGCTGCAGCGATGTATGCCCGGGCCGAAGGAGGCGCCCGGCGGGATCTGCCCGATGACAAGTCCTGAGCCCCTGCACGCCAGGCGCAACGATGGAGTTACCATGCTGGGCCTTCCGGCTGATCGACTGGACCACACCCCCTCGTACCCCGCGCCATGTTGACCGGAAACAAGGACGCTCGCCTCGTCACCGGCCTGATGAGCGGCACTTCCCTTGACGGCATTGATGCCGTGGTGGCGCGCCTGACGGGAAGCGGACGCACCCTGCACATCGAACAACACGCCTTCCTTCACGTGCCCTACCCGGCGCCGCTACGCACCGCCCTGCTGCGCAACTCGTCGCCTTCAACCTCGTCCGTCTTCGACCTCTCCCAACTCAACGTCCGCCTGGCCCATGCCTATGCCGAGGCCGTTCATCGGGTCGTCGAGGCCGCCGGCCTCACCCTGGATGCCCTCGACCTGATCGGCTCGCACGGACAAACCGTACACCACATCCCGGAGGCAACGGACTGCGCCGGGCTTGCGGTCACCTCCACGCTTCAGATCGGAGACCCGTCGGTGCTCGCCAACTTGCTCGGCGTGCCCGTCGTCGGCGACTTTCGCGTCGCGGACATGGCCCTGGGCGGCCAGGGGGCTCCCCTCGTCCCCTACTTCGACTATGTCTACTTCGCCGACGCAGACGAAACACGCGGCCTCTTGAACCTCGGCGGCATCGCCAACATGACGGTGCTTCCACGCGGGGCCGAGCAGGAGAGCGTTTATGCGTTCGACACCGGCCCGGCCAACATGGTGATCGACGCCCTGGCCCACCGCTTTTTCGACCGGCCTTTCGACCAGGACGGCGCGCTCGCCGCCGCCGGCCACATCGATCAGGCCCTCCTCCAACACCTGCTGGAGGATCCCTATTTCGCACAGCCTCCGCCGAAGTCAACCGGCCGTGAACGCTACGGCGCTCCGTTCGCCGAGGCGCTCGTGCGCCGCGGAGCTACCCTGGCGACACACGACCTCCTGGCGACGGCGACGATGCTGACGGCGGCTTCGATCCACGAGGCCTATACGCGCTTCATCGAAGCCCGCCATCCGCTCGATGTCGTGATCGCCTCCGGCGGCGGCCGGCATAATCGCTTTCTGATGGACGCCCTCGCAGCCCGCTTTGCCCCCGTCCCCGTGCGCCCCATCGACGCCTACGGGCTTGATGCCGACGCCAAGGAGGCCCTCTGCTTCGCCGTCCTTGCCCACGAAACCCTCAACGGCGTCGCCACCAACCTCCCGTCGGTCACCGGCGCCGCGCGCGGGACGCTGCTGGGCAAAATCTGTTTTCCGTTGTAGGTTGTCCGCTCCCTGGGGTCGCTGCGGTCCGTTCGCCCTGCGGGCTCCCTGGGGTCGGGGATGCCGGCCACCGAATCACGAACGACCCACCACAGCGATCGCAGGGAGCGTACCACCGTGAGCGACAGCGAACGGACCACAGCGAGCAACGCGAGCGAACAACAGCGAACGCAGAGAGCGTACCATAGTGAGCGACAGCGAACGGACCAACACCCCGATCAACGAGCTGGGCGAGTTTGCCTTGATCGAACGCATGCAAGCCGTCCTCGGCACGCCGGAGGATGCCGACGTGCTTGCCGGCATCAAGGACGACGCCGCCGTCTACCGCGTCTGCGACGGACGCGTGCACGTCGCCACGACCGACGCGCTCATCGAATCCGTCCACTTCGACCGGCTGTTCACGCCGATGGAATACCTCGGCTTCAAGGCCCTCTCGGTCAACGTCAGCGACGTCGTGGCGATGAACGCCTTGCCCCGCTACGCCACCGTCGCCCTCGGCCTGCCGCGCAACGTAACGGTCGAGATGGTCGAGGCGTTGTACCGGGGGTTGAAGCACGCGGCCTCGGCCTACGGCGTCACCATCGTCGGGGGCGATACGACGGCCACGCACGGTCTTACGGTCGTAGTGACCGTCATCGGCGAGGCGAACGAGCAGGACGTCGTCTACCGCAGCGGCGCCAAAGACGGCGATGTGTTGTGCGTGACGGGCGACCTCGGCGCGGCGTATGCCGGGCTGAAAGTGATGCTCGATCAGCGCCGTGCGCTCCAGGAAGAAGGCGAGGCGTATCAACCCGACCTGGCGCCTTTCCAGTACGTGATCCAGCGCCAGCTCGTCCCGCAGGCGCGGCTGCAAACCGTCAAGGATTGGGCGGCACGCGGCGTCCGCCCGCACGCGCTCATCGACATCTCGGACGGACTGGCCTCGGAGGTGCACCACCTGTGCAAACAGAGCGGCTGCGGCGCGCTGATTCACACGGCCGCGCTGCCCATCGCCCCGGAGACGCGTGACGTAGCCGATCACTTCGCCGAGGACGTCGACACCTTCGCGCTCTTCGGCGGCGAGGATTATGAATTGCTCTTCACCCTGTCTGAAGACGAGCTAGCCCGGCTGGACCCCGAGTCGTGCGTCGTCGTGGGCCTGATTACGGCAGCCGAGGAGGGCGTACGCGTCCGGACGCCGGAAGGCGAGGCTATACCGCTGGGCTTTGAGGGCTACCAGCACTTCGGCGGCGACGGCTTGTAAGGCGGCCTTCGATGCCCTGCCGACCGCGACCGGGATCTCACTCCCACGTCCATCCACACGCCTCGTACCGCGCCGCCCACCGATCGAGGAAGCCCTGACGATGCTGCCGGCGCTGGAGGTAGTCGGGGCCGCCCTGACCGATGGGCTGGCCCGGTGGCGTATACGGTACCGCCCGCCGTTCACCCGGCTGATAGAGCCGCAAGAGATACCGATCGAGTTGATCGAAGACAAAGGCGCGGTGGGCGATGGTCTCTTCGTCGCGCCGTCCACCCGGGTTTTCCTGTACCCACGCGTAGATCTCGCGCAGCTTTTGCAGGATGCGGGCCCGCACGGCGGAAGCGCTCTGCTCATCCGCTGCTACCCCGATCAGCACATCGACCCACACCTGCTGCACGATCCGCTGGAGTTCGGCGTCGTACGGATCCCTCGGTACGTCCTGCGCCCAGACTTCGTCGGTGACGGTCTCCAGAACCTCGTCAAGGCCGGGCAAGTCGGGATCGAAGTCGTGTTGATAGACCGTCCGGGCGGCCCGTTCGGCGTGCACGATGAGGCCAAGGACGAGGTCGGCGACCACCTCGGCAGGCGCGTAGGGATCGAAGGTCAGGCCCGTATGGCCGGAAAACAGCTCGCGGTGCTGCCCGTAGCCGGGCGGGCGCGGCGGGATCTGCGTCCGGACGTTCTCCGGCAGCCGCAGGGCCTCGGGCCGGATCGTCTCCAGCAGGGCACGGAGGGCGGCGCGCTGGGCGGCGGCCGGGATCGCCTGCGGCGGCGGTTGCGCATCGCCGCGCGTGGCGTAGCTGTATTCGACGCCGCCGACCAGCTTGACCGTCGCTTCGACCTGGTAACGATGCCCGAGGTACAGCGGCACGAGCACCTCTTCGAGGAGCGCCAGCGGACGGTCTTCGTGCAGGGTGGCCTCGCCGAAACGCGCCAGCGCTGCCGCCCGTACCCGCATCTGCCGGTCCAAGGCCACCAGCATGTCGTCGCCGTTGTCCCACAGGTTCGCCAGGGGATGCGAGGCCCCGGCCGGCCGGGCGTCGGCGTCGGTGACGAAATAGAGGCCGTCTTGCCGGGCTGCCGCCAGGATGCCGCGCAGCATCGCCCGCTCGTCGGTGCCGGGGGGTGGTTGTGCATACCCGTAGCGGATGGCCGCCTTGTCCCATGCTCCGATGCCCGTGGCGTAGGCTGCATCGAGCGAAACCGTCTCATCGACGGCGGTAACGAGCGGAGCCGGGTAGTCCATCACCGAGGCCCGCTGGTTGACCGACGCGGCGAAGTTGTGCGAAAGGCCCAGCGTATGCCCTACTTCGTGGGCCGAGAGTTGCCGGATGCGGGCCAGCGCCATAGCCAGCATGGGATCCTCGGCGGGCGCGAAGCCGCTCCGGTGCGCGTCCTCGTACGGCGCCAGCAAGCCTTCGGCGATCAGGTAGTCCTGGCGGACGCGCAGGGAGCCGAGCGAGACGTGGCCTTTGATGATCTCGCCGGTACGCGGGTCCATCACCGACGAGCCGTAGCTCCAGCCCCGGGTGGCGCGGTGTACCCACTGGATCGTGTTGTAGCGCACGTCCATCGGGTCGGCATCCCCGGGGAGCACCTCGACGCGGAAGGCGTTGCGGAAGCCGGCCGCCTCGAAGGCCTCGCTCCACCAGCGGGCCCCGTCGAGCAGCGCGCTGCGTACCGGCTCGGGCGTACCGGGATCGAGGTAGTAGACGATAGGCTCCACGGGATCGCTGACGGCGGCCGTCGGATCTTTTTTCTCCAGCCGGTGCCTCGGGATGAAACGACGTGCTATGTCCTCCCCGATAGGCACGGCATAATCCTGGTAGGTAAGGCTGCCATACCCGGAGGCGGGGTGGAAAACCCGGGGGGTATAGCCGGGCGGCGGCAGCCTGATGAACGAGTGCCGGACGCGCAGGCTCACCGCATACGGGTCAGCCGCGACTTCGGCCACGTAGCGGCCCGGGTTATCGCCGGTGAACGTCAGCCGCGCCTCCATCTCGGTGTTGTCGGGAAACGCCTTGAGCATGGGGGGATACGGCACGCTGCGGCTCTTGTCGAGGCTATAGGATCCCTGGTTGGCACCCTGGAGGCGGCGAGCGACGCCATGCGCGTCCCGCACGATGAAGTCGGTCGCGTCGACGAGCACACGCCCGCCGGTCTCGGCGGCAACGGTGAAGCCCCAGACGACGCCCTCGGCGAACGCTTCGCGCACCGATCGCCGTTCGGCCTCGTCGTCGCTGTCGGCCCGGTAGCGCAGGTTGGGCGCTACGAGCAGCACCTTCGGCCCTACGCGTTCAAAATGTACCAGGCGTGTGCTGCCGAGCTGGCTGCGGTCGAGGCCGATGTCGTTCGAGCCGAGCCCTGCCGGCAACGACGAGACGTAGAGAAAGGCCTCGTCCATCCGAGGGATCTCCAGCCAGACCTTTCCTTCCGCCTCATCCCAGTACAGCGGAAAGAAGCCGTCTTTTTTGACGAAGCTGGTCGTTTTGTCCGCGATGGACGGCCGTTCCTGCGCCCGGAGGGGCCCAGCGAGGAGGCAGGCGATCAAGAAGACGAAGAGCCACAACGTGCGGTGCATAACCCGGAGACCCATGGTAAACCCGTGCGTAGTCGAAGAAAAGCGGTATCAGAATAGGCGCACGGCGGCTCGTTATCAAGGCGGGGAGGCCTGAACGCAGGGAAGGATCTCGCCGCGTCGGGCTTGCCCCCCCTATTGGGTGAGATGCTTCGCTGCGCTCACCATGACGTCTTTGCAAACGATGTCGCCTGAGTTTACGCCAGTACATCGCAGCACACGGTCGCCGTAGAATAGACAAGACGGGAAACGTAAAACGGGAGGCGGCTTCTCCGAGACAAGGGGTAAATTCCTGAATTCTTTGCGATCAACAACACGCCTCAGGCGTTCGAGGGCGGGCATGTGCCGGAGAAGGCCCGTATCTTTTTTGTTCGTTGTTTTCGTCGTCCGTGGTCCGTTGTCGGGACCTCCGCAAAAGGCTACGATACACAACGGACAACAGCGAGTTCAGCGAGCGTACAACGATCAATTGACTATCTCTCATGGAAGCCAAGAGCACGAAAGGCCAGGTGGTGCAGGTCATCGGCCCGGTCGTAGACGTCGAGTTTGCCGCCGAGGGCGTACCGGACATCCTGAACGCGTTGGCCATTGATCGCGGCGAGGCGGGTACCCTCATCCTCGAAGTACAGCAGCACCTGGGCGAGAACCGCGTCCGCACCGTCGCCATGGACTCGACGGACGGCCTCACGCGCGGCACCGAGGTGCGCAACACCGGCCGGGGCATCTCCATGCCCATCGGCCCGGAAATACGCGGGCGGCTTTTCAACGTCGTCGGCACGGCGGTAGACGGGCTGCCGCAGCCGACGGCCGAAGCCCGGCGGCCCATCCATCAGCCGCCCCCTGCTTTCGAGAACCTGTCCACGCGCGTCGAGATGCTGGAGACGGGCATCAAGGTCATCGACCTGATTCAGCCCGTGCCGCGCGGGGGGAAGGTGGGTCTCTTCGGCGGCGCCGGCGTCGGAAAGACCGTGCTCATCATGGAGTTGATCAACAACATCGCCAAGGCGCACGAGGGCCTGTCGGTCTTTGCCGGGGTGGGCGAGCGTACCCGTGAGGGCAACGACCTGCTGCGCGAGATGATCGAGAGCGGCGTGATGCAGTACGGTAAGGCTTTCCTAGAAGCGATGGAGGAAGGCCACTGGGACCTCTCCAAGGTCGACCTGGAGTTGTTGAAGGAGAGCAACATCAGCCTCGTCTTCGGCCAGATGAACGAGCCTCCGGGCGCCCGCGCCCGCGTCGGGCTGGCCGGCCTGACCATCGCCGAATACTTTCGTGACCTCGGCGGCCGCGACGTGCTCCTGTTCATCGACAACATCTTCCGCTTCACGCAGGCCGGCTCCGAAGTGTCGGCGCTGCTGGGCCGTATGCCTAGCGCCGTGGGCTATCAGCCGACGCTGGCGACCGAGATGGGTGAATTCCAGGAGCGCATCACCTCGACGAAGCAGGGGGCCATCACCTCGTTCCAGGCGATCTACGTCCCGGCTGACGACCTCACGGACCCGGCCCCGGCTACCACGTTCGCCCACCTCGACGCCACGACGGTGCTCTCGCGTCGCATCTCCTCGCTCGGCCTCTACCCGGCCATCGACCCGCTCGACTCCAACTCGACGATCCTGAGCGAACGCACGGTCGGCCCCGAGCACTACGGCACGGCCATCGATATCAAGATGCTCTTGCAGCGCTACAAAGAACTGCAAGACATCATCGCGATCCTCGGCATGGACGAGTTGTCGGACGAAGACAAGCAGGTCGTGCAACGTGCACGCCGGGCCGAGCGATACATGAGCCAGCCCTTCTTCGTGGCCGAGCAGTTCACCGGTACGCCGGGCAAGTATGTCAAGATCGAAGACACGATTCGGGGCTTCCGCATGATCCTCAACGGAGAACTCGACTACCTGCCGGAGAGCGCCTTCACCTACAAAGGCGGCATCGAAGAGGTCATCGAAGCCGGCGAGCGGATGTTGGCCGAAGAGGACTAAGCACAAAGGTGACAAGCACAAGAGTGAGCGTTTCGGGTTTATCTTTGAACACGAAACCCCGCACAGATCATCATGGCGAAAACGTTATACGTGGAGATTGTGGCGCCCGACAAGCGCGTATTTCAGGGCGAGGTGCAGCGCATCCGTGCACCGGGCATCCAGGGCTCGTTCGAGGTGCTCCACAACCACGCCCCCATGATTGCGGCCATCGGCATCGGGCCGTTCTACGTGGTGCTGCCCTCCGGTGAACGAATCACCTTCGCCACCAGCGGCGGCTTCCTCGAAGTGATCGGCAACGTCGCTACCGTCCTGGTAGAATCGGTCGAGCCGGCTACGGACATCGACCTCGAACGCGCCCGCACCGCCGAGGAGCGCGCCCGCAACCGCCTCTCCGAAAGCGTGAGCGAACTCGACCGGAAACGGGCGGAGCAGGCGCTCGAACGCGCCCGCAACCGCCTGCGCGTCGCCATGGGCCAGATCGGTTCGTAGTCGTTACCGGGGCTGATAGATCCATCCCTCGGCGTCGAACGCACCCTGCCCCGCCGTCAGGTCCATGCTCCCGGCGGTCGTGAACCACCCGGTCGCTCCGGCGAACCGACCTGCTCCGCCCGTGAGGGTCGCCTGCGTAGACGCCGTACTGTCCGGCCGGATCGTCCCGGCGAACGTTCCGGCGATACCATCGCCCTGAGCACCGGTAAGGCCGAACGTACCGGGTCCGGAGACGCTGCCATCGGCGTTGACCGCACAGGCATCAAGGGTGAAGAAGCCGGTCGTCTGGCCCATATGCAGAGCCAGCCCCGTGATGTCCAGTTTCGAGGGTAAAAAGACGCCGGGGACAGGGTTGCCCGCGGGGTCTACACACGGCAGCGGCGCGGCCGTCGTGTCCGCCGCGAAGGTGAACGTGCCCTGAAACTGTACATCGTCTACCTCCACCGGCGGAGCGACCACCCCCTTGCCGTAGAACGTGCCCGTCCCTGTTGACGGGTCGAACGTGCCGGGACCCCGAACCCATCCGGCCGCTCCGGCAAACCGGCGCCCGCCGCCCGTGATGAGACTATGGAACGAGAACGCGCCGTCCGGGAACAGCGTGGTCGTGTAGGTGCCGTGGAGGGCATCGCCGTCTTCTCCGGTAAAAGCCCACGTCCCCGTTGAGACGAGATGATCCACGCCGCCTTCGCTGGTCAGCACAGCCGTACACTGTTCGCCGATGAGCTGGCCGGTCATTGCGCCCAGATAATAAGCGTTCCCCGTAACGTTCGCTACCGTAAACAGCGAGGGGAGACCCGGGATCTGGGTACCGCCGGCGTCCACACAGCCTACGCTCCCGGCGTCCGGGTCGACGGCCAGGGCGAACTTGCCGATGAACAGGGCCATGCCGCCTCCAT
>Ga0302046_10000250_pt1 | contig 56183 bp, 49 predicted proteins | sample RVTome_11_FD_200261 | JGI IMG/M metagenome (GOLD analysis project Ga0302046, IMG submission 200261) | Soil microbial communities from uranium-contaminated site in the Upper Colorado River Basin, Wyoming, United States - RVT147D111 (version 2) ...
TCGCGTCAACCGCTTGACGATCTGAACCCACTCCTCAAGCCGGCCCGCGCGCGTCTTGGGACCGACACCCACCGTCGCCCACTCCTTTTGTTGGGCTTCGTTGAACGCGCCACCGACGCCGGCACCCACCACGAGCCTACCACCCGACAAGACGTCCAGCGTGCCCAGGACGTGCGCCGAATGGACCGGGTGCCGCAGCGCCGCCAAGAGCACCGCGGTTCCGATCCGGGCACGCCTCGTCACGGCGGCCACGGCGGCCAGCGTCGTGAGCGGTTCGAGACGGGGTTTGGCGGTCAGGCTGTCGCCGACCCACAGGGAGTCGACGCCGGCATCCTCGGCGGTGCGGGCCAGGGAGAGGATGCGCTCGGCGTTGGATGGACGCTCCTCTTCAAGAAGGAGTCCGCGCGTGGGAAGAAGAAAACCCAGCGAGGGCCGGCTCGCGGGCTCTTCCATCATTCACTCGGAGCTTTCGTCGCTCGATAGTCCTGGCCAGAAGAGCGATAGATGAGGTGAGATACCCGTCCGGCAGCATCTTTCACGAACGTGACGCGACCGCCGTAACTCCGGTCGTAAAACGTCGACTCCGTCATGGGCACGAGCCAGGAGACGCCCCCCATGCTCCACTTCATGGTTAAATGGCCGTCCCGGCTCTCGACCGTGATGGAGGCTCCCGGCACGAAGAAATCCGCATCGCCTCGATAGTGGCCAAGGTAGGCATCCAACACTTTGGGGTCTATCTCGAGGCCGGGGTTGATTGCCAAGATCTCGTAGGGCTCGCCAAACACCATCGCCGCCAGATCGGTGATCATGAAGCTCGCCGCTCCCGAGTAGTTGTTGCTCAGCACGACCACACAGACGTCGTCGTCCAGGTAGCGGTGGATCTCGCCCTGGAAGCCTGGGCTCCGTCCACTCATCCTGGCGACGCGGCGGTTCAATCGCTCTCCGAGGAACCATCCATATCCGACGCCTTCCAAGTGCGGCGTGAACATCACGTCCAAGGTGCTCTTCTTCAGAATCTTCTCGGTGTAGAGCGCGCGATCCCACCGGTATAGGTCCTCGACGGTCGAGTAGAGCGAGCCGTTGCCCGTTTTGATCGTCCAGTCGAGATAGGGCGCATTCTCCAAGCCGTCCGCGCCGACCGGCACGTATCCCGACGCCCGGTTCTTGAGGATCTCGCCGGCGTGTCCATCGTGCCCCGTATCGCTCATGCCGATCGGAGCCAAAAAGTTCTCCCGCAAGAAGTCGCCATAGCTTTGCCCAGAGACTTTCTCGATGATGAAAGCGAGCAGGTTGTAATTGGAGTTGCTGTAGTCGAAGCGCTCACCGGGCTCCATGACCAGCGGTTCGTTTTGGAACATCTCGATGATGCTGCTGGGCGTCTGCGGGAAGCGCGATTGGGTGTCGTAGTCCGGAAGGTTGTTCACGTTGGGGATTCCCGAGGTGTGGAGGAGCAGGTGATGCACGGTGATCCGGTCGCCGTCGGGATAGTCCGGGATATACCTGGTCAACGGATCGCTCACGCGCAATAGCCCGCGCTCTTCGAGTAGCATGATCGCCGCTGCGGTAAACATCTTGGAGATGGACGCGATGTGGAACTTCGCCTGCGGCGTGTTGGGGACATCGAGCTCGTAATTGGCCATCCCGTAACCCTTACGCAGAAGGACTTCTCCTTTGCTCGCAATCAGGATGGAGCCGCTGAAGCCTTTCATCTCAAGATAAGGCTCGACGTATGTATCGACCTCCGCTTCCAGGCTCCCGGGGCTGGGACTCTGCCGTGCTTCCGACCCCTTGCTGAAGGCGACGAGGCACAAAGCCAGCAGGACTCCCGAGCGGGCGATTCTGATGACTCTCACTGAAACCCTCCCCTTAGCGGGCGTGAACCCGTGAGGAAGTCCGGTGGGAGCCTCGATGTTCGAGGAAGTCCTCCGGTGTGTCGATATCGAAGGAGAGGCCGGGCGTGCGACGCACCTCGACCGCGAACCCCAACTGCTCGGCGCGAGCGACATGCCGCGCGAAACTGCCCCTCCCCAACCGGGGCTCAATACGGCAGGCGGCCGGCACCAGAAGGGCGTTCGTTCCCTCTTCGTCTCGAGAGGGAGACACGACGATGCGATCCTCTCCCGCCCAGGCATCGACTATCCCATCGACGTCGCTCGCCATCAAGCGCGGAAGGTCCGCAGGGAGATAGAGCGGGGTCTCGCTCCTCTCCCAACACGCGCGGAACACCGCGAGGAGCGTATCGTTGAGCGCGCTCGCCGGATCGCGCATCCAGTTGGCGCCGCGCGACGATACCAGCTCTCCTACCACCGAGTCGAGACTGACCACCAGCACGTTCCGAGCCTCCGACTGCCGCGCGGCGCTCAAAACGTTCGAAAGCATCTCGATGACCAACTCCCTCCGGCGCTCCGGATCGACCACCGGAGAGAGACGGCTCTTGGCATCGCTCAGATGTTTCACGGGGACGACGACCGTGACTCCCATGACTCCGTCAGATCCCTTAGCCGGCATCCGCGATACGAAGAAGATCTCTTGCCAGGGCAATCTTCTCTTCCGGAGTACGCATGACCGTTCCAGTCGAGTAGGCGGACATTCCGCGCGCCTCGATCGCTGGCACGTCTCCGCGATCCATCTCGTCAATCACCAAGGTGTCGCAAAGCCCTCGATAGTAGTCGGCGATGCCAATGGTGCTGACGTCGTACCCGAGCTCGGACATGATCTTGTCGGCCGGCCCCTTGAGCGCCTTCCCGCCGACGATGGGGCTCACCGCCAGTCGCCGCCCGCGAAAAGCCCGTACGGCTTCCCGAATGCCGGGTACGGCGAGGATCGGATCGACGCTCAACCAGGGATTGGAAGGACAGAAGATCAGGGTCGACGCCGAACGGAGGGCCCTCGCGACCCCCGGCGCGGGCAGCGCATCCACCGCGCGCTCGAAACGCAGCCCACGCACCCGTGGCTCGCAGCGACGCTCGACGAAATAACTCTGAAACGCGAGCTCCCCCTCATCCGTCTCCACCACCGTCCGCACCGGATGATCCGACATGGGTACGATGAGATGGCGAACGCCCAGCCGGTGACAGAGCTCTTCCGTCACCTCCGAGAGCGAGCGGCCCTCATCCAATCGCTGCCGGCGAAGAACGTGGGTCGCGAGATCTCTGTCTCCGAGCCGAAACCAGGTGGGCGCCCCGTAGCGACCCAGCATGTCCAGAGAATGAAAGGTCTCTTCCGCGACGCCCCAACCGGTGGCGGCGTTCACCACCCCCGCGAGCGTGTACATGACCGTGTCGAGATCGGGCGCCACGTGGAGCCCGAAAAACTCTTCGTCGTCTCCGGTGTTGACCACCAGGGTCAGTCGATCGGGAGGCAGCACCGTGGCAAGCCCCAGTGCGAGCTTGGCGCCTCCCACGCCTCCGGAGAAAGCAAGGACCGATCCAGGGCTCACGCCGGTTCGTCCTCGATCTCGACAGCCTTCGCTTCCTGGGCCGGGTGGCGCGGGTGCCGGTAGCGGTAGTCGCTCGCTTTGATGAGCTCTCGATATGACCCGAATCGTTCCTCCGCGCTCGATCCCACAGCATCGAGGGGTTCGCTCGCCCCATCCTCCCGTCCGAAGACCCGCCGAATGCGGTAGGTCGTATGCCGCTCCGCCGGAGCTCTTCCCGCTTCGCGGATCAACTTGCGGAAAGTCGCCGGGGAGACGAGCTGCCCGAAGGGAGCTCCGGCGGCCGTCGAGATGCTCTCGTTCATGAGCGTCCCGCCCATGTCGTTCACTCCCGCGGACAGGAGGACCCGGCTCATGTCCAGTCCTTCCTTGACCCACGAGACCTGCAGGTTCGGAATCCAATGGTTGAGGAAGAGTCGCGACACCGCGTGCATCCGAATCACTTCGTCGCGCGTCGCGCCCCGTCTCACGCCCGGGACCGTTTGCCGCGAGACCATCGGCGCCTCGGTGTGGACGAAGCTCAAGGGAACGAACTCGGTGAAGCCGCCGCTCGTCTTCTGAATGTCGCGAAGCAAAGCCAGGTGACGCGCCTTGTGGTGGTCGTCTTCCACGTGTCCGTACATGATGGTCGACGTCGTTGGAATCCCGAGCTCGTGGGCGGTCGTGATCACCCCGACCCACTCCTCGACGCGAATCCGTCCCGGCGAGATACGGTCGCGGATTTCCTGATCCAGGATCTCCGCCGACGTCCCGGGCAGGCTGCCCACGCCGGCCTCCTTGAGCTCGGCCAAGTATTCCCGGATCGACATCCGGGAGCGTACCGAGCCGTACAAGACCTCTTCCGGCGAGAACCCATGAATGTGCATCTCCGGCAGCACTTCCTTGATCGCACGGGTGAGCCGGATGTAGAGATCTCCCTCCATTTGCGGAGGAAGACCGGCCTGGATGCAGACCTCGGTCGCCCCCAGCTCCCACGCCTCCTGCGCGCGCCTCACAATCTCTTCGGTGGGAAGCAAGTATCCTTCTTCCACTCGATAATCGCGGCTGAAGGCACAAAAACCGCAGCGTTTGATGCACACGTTGGTGAAATTGATGTTGCGGTTGACGACGTAGGTTACGCGATCGCCGACCGTGCGGCGGCGCAGCTCGTTCGCCGCGTGAACCGTCGCGAGGAGATCCGACCCCGCGGCTTGGAACAGCAAGACGCCTTCGTCGACGGTGAGGTCGGCTCCATCGAGCGCTCTCCCCAGCACGCGCGCGACCCCGATCGAAGCATCGGCGAGGAGGGACTCCACGGACCGCGCCTCTTCGGCGAAAGGATGCTCGGCGCGCTCATGCATAGCGTTCGATGCCCCCTTTCACGAACCCCTCTCCGTCCGCTTGATCGAGAATGGGCCGGCTGAGCGCCAGGGGAATCAATCGACCACCGTCCGTGACCAGCTCGGGGTAGATGGGCAGCCGCGGTTTGAGCTGAAAGCCGCGGGCTTCGGTTCGCTCACGGAGAGCCCTCAGGTGAGGCCACGGGGCCTCCGGATTCACGTAGTCGATGGTGACCGGCGAGACTCCGCCCCAATCGTTGATGCCGGCATCCAGGAACACCGGGTAGCTCTCGCCGTTGAGATTGGGCGGGACCTGGATGTTGGCTCTCTCGCCGAGAAGGAGGCGAGCGGCGGCCACCGTCCACAGCATTTCGTCGGTCGACGCGTCGGGATGGGATCGCATGGGTGTATCGGCCTTGGCGCGGAAGTTCTGGATGATCACTTCCTGTATGTGGCCATGGCGCTGGTTGAGATCGCGGATCGCGAGGAGCGAATCGATCCGTTCCTGCCGGCTCTCCCCGATGCCAACGAGGAGCCCCGTGGTAAACGCGACGCGCTCACAACCGGCGAGCTCGATCGCTTGGAGGCGAGCCCGCGGCCACTTGCTCGGCGCTTGGTGATGCGGCGCTCCCGGATCAGCGAGCCGGGGGCTCACGTTCTCGAGCATGATACCCATCGAGGCGCTCACCGGACGAAGCGACGCCAGCTCGCGCCGGCTCATCGTGCCAGGATTGAGGTGCGGTAACAGACCGACCTCGTGGAGCACCCGTGACGCGGCCTCGCGCAGATAGTGGAGCGTGCCGCGATAACCCGAGGCGCGCAGCCAGTTCTTTGCTTCGACGTAGCGATGCTCGGGCCGCTCCCCGAGGGTGAAAAGCGCCTCGGTGCAACCCGCTCGCTTTCCAGCTTCTGCGACCGCCAAGACTTCGTCGAGCGCGAGAAAGAGCGCTTCTGCCTCGTCGGGCGACTGGCGAAACGTGCAGTACCCGCAAAAGTCGCGACAGAGCCGCGTCAGAGGAATGAATACCTTGGGAGAAAAGGTTACGGTACGCCCCTTACCGCGATCGCGGAGGCGCGAAGCCGCTTCGCAAAGGCCTGGAAGCTCGTCGGCGTCACACGAGACCAGATGGTTGGCGGCTTCGCGCGAAATAGTCTCTCCATCGAGAGCACGGGCCGCCACGGTCTGGACCGAAGGCGACACCCGTGGAGTCCTCAACCCGCCCGCAGGCGCGAAGTCGCCGGAGGGCGAGCTGCGGGGGTGGGGCCCCGCAGCACCGGAAGGATTCCGGCCGGCCGGCGCCGATACCCGAGTCACTTCATTTCCTTTGTCGACGGCAAGGGCGCGTCGAACCACCGACGCACCGTAGCCCGGACAATAACCAAAACGACCCGATGCGGCAAACCCGAGCGGCCTCGCGGGCGCGACTTGAGCGCTTGCGCCGGGTGGTAGACTGGGGCCGCCCCGAGAGGAGAGTCGGCCCGTGAGGGCCGCCGGGCGGGAGGAATTGCTGACGAAACACGGCGCAAGGGAATCCGGCCGTGTTTTTCGGCCCGAGCGAGGAGCGAGGGCCGGTCGCGGGGGTGTCCGCCTTCGTCCACTGCGAACGAAGAGACTTCGGCGAGACCTCGCCGAAGCCCGAAGGGCGTAGGCGGGGGGCCCCGCGACACGGATCAAAGGAGCGTTTCCAATGAAGGCGATTCAAAGAAGCGAGATCTTGGACTACCGGACCTATAGCGAGCACCGAGACGAGCTGCGCCGGCAGGCGATGGCGCTCAGGGACGCCCGTCGCGTGCACCTGGGCGAGTATCTAACATTTCTTTTCGAGAATCACGACACGATTCGTTACCAAATCCATGAAATGATGCGGGCGGAACAAATCGTGAAAGAAGCGGACATCCGGCACGAGATCGAGACCTATAACGAGCTGCTAGGAGGTCAGGGAGAATTGGGTTGCACGCTTCTCATCGAGATCGACGACCCCGACCGACGCAAGTCTCTGCTGCGCGAGTGGCTCGCGCTTCCCAGGCAGGTCTATGTCAAGACCGCGAGCGGCAAGAAGTGCTACGCCCGCTTCGACGCGCGTCAGATTGGTGAGGACCGGCTCTCCTCCGTACAATACCTGAAGTTCGATACGGACGGCGAGCTGCCGGTGGCCATCGGCTGCGACCTTCCCCAGCTCCGGGAAGAGGTCCCTCTCAGCGAAGCTCAGCGGCAGGCGTTGGCGCAGGACCTCGAAGGCTGAAAAGCCCATAACCCCGCCCCCACGCCCGTTCGTGGAACGGAGCCTATGAACCTACTCGACGCGATTCAACACCACCCCCTGGCGCCCGAGATCGTCGCGAGCCTGGGACTACTCTTGGTCGCGCTACTGCTTCGGACGATCTCCGTCCGAGCGGTAAGGAAGAGCAACCTGCCCATGGAGATCCGCCGCCGGTGGGTCGTCCAGATTCGCAACACGACCATCCTTCTCGTCATTTTGGGACTCACCGTCATCTGGGCCACCGAGTTTCGCGCGGTGGCTCTCTCGATCGTGGCGTTCGCCGTGGCGCTCGTGATCGCGACGAAGGAGCTGATTCTTTGTCTGTCCGGGGCCCTCCTGCGGGCCCGGGCGTTCTCGGTAGGACACCGCATCGAGATTGGAAGAATCCTGGGCGACGTGATCGATGTCGGGGCCCTCGCGACGAGGCTTCTCGAAGTCGACCCGGTCACGCTAGAGAGGACGGGACGCTCGGTGACGATTCCCAACAGCAAGTTCCTAGACGATCCGATCATCAACGAGTCGTTCACCGGCAACTTCGTCTCACATGTTCTCAGGATTCCCCTCGCCGCCGGGATCGATTGGCACGAGGCCGAAGCCGTCCTGCGCGAATGCGCGAGAGAGGAATGTTCGGCGTATCTCGACCAGGCCAAGAGCCACATGGAGCGGGCCGCGTCCGAAGAGGCCTTGGATCCGCCCATCGTGGGTCCCTCGATTCGCGTGTTGATCCCGGCGCGCGGACAGATTGACCTGTTGCTGCGGTTTCCGGCCCCGGTGCGGAAGCGTGAGCGCGTCGCGCAGAGAATCGTCCGGCGTTTCCTCGAGACCTATCCCCTGACCGAAGAACCGAAGAGCGAGAAGAGCGAAGTCACACCACCGCAGACCGCTTCCGAGCAGGGAGGCAGCGGACCGCGGTTCTGAGTGGCTTCGCGGGGCCGGCTTAGTTGACGAAGCGGCGCATCCTCACGTTCAGAATCAATCCGAAGCCAACCAGCGTCGTCATCATCGAGGATCCGCCATAGCTCACCAGCGGGAGCGGGAAGCCCTTGATGGGAACCAACCCTCCCACCATCGCCATGTTGTATAGAGCCTGAAACACGAACATGGACAAGATACCGGCGACCAGATAGATCCCCAGGCGATCTCGCGCTCGACGTGCCGCGTCCAGGCTCCGCAGGGTGATCATCAGGTACAGCACGATGACCGCGACGACTCCCACGAACCCGAGCTCCTCACCGACAACCGCGAACACGAAGTCCGTGTGGGGAGCGGGAAGGAACTGGAGCTGGCTCTGAGAGCCCTTGAGCCACCCCTTCCCCGTCAGGCTTCCCGAGCCCACGGCGATCGTCGACTGGATGCTCTGATAACCGGCGCCTCGCGGATCGACGTTCGGGTCGACGAAGGCAAGAACCCGTTCCTTCTGGTAGTCCTTCAGAACGAAGCTCCAGCCGATGGGCAGGGCGAGCGCAAAGACGACCGACGCCACCAGAATCAAACGGGCTCGCAAGCCGGCAAGCAAGCAGAGAACGGCGTAAGCGAAAACGAGCGTTGCGGCCGTCCCAAGATCGGGCTGCAGGATCACGAGTAGGACGGGTACACCCACCAGTGCGCCGGTAATGGCAACCTCCCCCGCACCCAGACGATTCTTTCTGACCGCGGCGAGGTACTTGGCCAGCAAAGTCACCGAGGCGAGCTTGGCGAGCTCCCCGGAGTGCAGCGTGAAAATGCCGAGCTCGAGCCATCGGTTCGTCCCCGCTCTGAGCGATCCGAAAAGAAGCAGGTAGACCAGCAAGCCGGCGACGGCCAAGTAGAAGAACTCGGCGTGATCGACGAGTGAATGGTAGTCGATGGCCATCACCAGCAGCATGAGAACGAGGCCGAGGACGATCCACAGGATCTGCCTCTGGTAATAGTCCGGATTCGGGCCACCTTGGGTCGCACTGTAGATAACCGCGACGCCCACGCCCGCGGCCAGAACTAGCCCGAGGACGAGCGGCCAATCAATGCCGAACCAAAAGCGCCTGTCGAGCATCATCGACTTCGTGTCCTTTGGCTCTGTCGAAGTAGGTCTGGAAGATCCTGTGCGCGATGGGAGCGGCAGCTTGCCCACCCTGCCCCCCGTGTTCCACGAGAATCGCCACCGCCAGCTCGGGGTTCTCGCGCGGCGCGTAGCCGACGAACCACGCGTGATTGCGGAGATGTTCCGGGCGATTTTCGTCGGAGGTCTCGGCCAAGTTCTGCATGGAGGCGACTTGGGCGGTTCCCGTCTTTCCCGACACGCCGACGCCGGGAATCCCCGCCCGCCAGCCGGTCCCGCCATCGTTGACCACACCCCACATCGCCTCCTGCAAAGCGCGCCAGGTGGAATCCTGGAACGCCAGGTGTCGAATCGGCTCGCCGTGTGCGCTCGTTGGGGCCGAGTCGGCCAGCGCCCCGGCGGGGAGCGGTTTCAGGAAGACATGCGGGCGGAACACGTCGCCCGAGCTTCCGATGATGGCGGCGATCTGCGCCATCTGCATCGCGGTAACGAGGACCGATCCCTGACCCACCGAGACCGAGACCGTCTCTCCCGCGTACCACGGCTCCTGGCGAGCCTGGCGTTTCCATTCCGGATCCGGTACCAGGCCCGACACCTCGAACGGGAGATCGACGCCGGTTGGACTGCCGAGGCCGAAGGTTCGCGCATAGCGCGCGATCGTCTCGATCTGAAGCTCCACGCCGACCTGATAGAAATAGCTGTTGCAGGATTTGACCAAGGCCTCATGAAGATTGACCAACCCATGCCCGGCGGCGCTATGGCAGGGAAACCACTTGCCGTAGAGTCTCACACCGCCTCCGCAATAGAGGCGCTTCTCGGGCGTGATCTTCTTCTCCTCAAGCGCCGCGGCCGCAATGATCAACTTGAACACCGAGCCCGGCGCATAGCGACCTTGAAGCGCGCGATTCTGCAATCGATGATTCTCGTCGTGCGCGACCGCCTGCCAGGCCTCCGCCGCGAAGCGGCCGGAGAAGAGATTGGGATCGAAGGATGGAAAGCTCGCCAGCGCCAACACCTCGCCGTTGCGGGGATCGAGCACGACCGCCGCCCCGTGGCTGTCCCCGAAAGCCTCTTCGGTCGCTTGCTGTAGCTCGAGATCCATCACCAATTGAATCGAGTTGCCCCAAGCCGGTGGTCTTTCCTCGAGAATCCTCTCCCGCCTCCCACGGCTATTGACGACGACGACTTGCACGCCGTTCTGGCCCATGAGCTGGAGGTTGTATCCGAGCTCGACGCCGGACTGTCCCACGTAGTCGTTCGGGATTGCTCCCTCGAATCGGTCCTGGGCGAGCTGCTCTTCGGTAATCCTCCCCACGTAGCCGAGCGCGTGGGCGGCCAGACTCCCAAAGGGGTAGTAACGCCGAGGCACGAACTGAATCATCGCGCCGGGGAGCTCGAGCTGTCGCGCCTCCACCAGGGCCACCTCCTCTATGGCGATGTCTTCCTTGAGAAGGACGGGACTTGCCCCGGACGAAGTCTCCCGTTCTTTCTTCATCAGCTCAAGCTCCTGATCGGAAAACGGCAGGAGGTCGACGACGTCGGAAAGCACGACGTCGCTCCAACTTCTCTTTTCCATCGTGAGGTTGAACGACGGCCGGTTCTCCGCGAGGATCCGCCCTCTCCGATCGAGGACGAGGCCTCGCGGCGCGCTTTCGGGAAGCTGTCGTACGTGGTTCGAGCGCGCCAACTCCATATAGGTGGGAGCGCGTACGATCTGGATCTGCCAGAAACGGGCGCACAGCCCAAGAAAGAGGACCACCGCGAGGATCCGCCACCATTTCAGCCTCGCCTGAAGCGGCTTCAAGTCTTCGTAGATGTTCATCGGCTCATCGGGTCGGTCATGAATCGGTCCAACATCCCCAGGATCAAGGCCCCCACCAGGCCGTTCCCCGCGCAAAGGTACACCAAGTCCGGCACGCCACCAACCACCGGAGGTTGATCCGCCACCTGCCCGATCGCGGCCAGAATGATACGGTCACCCGCGGTGGCTGCCGCGAAAAAGAACAAACGCCCCGCCCACCCCCTCACGACCAGCCGGTGTCCGGCGATGCCGGCCAGATAGCCGATGGTGGTCTTGGAGACACCGTTCAGGCCGAGCGGCGCTCCCGAAAACACGTCTTGCACCAATCCGGCCGCAGTTCCCGCGAACATGCCGACCTGCCGATCCTGGGTGAGACCGAACCCCGCGGCAGCCAAGAGAAACAGATCGAGATAGCTCTGGATGGGCCAGAAGTAACGCCCTCCCAGTGTCTGGACCAGAAATGCACCAACGACAGCAAGGGCGACCGCGAGCGCCTTCACTCAACCTTCTCGGTCAGTTCCGAATTGGACGCGATGGGCTCGAGGACAAAGACCTCCTCCAGCCGGTTGAGACTAGCGGCCGGCTCGACGGTGATGCTCTTGAATAGCCGGGGACCGTTTCGCACCGAGGCAACGCGTCCAATGGCTATCCCCTTGGGATAGATTCCATCGATACCCGAGGTCACGACCACGTCACCCACCGCGACGTCCTCGAGATTGCTGACGTACTTCAGCTCGAGCTGCGCACCGCCCTGGCCGGAAACGATACCTCGCGTGCGCGTCCGGACCAGAAGGGCGCCCACCGAGCACTCGTGATCCGCGAGCAACTGTACTTGAGCCACATGCGGCCCCACCGCAGTGATGCGACCTACCAAGCCACCCGGACCGACCACCGGCGCGTTGAGCTCGACCCCGCGATCCAAACCGCGATTCACCGTAATGGTGCGGAACCACGAGCTCGCGTCCACTCCGATCACCTCGGCAACGATGGAGTCGAAGGGAATCCGTTCGGCAAGTTGCAGGATGCTACTCAGGCGATCGTAGCGAGCCACGACCTCCCGTTCCATCCACAAGGCCTGCTCCAGGCGAGTGGCTTTCTCGCGCAGCTGGCGATTCTCCTCCCGCACCGCCCTCAGGTCGACATAACCGTACCAAACGGAGCGGACGCCGCTCACCAGAGCCTCTCCCCCCCGTTGCAGGGGCGCGAACACAGCGAGGATCGCGCCCTGAAGGGCCGAGTGGCCTGCCGCGGTCGTAACCTGAGAAGAGATGAGGAGGGCGTGACCTACGATGAGTGCAGCGAAAACGAAGTGGCCCCCACGCCGGCGGATGTACATCCCGTTGGAAACCACGAACGACTATCCTTTCTTTATGTCTCTCGGAAGCGTTATTCGGACAACCCCTCCTCGACTTGCCTAGTTGGCTCGACTGGCCCGGCGGGCCAACAGGCTCAATAGGCTAGCTCAACAGGCTTAATAGGCTCATACGTGCGGCCGGCTCAATCGAGAGAGACCTTCCTCAGAAGCTTCATGTCCGCAAGCATGCGACCAGTCCCCAGCACCACCGATGAGAGCGGATCCTCGCTCATCGAGACCGGGAGCCCCGTCTCCTCGCGAAGCCTCTTGTCCAGGTTCTTGAGCAGCGCTCCGCCGCCCGTGAGCACGATGCCGCGATCGACGATGTCCGCGGAGAGCTCGGGCGGGGTCCTTTCGAGCGCCACTCTCACCGCGTTGACGATGACGGCGAGCGTCTCTTCCAGAGCTTCCCGTATCTCCTCGTCGGTTACCACCAGCGTCTTGGGCACGCCTTCGATGAGATTCCGGCCCTTGATCTCCATCGTCATCGGTTTGTCCAAAGGATAGGCCGAACCGATCTCGATCTTGACCTGCTCGGCAGTGCGCTCCCCGATGAGAAGATTGTATTTCTTACGAAGATACTTGATGACGGCCTCGTCCATCTCGTTCCCGGCCACGCGCACCGAGCTGCTGTAGACGATGCCGGCCATCGAGATGACCGCGATGTCGGTCGTCCCACCGCCGATGTCGACCACCATGTTGCCGGAGGGCTCGGTCACCGGCAGTCCGGCTCCGATGGCGGCCGCCATCGCTTGATCCACCAGAAACACTTCGCTGGCCTTCGCGCGCAAGGCACTATCCTTCACGGCGCGCTTCTCGACCTGCGTGATCTCGGAGGGAATTCCGATCACGATGCGAGGCGCCACCCACACCTTTCGGTTGTGCGCTTTTTGAATGAAATAGGCCAGCATCTTTTCCGTAATTTCGAAGTCGGCTATCACACCGTCTTTCATGGGCCGGATGGCAGTAATATTGCCCGGCGTCCGACCTAGCATCTCCTTCGCCTCCCTACCCACCGCTTCGACCCTACCGGTTACCTGATTGATCGCGACGATCGACGGCTCGGAAACAACGATGCCCTTGCCTTGAATGAAGACGAGAGTGTTAGCCGTGCCCAAGTCGATCGCGAGCTCGTTGGAAAAGGCACTAAAAACAGAGCGAAAATTCATCTAAGCCTTTCGGCGGTACTAACGCGGCTCCCTCGGGTCTTGACGACTCGGTCTATCCTCGGGGGCGGCTCGAGGGTATGAGCAAGGAACCGGGGACGCTTGTCGTGGCCCAAATCAGGCGCCAGCTACCGCTACTGCGTCCTTTCCGCTTTCTTTAACACTATACATTGCTTGGTCAGCCTTTTGAATCAGATCCTGGGGCGTGCTTCCATGCTCAGGAAAGCTGCTGATCCCAAAGCTAGCCGACAAATGGACGGCGAGGTCGAACTCGCGCAGGAACGCGTGCTCCTTGAGAGCTGCCCGGATGCGTCGGGCGATGGAAAGTGCGCCCTTGCTGTCGGTGTGCGGCAAGACGACCACGAACTCGTCTCCCCCGTAGCGGGCCACGATGTCTTCCTCCCGGACGGACCGCCTCAGAATGTCACCCACCTCGAAGAGCGTACGGCTGCCGCACAGGTGGCCGTGCGTATCGTTGACCCCCTTGAAGCCGTCCAGGTCGAAGAAAATCACGGCCAGCGACGTCCGCCCCTCAGTCGCTCGCTCGATCTCGTGCCCCAAACAGATACCCAAGTAATGCGAGTTGTAAAGCTTCGTCAGATCGTCCGTGATGGCCAGTTTCTCGGTCTTCTGGAACAGAAACGCGTTCTCCAACGCAATGGCTGCCGGCTCGACGAGCGTCATCAGCAGGTTGAGATCCTGCTTCGTGAACCGGCTCCCCGACGCGCGATTCATGATCTCCACGACACCGATCGTGGAGCCTCGCGAGACCAACGGAGCACACAGGATCGAACGAGTCTGAAAATGGGTCTGCTTGTCATACCGGCGCTGAAAACGAGGATCGTTCATGACGTCGTTCACGATGGCGGGCTCGCCGGTCTCTGCAACCCAGCCCGCGATACCCTCTCCGATCTTCAACCGGATATCACTGAAGTCCTCTCCTTTTTCCCCAAGCGCCAACTCGAAAGTGAGCTCGCGCTTTTTCTCGTCCACGAGGAGGATGGACCAGGCCTCCGAAGGGATGAGCTTCTGAATGTGAGACATGATCACGGAAACCACGTGGCGCGGTTCCAAGACCGAGTTCGCGGTGGCCACGATCTCCGAAAGGATGTCGAGCCGCCGGGAAGTGTCCCGAAGGCGACGCGCAGTCAGCGAAGACTTCCTGGCCAGACGGTGGTGGCGCTTGGCATCGTAGAGGAAGGTCGGAAGAGATTCCGCGGTCGGTGTTTGGGTCAAATAGAGAGTGATCCCGGACTGTTCTCGCCCCGGCGCGGGAGCGCCATATCCCAGCACGGGCGTGTCGGGGATGATCCTCCGCAACCAAGCCATCAGTGTCTTGTAGCGCTCCGTATCGGCAAAGGCTTCGACGATAACGGCGTCGAAGCCTTTGCCCTTCTTCCAACTGCGGCGGGCCCTCTTGCCTGGGTCGCCGAGGTCGGCGAACTCGTCGAGCGAAAAGGCGGCCAGCTCGAGCACCCCCGTCGCCGCCAGCGCGTCGAACGACCGGACGACTTCCGGACTCTGGTGAAAGAGGGCGATGCGCGGGGCCGCCCGCTCTCCAGTGAGCTCATCCGAGTCGTCGCGAAAGTCGACGGAATCAGGCAGGCTTCTGCGCTCAGATTTTACGAGCCGCCAGGAATCGGGCCTTGGGGCCGTCAAGAGTCTCTTCTCCTATGCTGTTCGAGATACCTCGTCGTGAAGTCCGGGAAACGGGCGGGAGTCGGTTACCCGCCGGAGCCGACGGTCACTTGGAACACTTTCTCCGCGGTCCCTCCACTACGTTTGTACGCCTTGACCACGATGTCGTGACGTCCCGGGCTCCCGATAATGAAATAGTGTTGAAAGGAGCCATCCGGCTTGACCGACACTCGCTCGTCGTTCACCGTCACCACCGCATCGGGATCCGTCGCCCCGTTGAAGCGAACGACGCCATCGATGGACACGGCCGGCTGCGACACGAGGAGCTTGGGAGGCTCGGCGCCCAAGGGACGGGTCGCTATGCTGAATTTCGCGAAGTCACTGAATCCGCCCTCGCGACTCTCCTCGTCAACCGCGCTGACCTTCCAATAGTAGGTGCCGGCCGCAAGGCCGGGAACGACCGCGGTCAAGCCGCGGACCATGCTTTCCCAAAGGGGATCGCTGAAGTTCGGCGTTCGGTCGAGCATGACGTGATAGCGACGTGCCCCTTCTACTTCGCGCCACTTCAGCACGGTATTCGCGTTGGCCGGTTCCCCATGAACTTGGGTCGAGAGATGAGCCGGTGATTCCACGACCGGTATCCCGGGAAGGCGAACGATTGCGGAGAAGCTGCTCTCCGCATCGACCTGCACCTCTTCGTTGGATCTCAGCTGGACGCGTTCCCCTCCCGCTCTTAGATCCGACGACCCGCGAAAAACAGTAAACCCCGACGTTCGGTTCGCCTCATCGTAACGAACGTCGGCAACCGTCCTTTCGTCGAAACTGGCCTCCGTGTTGGGCGTCGCCAACTCGGACCGTGAGCCCTCGACGTTCCTGGCCGGTGTCTGGAGGTTGACCTGCCCGGCGGTCAGTTTGACCGCGACCCGACGAACGTTGGTCTGAGGATCCTCGTGAGTCTCCTCGATCACGAGAATCGTGTCTGGCTTGACGAAATACTCCGTGCCATCGAAGAAGCGAACTTGCGCCGCGGACTTGCTGTCGGTGCGCACGTGATCGTCCTTCTGTAGAGGGATGCCCTTGTCGGCGTCGATCCAGGCATAGGTCCCAGCCTTGCGAACCTTGACCGCGCCGGTAATCTCGACGAAGTGTGCGCTCGTTTGAAGCGCGACCTCCGGTGAGGGCGTTTCGTCTTCGACTCGGGCGCTCATGTGGAAACCGAAGTAGTAGACGGCCGCCGCTCCGAGAAGGAGCACGACGCCACTCAAGAGCAACAAGTAAACGGTCCGGTGACGGACGGTCACCCATTCGACGTGAAGCCCACTTCCTTCACCGTACGGATTTCGATTTGGCATTGGAGTCTAAAGCTATATTTCACATCAGTTTATCACAATAGAAGTGGGTTTTCAAAAAACTCGTAAGACAGCCCTTCCTCCAATCCCCTGCCCAGACGGGGTTTAACAGGACGGCGCCGACTCGGCCCGGCCCCTGCCCAGGCCGGGCGCGGCGCGGTCACGCCATTTGCTTGAGTCCCGACGATTCGCTAGCATGTGGGGTTCGAGGCCACCTCATGCTGAAGTATTTTCGAGATCGCAAGACCTTCGGTTACCTGGTCGGATCGTTCCTGCTGTTCCTGGTCATCATTGCATTCATCATCCTCTACATCCCCGATTTCTTGGGACCTACCGCCGGCGGAGGCGGTCTCGAGGAAGAGGTGGCTCGGGTCGAAGACATTTCGATCTCCGCCCAAGAGTTCTTGGACCGCTACCGCACGCAGGAGCAGCTCTACCGCTCTCAGCTCGGAGCGCAGTACTCACCCACTCTGATGCGGCAGATGGGGCTGGAAGACATGATCCTGCGCGGCCTCATCCAAGACGCACTGCTCTTGGTGGAAGCGCGGCGTCAGGGACTCGTCGTAACCGACGACGAGCTCGCTGAGACGATCGTGACCTATCCGACGTTCCAGAGCGAAGGCAAGTTCATCGGCCAGCAAGCCTACCTGCAACTGCTCGCGCAGAGTGGAATGACCGCCGCGCAGTTCGAAAGCCAACTTCGCAATCAGATCCTTCGGCAGAAGCTTCAGACGCGGATAACCGATGGCGTCCTGGTCACGCCAGACGAAGTAGAGCGGCAGTACCGCGAGCGAAACGAGATGGCGCATCTGGAGTACGTTTTCGTTGCCAAGGACGAGGTCGAAGCCGACGCCGAAGTCGCCCCCGAAGTCAGCGATGACGAGCTCGCCGGCTTCTTCGAGAAGAACCAGGAGCAGTACCGTTTGCCGCTTCAGCGGCGAATACGGTACGTGAGCCTCACGCCCGACCCCTTCCAGCCCGCGGTCACGGTCACCGACCGTGAGATCGAACGAAGCTACAACGAGAACCTTGCCTCGTACGAGATACCGGGCCAAGTCAGGGCGAGCCATATACTGCTCAAGACGACCGAGGATGACGAGGAGCAGGTTCGCGCGCGCGCCGAAGAGGTACTCGCCCAAGTCGACGCCGGTGGCGATTTCGCCGCGCTCGCCCGCCAGTATTCCGAGGACACGACGGCGGAACAGGGAGGGGATCTCGGCTTCTTCGGCCCGGGTGATATGGTCCCCGAGTTCGAGCGGGCGGCCTTCTCCCTGCAAGTAGGAGCAACTTCCGGCTCGGTGAGAAGCCCCTACGGTTTCCACATCATCAAGGTCACGGAGCGTCAGGACCCCATCGTTCGTCCCCTGGACGCGGTGCGGGAGGAAATCCGCCAAACGCTGGTGCGGGAAAAGGCGGTCGGGTTGATGGAGCAAGAGGTCGACGAGGCTGGTCAGTATCTGCACTCGACGGAGAACTTGGAAGGGTATGCCCAGCAACACGCCTTGATCGACACCCACGAGACGACTTTCTTCGGAAGGCAGGATCCCGTGCCCGAGCTGGGAGGCTCGCAGGAGTTTCGTGACCTCGTATTCGAGCTCCCCATCGGCGACGTCTCGCCGGCGCTGAGGCAGGGTCAGGGCTACGTCTTCTTCGAGGTCATCGAGGAGAGACAACCGCACCTACCCGCCCTAGAAGAGATCAAAGAGACGGTGAAACTAGACTTCCTGCAGAACAAGGCTATGGTGCTCGCGCGAGCCAGAGCGGACGAGGTGGCCCGGCAACTCCAAGAAGCCTCGGACGCGTCCGGCGCGGCCCGGGCGGCCGGCCTGGAGCTGAAGACCGCGGACAGCTTCTATCGTGGCACTCAGCTCCCCGAAGCCGGGCGTTCCCCAGCCGTGCAGCGAGCGGCTTTCGAGGAAGGGGTCAATCAATTCTCTGCACCGCTCGCTTCACCGAACGGCTACGTCGTACTGCGTGTCAAGGAGCGAACCGGGTTCGACCCCGAAGAGTTCGCCTCGCAGAGAGACACTTTCACCGAGCAAGTGCTCGCTCAAAAGCGCCAACAGTTCTGGGCCGCTTACCTACAGAGTCTTCAGGAGAGATCATCCGTTCAGATCAATCGGGATGCGCTGCGGCGCGTCCTGGGCTGAGGGGCCCGGTAAGCTTGATGGCCTTGATGGCCCTGATGGATTGACGGGGCCCACATCAATCTATGAAGCTCGATCTACGAGAGAGCAAGGGCGTCACGATCCTCGACATTTCCGGTCAGGTCACGGCCGGAGGCGGCGATCAGATGCTCCAGGAGGCCATCGACACGCTGGTAGCTTCCGGTCGCACCCGCATCGTCGTGAATCTCTCCGGCGTCGACTTCATGGACAGCGCGGGAATTGGTGAGCTGGTGGCCAGCCATCGGATGGTGGAACGGTTCGGGGGCAAGCTGAAGATTACCAGACCCCATTCCCGGGTGGAGAACTCTTTATCGACCGCGAAGCTCCTGCCACTCTTCGAGGTCTTCGACGACGAGGCCGCCGCTGTGGAGAGCTTTGAGCAGAGTTAGTTCAGCAACCTTACGCGACATTACCTGACTTAGTGCGCGCTCGGTCATCAATAAGTGGCTTGGGGCCCCACCCCCAAGCCTGATGCTCCGTCGACTTCGCGACTTCGCATCGGCTCAAGGCTGCGTTCGCGCGCCTGCCCTACTCATGTCTTAGCGCTTCCACGGGATTCTTGCTGGCCGCTTGCCACGCCGGGTAGATTCCAAAGCCCAGACCGGTGACGGTCGCCAAAGCCAACGCCGTGAGAACCGCGAGAGCGCTGGTCGACGTCGCCCAGCCCGCGTAGCGAGACACCGCCACCGACGCCAGCACGCCCAATAGAGTTCCCACCGCGCCACCCGCCCCGGTCAGCAGCACCGCCTCGGCAAGAAACTGCCTCACGATGTCGGCCCGGGAGGCACCGAGTGAACGGCGGATTCCGATCTCTCGGGTGCGCTCGCTGACGTTGGCCAGCATGATATTCATGATGCCGATCCCGCCGACGAGGAGCGAAATGGCCGCCACCGAGCCCACCACGACGTTGAACTGCGACCTGGCGCGCTCGTATCCAGCGAGGAGAACTTGCGGGACCACGAGCCGGTAGTCCCTAGCCCCCCGGTGGCGCCTCGCCAAGACCGAATCGATCAAGCGGGCGCTACCGCGAACCTCGTCCGAGCTCACAATACTGATGGCGATCTCATCGACGGCGTCATGCGGAGCGGGAACGGAGGTCAGCGGCGCAAACGCGATGCGATTGACATCTCGGCTTCCCAGTCGCCGGTTGCGTCGTGCCCGGTCGCGCGGCTCCAGCGTTCCCACGACCGAGAACCAATCGCCGCCGATACGCACGTCTTGCCCAACGGCGTCTCGGTAAGGAAAGAGACCCTCCGATAGTTCGTTCCCGAGCACGACGACGCGCTTGAGGTCGGCGAGGTCGGCGTCGGTCAGAAAACGCCCCTCGGCGATGGCGATCTCTTCGGTGCGCGAGAACGATGGCGTCGTTGCCACCAGCAGGGCTTCCTCCCGCCCCTCGGCGGTAACGACTTGCACCGAGCGTTGCCGGAGCGGAGCCAAGCTCGCCACCGTTGGGCACACCTCCGAGATGGCCTCCGCGTCCCTGAGCGTGAGTCCGGGGGACTGGAAGGAAGCGGCTTCGCTCCGACCTTCTTCCGAGAGACTTTCCGCAAGGATCGAGACGCGCCTCAATCCAAAGCTGCCGATTTCGGCGAGAATCTCCTGGCGCGCTCCCTCCCCGACCGACATCATCGCCACAACCGCCGCGACCCCGAAGACGATCCCGATCGCGGACAAGAGCGACCGGAGCTTGTGGAGCGCGAGCCCCTGCCAGGCCAACCGTGCGAGCAGACGCGAGTTCATGGCGCTGCGCCGCCAAGCTCACCGGGATCACGCGTTCCCGCGAGCTTACCGTCCTTGACCTGGACGATCCGCTCGGCCCGCCCCGCCACGGCGTCATCATGAGTGACGAGTACGATGGTCCGACCCTGACTTCGCAGCTCCAGCAAGAGCTCCAGCACGTGCGCGCCGGTCGTAGAGTCCAGGTTCCCGGTCGGCTCGTCGGCCAGGAGGATGTCCGGATCGTTGACCAGCGCCCTCGCCAGCGCCACTCGCTGCGCCTCACCACCCGAGAGCTCCGAGGGGCGGTGAGAGGCACGCTCCAAGAGCTCGATCCTCTCCAAGACCGCGAGTGACCGCCTCCTCCATTCATGTTGTGGACGATCACTATAGAGGAGTGTCGTCTCGATATTCTCGACGACCGTCATCTGCGGGATGAGATTGAAAGACTGAAAGAGAAAACCCAGGCGGCGATTGCGGAGCCGGCTGGCAGCGACGTCATCGAGACCCGCCACGTCCTCGCCGTCGAGCAGAATCCTTCCCGAAGTCGGTGCATCGAGACAGCCGAGGAGATTCAGCAGGGTGGACTTCCCCGAGCCGGACGGACCCATGATGGCCACGAAGCTCCCCCGCTCTACCGTGAGGTCGACGCCGTCGAGCGCGACTAAGGCGTTCCCAGGACGAGGATAGACTTTCGTTACGTCGATGGCCTGGAGGAAGGAGGAAGCACGCATGGTATGGTCGCGCCGTACACGCGACGACCACGTTAGGGAGCGGACTCGATGGGAGTCACGGCTTCCAGGAGACCGAGTGCCTCGCCTCCGAAGGCTCCGCCATCATCTGAAGGAGTCCGCAGCAGCACCTTCTCGCCAGTTTCGAGCCCCGCCTCCACGACGATGTGATTTTCGTTGCTGGGGCCCGTCAGAATCTCCTGCACCTCCGGCTCTCCGTCCCGCAACACGTAGGCGTAGCGCCGGCCCGCGCGCTCGAAAACGGACTCCAGTGGCACGAACCGGGCATTTTCCATTTGTTCGACGAGCAGCTCGACTCGCGCGCTCATTCCCGGACGAAGACGGGAATCCAATTCTTTCACCAGGACGGTCACCTCGAAGTACTTGGGTCCCACGACTCCTGGTTCTTGTTGCGCGAGAGTCCCGATGAAGCTCACCTCGCCCTCCAGACGAAGGTCGGGATATGCCTCGATAAAGATGAGGACCCTTTGGTTTCTCTCTACCTTATGGATGTCGGTCTCTCGAATCTGCGTCTCCACGACGATTTGCGATAGATCCGGCACTTCCACGATGGGCTGATTCGGCCAAACCTGATCCCCCACCTGAACCTTGCGCTTCTCGCTGCCGAAGAAGACCTCTTTGTAGATAACCATCCCAACGACCGTAGACTTGACCTCGCAGTTCTGGACGTTCTGCTCAGCGAGCGCGAGCTTTCCGCTCAACTCGGATACCTTGCTGTTGGCGAGGTCGAGCGCCGCTTCCACCTGCGACAGGCGGTAAGACGCCGCCTCATCCAATTGTCGCAGCGCCTCGCTCCGGTTGTGCACGGCGGCTCGTGCCCCTTCGATCTCGGCCGGTCGCGTGTACTCGATGTAGGTCTGGTGCTTGATCTCCAGGAGATCGAGGTCCTCCTGCGCCTTCTCCACCGCCTGGCGGGCACGGTCGAGCTCGAGCTTGGTGATGAAGCCTTCCTCGAGAAAGGGTTTCAAATCCTCGTAGTTGGCGATCGCTTTTTCCAACTCCCGACGAGCCTGAGCAACCCTGACCTCGGACTCGGCCTCCGCGAGTTTCCCCTTCCCCTCCCTCACGCTCGAAAGCTCGAGCTCGGCGAGACGCTGCTTGTCACGCGCCTCGGCCACCTCGTCCGCGTTCCGGAGCCTCATCAGCTTCAGATCCTGTTCAGCCTTCACCAGCTCGGCTCGGGCCTGCGCCAGCTGCGCTTCCGTCTGCCGACGCTCCTCCTCGAACGGTGTGGGATCGAATCGCACCAGCACATCCCCTCGCTCGACGGTCGTGCCCTCGGGAGCAAGGAACAGGATCTTGGCCTGGTTGCCGGGAATGGAAGAAGAGTAGCCGACCGATTGCGAGGCGCGTAGGGTGCCGCTCTCCATGATCGTGACTTCGAACGGCCCTTCCTGAACGGCGGCAACCAAGAGCGATCGGTCGTCACCGCCGGGCCACGCCGCGATCGCCATGATCGCCAGGCACGCCATGCCGCCGAGGAGAGCTTGACGAGCCCGTCGTGGATGCTCGCGCGCCCACCGCGAGGCACGCGCGCGCGCTTCCACGGCCGGAATGCGTGCCACGTCGCGCACTCGTCTTCCCCATTTTCCAGCGACCAAGGCCGCACTCCGGGCGGCTTCACGAACGCCGGCGATGACGGATGTTGGAGCCAAAGACATCGTGTCTACTCTTTCATGGATGGTGGCGCGCGGGAGGCATCGGACCCCCCGGCGCGAACGTTTCGTGGAGATCGAGGGCGCCCGTCACTCGCTTGAGCTCGATGAGCGCCACGTTGTAGTCGGCGATGAGGGAAATATAGTTGCTTCTTGCCGAGATCAGATTGTTCTCCGCATCGATGATGTCGAAGTTGTTCGCGAGACCTCTTTGGTATCGCAGAGTGGCCAGTCGAAGCTGTTTCTCGGCGAAATCGATGTTTTTCTCCTGCAGCACGATACTCTTGCTGATCCGTCCGACGTTTCGACATGCCGCGCGGACTTCCCTGGTCACGTTGTATTCGAGGAGCTGCACCGAACGCCTTCGGGTGGACATCTCCAGCTGGGACTGAGCGACCGAAGCGCGCTCCGAGGCCTGGTCGAGGGGGTAGCTGGTGCTGAGGAAGACACCAAAGGCGTCGTCGTCGAACGCGAAGCTCTCGCTGAAGGTCGTGCCCAAACCCAAGCGCTCGTAGCGCACGTTGAGATCCAGTTGAGGAAGCAGGTTCTTCCGCGAGACCGATAGGCTCCGGGCCGAATCGCGGATGCGATCCCTCTCCTCGCGGATCTCTAGGCGATTGTTGAGCGCCAATTGCGTTTGAGCGTCCAGATCCAGAGTCACCGGCTGGTAGTCGGGCTCGACCATTTCGAGATAGACGTCTTCTTGCGGATCCAAACCGAGGTTGAACTTGAACGTGTCCATCGCAAGCTCCCGCGCCTCTTCCCGGTTGATGAGGCTCTCTTCGGCCTGGGAGAGCAGCAGCTCGGCGCGAAACACATCGAGCTGGGAAGCAAGCCCGACCTTGAGGCGAGCCTCCGAGGCGCGGAGGAGCTCTCGCGAGCGCTCCACCGACTTCTCCGCCACGTCGATCAGACCTTCTTGTCTCACGATGTCGTAGTAACTGGCGACCACCTCCACCGCCAGTCGCTGCCGCGTCACCTCGAGGTTGCGCTCCGAGCTCTGTCGGGTCCGTTTGGCATTCTCGAGATCGAACTGCGTGGCCTTGGGACCGAAACCGCGGAGCAGGGGTTGCGTCAAGGTGAAGCTGAGGTTGGACGCGGTCAAGCTCGTGAACTCGTTGTGAGCGAAGTCGCTGGACGCGTTCGCGGTCAGCGTCGCGCCGTAAGGCAGCAATTTGGACGCTTCGAAGCCGTAGCGGCGGTCATCCCCGACCTGCGAGGTGAACCCACCCGCGAACGAGGGGGTCAGCTTGATACCGAAACGGGACTCCGCGAGATCCTGAGAGATCTGGGCACTATAGACGGAATCGACCGTGTCCTGAAGACTTAGGTTGTTGGAGAGGGCGAGCTGGACCGCCTCTTCTACGGAGAGCACGCGGGCGGGTGTTTCCTGCGTATCGCGCACCTGGGCCTCCCCGGCGGATAGTCCAGCCAGTATTAGAAGTGTGACGGGGATCACGTCAGCGGCTCGCCGCCCCATCGAGACCTCCTTGCCCCTCGAGATGCTTCAATCGGAAATCCAGCAGGCGAATTCTACCCGTCCTGGGTGTCACCTGACCAATCGGAAAACGGGAGGGGGGTACGGGGAAAGGGAGGGAGGAGAGTGCCGACTCTCCGAGTTAGTCTTTGCGGGTGACGGGCACGTACTTCACGACGCCCTTGTCGCTGAAATCCTCGAGCGTGTCACCTTGCTTCGGTGACGTCGCATTGACTTCCAGATTGGCAGTTCGTTCGGGGTCGTCGTCGAAGACCGGGTACTCACACGGAACCTCGGGCACGACCGAGAGGGTGTAGGTACGCGTCCTCGCGGACTCGAAGTTATCGTCGATGGTCCAGACGTAGTAATCGACTCCCTTCACGTCGCTCTTGGCAATCGGCAACGTCGCACAGTACTGGATGCCATCGAAGGTCATTTCCGTCCAGTAGAAGAGCTCTTTTCCGGCGGGGCGAAAATAGGCACGCGTCCTCTTCACTTCCCCGTCGTCCGCCACGTAGGCACAGATGCGCGGGTTCTTTCCGGGCAGGGAGCACACGACCGGCTGATGATCCACGATGGGTTCTTCGGGGAATGCCGCCGTCGAGCAGACGAGCGCGAGGAGCGCGCCGACGATTCTCACCAGCTAATACTCTTGGTCAGGGAGCCGCCGCCCACGAGCGCCACGTTGGCGATGATCGACCCCTTGTTTTGCTCTTCCGTCCAGGTGCCCGAGACCTCATGTAGAACGGCGGTGGCACGGGGACTGACCTGCGGCGTCCGGGCAGGAATCTGTTGCCCCTTGCCGATGGTCTTACTACCATAGCTGCTGACCAGCTCGAGGCTCTTGATGTGTATCGTCTGGTTCCCCGCGTTGTGGACTCGGACGCGTAGCACATAAGGTTGACCCGGCTGAGCGTTCACCGGATTCACTTCGATGGTCAGCTCGGCGGGAAATGTGGGTGCCCCGGTCGCCCGCTTCACCTCGACGCCGCCCATCTCGAAACCCTTCGGGGCATCCTGCCCACCGGGCGTCGTGAACTGCGTCTTGCTCTCCACGATGGTGCGGGTCGGAGCGGCCGCGGCTATTTGCTCGAGCTCAAGCCTTCGCTGAGCATCGAGCTCGACCTGCCGCTTCAGGTTCACCGCATAAGACTTGCCGCTCGACGCGGCCGAGTTCGTGGGATCGAGATTCAGCACCGCATCGTAAGCCGCGATCGCGCTGTCGTAGTCCCCGACATCGACGTATTTGGTGGCCTGTTGCAGCTGGGTTGCTACCTGCGCTTCCCTTTCTCTCTGAGACTGCTGCGCTTGAAGCTCCCGCGTGCGCTGCTGGATTTGTTCGTTCAACTGGTCCCATCGGGCGTTCGACGGATCGAGTTGTCGGCCACGGTCAACCAGCTCACGCGCTTGCTGAAGTTGACCGGCTGTGATCGCCATGGCCGCGTCCGTTGCCACCGTTTGGGCCTCTTGCTTCGACGACTCGGCTCCTCCCGACGGCTGGGACTCGACTTTCTGCTGGGCCTGCTTCGCCGAGGCTTCCTCGATGCGCGCCTGGAGCTCTCGCGCTCGCTCGCTGTCGGGAGCGATGGTGAGGATGTTCTGCACGACCTCGAATGCCTGGGCAATCTGCCCCTTCTCCAGCAAGTTCTCGGCGAACTCGAAGCGACTGTCCAAGACCTCGGGGGACGGGGTCGCAGTGGCAGAACCGGCGGCTCCGTCTGCCACCGTGCCTCCATGATTGGTGTAGTACCAGTATCCACCCCCGCCCGCACCCGCCAGCAGAACCGCTGCGACCACCCAGTACAAAGCGCCCGAGCTCTGCCTCGGAGCCGGTCGCGGTTGCGCGATGCGCGTGGCGGGCGTGATGGCGGTGCGGTTGGCTACGGTTCTTCCCCCGGGCGCGGCGACCGTTCGTCCGGCCGCGGTCGGCGGAACCGCCGTGCCCCTTACCGTGCGATAGCCTTGACCCGTGCTCCCGCCGGGCATGGTTCGCGCCCCCCGGCCGCTGCCGGTGCGAAGCGTCCCCCGGCGCCCGCTTCCCACTCCGGACGGGGTCTCGGGTCCTGGCAGCGACTCCGGATCGAACGACGTGTCGAAAAGCGTGTCCTGGGCGAGCGCCCCCTCGAAAACCCTCAGGAACTCTTTGATGTCGTCCGCCATCTCGTCCGCGTTGGCATAGCGGTCTTCGGAATCCTTGGCAAGGGCGCGGTCTACGATTTCCTGTAACTGATCCACCTGCTGTCCGTCGGGCAAGATCAGGAGCGGCGGGTCGGCGGTCAAGATGCGGTAGAACGTTGCCTGGATGTTCTCGCCGGTGAACGGCTTCTTGTTGGTAAGTAGCCGGTAGAGAATGATCCCCACCGCGAAAATGTCGGATCGGCCGTCGACTTTTTGTCCGCGAATCTGCTCGGGCGACATGTAGTCCGCCGTCCCCAGCACCGCACCGGTTTGGGTCTGGGACGACTGCATCCAGCGAGCGACGCCGAAGTCCATGATCTTGACTCCGCCACCCTCCAAGACGAAGACGTTGGCCGGCTTGATATCTCGGTGCACAATGCCGTTGCGGTGGGCGTGCGCCAGGCCCCGACACACGGCGGAGACGATCTCTAACCGTTGAGCAAACGGCGGAGGGTCTTTTCGAATTCGCCTTTCGAGGTCCGTCCCCTTGAGCAACTCCATGGCGATGAACGGAGAGCCGTTCTGGTCAGTACCCAAGTCATAGATGGTGACAATGTTGGCGTGCTGCAGGCGGGCAACCGCCTTGGCCTCGCGCTCGAACCGCTGCCGCAGCTCGTCGTCCGAGACGATGGAGCTCGCCATGACCTTGAGGGCGACCTCTCGCTCGAGGACCGGGTCCCAGGCGGTGTACACCACTCCCATTGCGCCTTTGCCGAGCTCCTTGCGGATCTCGTACTTACCCAGCTTGCTCAGGGTTTGTTCGGACATGGTTCCTTGGCTATGGTCAGACCTATTGATTATTTTAACAGACTCCGACGAGGTTGCGAGCCCTTCTCCGGGCCGTCACCCTTTCGGGGCTGGTTGTGGCAACGTGAAGGGTCAAGCCTCTAAATCGTTGGCCCGCCTAACGATATTGACATGGATCCCCAGACCGGGTGCACATCCCGCCGGACCGTCTACGGTTCGGCCGATCATGGCGGCGCCAATTTGACTGTCGGCCAAGCCATCCACTAGACTCTCGCCGCCCCGCAACCTAAGCTAGGATGTCACCAAAGAGGCTGGCCGAGGGAAGCGTCCACCGTCGAGTAACGCCGTCGGAACACCTCGCAAGCACTTCATGTCAGAGCAGAAGCTCGTGTCCCGCATCTTCCCTTTCGTCTTGATCTTGTTGAGCGCCTGGCTGGGCGCGAGACTGCCGCTTACCGATAGCGGCTACGTCGATCTCTCCCAGGGTCGCCAGGTTGCCGAAGCCAGACGGCTCACACCCCCCGATACGATCCTGCTGCCGGCGAGTCCGAGCGACACGAGCGGCTGGGTCGGAAGTTGGCTGCTGTTTCTCATCCATCGCGTCGGCGGCGAGCGCGGTCTGCAGGCACTTGGTGCGCTTTGCTTGGCAGTGGGAACCCTGCTCCTTTATCTCGTGAGGCCGAGAGGTGCTGGATTCGTGGCGGCCGCCGCAGCGGCTTCATTGGCAGGGAGAACTCTTGACCTCTCGATCTCGCTTTTTTCCTGGCCGCTCGTGACTTCGATGGTCTTCTGCTGGCGCACCCTGCGACCGAAGAGCAAGTGGTGGTTGCTGCTACTGCTCGTCTCGCTCGGCGTCTGGCCTTTTCTGAATCGCGAGTCGATGGTGGGATTCGCCGTGGCCGCGGTGGCGCTGTGCACGTCGCTCGCGCAAGCGATTCGCGGCGCACGTCGCCAGGAGCCCGCGGCAGAACGCTTCGGCGTCTTCCAGGAACCGTTACTGCTGGGCGCGGTAGGGGCCGCGGCCGTGATGCTCGCCTTGTTGACGTCGCCCGACCAGCAACTCCTCGTGAATCCGATCCGAGAAGCCTTTTTGCTGAGGGAAGCGGGAAGTCCCGGGTGGCAGACCGCATCCCTCGGCGAAGACACATTGTTTTTTTCCGTTGCGACGGTCACCGGCCTACTCGCATTGACCGCTCCACCACTCGTCATGCCGCTCGAAGCGTTGGCGACCGCCGGGCTGCTGCTCCTATCCCTGGCCTCAAGACACTTCGTCACGTTCTTTGCCGCCGTCGCCGTCCCCCCGGCTGGTGACGCGCTCGCCAAGCTGGCCGGGTCCGCGACCTCCTCCCCTCGCTGGAGCCTTCGGCTCTTGGGCGGACGCTGGACGGCGCTCCTCGTTGGCGTCGCCGCGGTCCTTCCGACCGCAATCGCCGCCCCGCTACCGCACCCCTTCACCGCCGCGGCAGCCTATCTGTCCGAGCACCGCCTCGACGAAAGGCTATTCAACCTCCCCGGATCCGGCGGGGTGACGAGTTGGACCGGCGGGCCGGAACGTCTCTCCTTTGCCTATTCCCGCGCCGGCTCCATCGAGGCGTTTCAGCGCGAAACGACCGGTCGGCGGCTCGCCGAGATCCTCGCAGATCATGATCTCGACCTCGCACTGGTCAGCCGAGACTTTGCCAACCAACACGCGGATGAGCTCGGTGAGCTGAGAGGGCTTCGTCTATTGTACTTCGACAAGGTGGCACTCCTCTATGCGCATTCTGAAGCGAGTGGCGATTCCGACGAGTTGACCTTTCGCTACTTCGACCCTCTGCTCTCCCCCGAGAAGTATGCGGAAGAGACGGTGCCTCTGGTGATTCAGGAGCTCTTCCTCTACTTCGACCGTTATCCTCCATCGGCAACGTCACTCTGGAAACTCGGCAAGCTGCTCCTGCGTGACGGGCGACGGGAAGAGGCACTCGAAGCCTTCGAAGCCGCCCACCGTCTCGACGTCGACGATCCGGCGATCCTCAGAGAGCTGTCGAGAATCTATATCGAGAAGGGGATGTATGGGCTTGCGGAAAGAAGCGCCCGACGAGCGCTCCGGCTGACCCGGGACGAAGAGCTCGTCTACAACCTCGCACTGTCGCTCTACGGCCAAGCGCGCTATGCGGAAGCGGCACGCGAGTTCGAAGCCGTAGTCGAGCTGAACGACGAAAACTTGAAGGCCCGGCGGGCGCTGGTCGACATCTATCGGGAGCTGGGAGAGCTCGAGCAGTCGTATGTACAGAAACAGACGCTCGACGCGATGGTCGAAACCGAGACAGCGGCCCTCCTCGGAATGGCCCGAGAACGGCACGCGGTCCTCGATTTCGCAGAGGAGGCCGCGCTCTACGAGCAAGCGCTCGAGGTGAGTCGGGACGACCCGGATCTCCTCTGGAGCCTGGCGATGGTGTTGCTCACCGACGAGCGCGTGCCCGAGGCCTTGAACGTGTTACGCGAGCTGCTCGCCGTGGCGCCCCGCAACGCCGAGGCGCGCCTCACCCTAGGCGTCTTGTGCATCCAAGACCCTTCGTGCTCGCCCGACGAAGCCAGGATACACCTCGAGGCTTTCTTCGAGATCGCACCGGGCGACCTCAATGCGGAGCTCGCGGCGCAATACCTCGAGCGCCTCGAATAGACTTTCTACTTCATCCGCGCGCCGGCTTCTTCCACGGCAAAGACCCACCCTACGACCTTACCCGGCTGGATCTCGCCCGCCGCTTGCCAGAAAGTCTGATCCCGGAGAAAGCGGGAGCTCGTGTCGGCGGGAGGAACTGCGGCCACTTCCGTCTCGATGGATCGGAATCGTTTCAACCAGTGCCTCATGTTCTTTGGCCTCAGATCCACCCAGCCAGCTTCGATCCAGCTCTCTAGCCGCTCCGGAGTTACTCGGTAGGAATCTTTTTCCGTCACCGACGCTGGTACTTTGACTTCCGGTCCTCGCAGAAGCCGCCCATCGGGAAACAGGATCGGGATCCCAATGGAGATGATCTCGCTGCGGAGGTCGGAATTAGCGGCGAGATCGGCGCCCACGCTCTCGGAGATACGCTCGGCAGGGGTCTGCAACACCGCAGACATCGTAACGAAGCTCCGCCGCAGGAGATGCGCCTCGAAGAGCAACTTCGAAAGACGCGGCGGCCCCAACATCTCGAACGCCACACTGGACACCCCATGCTGTTTCTCGAGCGCGATCATTTTCTCCATCGCCCAGTGACGCATGAGCCCGGCACGGTAGGTGGGTCCGAGGGTCGCGTTGTCGAGCGCGTTGATGATGTCGTGACCTGTGTTACCGCCTTGGATCTCGTAGACCGACATTTCGGCGATCTCTTCCGGAGTGACGAACTCCATCTGCTCCGCCGTGGTGAGCGTGCTGAACTCCTCGAGGGAGAAGATGCCGTTCTCTCCCGTGTCGATGAAAACCGACTGCAGAGGCCGGCCGAGCGGCTTCCGCAATCGCGCATCTCGCGGCGAGAAGACCCTGCCGGGGGGTTGGGCCCACTCCATGGGTGCCGCGTACAGCTCGACGGGGCGGCCGCGAACGGTCACGTCGCCGAACGCAACCCGCTTCCAGGCGATCGCCGCCGTCGGCTTGATTTCCTTCACGATGGGGCCGTCGGGCGTCCGCGCCATCAAAAAGAGAAGTAGACTGTGAGCCCCCGCCACCGCCGATTTCGACAAGAGCACCCGGCTCGGCCTCTCCTCGGAGTGGGTGTAGGGGATATTGAGTCCCATGCCCCCCGTTCCCGATGTTCCAATCTTCAAGTACAGCTTCGTCCCCGCCTTCACCATCGATTGATAAATCACCTGAATGTGACGGATGAGCTGTGGCACGTAGTTGACGCTCAATAGATCTTCGAGGTGCTGCTCGAGTTTCTTGCCGGTCTGCAGCGCTTCGAAGGCAAGCTGAGAGCTTCGGTAGACGTCTTGATAGGCGATCACCGTCGCCGTGTTGATCGCGTCCACGATCACCTCGGGCTTGGAGCGCGAGATGACTTGGTGCAGAAAATAGCGCTTCAACAACGTGTCGTCGAGCTGCGCGATGAGGGACGCAATATGCTCTCGCTTCCAGCTCGAGTCGGTCCGGATCTCACCGGCGGACTTGTCCTTGAAGCGCGTCAAGGCGAAGATGTCCCCCCACTGAGAGACCAGCTTCGTCTTCCCCGCGAAAGGCCGGAGCTCGGTCGCCGCGGAGAGGGATTCCTCGCGCGTGAGAGAGAGGAGGATCATGCGTCGAGGCCGTTCCTCCAAGAGTCGGCGGGCGAGTGCCGTTCCCACCATGCCTCCCGCGCCGAGCAGCAGTAACGTTTTCCCGCGAATCTCCATGGAATTCCCTCCTGCCTTCCTGCCTTCCTGAAGACAGCTCCGAAGTCCCCTTTATACCCCGAACCAACTGCCCGTCGCTTTGACTTCACGATCCCGTTTTCTTAGAATTGCCTCTCTGACTCGCAAGACGAACGAAAGAGAAGCGCATTTGAGGAGCCGGCGATTCTTCCGCGTCGACGAGTTGGCCAAGCAGGTCGGAGGGAGCCTCATCGGCGACGGAAGCGTCGAGGTGAGTGGCGTCGCCTCGCTCGCCGATGCGGGCCCCAAGGATCTCAGTTTCTTCGCAAGCGACAAGTACGCCGAGGCGCTCGCCAAGACGCGAGCCGGCGCTCTGCTCACCACGAAACGCGTCCCGACGCTCGAGATTCCGCAGATCGTCCTGCCCGATCCATTTCTGGCTATCAATCGTCTCATCGATTTCTTTCACCCTCCCGATGGCGGGAAGCCTCCCGCGGGCATCGATTCGCAAGCCAAAGTGGCGGTCTCCGCGCAGATCGGAGAGGGGGCATCCATTGGACCGTTCGTTTTCGTGGGCGAGGGAGCATCGATCGGTGCCCGCACGGTGGTTCACAGCGGGGCCTATATCGGTGCGGATGTCCGGCTCGGTGACGACACCGTGATTTGGCCCAACGTCGTGATCCGAGAGGGGTCGGTGATCGGCTCGCGCGTCACGATCCATTCGGGTGCGGTGGTCGGAGCGGACGGCTTCGGTTTCGCCAGACGAAACGGGAGCTTCGTCAAGCTGCGCCACGTAGGCATCGTGTTCATCGAAGACGACGTCGAGATCGGGGCGAACGCCACGATCGACCGGGCCAATTTTGGCCGCACGTTGATCCGGCGCGGAGTGCGGCTCGATAACCTCGTTCATATCGGGCACAACGTGGAAATCGGCGAGGATACCGCGATGGCCGCGCAGTGCGGCGTGTCCGGTAGCACCATCATTGGCAAGCGGGTCATGATGGGCGGTCAGGTCGGCGCAGTGGATCATCTGAGAATAGGCGACGACAGCATTCTCATCGCTCAGTCGGGCGTGATTGGCGACGTGCCTCCTCGCGCCAAGGTATCGGGTTACCCAGCCCGACCGCACCGAGAGGTCCTGCGCGCGCAAGCCGAGATGAGAGGCCTCGCTCGCTTGAAAGCGAGACTCCGCGCCATCGAGGAGAAGCTGAGCCGTCTGCTCAGTTAGATCAAGTTGAGCCGCGCGCTCCATCGAATGCGAGTTGCCACATGATCCCCCTCGAGGAAGCGGTTCGCATCGTGTTGGAGAACACTCGCGTTCTCCCCAAGGAGAACGTCGACTTCCGAGAGGCAACGGGCCGCGTCCTAGCGGAGGACGTGACGTCCGACACGGATCTTCCGCCCTTCCCCCGATCCGCGGTAGACGGTTTCGCGTTGCGGACGGCCGATCTCGAATCGTTACCCTGTCGACTCAGTATCGTCGGCGTCGTTCCCGCCGGCTCCGTTCCATCCTTCGAGATTCGACGTGGCGAAGCGGCTCAGATCATGACGGGGGCGCCCGTACCCGAAGGCGCGGACGCGGTGCAGATGGTGGAGCGTACCCGGGTTACCGAGGGCCAAGTCGAGGTGATGGAAACGGTGGCGAGCGGGCAGAACATAGCGCCGCGCGGGCAGGAAGTAAGGGTGGGCGAGATCGTGATCGGGAAAGGAGTGCGACTCGATCCGGCCTCGGTGGCGGTAGCCGCGACGGTCGGCAAGGTCGATCTGAGGGTGGGCTCCCGCCCACGCGTGGCGGTCATCGCAACCGGGGACGAGCTCGTCGAGCCGGCCGTCAAACCGAATCCAGGACAAATCCGCAACAGCAACGGGTTCGCGCTGGTCGCACAAGCACGGGCCATGGGGGCGAGGGTAAGTTACCTGGGCGTGGCGCGAGACACGGAAGCGTCGCTCGGCGAGCTCATCGGCCGGGGTCTGGGTCACGACGTGCTCTTGATCTCGGGTGGCGTCTCGATGGGCCGCTTCGATCTCGTGGAAAAGGTCCTCGCCGAGCGGGGCGTGCGCATTCTTTTCGAGGCGGTGGCTCTGAAACCCGGCAAGCCGCTCGTTGCGGGTGTTGCCGAGGATGGAGGGATGATTTTTGGACTACCGGGAAATCCCGTCTCCACGATGGTGACGTTCGAGCTCGTCGTTCGCCCGACTCTTGCCAAGATGGAAGGCTGCGAGCAACCGCAACGACCGATCCTTTCTGCCACGTTGAAACACCCTTTGTCGAGCCGCGGACCCCGCCGTGCCTTTCTCCCGGGATGGATCGAACCGGAAACCACGGGCTTGGCGGCGTACCCCATTCCAAGCCGCGGGTCGGCCGATATCGTGGCCTTCGCCAAGGCCAACTCTCTCCTCATCGTTCCGGAAGACACCGAGAACCTTGCGGCGGGTGAGACCGTCGGGGTCTACCCGCTCGACCGTTTCCTCTTTAGTGAGAGCCGATGGCACGCCGCACATCCAAGCTGACGCACGTGACGCCCGAGGGGCGTGTACGCATGGTGGATGTCGGGGACAAGTCGATCTCCGAACGCCGCGCGGTGGCCGCCGCGCGGGTCCAAGTCTCGGCGAAAGCCATGGACGAGGTACGGGCTGGACGAATTGCGAAGGGAAATGTCCTGGAAACGGCTCGCGTGGCAGGCATCATGGCCGCGAAGAAAACCGCCGAGTTGATACCTCTTTGCCATGCGCTACCGCTGGATCACGTGGCGATCGAGATTCGGGACGTCGGCTCCGGATTCGAGATCGAAGCCGAGGTGCGCACTTCGGCAAAGACCGGCGTGGAAATGGAGGCGCTCACCGCCGTCTCGGTCGCGGCGCTCGCGATTTACGACATGGTCAAGGCCGTGGATCGCTCGGTCGTCATCGGCGACATTCGCTTGTTGAAGAAATCGGGCGGACGGAGCGGAGAGTACGTTCGCCCGCAAGGCAAGTGAGATCGGCGTGAAACCGCTTCCTCGATCACGTCGTTCTATTCAGTTACGCAAGCCCCGTCCCCCGCTTCCACGTCCGCCCGGAGGCTCGCGGAGGTTTCCTCCCCCACCGGGTTCCGTCCAACGCCCGGCCGCGCCCAGCGCACCCGTGCCGCCGCGCAAGCCCCCGCGCAAGGTCGCGCCACCTCGTCCTCCCCGCCCCAGAGCGCCGCGACGTCCATTGCCGCTCTGGCTCAAGGGCTTGTTTCTCCTGCTCATCGTCGCGCTGGTTGGCAGCGGCGGCTATCTTTACCACCGGGGACGTGCCTCCCTCCCCCAGATCGACGGCTCCCTCACGCTCCACGGGCTTTCCGCACCGGTCGAGGTGCTCCGGGATCCCCAGGGTGTGCCGCATCTCTTCGGATCCGCCCTCGAAGACCTGGCTCACGCGGCCGGATACGTCCACGCGCAGGATCGGCTCTTTCAAATGGAGATCATGCGCCGCCTGGGATCGGGCCGGTTGGCCGAGCTCCTGGGGGAATCGGCAGTGACGCTCGATCGAACGGTGCGTCTTCATGGCTTGGGTCTCGCGGCGAGGCTTGAGTTCGACCGCGCCGATGCCGAAGTGCGGGGTCTCCTCGAGGCCTACGCGGAGGGCGTGAACAGCTACGTGGAGATCCACCGTGACGACCTCCCACCCGAGTTCCAGATACTCGGCGTGACGCCCGAACCCTGGGAGCCAACGGATAGTCTCGCGATCGTCAAATGGATGGCCTACATCCTCTCGGAGAACGCGTCGGTCGAGCGATTGCGGGCACAACTCATCGATGCCGTCGGGATCGAACCCGCCTATCTCTTGACCGGTCTTCCCCCACCACCCGAGGACCGCGCCGGCTTGCCGGTCCCGATGCTACGGGGAGTTGGAGCCACGGGAGAAGTCTCCACGCTTGCCGCCGCCGCGAGCGCCTCGCTGCCACGCGTGCCGCCGGTGGTCGGACGTGGAGCCAGCAATGCTTGGGTCGTCTCGGGGGCGCGGTCACTCACCGGCAGGCCATTGGTCGCATCCGACCCGCACCTTGCGCTCCATATACCCTCGACGTGGTACGAGATGCATCTCTCTGGAGGCGGGCTCAACGTGTCGGGAGCCAGCATTCCCGGCCTCCCAGTAATCGTGATCGGCCACAACGATCGGGTTGCCTGGGGCGTGACGGCGCTCTACGCCGACGTGCAGGATCAGTACGTCGAAACCTTGAGCCCCTCGGACTCCGGGCAGTACGCCGTCGAGGACGGTTGGGAGACCTTCGAGACCAGCTCGGAGACCATCGAGGTCGCCGGAGGTAGCGCCGTCACGCTCGAGATCAGGCGGACCCGTCACGGCATCGTGGTAAGCGGCGAGCCCCGGAACGGCCGAGTGCTCGCCCTCCGCTGGGACGCCCTCTGGAGCGGTGATGCCTGTCTAGCGTTCTTGAGATTGAACCGGGCCGCCGGCTGGCTGGACGTCACCGAGGCCTTGCGAACGCTGACCAGCCCCGCGTTGGCATTCGTCTTCGCGGACGTCGATGGAAACATCGGCGTCTTCGCGGCGGGTCAGTTTCCTATCCGAACCGGGTTCGACGGGTCGGTCCCAGTCGACGGAGCGTCGGGCGAGTTCGAATGGGAAGGGTACGTCCCACACGAGCTCAAGCCGTATCTCCTCAATCCCGAGGAGGGATTCCTCGTTTCCGCCAATCACCGATTCATCCACGACGATCCCGAATACCCGCTCGGCCTGGATCAATTGGCCTCGTTCCGTGCCGATCGGATTGCCGTCTTGCTGGGCTCGCGTGCGCAACTCACCGCCGCCGACTTCCAAGCCATCCAAGCAGATCGCTACGACGCTTCGACCGAGCCCATCTTGCGGCACCTTGTTGCGCTGAACGTCGAGCCCGGCCCGCTGAGTACGGCACAGGGCCTGCTGCGATCCTGGGACGGGAAGATGCAGCGCGGCGCGGCGCCCGCCCTCTATCAGGCCTTCTACAGCCGACTGGTCGAGAACACCTTCCGAGACGACGTGGGAGAAACGTTGTACGTCGATCTCCTTGATTTCATCGAGATGGGATTCCCCGGGGGCGTGTATGCGCTCGTCGACGATCCCGTCTCCCCCTGGTGGGACGATCGGTCGACTCCCACCACCGAAGACCGCTCGGCGATCTTCCTTCGTAGCCTTGAAGAAGCAACGGCGCTGCTCGGGTCCCGGCAGGGCTCCAGCATGTCCGACTGGGACTGGGCAACCCTGCATGGCGTATCCTTCGAGCACACGTTGGGAAGGGAGAAGATGCTCGGTTGGTTCTTCAACCGCGGGCCGACGCCGTTCGGCGGCTCGACCTACACGGTCGCCAACACCATGGTCTCGCTCGGCGAGTCGTTTCGAGTTCGCGCCGGCACCTCATTGCGCATGGTGATGGAGGTCGGTAACTGGAACGCCACGACCTCGGTCGTTCCAACTGGAGCCTCCGGCCATCCTCTGAGCTCCCACTATTTCGACCAGAACCAGGATTGGCAGACCGATCGCCATCACCCCATGCTCTTCGACCGGTCCCAGTTGGAAAGCGCTCTGGAGGGGCGGCTGGTTCTCAATCCATAGCTCGGCCATGAGGCTCGAGCACAACGCAGGCTTGCGCCGACACCTTCATCGGCCTATGACTGACGTCGATCGGAGGCGTGATGATGGACGCGCAACCAACGTCCTTCACGATGTAAGAACACGTCGGTGACCCAACCTTCCCACGCGAACTCGATGTCGTGGACCCGGCTTTTGATCCTCTGCTCGTAGTCGATGATGGCTACGTCTCCAAATAGGGATACCTCGGCCTTGTCGACGGTCGTCTTGGATTGTTGAAACTCTCCCAACAGGGTCTCCAGTCGGTCGCGAACCGCCTCCCACCCGCTGGAACGCGACGTCACGCCGGCGGGGATCATGCTCGATTCCGGACCCTGGTAGTGAGCCCCGATCAAAGCATTGAGGTCCTTGCGATCGAAAGCGGAAGCAATTTCGAGGACGGTCTCCAGCACCTCGCGTCCTGTCTCATCTAGCTCGCCCACTTCGCCTCCCCTTCTGCATACCGAATCTAAGGAGCTGATTCTAGATAGTATCGACCGTCATCGCAAGCTTGCCTTGCTATTCCTGGATAGCTATACTCCGTTCCGGACGAAGTGACACGATTTTCTGCGCGATGCTGGCTCCAACCAGGGAGCCACGTGAATCCAAATGAGCAATGAGCAACTCTTTCAATGCGGCCGTTGGGAGATGCCATGCATCCTGTGTGTCCAGAGTGCGAGTCCGAGATCGAGATCGACGATTTGGACGTGGACGAAGGCGAAGTCATTAGTTGCCCCGAGTGCGGCGTGGACCTGAAGGTCTTGAGTGTGGCTCCCATCGAGCTCGAGTTGGCGCCGCTCGAAGGCGGCGATTGGGGAGAGATTTGAAGCAAGACAAGAACGAGACCTCGGTTGCAGCTTCACGGCCGCCGTTGGCTGAGAGCGCGGAACGGAAACGGGAGCGGCTCGTGTCGGTCCTGCAGGACATGGGCTCCGTGATGGTAGCCTTCAGCGGTGGCGTCGATAGCGCGTACTTGGCCTACACCGCACACCAGACGCTCGGCGACCTTGCCCTCGCGGTCACCGGCGAGAGCCCGAGCTACCCCGACCATCAGCGGCAGATGGCGATGGAGATCTCCTCGAAATTCGGCATCCCCCACCTGTTTATTCAGACGCACGAGATGGAGAGTGAGGCATATCGAGCAAACAACCAAGACCGATGCTTTCACTGCAAGAATGAGCTCTACACGTCGTTGATCGCCCTCGCTGGCGAGCGAGGCTTCCAGCACGTGGTCGATGGCTCGAACGCCGATGACCGCGGCGATTACCGACCGGGGCGGCAAGCGGCTAGAGCCCTCGGTGTGAGAAGCCCGTTGGAAGAAGTGGAGCTGACGAAACAAGAGATCCGCTATCTCTCGAAGCTCGCACCTTTGCCGACCGCTGAAGAGCCAGCGTCCGCGTGCCTGTCCTCCCGCATCCCCTACCAGAGTCCCATCACTCCCGAGAAGCTTCGTGCGGTGGAAGCGGGCGAGACCGCGCTTCGAAGCCTGGGCTTTCGGCATTTCCGCGTTCGTCACCACGGCCAGCTCGTCCGCCTCGAGTTCGCGGCCGAGGAGATGCCCCGCGCCCTCACACCGGAAATGATGCCTCGCCTCGTGAACGCCATGAAAGCGCTCGGTTTCACCTTCGTGACGGTCGACCTTCAGGGTTACCGGACGGGAAGCCTCAACGAGGCGCTCCCTGCGCCGCCACAACTCCCAGTGGTATAATTCCCCACCCAAGCAGCGTCTTCCTTTTTGAGCCCTTTCGAGGGCTTTTGAAGCTCAGCCTTCTTAGGGGTCGCGGGTAACTCAGTGTCATGGCCATCGAGATCCGTATCGAGAGCTCGTGGGAGACCGACGACGACGAAGGTCGAACCATCGAGGTGCAGACCCTCGAGCGAGATCAACCCGGTGAGGATCCCATCGAGGATTCCCGTTGGTTCGCGGGCGGGGATCTCGAAGCGCTGAAGCGTTACCTGGCCGAGCTGGTCGACCGAAAAGCCAGCCGCTTTCTCGGTCGTGACCGCAGGGAGTGCGCCGCGTGCTCCCGCATCATCACCACGGACAGCACCGCGACCGAGTTCCGGTGCCCGAACTGCGGGGCCCGGTAGTGGCTCGACACCGTCCCCGCTCGCTCGTCGCCGTCTCGTGCCTGGCGCTGGCGGCCATCTCCATTTTGAGCCTGCGAGCGCCGAGGGTCCGCGGCGCTCAGGATCGTGGCGGAAGGGCGGAAGAGGTCGTCGCACGCGGGCTTCGGCATATCCGGGTCCTACGCGGCAGCACTTCGGTCGTCGTTCGCTATCGCGTCGTGGTCGGTTCCTTCGACTCCCAGGCGCTTGCAGATACGATGCTCGCGCGTCTCGAAGGCGCAGGCTTTTCGGCCGGTCCCCACTACCGCGGTAGCCGCTATCGCATTAGTGTGGACGCCCTAACGACTCAAGAGGAAGCCGAGGCGACAAAGGCCTTTCTGGAAGCCGCCGGGTTTCCCTCCGGGCTCAGCATCGAAGAATACGACCAGGACGTGACCCACGCCGGAGGCCCCTGGGAGATTCACGTGCTGGAGGCCTCTCCGGAAACGGTACGCGTCGAGGTTGCTCACGCGTATGACGCAGCCATTGGCCTGGAGACCACGAGTGGCTTGGCTCGTCGACGGGGCGCGACGGCCGCGGTCAACGGAGGCTACTATCTGCGCACGGGAATCCTGCAAGGCGACGCGCTCGGCGTCCTCCAGCTGAACGGTACGCTGGTCTCGGAGCCCGACCGAGGGCGGGCGGCCCTAGGAATCATCGAGACCGAAACCAAGACCCAATTTCTCTTCGGGCGGCTCCGTTTCCGCGGAGAGCTCCTTTTCGAGGACGGCACTCGGGCAATCCTCCATGGACTCAACCGCCGTCGAGCAACCGGAGAGATTATCCTTTACACTCCCGAGTTTCACCGAACGACGCTCACTCCGCCGGGTGGCATCGAGGTCATCGTCGTCGACAACCGCATTCTGGAAATCAGAGAGGGGCAAGGCAGCGCAGTCATACCGCCCACGGGACTCGTGGTCTCCCTTTCCCCACCGCGGGCGAGCGAGCTGCGTTCGAGTTTGCAGGCGGGCGCAGGTTTGACGCCTACGCTGTCGCTCCTTCCTGCCGAGGCGAGCGAGCCGGACCCGAGCGCGCAGTGGAACCAGGCCGGCTCTATCATCGGCGGAGGTCCCCTTCTTCTCCACGAGGGTCGCCGCATGGAAGATCCGGAGGCCGAGTCCATCTCCCGCGTGTTTTTTCTTTCCCGTCATCCCCGCACGGGCGTCGGGGTTCGAGGAGATGGCACGCTTCTCTTCGTCACCGTCGACGGTCGTCAGCCCCTCAAGAGCGTCGGCATGTCGCTACCCGAGCTGACCAACCTTTTCGTCGAGCTGGGCGCCGTATCGGCGGTGAATCTCGACGGTGGTGGATCGACCGCCATGGTGGTCCGCGATCGCGTAGTCAACTTTCCTTCCGATCCCACCGGCGAGCGGCCTTCTGCGGACGCTATTCTGATCTTCTCGCGAGATCCATCGTCTTGAACCAAGATTCCGCCGAAAACAGCGACGTGAACGTTCTCTTTCTCGGAACCGGTAACGCTTTCGGCAGCGGTGGACGAAACCCGATCTCTATCCTCGTTCAAGCTGAAGACACAGGTGTCCTACTCGACTGCGGCCCGTCCGCCCTACGGATGCTCAAACAGCTGGGGCGATCGCCTGCCGGAATAGACCTTGTCTTCATTAGTCATCATCACGGGGATCATTTCTCGGGACTGCCCTTCCTCCTGCTCGAGTTCCAACGGGAGAGTCGCCGGCGACCGTTCACCGTGATCGGACCGCCGGGCACCCGTCCGATCATCGAGCAACTGACCTCCCTACTCTTTCCCGGCTTGGCCGAAAAGCCCCCCGGATTCGAGCTGGCCTACCGTGAGATCGAGCCGGGAAAAACAGTGCGTTTTGGACCCCTACGAGCCACGGCCTTCAAGGTTGCTCACTTTCCACGCGGCATCGCTCTCGGGTATCGTCTGCGATTTCACGACCGAACCGTCGTGTACTCCGGTGACACGGAATGGACGGAGGAGCTCGGCCGCCAGAGCCAGGGCGCCGACCTCTTAATTTGCGAGTGCTCGAGCTTCGAGGAGAAAATGGAGTATCACATGTCCTACCGGGAGCTCGAGGCACACCGCGACGAGATCGGCGCCCGGCGGACGCTGTTGCTCCACGTGGGCGATGACGTCCTTCGACGCCGCTCGGAGGTCGTTGGCTTCGAGCTCGCCGACGACGGTCAGGAGGTGTCCTTGTGACGATCCTCAGCATCGCTCTCAGCCTCGTCCTGTCCCAGACACCGGGACCCAGCAACGATGACGCGGAAGCGCTTATCAACCTCGACGTCAAGGACGCCGATGTACTCGACATACTCCGCTTGCTGGCAAGGCTAGGGGACTTCAATCTGGTCGCGGATTCCGACGTACGATGCCGATTCACGCTCAGCCTCAAATCGGTCACCTGGCAGCAGGTCATGGAGTTGACGCTACGAAGCTGCCATCTGGGGGAGGACCGGTTGGGAGACAACCTGGTCCGGGTGGCAAGCGTGGATCAGCTTACGCGCGAGCAGGAGGAACGGCGGCGTTATGAAGAAGAAAAGAGTCTAGCCGGCCCGCTCCAGACGACCTATCGGCGGCTCTCCTATGCCCGCGCGCGCGACCTAGCGCCGCTGCTCGAGAAGACCCTCTCGCCACGCGGAGAGATCGCTTTCGACGATCGGACCAACACGCTGATCATTACCGACGTGGCCCGGTAGGGCCGGGGCGACGAGAGGCTGAGCGAACGAGAGCGGCCCACGAAGGCGGCTAAGCCCACCGAGAACAAACTGAGCTGGCCGGGCTGGCTACTCTTTTTCCTTGGAGCTCTTCGGGGAATTGTCCGGCGGCAGATCGTCACCGCCTCCCTTGAGGGAGCGTTTGAAGTTCTTGATCCCTTCGCCCAAGCCCGCGCCCAACTGCGGTAGCTTGTTCGCCCCGAAAATCAGGAAGATGATGAAAAAAATAATGAGCAGCTCGGGAACACCCAGCGGGCCAAAAAACAGGGGTAAAAGCATTTCAATCTCCTCGGCCGCCTTTCACATTTCCGAGGCGTCCAAACGATCCTACCACGAGCGCGGCCGAGCGTAAATCAACGGCAGACTCAAAGCGGTCACCACCATCTTGATCGTGTAGTTGCCGACGATGAGCGGCAGGAGAGGAAAGCGGCCATAGAACGCCAGGCTGATGAAAAGGACGCTGTCCAGAAGCGTTGCTACCGCGTTGCTACCCAGGACCGATAGCCATCGATAGCCTTGGGTACGGGTCCGGAGCCACGCGTAGACCTCCGTATCGACGAGCGAGGCGAGAAAAAACGCAATGAGGCTCGCCGCAACGATACGCGGCGTAGCCCCCAGAATCTGCTCGTAGCTCGCCTGGTTCTCGAAGAAGGAAGGATAGGGTAACCGGATGGTGAGCTGCACGTAGGCGGCTAGGAGCAGATTCGCCGCCACGGCCGCCGCGACGATTTTCTGCGCTCCTCTCTTCCCCTGCCTCTCGTTAATCAAGTCGATGAGAGTGAAGGTGAGTGCGTAAATGAGCGTTCCGCCGTCCACGGTCAGCCCCAGGACGTTGACCGGCTTGGCCTCGGTCACGTTAGCGGCGAGCTCCGCACCGATATAGAGCCCGATCAGAACCGTGTCGGCGAGTGTGAGCGTTCCGGTGGGCAGTCTTTCTTCCGACACTCTCGACCTCCTCGACCTGACATAACATATCAAGAGGTCGCTGCCATTGTCGTTATCCGACGAGATCCTCGCGCGCCCGGGAGCCATTGCCCCGATCCGCCAGCTCCTTTCCGAGCTGGTCTCGGATCTGGGAGCACGTTCGGCCTTTCTGGTGGACGAGGCAGGAACTCCCTTCGGAGCGTTCGGGAACGTGGAGTTTCCGCTCCCCTATCCTCTCTCGGCGCTCACTGGGCGAGCCGGGGGGGATCCGTTGCTGGAAGCGCTAGTCGGAGAAGGAAACGAACCGCACTCACCCACCCTCCTCGTCCACCGCTTCCATCCGCGGGCGCTTCTGGCCATCGAGTTGGATCGGCCAATGGCCGATTCGGCACGAGGCGCCGCATTGGAGCGCATGAAGCGCGTTTCGGCCGACTTGGTCCCGCTCCTCACGGGGCCGCTGGACTCGTCCTCCTCGTCGACGTAGGATGGGCGCGTAATGAGGAAGGAACCGGTTGTTCTCATCGAGCGGAGCACCGAGATTGCGCGCCCGATCCGAGAAGTGTTCGAGTTCTACGAGACACCAGGCAATTTTCGCCGCGTGACCGACGGCGTCGCCGGTATGGAGTTGGAGCGACTCCCCGCCGATTTTCGGCCCGGCTCCGTCGTCGCCTATCGGCTCCGCGGTTGGCCTGTCGATCTACGTTGGGAGGCCCTGCTCTCGGAGTACCAGCCACCGGAGCGCCTGGTCAACGTTCAGGCCAAGGGGCAGTTCCTCGAGTGGAGCCATGAGCGTCACTTTTCTCCACTCGACCGAAACGGGAGCTTTACTCGCGTCCGCGAGCTTCTCGCGTATCGTATGCCGAGGGGGCTCGTCAACTCCCTGGCCCATCGTCTCTTCGTTCGCCAAAAGCTCGAGGCGTTCGTCATCGAGAGCTTGGGCAGCGCCCGCGAGCTATTGGAAGCCGACTCGAGATCAAAGAGGTAGCGGCGCTCCCGTTCCGCGAGCGCGACCGAGCTCGTAGACCCTAATGGGTGCGGTGAGATCCCCGCACTCCACGAGTGCCTGCTCCTTGGAGTCGGTGACGACTCGCGCCGCTTTCTGAACGACCTGCCGGTCGATCTCCCGTCTCGTCGCCACGTTCGCACCGATGGCGTAGACATGCTGTCCCGGACGCAACCACTCCCCTCGTATGACACGTGCATTCTTTGACACTATATTGGCCCAATGATAGAGTCGCCACCGAACTTTTCGTCGGTGAGCTTGGTGGTCTCCTCGGATTATCGATTCTGTCCACGATGCGGTGGCCCCCTCGCACTCAAGTTGTTGAAAGTCGGCGATCCGGAGCGCTTGCTGTGCGAGGTGTGCGAGTTCGTGTTCTTCCTGGACCCCAAAGTGGCCGCGGGTACGATTTTCGCGATCGACGGGAAGATCATACTCGCGCGACGCGCGATCGAGCCCGCTTATGGGAAGTGGGTTTTCCCCGGTGGTTTCGTCGATCGCGGTGAGACCATCGAGGCCGCGGCATTGAGAGAGACACGTGAGGAAGTGAAAGTGGAAGTCGAGCTCGACGAGCTGATCAATGTCTACTCGTACGAGCATACTCCGGTCGTGGTGTTGGTCTATGCCGCCCAAGTGATTGGCGGTGAGCCGGAGGCGGCCGACGAATGCCTGGAAGTCCGCGGCTACGAGCCCGGAAAGATCCCGTGGGACGATCTGGCGTTCACCAGCACCCGCGACGCCCTGCGGGACTACATTCGCAGATACTTATGCCCCAAAAATTCCTAAGCAAAGTCGTACTCGTCACCGGGGCCAGCCGTGGCATAGGCCGGGCGATAGCGGAAGCGTTCGCCGACGAAGGAGCCCAAGTCGCCATGCTCGCGCGGACTCTCGAACCGATGGAGAAGCTGGCCGATGAGCTCAACCGTCGTGAAAGACGGGCCATTGCGATCCGGTGCGACATCCGGGTGAAGTCCGAAGTCGATGCGGCTCTGGCCGAGCTCGCCAGGACCTGGGGGAAGCTTCACATCCTGGTGAACAATGCCGGCGTTTCTGGACGCACTCCCCTGAGTGAGCCGTCCGACGATCGCTGGCATGAGATCTTGACGACGAACCTCACCGGAACGTACTTCGTCACGAAGGCCGCACTCGGGCTCATGAGCTCGGGCTGGGGACGCATCGTCAATATGTCATCGGTCCTGGGTCGATTCGGCGTTGCCGGCTACGCGGCATATTGCACGTCCAAACACGGCGTGATCGGGTTCACGCGAGCACTGGCCCTCGAGCTCGCCTCCCGCCAGATTACCGTCAATGCCATCTGTCCCGGCTGGGTCACTACGGATATGACGGAGCAAGGCATTCGGGAATCCTCGGAGGCAATGGGAGTGTCCGCGCAGACCTTTCGCGAGGATGCGATCGCGGCGGTTCCCCTGAAGCGCTTCATCGAGCCGGAAGAGGTCGCCAAGCTCGTACTCTACCTGGCGTCCGACGATGCCTCTGCCGTCACCGGGCAGACCTATAATCTTTGTGGCGGGCAGACGATGGATTGACGACCGCCAGGAAGCGGAGACGATTTTGAATGCACCCGTTCTGATCTTTGGCAAGGCCGGCTGACCCTACACCACGGCGGCCCGTGAGGACTTCGCCAAGAGGAACGTCCCCGTCGAGTACTTCGACGTCAAGACGCAGCCCGAAGCGATGCATCGGATGCTCTCTTTTTCCGATGGCCGGCGCAGCGTTCCGGTAATCGTGGAAGGCGAGAAGGTCACCATTGGCTGGGGCGGCACCTGAGCGGTGTGAAGCCGGCGGTCGCCGGGTGGGCTCACGGATGTGGCTCACGGATGTGGTAGGATACGCTCCTCGAAGGAATTCTATGGAGTCGGATCCTGCCGCCCTCGGCGCGAGTAGCCGCTCGGAGCCAGTCGCACCCCCGCCAGAACAACCATGGTGACCGAAGCCGGGCAACGCCTCGTCGCACAACAACCCCGCATCCGGCTCCTTTCCTTCTTCGCCGATCCCTTCGACCTCTCGATGGCCGCGGCCCGCACCTGCTACATGCCGCGCGTGGTCGAGACTTCGGAGATCACCGACCGGCAACGAGAATCCATAAGCCGAGCCACGTATGGCGGGGGCCATCACACCGTCTATCAACACGCCCACTTCGTTTTCGGAATGGAGAACATCTCCCGGCAGTTCGTCTGGAGTTATCTGCATAGCCACCCCTTCTACAACTCGGAGCAATCCAGCCAGCGCTTCGTCCGTCTCGACAAGGTGCAGGCCTTCATTCCGCCGGTGGAGGGAGAGGCGCGAGCCGTCTACGACGGCGCCATCGTCCGCGCATGGGAGCACTATCGACGGCTCACCGATATCTTAGAGCGCGACACCTGGACGATCATGGCCGAGCTTCGCCATTTCGATGAGATGCACGGCGGCGAAAAACGCAGGAAACGAATAGAACGAGAGGCCGAAAAGAAGGCCATCGAGACCGCCCGCTACGTAATCCCCATCGCCGCCCACACCTCGATGATCCACACGATCTCCGGCATCACGCTGCATCGCCTCCGTCGGATGCAGCAGGCAAACGACGTCCCTCACGAGGCGGGAGTCGTGATCGACGAGATGGTCCGCGCGGTAAGGGACATCGACCCGATGTTCTTCGACAAGATCGGCGAGCCTCCCCTCGAACGGCAAGCTCTGCCCGAGTTCGGGTTTCCCGGCGTTCGGCAAGACGCCGAGTCGTTCTGTGAGGATTTCGATCGGAAACTTGCCGGGAAGACCGCGAAGCTGGTCGATTACTCCAAAGACGCGGAGGAGCTGGTGGCCGACGCGCTGCGCGCGGTGCTCGGCCTATCGAAGGCCGAGTTGACGACCGAGGAAGCCCTGCGACGACTCCTCGATCCACACGTGAATTCTCTACGGACCGACACGCTCAACGTGGCCGTGCATTCCCCCATGATGCGGGCGTTGTTCCATGCGAACTATGTCTTCATGAAGAAGATCAGCCATACCGCCGATTCACAGGATCAACGGCACCGCATGGTTCCCGGCTCGCGCCCCCTGATGACTCAGACCGATACGCGCGCGTCCGACTACATCGTCCCGATGCTCATCCGCCGCAACCCGGAAGCCGAGTCGATTTACCGCGAAGCCATGGAGGAGGCATGGAACGCGAAGAACCGACTCTTGCAGTTGGGTGTACCGCTCGAATGGGCCCTCTACGTCCTTCCCAACGCAAAAGCCCTCCGCTTCGTGGAGTCCGGTTCCTTGATCTATCTGATCCACAAGTGGACGATGCGCACGTGCTTCAATGCGCAAGAGGAAATCTACGAGGCATCCATGGACGAGCTCGATCAGGTACGCCGCGCGCACCCGCACATCGCAAGCTACATGGGTCCACCTTGTGTGGTTCGTAACGGCGTGGTCTCGCCTCGATGTACGGAGGGAGATCGATTTTGTGGCGTGTCCGTCTGGCAGAGCTTTCCACACGTAGAGCGGCGGATCTAGTTTTCAGCTCCTTCAGCAGGCAGCCGCGCGCTTGCGGTAGGCCGCGAGGAGCGCCAGCGTCATCTCGCCGGGCCGCCCGGTCCCGACCTTTTCGTCGTCGACGCGGACGACCGGGACCACTTCTCTCGTGCTGCTGGTGATAAAGACCTCGTCAGCCCGGTACAGCTCTTCCGGCGGGAACACGCACTCCTCCGTCGGAAGCCTGAGCTCCTGGGCCAGGCTCAGCACGAGCTCCCGCGTAATTCCGGCCAGAATGCCGACATCGACCGCCGGCGTCTTCACGGTTTTTCCCTCGACGAGGAAGATATTCGTCTGCGACCCCTCCGCCACTTCACCGCGATAGCTCAGCATCACGGCTTCGTCCGCGCCGCGCGCGTAAGCCTCCCGCATCGCGAACATATTGTTGAGCAAGCTCGAGGTCTTGATACGCGGGCTGACGCTCTTCGGATGATTCCGCACGACGTCGACGACCACTACCCGGATGCCTTCGGTGTAGAACCGCGACGGCACCTGAGGAAGCGGCTTGACGAGGATGACGATGGTGGGGCGGCGCGTCGACCCCCGGCGATAGTCGAGCTCTCCCACTCCCGCCGATACGATGAGTCGAACGTAGGACTCCGGGTTGGAAGCGGCTTCCAGCGTTTGCTGGATCCGGCCGATGATCTCCGGGTCGCCGACGTCGAGACGGATGTCCAGGCTCGCGGCGGACTGTCGAAGCCGAGCCAGGTGTCGTTCCAGAAGGAATGGACGACCATGATAGGTGCGCAGCGTCTCATAAACGCTCGCACCGAAGACGAAACCCTGATCCAAGGGAGACAGAAGAAGTTCGTTTTCGTCCCCCAACTTGCCGTCGACGTTCACCCTAATGGCCATCTGGACTCCTCGAAGTCGGCACAAACCAGTAACATTAGCTGGACTTGTCAAACGTAGTCAAGACGCGATCGCACCTTCCTCGCCCGCTTCCCTGCGACTCTCCTGCAACATCCCGGTAACTGGGGGCAACGTGTCGGAGAATAGACGAAGAGATATACTGCTGCATCATGCTGGTACTCACGGGCTCCGAGATGCGGGAGGCGGACCGCCGCACCATCGAGGAACTTGGGGTTCCAGCACGCTCCCTCATGGAGAATGCGGGGCAAGCGGTCGCTCGAACGATGGCGCGGGAGCTCCCAGATCTCCGCAAGCGTCGCGTCGCCGTGATTTGCGGCAAAGGCAACAACGGTGGCGACGGACTGGTCGTGCTGCGAGCTCTCGCGTCGCAAGGTGTGTCCGCCAAAGCCTGGGTGCTTTCCTCGTTCGAGGATCTCTCCGGCGACCCACGTCACAACCTCGAGGCTGCGTTGGAGGCGCGCCTTCCGGTCGAAGCGACGCCGGATGAGTCCAGCTGGCGCCAAGCCCTGCCCGAAATCTCCACGGCGGACGTGATCGTGGACGCCATTCTGGGTACGGGCCTGACGCGGGCGGCCGCGGGGCTCCTGGAGCAAGTCATCCGCGACATCAATAAGCTACCGGGCTTCAAGGTGGCCGTGGATGTCCCGTCCGGGCTCTCCTCCGACACCGGCGAGATCCGCGGGTTGTCGATCGACGCCGATCTGACCGTGGCTTTGGCGGCGCCGAAGGTTTGCCACCTCGTCCCACCGGCCTCTCTGCGCTCCTCCCGATTCGAAGTCGTCGATATCGGCATCCCCAGGTCGGTACTGGAGAACGTGGGAGGGCGCATCCGGACCGTCGAGCCCGATGAGCTGCGCGAGTTCCTCCCGGGTCGTAGGGCCGAGGCGCACAAGGGAGACTTCGGTCATCTCCTCATCGTCGGCGGCTCGGTGAGCAAGCCGGGTGCGGCAGTGATGGCGGCTCATGCCGCGCTTCGAGCCGGCGTGGGCCTCGTCACCGTCGCCGCTCCCCGAGGAGCCCTCTCTCTCATGGCGCCCGCCTTGCCGGAGGCGATGTGGGAACCTTTGGATCAAACCGCGGAGGGAGCCATTGCCGCGAGTGCTCACGGACGCTTGCAAGAGCTCCTGGGGGGCAAAACATCCATGGCCATCGGACCGGGCCTCGGTCAGAACCCCGAAACCGTCGGGCTGGTGAAGCGTCTGGTGGTCGAGAACGAGCTTCCCATCGTGATCGACGCCGACGGTCTCAACGCTTACCAAGAGGATGTCGGTGCGATTCCGCCCAAGCGACCGCTCGCGCTCACGCCGCATCCGGGAGAAGCGGGGAGGCTCCTTGGCCGCGCGGCACGCGACGTCCAGAAGAACCGGCTCGAGTCCGTACGCAAGCTCGCGGAGCAAACCGGCGCCTTCGTGCTCCTCAAAGGGTACCGCACGCTCGTCTGCGATCCCCCGGGCAACGTGTTCATCAACCTGACCGGCAACCCTGGCTTGGCCACCGGTGGAAGCGGAGACGTTCTGACCGGAGTCATCGGCGCGCTCATCAACCGACTTCCGGTGAACGTCGCGCTCCGCGTCGCCGCCTATCTCCACGGCTTGGCCGGAGACTTGGCGGCGGCAGAGATCGGTCAAACCTCTCTCATTGCCACCGATGTGATTCACTTCCTACCGAAGGCGTTTCGCCAGTTGGGGGCCGCGTGAGCACCTTGCCCGCGTCCACCGAGACGATCCTCGTTAGTGAATCCCCCGACGAGACCTTCGCCATCGGCAAGATGCTGGCCTTGAAACATCCCAAGGGAGCGTGCTTCTATCTGGAGGGAGATCTCGGTGCCGGAAAAACACTTCTCACCAAAGGGATTGCGGCGGGCTATGGAGTACCCCCCGATCGCGTCGTGAGCCCCACGTTCGCCCTGGTAAATCGATATAGTGCCGGCAGTCGAACGGTCTATCACGTCGACCTCTACCGTGTCGAGACCGAGCGCGAGCTTGCCGAGCTCGGACTGGAAGAACTGGGAGAGGAGCGCCTCGGCGATCAGGAAGAGGGGGCAACGGTGATGGTGGTAGAGTGGTCGGAGAAGATGGATGCTCTGGGAGGCTACCGGAGACAGAATGGGGTGCGAGTGCGCCTGGAGGTCGTCAACGCTGACCACCGACGGATCCGAGTCACCGAGACTGGAGCAGGAGTGGAGCTTTGAAAGAGCTGAACGGCATCATCGCGCCAATTCCGACCAGCTTCGACGAGCGTGAAGATCTGGCGCTCGATCGCTTGACAGAGAACATCGAACGCTGGAGCCAGTCCCGTTTGTCCGGCTTCGCGGTTTTGGGTTCAACGGGTGAGTTCGTTTATCTGGCGCGTGAAGAAAAAGAAAGAGTCTTGGGTCGGGCTCGAGAAGCCATCCCCGCCGACCGGGTCCTGTTGGCCGGCACCGGTTGCGAGTCGACGCGAGAGACGATCGCGCTGACACGGTTCGCGGCGAAGGCGGGGGCCGACTTGGCGCTGGTCGTCACGCCTGCCTACTACAAGCGGGGCATGAAACCCGAGGTCCTACGTGCCCACTATTTCGAGGTCGCGGAGAACAGTCCGATACCGGTCGTGCTCTACAACATCCCGGGCTTTACCGGGTTGAACTTGTCCGCCGAGCTCGTCGTGGAGCTCGCCGCCCACTCCAACATCGTGGGGATCAAGGATAGTTCGGGAGACCTACCGCAGTTGCAGGAAATCTGCCGCCTGGCGCCGGATGATTTCGCCGTGCTGACGGGAGCCGGTAGTCTGCTCCTCGCCTCCCTGGTCGCGGGCGCGCGCGGAGCGATACTGGCCGTCGCCAATGTGGTGCCTGATCTCTGCGTCGACCTCGTCGAGGCCTTCCAGCGCGGCGACCTTGCCCGCGCGAGAACGCTTCAACACCACCTCTCACCCATCAACAAGGTAGTCACTTTCGACTATGGTGTTGCCGGACTGAAGTCTCTCCTGGATCAGATCGGTTTCTACGGAGGCCCCCCGAGAAGACCCCTGCGCGGTGTTTCGGCCGAGGTGCGCGAGAAGCTGCTGGAAATCCACGATCGAGCGTCGCGGGTGGCGGTGAGCGGCTCGTGAACGTCCGATCTGCGGCGGTCCTCATCGCTCCCATCCTTTTCGCATGCCGCGCGGCGGAGCCGCCTCGTACTCATGCCGGCATCAACGTCTTGCTTCTCACCATCGACACGTTGCGCGCCGACCACCTCAGCGGCTACGGCTACCCCCGGCAAACCAGCCCGGCGATGGACGGGCTCGCCGCCCGCGGCGTCCTCTTCGAGAACGCGTTCACCTACTGGCCGAAGACCCGAGGAAGCTTTGCCGCCATGTTCACATCACTCTATGCGGCGCAGCACGGTCTCACGGTTCGAGAGCGCGATCTACCCGATTACAACCAAACGCTGGCGGAGACGCTGAAAGCGAGCGGCTATCAAACCGCGGCAGCCGTGGACAACGGGAATCTCGATCGTGAGCTCGGCTTTGCGCAAGGCTTCGATCGGTACGAGCAGGTCTGGCTCACCGCGGATACGGAGGTGAAGCGTACCGAGCAGCTCACGCGTTTCGCCATCGATTTCATCGAGAGTTATCAGCAGCCGGAGCCATTCTTCTTGTGGATTCACTACGTCAATCCCCACACGCCGTACGAGCCTCCCGAGGAGCTGCTCGCTCTGTTTCGGGGAGACGAGATCGTGCCGCGCGGCCCCAAGCTGGAACCGGTGGTGGGCTACCATGGCGGCGTCAACCGCCATCTCCCGATCGCCGGTGAGTCACATTGGGGAGACTACGTCGACCGCTACGATGCCGAGATCGCCTTTGCCGATCGCCACATCGGGCGCGTTCTCGAGGCGTTGGACAAGAGCCCACACAACGGCTCGACGCTCGTCGTTCTCACGTCCGACCACGGTGAGAGCCTTGGCGAGCATGACTACTACTTCGACCATGGGTTCGACCTGTTCGATCCCTCTCTTCGCGTTCCCCTCATCCTGTCGTTTCCAGGTATCTTGCCGCAGGGGGAGATCGTGCAGGCCACCGTATCGACCCTGGACATCTTTCCTTCCGTTCTCGACCTAGCTCAAACCACGTTTCCACCGGACCTGCAGGGGCGTTCTCTCCTGCCGCTGGTGCGCCACAGTGAGGATCGGCTACACGATCGGATCTTCTTTCAGAACGATCATCATCTTCTCGGCATTTCCGACGGCCGCCTGAAGCTGATCTCGTATCCAGAAACGGAACAGGGCGAGGGCCACTTCGAGCTATACGACACATGGCGCGATCCGCACGAGCTAAACGATCGCTATCGGGAATCTCAGGACGCGGTCTCGCCGCTCGAAGCGGAGCTTTCGAGCTTCCGCACGCGCACCGTGGCTTGGCAGCAAGAAACCGATCGCCGCCGGCAGGGAGTCCCGCCTCGTGAAGACAAGGAGCTGTCCGAGGAGACGATTAGGAACCTGGAAGCGCTAGGCTACTTGGGCGGCGAGAAGGACTGAGGTCTTTTAGCCGGCAGGGCCGGAGAGCCTTCAGCTCGCGCGCAGTCCTTGCCGACGAAGCTCGATGGCCTGGTCGAAGTCACCGGACGGCCGCCAAACTACGTGGTTGCTTCATCGAACCTAGTCAGGCGGCGGTGGGGCCCCAGGCCGGTTGATCGATGAATCGAGGCTGCCAAGCCGCAGCCCGCCACTAGCGCTAGATGTTGTCCGCAGCGTCTAAACGGTGATCTGCACCAGGCTCGGCGCCTCTACACCCTTACACACACGGCAGGTCTGATGCTCCAGCACGTCCCGCCACATTTGTTCTCTCATGTGACGCCATTTCGGGCCGGTCCAGATTTCCTCGATCGTTTGCCGCTTGATGTCCCCTACCGCCAGTCGTCCCTCGTAGTCGGTGCAACAAACGGTGACGCGGCCATCCCAGAGGATCACGAACTGCTCGTTGGGAGCCGGACAGTAGCCATCGACTGCCTGTCTGACCTCTTCCGGTTGGATCACGTTGCCCCAGCTGTGAAGCCGCTTCCAGAGGAGATCGACTCCGGGAAGCAAGGTGTAGCGTCCGGTATCTTCCTGGTGCTCCAGGAACCGGAACCCGCCCTGAATGGCATCCATGTTGTGCACTCGCGGCGCCAACCCGTACTTCCGCTCGAGTGACCGGGCGAAGGCGATCCACTCCACCAGCACCCGGCTGGCGCGGCTCCCTTCACCGACGATGTGGATTCCGGGTGAGCCCATGGTATTCATCACGTCGATCTCGAGGCGGGTCGAAGCGGAGAGCGCTACCTTTCGCTCGACCGCCATCCGGACCTTCTCCATGTAGATGTCGAACGTCAACTTCTTGTTGATCACCTTGCGCGTCTCGAAAGACTCCTCATCGGGCGTCTGGTAGCTCAGGATGAAGTTCGTGAGTCCGGCATGATAGAGCCCATCGACGAGCTCGGGCGTCAACATGCTGCAGTTCGTGTTGAGCTCGATGGGTATTCCTTTCGACTCGGCGTATGCGACGATATCGACCAGACGCGGATGGAGCGTGGGCTCACCCATCTGGTGGAGCTTGACCGGATAGAGTGGCCCGAGCCTCCCCTTCTGCTCGGCAATCATGTCGAAGATACGGCGCGCTTCGTCGACGCTCATCATCCCGCGCTTTCTTTCCATGATCTCGTCGGGACAGAACGTACAGTGGAAATTGCAGACGTTCGTGAGCTCCACGAACAGCCACCAGATCGGATAGACGCGCTCCGGCGATTTACGAATCGAGGAAAGCGGCGCCTTGGCCGTCAGATTGGCGACGTCCTCTGGCAGGTCGGGCGAAACGGAGACACGTGATATGAAGAAATCCTGCCTCAGCTCGAGCCGAAAGCTCGCGCCGAGATTCTGGACGGCCTGCGGATCGAAGTCCTCGATGACGAAGCGACACCGTTTCCAGGTCGGCTCCGCGGACTCCACGCCGCTCCAGAACTGCTCGGCTTCCTTGTAGCGCCCGTTGTAAGGCGCAGACGAGTCCGTGGAGCTGTACTGGAGCCGAAACGTCCCGAAGCTCTTTCCGAAATAATCGACCTCGATGACGAGCCGTTGCGCCACTTTTTCGCGGAGACCAGGGGCGACGACGAAGTAGAGATATTGCGAGTACCGGTCGGGAGTGGCAGCGGTCAATCCTTGGCGTCCAACGAGCTCGTAGCGGCCGTCGCCTTCGTTCATCATCCGGAGAGAGCCATCGCTCGTCGAGCCCTTCTCGACAGACAACTCCGCACGGACTTCGGCCCTGCGACGTAGGAGTAGGGCGCTCACCCGATCGAGAACCGCGGCCATCGTATCGGGCAGTATACCTTACCGAGACAGTCGCCTCAATAAGACTCCGTCACCGGCGGAGATTGCTGAAAGGATTTCGCGATCTCGTCGATCCACGGCTCGACGTCATGGTACACGGCGGTTTGAGTGATGAACTTGTAGATGAAACTCCGGCCGTTGTCAACGAAGTAGAACGTACGCTCGAGATAACTCGCCAGTTGAGTCTCCGTCGAATAGAGAACCGAGATCCCTTCTCCTTCGTTCAGCGTACTGTGCCGCACGAGCCGATAGTTGTCGCCCAAGAGCTCGGTCCTCTGAGTGTAGAAGCCTTCCAGCGTTGTTTCCGGCGCAATCGGCGTGACACTCACCTCGAGCGTCGCGTGGATGGTCGCCCCCGCCTCGTCGACCGCCAGAGGTGGACTGAGAAACGCGACGAAGAGGGACTCTCCAGGCTCGCTCAACTGGCTCGTTCGCTTCCACGACCGGGGATAGGCGAACTGTAGTCCAAGCTCCGGACGCGCGTACGTTTCGAAGAAAGCCACCCGTTCCACGGAGAAGTCGTTCCACATCGCGTCCAGGGCGGGACCGTAGACTTCGACCGTCGGGGCTTCGCCGTGGGCATAAATGCCATACAGCGTTCCGTCGATGGAAATCAGTGCCAGGCGGGAGCTCTCCGCCTCGTCCTCGGAGACGAAAGCCCACGTCTTGCCCTCGTGGCCGTGAAGCGTGAAGGCGCTCTCTTCGGAGACACGCTGCCCATCGGTATAGCGCTTGGAAAGCTCGTCGACGCTACCTCCGGAAGGCATGGGACCGTTCATGACCTGGACCCGGATACCTGCCCGCTCGGGAACGTCCACCGAGGGACCGGTGAAGATCTGCATCAAGAACCCGCCCTGCGAGCCGACCTCCGTGCTCCAGCCGGCCGGCACGGGCAATGAGATCCCGAGCGACTGAGAGTAGACCGTAATGGATGTCCCGCCGTCCCGGCCGCAGGCGGGCAACCATGCCCCGATGCAAACCAACGCCAGCGAGGCGAAGGTGTGTCGTCTAATCCAGTTGGTAGTTGGGAGCTTCCTTGGTGATGATGACATCATGGACGTGGCCCTCCCGGTGTCCGGCCTGGGTTATCCGAACGAACTTGGCCCGCGTCTTGAGCTCCTTGATGTTCTGGCAGCCGCAGTAGCCCATTCCCGATCGGAGACCACCGACGAGCTGCGTCACGACTCCGGCGAGGCTCCCCTTGGACGGAACCCGCCCCTCGATGCCCTCCGGCACGAGCTTCGTGGCCTCGACGTCCTGCTGGAAATATCGATCGCGGGTGGCCTCGCTCATCGCGCCCAGCGATCCCATCCCGCGATAGGTCTTGAAGGTGCGTCCCTGGTACAGAACGGTCTCGCCCGGACTCTCGTCCGTGCCTGCGAAAAGGCCGCCAATCATCACCGAGTCCGCTCCCGCGGCGATCGCCTTGGTGATATCGCCGCTGAACTTGATCCCGCCGTCGGCGATCACCGGCACGCCGGATCCATTGGCCGATCCCGCGCAATCGAGGATGGCCGTGATTTGGGGCATCCCGGCTCCGGAAATGACGCGCGTCGTGCAAATGGACCCCGGTCCCATTCCCACCTTGACCGCATCCACGCCGGCCCGGATCAGATCGCGTGTCGCTTCCCCCGTGCCCACGTTGCCGGCAACGACCTCCACATCCCCAAAATCTTTCTTCAGCCTTTCCACCGTTTCCAGGACTTTCTTGCTGTGTCCGTGGGCCGTATCCACGACCAGCGCGTCGACCTGGGCTGCGACGAGCGCATGCGCCCTTTTCAGGGCT
>Ga0302046_10000252_pt1 | contig 56051 bp, 43 predicted proteins | sample RVTome_11_FD_200261 | JGI IMG/M metagenome (GOLD analysis project Ga0302046, IMG submission 200261) | Soil microbial communities from uranium-contaminated site in the Upper Colorado River Basin, Wyoming, United States - RVT147D111 (version 2) ...
CCGCTGCGGTCCCCTACAGGTCAAGCAGCATGCGCAGGTGGTACCGCACCTCATCGAGCACGTCTTCTGGGACCGAGCCAATCTGACCCTTCAGACGGCCGGTGGAGATGACGCGCAACTGTTCGGGCATGATGTAGCTGGTCTTCTTCAGGTCACCCATCGGCGGGTCGAGGCGAACATGGGAGGGAATGTCCTTCTGCCGGGTGGTAAGGGGAACAGCGAAGACGAGACCTGAAGTACCCTGATTGAGCCAGTCCGGAGATACGATCAGGCAGGGACGGGTGCCGCGCTGCTCGTGCCCCCTGGTTGGGTTCAAGTCGACCCAGTAGAGGGTGCTCTGCTGAGGGGATCTGATGCTCATGCCTCGTACTCGTCATCTTCAAGCCCATCAGCCAGGACCCCATCCCAGGCCTCTCGCTCAGCCAGTTCCTCCTGCCATGCCTGATCGTCTTCTCGCAGGCGCCGGTAGCTTTCGTTGAAGCGCTCGAAATACTTCTGCCGGCTGAGGACGTCTACGGCCTCGTCGAGCAGATGAGCCATGGAGGCGCCTTCCTGTTCCGCCAGCCGACGGAGTCGGTCTCGCGCCTCAACGCTGATGCGGATGGTTGTGGTTGTACTGGGCATCGGAGAACCTCACGTTCGCTTCCGGTTGATCCTGCCTTGTGTTACATTCGACGTTCACGTACAGGAGCACTGTAAATGTAACACTTCATGTAGACAGCTACAACGGCCTCAGCCGAATGTTTCCTCATCCTTCCTGATGCTTCGTACTCATGTCGGGGTCAGATGCCGAAACAGGCCCTTCACCGTCTCGACCAGCCTGTCGACCTGCGAGGCAGCGGCCTCGGTGATCGCCTTGGCCGCCGTGCGGACGAAGGCATCCGTTCCATCGGTGGGGTAGAGGTCGACGTAGAGGGGGAGGTAGTCTTTCTTGGGCAGCGTGCCGAGCACGCGCTCTACGAGCGAGGTTTTGCCGACGCGCCGTTCGGAGTAGACGAAGAGCCGCTCGGCATTGGTGGCCGTGCGGGCCAGGTCGTGCAACTCCTGCGTCCGATTACAGAAGGCCTCGGGCCGACGGCGCCGCCGTAATAGCAAAAAACAATTCGGCCGCACATCTGGCGTCGTGGGCGAAGATGTGCTCCGGCAACAACAAGAGTGCCGGCAAACGCAAGACGGGCCGCACTGGTCACGGCAATCGGCATCTTCGAGCCGCTCTCGTGGAGGCAGCTCACGCGGTCGCGCGCGAGCGAGACGGCTACTTCTCAGCACAGTACCACCGGATCGCAGCCCGGCGCGGGAAGAAGCGGGCGGCGGTGGCGGTCGGGCACACGATTCTGGTGATCATCTACCACCTCTTGCGTGACGGCGGCGAGTACCGTGACCTCGGCAGGCACTACTTCGACGAGCTGAAGGAGGCGAAGGTCGTCCGGTGCCTGGAGCGGCGGCTAAAGGCGCTCGGCTACGACGTGAGGCTCGAGAAGAAGGCTGCCTGAAACGAGCGCAGTGCTGCCTTTGGGAAACAGGATTCCGTTCCCGATATATTCCCGGTGAGGTTTCACTTCGCTGCAAAATCTTGCAAGATCAGTTGCTCCAGGCGCCTTCTCGATCAAAACTAAAAAAGCCTCAAAATCGCCGAAAAAGGCACATTTTGAGGCTTTTCTGCAGGGTACCCGGGGTGGGACTCGAACCCACACTCCTTTAAGGGGAACCGGATTTTGAGTCCGGCGCGTCTACCGATTCCGCCACCCGGGCAATGGATAAGAGAGTTTAGCGGGTTGATCGCGAATAGTCAACCCGATGCCGTCTTTTTACAGGTCCTCTGCCCAGCGCCGTTGTTACCTTCGGCGGTTTCTCTGAGATCCCCCTCACGTCGTGCCCGCATACTGGTCCATGAAGCGGATGATCGATTGAATACCTTCCTGGAAACGATCCAGCCCGAAATGTTCATTCGGTGAATGGATGGCGTCCGAGTCGAGGCCGAAGCCCATAAGGATGGTGTCGAGCCCCAGGATTTCCTTGAAGTCGGCGACGATGGGAATGGAGCCCCCGCCCCGGACCAGGAAAGGCTTCTGGTCGTACACGCCGGTCATAGCCTCGGAGGCGGCTTGCATCGCCGGGCTGTGCGTGTTGACAAGGACGGGCTTGCCGCCGTGGAGGTTGCGAAAGTCTAGCGTCATGGTCGGCGGTGTGTGTGCTTCGAAGTAGTGCCGGGTCTTCTCCGCGATGTCGTCCGGGTCTTGGTCCGGCACCAGTCGCATGGAGATCTTGACGCCTGCGCTTGCCGGGAGGACCGTCTTGGCGCCTTTGCCCTGGTAGCCGCCCCAGATGCCGTTGCAATCGAGCGTGGGGCGTGCGGTGACGGCTTCCCAGACGGTGTAGCCTTTCTCGGCATACAGAGCCTCGACACCCACGGAGGCCATCCACTCCTGCTCATCAAAGGGGAGCTGCTGGAAGGTCGCTCGCTCTTCGTCGGTGAGAGCACGTACGTCGTCGTAGAAGCCGGGGATCGTGACGCGGTAGTTGGCGTCGTGCAGGCCGGCAATAAGGCGCGCGAGGGCATTGACGGGGTTCTCGACGGCCCCCCCGTAGACGCCCGAATGTAGGTCGCGGTCAGGTCCGGTTAGGACTACTTCGACGTATGCCAGGCCACGGAGCCCGTACGTGATCGACGGCACGCCCGGGGCGAAGAGGGCGGTGTCCGAGATCAGCACCACGTTGGCGGCGAGGCGATCTTTGTAGGTCTCGATGAAATGCGGTAGGTGCTTCGAACCGCTCTCTTCCTCGCCTTCAAAGAGGAACTTCAGGTTGATGGGCGGCTGGCCGTTGGTCTTGAGGTAGGCCTCCAGCGCCTTCAAGTGCATGAAAAGCTGCCCTTTGTCGTCGCAGGTGCCCCGGCCGTAGAGGGCGCCGTTCTTGCGTACGGGCTCGAACGGAGGCGACGTCCACAGCGCCAGCGGATCCGGCGGCTGGACGTCGTAGTGGCCGTAGACAAGGACCGTCGGGCGGTCCTCGTCTACGATGTGCTCGGCGAGGACGATGGGGTGGCCCTCCGTCGGGACTGCTTCGACGCGCGTCACACCAAGGCCCCTGAGATGATCGACCAGCCAGGCGGCAGCGCGCTGCACATCATGCTTGTAAGCCGGGTCGGTGCTGATCGACGGGATGCGAAGCAGCTCACCGAGTTCGTCTATGAATTCCTCAAAGTGGTCCCGGGCGTAGGTGAGGGCTGTATCCATGGTCCGTAGTTCGTAGTCCGTGGTTAATGGTTGATGGTACAGGATTAAACCCGGTTTCACAACCGGCAGCGGATCACGGACTACGAACAAATGGTCAAAACTCGCTCTCATCACGCCAGAAGCGAAGCTTCCAGGCGCGCGTGGTATCCGGGCGGACGAGGAGGAAGTTGACGTTGCCGTCGCCCCGGAAGACCTCGCCGCCTTCGAGCGCGATCGTCAGGTTGAAGGATCGCACGACGCGCGTCTGGAGGCCGAGGTCGAGTTCGTCCCGCGAGATGATCTGATTCCATTGCAGTTGAATCAGGGCGGCGTTCTGAAAGAGGCGGCGGGTCGACTCCAACTCCTGGGCGAAGCTCCACCCGCGTTCGATGCCGGCTTCGAAGTCGGTGTACTGGAAGACGAACGACGAGTCGATGAGGGGTTCGTAGAGCGAGAGATCGCGCAGTTCGTAGGCGTTGCGAAAGTTGGTGAAAAAGCCTTCGACGGTCGTAGGGTCGCCGAGCAGGTCGCCGAAGGGGTCGCCCTCGCCGAGGGATGGGGCAAACGGGTTGCAGGCAGCGATCAGCCCGCCCAGCATCACCGGCAGGAGGACGAAGAAGCAGGCCTTGCGTCGGGTTCCTCGCATACGAGATCCGTGGCTCATGGTCCGTCGGTCCGTAGAGGCGGGCCGGTGTAGCAGGCTACATCCACCAACCCCGGACAACAGACCACGGATTATTTTCCGAATTCAGCCTTGAGGTCGCTCCAGGAGGGGCTTGTACCCAGTTCCTGGTCGGTCCAGCGCCGGAGGGCCCAGAGGCCGTCTTCTCCTTGCTCAATCTCCCAGACGAGGCGGCCCTGGACGGTGTCCGGCACGTCCACGCGGCGGTGGTGCATGATGAGGACGTAGGTGGCGTCGAGGACGTAGCGGGTATCGCTGACCTCGGTGGCCGTGTCCTCCAGGCGCAGGAAGTGGCCGCTACCCTGACGGGCGGCTTCGGCCAGCGTCGTAAAATAACGCACTTCTTCGGTTCGGCTCCAACTGGACCACAACGACGGGTCGCGGGCCTGGGCCGCCGCCGTCGGGGCGAACGTCACGTCATCGGCGAGCGAGCGGCGGTAGTTGGCCGTGTTCAACTCGGTGATTGCCGCCCGCAGGTTGTCCACGACCAGGTCGGGGGCGTCCGGCTGGGTGAACGTGCCGGCCTCGCCCATCGGATCTTCAGGCGTCCGAGGCGAAAATACGTCACAGGCTGCCAGCGTGGCCGCCAGCCATAGCACCATTCCGGGGACGAGGAGGCGAGGCATGGAGGTTGCGGGTTGGCAGGTTGGCAAGTTACAGGTTGGCAGGTTAGGGTGATGGACAACAACCTGTACCCTGAAAAACCGGTAACCCGCAACCTGTCAACCTGCAACGGCATTGCGCTCGAACGGGGCGAGCACGTCTTCGAGGGCGCAGGCGTCCGGGAACCATCGCGTAACGGCGTGGACGACCTGGTCGAGCAAGGCGTCCGGGCACGAGGCGCCGGCCGTGAGGACGACGTCGACCGGGCGATGGGCGGGGAGCCAGCCTTCGGTCTCGCGCATCGCCCGGGCGTGGTAGTCGAAGTGGCGGATGCGCGTCGAAGAAAGGATCTCGCCGGCATGCTTGATGAAATACGTCGGCATGTGTTCTTCGCACAGTTCGACGAGATGGCTCGTGTTCGACGAGTTGTAGCCGCCGACGACGAGGGCGAGGTCGGCCGCCTCGGCGATCAGGGCACGCGTGGCTTCCTGGTTCTCGTGCGTTGCATAGCAGAGCGTATCGCTCGTGTCGGCAAAATGCGCGTCGATGTCGGCTGCGTCGTACCGGTCGATCATCGCCTGCCGGAGCAGGCCGGCGATGGCCTGCGTCTCGGTGGCGAGCATCGTCGTCTGGTTCACCACGCCGATGCGTTGAAGGTCACGCGCCGGATCGAAGCCGTCGGAGTATCGGTCCTGAAAGCGCTCGAAAAAGAACGCCGTCGAGGCGCCTCCGAGGATCACCCGGGCCAGGTCGCGGGCTTCGTCCAGATCGCGGACGACGACGACGGGCGCCGTCTCTTTGGCGTGCGAAAACGTGGCGCGGGTTTCTTCGTGATGCCGCTTGCCGTGGACGACGATGGTGTACTGCTTCCGGCCGATCTGGTCGCTGCGCCGCCACACCTTTTCGACGAACGGACACGTGGTGTCGTACGTCCGGGTATCTACGCCGCGCCGGGCGAGGTCGTGCTGGATCTCCAGCGTCGTGCCGAAGGCCGGGATAAGGACGACGTCGTCGGGCGTGAGGACGTCGAACGGGATCAACTGCTCGCCCGAAGTGGTGCGCAGAAACTGCATGCCGCGCTCCTGCAAGTCGGCATTCACGTGGGGGTTGTGGATCATCTCCGAAAGCATGAACAGCCGCTTCTCGGGATGCATCTCCAGCGCGCGGTAGGCGATCTCGATGGCGTTCTCGACACCGTAGCAGAAGCCGAAGTGGCGGGCAATCTTGAAGCGAACCGGGCCGAAGTCGAGCACGGACGGCGACAGGTCGCGCTTGCGCGGATCCAGTACGCGGCGGGCTTCTTTGACGACCGAGATGATCGGGCTTCGGTAAAACGCAGGGACGTCGAACTGCCGGGCCATTTTCAGACGCCTCAGGAAGGTGGTTGGTGCAAAACCCTGGTACGCAGCGGCACGGGGAGAGGTTCGAGGCGTGTGGAGGCATGGACGTGGGGACGAATCGGGTACGGTAGAACCCTGTGCCAGATTCGACGTTCGGCATGCGTCACAGGCCATCGTCCATACGTCCATCCTGCCATGCGTCCATACGTCGTCACAGCCGGCGGCTGACGTGGGGCTGGATCTCGTTTTTCCACGAGAGAAAACGGTTCTCCCGGATCGCCCGACGGGCTTCGCGCATCAGCCAGCAGTAGAACGTCAGGTTTTGCAGCGAGGCAATCTGCAAACCGAGGATCTCCCTCGCCTGAAAGAGATGGCGCAGGTAGGCCCTGGAGAACGTCTGCGACGCGTAGCTTGCGAGGCCGGGGTCAAGGGGCGTGAAGTCGGCCTGCCACTTCTTGTTGCGGATGTTGAGGATCCCTTGCGTGGTGAAGAGCATCCCGTTGCGCCCGTTGCGGGTAGGCATCACGCAGTCGAACATATCGACGCCCCGGGCGACATTTTCGAGCAGGTTCTCCGGGGTGCCGACGCCCATCAGGTAGCGCGGCTTATCCGCCGGAAGCACCGCCGTGACGATTGCTACGGTGTCGTACATCCGGGTTGCTTCTTCACCCACCGACAGCCCACCGATGGCATAGCCGGGGAAATCCATCGCGACGAGCCGCTCGGCGGATTCGCGGCGGAGGTCCGGGTAGACGACGCCCTGAACGATGGCGAAGAGGGCCTGGGTGTAGCCGTACAGCGGCTCGGTTTCATCGAAGCGTTGCCGGCACCGGGCCGCCCAGCGCATCGTCAGCGCGTTCGACGTGCGCGCATAGGTCTCCGAGGCATCGCCGGGCGGACACTCATCGAGCACCATCATGATGTCGGCGCCGATGGCGCGCTGGACGTCGACGACCGACTCGGGCGTGAAGTCGTGGTAGGAGCCGTCGAGGTGGCTCTGGAAGCGGACGCCCTCTTCGGAGAGCGTCCGCCGTGCGGCGAGGGAGTAGACCTGGTAGCCGCCCGAGTCGGTCAGCATGGGGCCGGGCCATTGCATGAACGGGTGTAGCCCGCCGGCCTGCTCCAACAGGTCGGTGCCGGGCCGCAGGTAGAGGTGGTAGGTGTTGCCCAGGATGATCTGTGCCTGCACATCGTCCAGCAACGCGCGCGGCGCGACGGCCTTGACGGTACCGACGGTGCCTACAGGCATGAAAATGGGGGTCTCGACCACGCCGTGGTCGGTCGCCAGCCGCCCGGCGCGTGCCTGCGTGTCCGGATCGACGTGTTCGAGGATGAAACGCATGGAGGGTAGCGTGAAGGGCGAACGGACTATGCACGGCGCCGCGCCGCTGTCTCAACGGGTCTGCTTTGCGAAGAGTATTCGGCGTTAGGGTGTTTCAGTGTCAGGATGTTTCCGTGCTTGAAGTCGCTCCACCCAAACACGCGAACACGCGTGACGCAGGTCATGCGCCGGACGTGTGTTCACGCAACCCGGGCGATGGTCGGCGTGCCGGCGTGAAGGAGCCTTTTTTCGAGATGGGCCTGTACCGTGGCGTGGTCGTCTCCGAGCAAGCCCAGCACGACGGGGCCGTCGGCTGTTTGCAGCAGCAGCACCTGGGGCGTCAGGCGGTTGACGAAGGCCTGGGTGGCTGCGTAGCAGGCATAGTGCCGGTGGTAGTGCAGCGCGGAGATGGCAGTGACCGAAAGGATCTCGGTGTAGGGTAGGGTGCATTCCCGCGTGCCCTGGCGCAGAATCAGGGCCGTCGCCGTCACCGTGAGGTCGATGGCCGGCGCAAAGCCGAGGATGCCCACCAGCACACAGGCGAGCAGCCCGCCGAGCTGACTCAGCCAGAAGACGAGGCCCGTCGGTCCCGTCGGGTCTGCCTCGATGGCCGGCTGTACCTTCGTCCACGCGAGGAAGTGGATGAGCAGGAGGCCGAGTACCCCCGTCGAAAGCGTGACGAGGAACAGCGCCTCGGCATGCCGTGCGTCGCCGGTGAGGCGCCGGAGGGCGCGGCCCAGCAGCGAGTAGGCCGGGTGAAAGCGAGGCGGAACGTGAAACGTGCGGTGCAAAACGACAAGTAATGTATTTTTGTGTTTACGCGTTTCCGAGGGTTAGTGCTTGAAGTCGGCCCACTCAAACACCCAAACACTCAGATACCCAAACACGATCAACAAGAGACCGGGTACAAACGCGCCACCGTCATCCGGGTTCAGGGGTCGGGCGCAGCAGGAGGCGAAGGCGTGTCCTCGGTGGGTGTCTGCTCCGGCGTAGATGTTTCAGAGGGTGCCGGGCGACGGCGTTTCGTGCGCCGGGTGCGCGTTTTCTCCAAGGGGTCTCGAAAATCGGAAAAATCCAACGTCAACTCGGCGCGATAGGCTTTGTAGAAGGTGGTGAGGATGGCCGTCACCGGTACGGCGATCAGCAGGCCGACGATGCCCATCAGCGAGCCGAAGGCGAACAGCGAAAACAGGATGAGGACCGGATGCAGGCCCACCTGGCGGCCCAGGATGTTGGGCGTCAGCACGCTCTGCTCCAGGAGGGATTCCCCCATCAACACCAGGACGACGATCAGCGCGTCGACGTACCAGGGGTCGCCGAAGACCACCGCGATCAGCACGCCGACGACGTTCGTGATGACGATGCCGATGTTGGGAATCATGTTGAACAGCCCGCCCAGCAGGCCGATGAGCAGGGCGAAGGGTACGTCGAAGAGCAGCAGCAAGACCGACACGTTGAACGCCGCGATGGCGCTGATGGTGAGTTGACCCCGCAGGTAGTTACCGACGATGCCGCCCGCGTTCATCAGGTAGTCGCGGCGCCCTCCGAAGGTCGGGAAGAGTTCGAAGAGGCGCTGCTGGATGAGCGGATAGTCTTTCAGCATGTAAAACACCAGGACGGGCAGGATCGCCAGGGTGGTAATCAGCCCCAGCAACGAACCGATGGACTGGACGAGGCCCTGGAGGGCATCCGGGATGCCGCGGGCCAGCCGCTCGGCCTGTTCCTGCGCAAAATCCGTCAGCCCCTGGTTAACCTCCTGCTTGTCGATCAGGCCCGTCGCTTCCAACTGATCCAGAACCGACGTCGTTGCCAGCCACTGGCGCAGGCCGGTCAGGTTGTCGAGGAGCCGGTTGCCGAACGTTCTGAGTTCGCCTACGAGGCTTGGCACGAGCAGCAGGAAAAACAGGGCGATTACGCCTGAGACCAGCGTAGTCACCAGCACCGACGACGCCCAACGCGGTACCCTGAACCGCTCATGCAGCGCCGTGGCGAGCGGGTTAAACAGATAGGCCAGCAGGTAGACGGCCATGAAAGGCAGGAGCATCCCGCTGAGGCGGTCGAAGAACCAGACCACCAGCAGAAAGCCGCCCGCGCTGAAGAGCGCCCGGGCGGCCTTGTGGCGGCGAAGCGGCCACAGCAGGAGGATGCCGGTGCCGGCAACCAGGGGCGGATTCAACAACCCGCCATCCTGGACGGGAAAGGCCATCGTGTAGAGCAGCACCAGGAACAGTGCCACCCCCCCGGCGAGCAGCACCGGCTCAAAGGCCGGTCGTTGGAGGGAAGGCGGCAGTGTTCCTGCCTGCTCAGGGCCGTCGGCATCATGCACGTCGGGGGCGTCCATAGGCTACTGGTTCTGCGAGCCGGTCGATGCCGGGGTGCCCGGTGCCGTGTCGCCGCGCGGCAAAGACGCCTGCTGCAGGGAATCCAGCCGGGTCTCCTGCGCCTTCAAGCGTTCCTCCCACGCCTGCAACGCACGCTCTTTCTGCTGAAGCAGGCGGTGGTTCTCCGTCAGGGCCTGCTCCCGCATCTCGAAGTCGGCCGGGTCTTGATAGCCGCGCTCTTCGAAGTATCGCTTGAAGAGCCAGTTGTGCTTGCCGGCTTCCATCAACTCAGCGAAGCGAAAAGCGCCGAGGGTGCCCCAGTTGGTCATGTTCTCGACGTTGTTCAGCAGGACGCGCAGGTTGACCGAGATGGCCTGGAGCGTGTCCGCCGTGGAGAGCAGCGTGTTGTAGACGGCCGGGTCGTTGAGGAGGCGGGCCAGCGTCCCCTCGCCCTCGTCTACCTTGGCGAGGATCGATTGGACGCCCTCGGTGGCTTCGCCCGCCAGGTTCACCAGCGCCTCGGCGTCGTTGCCCAGGTTGGTCATCAGGCGTTCCGTCTCGTTGGCCGTGCGGACCATGCTGTTGTAGAGGGCGGGGTCGTAGACGAGCTTGCCGAGCGTTCCCTCGCCGTTCTGTACATCGGTCATGATCTGCTCGAACGACGTGGCGGCGTCCTCGAAGCGTTGCACCGAGGACAGGGCCTTGTCGGTGATCTCGAACAGGTCGAACGGATCGTCGCCCTGGATGAAGGTGCCCTCCTCGATCGGTTCAGGCGCAGGGGTGTCGGGTGCTCGGGCCGGGTTGACGAGCACGATGATCATCTGCCCGACCAGCCCCTCGGTCTTGATCTGGGCCCGTGTGTTGGTGTGGATCAGGTGCCGGGCGCGTTGCTGGATCGCCATCGTCACTTCGAGCTGGCCGCCGGGGTCTTCCGGCAGGGCGACACTCTCGACGACGCCGACGTTGACGCCCTGGAACTGAACGGCGCCCCCGGGCAGCAAGCCGGCGACCTGGTTGAACTGCGACTTGACGACGAAGCGGTTGCTGAACAGGAAAGCACGGTTGGCCAGGGTGAACAGCGCCAGGACAAACAGCACCATCCCCACAAAGACGACCAAACCGACCCGAGCTTGACGTGTCATTCTTGCCTCCCGTCGTTAAATCCGAATATCGAAGGTCGAAATCCGAAACAAAAGGGCACAAATTGCAACAGCTAGGTACCGAAGAAGTTGCGTAGTTCAGGATGTCCGGAATGGCGCAGGTCGTCGAAGACGCCGTGGGCGATGATTTTGCCCTCGCACAAAAACGAGACCGCGTCGCCGATGATTTCAGCGCAGAGCAGGTCGTGCGTGATGGCAATCGACGTGATGCCGCGCTCGTCGCGCAGGCGGACGATGAGGTCCGAGACGGTGCGGACCGATATCGGGTCGAGGCCGGTGGTCGGTTCGTCGTAGAGCAGGATCTCGGGTTCGAGGATGATGGCGCGGGCCAGGCCGATGCGTTTCTTCTGCCCGCCCGAAAGCTCGGCGGGATATTGGGGTGCTTTCTCGCGCAGGTTGACCCAGGCCAGCGTCTCTTCGATGCGTTCCCGGCGTTCCGCTCTGCTCAGCGTCGTATGCCGGTCCAGCAGAAAGTCGAGGTTTTCATAGACGGTCATCGAGTCGAACAGGGCGCCGCCCTGGAAGAGGTAGCCGATGTGCAGGCGCAGCGCGTCGACCGCGTCGTCGTCCAACTGGTCCATCCGTTGCCCTTTCACCCACACTTCGCCCCGGTCGGGTTCGAGCAGTTGCACGATGTGTTTGATGAGCACGCTCTTGCCGGTGCCGGAGCCGCCCATCACCACGGCCGACGTGCCCCTGTTCACCGACAGCGACACGCCGCACAACACATGCTTGTCTCCAAAGGCCTTATGGACGTCGCGCAGCGCGATCACCACGTCGTCCGGCGGGGGCCGTCCGTCGGGGGTGCCGGTCTGCGAGGTTGTGCTTGCTTCTTCCATTGTACTGTTCTGCGGTGTGGGTAGGGGTCCGTAGTCCAGGGTCCGTAGTCCGTGGTAAGGAATATGTCACAACGGACCACGGACAAGTGACTATGGACAGTGAGCGCAAGCGAGCCTCATCCCGAAATATCCCCGAAGAGCATGAGCGAGATTCGCACAACGACGACGTCGGCCAGCAGGATCAGGAGGGACGAGAGCACCACCGCCTGCATCGCGGCCTGCCCGACTTCGCGTGTGCCGCCCCGGACCGTGTAGCCCAGGTAACAACTGACGATCCCGACGATGAAGCCGAAGATGCCGGTTTTTCCCGTGTCGACGATCAGGTCGGAGATGCGCAGCCCGGAAAAAGCGTTGTCGATGAACAGGCGATAATCCATGTTGGAAGAGATCACCGACTCGACGTAGCCGCCGATCATGGCGACGATGTCGGCACAGATCGTCATGAGGGGAAACATGAGGATGCAGGCCAGCACGCGGGTGACGACGAGGTAGTGGATGGGTTTAAGGGCAGCCACTTCGAGGGCGTCGATCTGTTCGGTCACGCGCATCGAGCCGATCTCGGCGGCGATGCCGGCGCCCAGCCGCCCCGCCAGCACCAGCGACGTGATCACCGGGCCTATCTCCTTGAACACCGACAGCGCCAGCATGTTGGGCAACACGGCTTCGGCCCCGAAGCGCGCCAGCGTGCCCCGGCTTTGCATCGACAGCACGATGCCGATGGATAGGCCGGTGACGAGGACGAGCACCAGGCTCTTCGTCCCGGCTTCGTCCATCTGGTGGAGCAACTCGCGCGCCTCGAAGGGCCGCCGCCAGAAGCGCCTGAAGAACGTGCCTGCGAACGTGGCCAGCGCACCGACTTGTTCCAGGTATTCCTGCAGCAACATACCGAAAGACGAAGGCGGGGCTTCCATGGACAGGGGCTCTACATTTTGGATTTTCAATGAGAATCCAAAATCGCAAATCAAAAATCCAAAGTCAGTAGGCGTATTCGTACAGGAGGTTGAGACCGAGCGTCGAGCCGTCGCTGGTCATGCGGAGGAGCAGCCAGTTGAACAGTTCGTATTCGATCGTAAACTTCCGGCTGCCGGTAGCCGCGGCGGTAGCCTGCTGGGCCGAACTGCGGTTGAGCGTGATCGGCCAGCTCACCGAGGCGTATAAACGGCGCGAGAGGTACTTGCCGGCGGTGATGGTAGCGCCCTCAAGCCCTTGCTGTTGAATCTCGATCACGTCCAGGCCCAGTTCGGCTCCGGCGGCATTCTCGATGATGTTGGTCAGCTGGCCGATGGCCAACCCGGCGCCGGTACCGATGACGCCGCTGCTGGTGCCGCCGAGCTGGAACGCCTGGTCCGCCGGCCGCCCCGTGGCCAGGTACGAGACGATGTTGGTAATGTCCGTCTGCGGGTCGGACTGCATCTCCAGGCTCGGGTCGTCGAGGCGACCTGTGACGACCAGCGTGATGGTGATCTCGGGCTCCTGGCTGGATCGGGAGCGCACCTCATAGGAGGCAGTGATGTCCATCTGGGGGTCGGTGGCAGGGCCGTTGAACGAAAGCCGCCCGCTCTCGATCTCGAACCGGCGGCCGAACTGGTTGATGAAGCTTCGTTCCTGAAGCACTTCGATGTCGCCGAAGAGTTGTTGCTGCTGGTACGGGGCTTTCTGCAACTCCAGTTCGCCCGTAAACTGGATGTTCATCTCGGGGTTTTTGCGGGAGCGCAGCCAGACGTCGCGGTCCATCTCCACGCTCAGGTTCTCGATGGCGAGGGCTTCATAAAACTGAAACGTGGTCGTGTCGGCTTCGGTGACGCGGATGCCGAAGTGCCGTTCGAGCATCTGCACGTCTTCTTCGGTCAACGTGACGGGGCCGAACTCGTCGGCCGTCGTCTCCTCGGTCAGGAAGATGTCGGCGCTCATCAGGCGGACGGTGCCGTCGAGGACGGGCGCGCGCGTCGTGCCGCGCAGGTTGAGGTCCGCCGAGACGATGGCCCGGTAGGCGCGGGTGTCGATGGCGCGGAAGGATTCGGCGCTGGCCGAGATGTCGAACTGACCCAGGGTTAGCTCCGTCAGGTCGACGGTGCCGTGGGCGATCATGCTGCCGTTTCCGGCGTGCACTTCGGCGTGGGTGAGGTTGACCTGATTGTCCGCCAGTTCGGCTTCGGCCCGCAGGTCAGTATACGTGACGCCGAGCGTCGGCAGGCCGAGGCGTCCGTCGTTGAGCGCCGCCTGCCCGGCGAGCACGGGCGCCGTGAGCGTCCCGCTGACGTCTACCTCCGCCGTAAGCCGCCCCTCGACCTCGTTGACCAGCTCGGGGTCCAGGAAAGGCTCTACCCAGCCTATGTTGAACCGGTCGGCGTCCAGCCGGAGCGACACCTCACTCTCCGGGGCGCTCTGTTGCCGCATCAGTTGGATCGCCGGTGCGCCGGGGTCGGTGCCCTGGTTCAGACGCAGGTCGAGGGGGAGGTACCCGCGCAGGGCCATGGTGCTCTGGTCCTCGTGCGTCAGCGTGGCGTCCAGGTTCAGCCGGAGGCTGTCGTACTCGATAGAGACGGCCAGCGCGCCGACGGGTTCGGTGAACGACTCGACGTCGGCGCTGAGGCGGCCGGTCAGGGTCGGTGCCGTCGCCGGGCCGCTCAGCCGGAGGTCTCCGTTGAGCAGGCCGTCGAGGCCTGGAAAGTTGAACAGGTCGGCGATGGCGCCGAGGCGAAAGTCATAAATGGTCAAACCCAGGTTTTGCTCGCCGTTGAGGTCGATGACGCCGTCGAGGACGATCTCTTGATCGTCTTCGATCAACAGGAAGTTGCTGACGCGGTATTCGTCGCCGTAGGTGATCGTGGCTTCCTGGTCGAGTTGCCAGCGGTCGTCGTCGAGGTGCATCGAGAGGGCGTCGAGGATGATGTGCTTGTTCTCCTGCCGGAGGTCGGCCCGCCCCCGCAGGCGGGCATCGCGGCGGCCGTCTACGGTGACGTCGGCGGAGAAGGTGAGGCTGTCCCCCGTGTAGTGCGCGTCGAACTCGGAATAGCGGACCGAGGCAGACGGCAGGGAGAACTGGTTGGCCTCGGCGCGTACGTCGGCCACGGTGAGCGTCCGGTCCCGGCCCAGCGTCCCGGACGTATGGGCATCGAGCGACAGTACGCGGATGTCATTGTAGACGACGTTGCCTACCGAGGCGTGGGCTTCGAAGTGGAGCACGCCGGGCGTTCCCTGCACGCGCCCCCCGAAGGAGCCGTCGCCCAGGGAGAACCGGTCGGCCCCGACGAAGGGGCGCACCGGCTTCTCGTCCAGGAGTTGTCCTTCGAATGTGAAGTCGGAGGGATTGACGCCCGAGGTGTCGAACAGGGCGATGCGGCCGCCTCCCGAGGCGGCGACTACGTTGGCGTGGAGGAGCAGGGTGTCGACCGCCAGCAGCCCCTCTTGCAGGGTGAAGCGGGTGTGGAGGGTGCGGGCGGTGATGCCGTAGTAGGAGGCATTCGTCACGTCGAGGCGGCCGTCGTACAGGCGCATCGTAGCGGGATCGAAGCCCTCACCTTCAGCCCCGAAGGTGGCCGAGAGGCCGAGTTGCAGCGTGTCGATGCCGCTGAGCCGGCCGAGGTCTACCGTTTCCAGGGCACCGGCGACGGCATAGGTAGGGTGCTCGTCGAAGAAGCGGCCGGTCAGGCTGTCGAGGCGTATCCGACCCTGCTCCAGGCGTACGTCGGCGGTGGCCTGGGTGAAGCCGTCTTCGAGTGCGATGTCCACATAGCCCTCCTGGATCGTTTCGCCGTTGACGCGCGACGGGGCCAGGTCGAGGCGGGCGTGCAGCGTCATGGTTCGGGGGTCTTTGCCCCGCAGTTCCTCCAGTGAGACCGAGCCGTTGAGGTCGGTTTCGAGGTACGGGATGTTGAGTAGTGCGCTGAGATTGAGGTGGTTGAGCGTGCCTTCGCGCAGGGAGAACGTAGGCGTGTCCTCGAAAGGCATGCCGCTGCCGGCAAAGGTCGTCGTCCCTCGGGGTGTTTGCAGCCGGGCCGTCACGTCCAGGCGACCCTCCTGGAGCGTCGCGTCGAACTCGGCCGAGTCGATGGGCTGGGCGTTGAGTTGGGAGCCGGTGAGGACGAGGCGGAGTTCGTCGAGCGTCAGCGTGGCGGGGTCGAAGCCCTGGCCGGACAGGCGGAACGAGCCGGTGAGGTCGCTTTGCTGGTCCGGGCTCTGCGTCAGCGTGCCGATGTCGACGTGTTCGAAGGTGCCCTCGGTGACGGAAAACGCAGGGGTTGGGGCAAAGGGTTGCAGGGTGCCGGCAAGGCGGAAGGCGCCGCCGTCGAGGTGGGCCTCGGCGGCCAGGGTGAGGCGTCCGTTGCGCAGGGAGCCGTTCAGCGTGGCCGTGTCGATGCGGTACGGGCCGTAGCGGGAGTCGTCCAGCGTGAGGCGCAGTTCATCGAGCGCCAGCGTGGCCGGGTCGGTGCCCGCGCCCTGCAGGGCGAACGAGCCGGTGAGTGCACTGGACGTCGTGTCCCCGAGGAGGGCGGCGAGGTTAAACTGCTCGAACCGGCCCTCCGTGATCCGGTAGCGCATCACCTCGCCCAGTTGCACCGTGCCGTCGGCGCTCACGTCGCCCTCGGGGAAGCGAAGCCGGGTCGTGGCGTTGAGGGTACTGTCGGCCAGGCGGGCTTCGAGACGGCCTTCGAGGAGGCGGTACTGGTTGATGCGCGAGGGTTCGAGGTCGACCGTCGCCGTCAGGGCGGCCAGCATGGGATCGAAACCCTCTCCCGTGAGCCGAAACGTGCCGTTGATTTGGCTCGACTGCCCTTCGGCGAATCGGCCCAGGTCGAGGCTGTCCAGGCGGCCCCGGAGGTCGTAGGAGGGGGTTTCATCCAGCGGACGCAGCGTGCCGTCCAGGATCAGTCCGGTGCCGCGCAGCCCGGTCTCCAGGTACACCTCGGCAGCGCCGTCGGTCAACGTAGCGCGGAGGGTGCTCCGAGCCGGCGCATAGTCGCCCCACCGGGTGTCGAAGACGACGGCGCGCAGCGTGCCGTCCAGGTGGTCGAGCGTGGGACCGTTCAGGTCGATTTGCAGGTCGGCATTGATGCGCCCGGCAGTGGCCGGGGCTTGCAGCAAGAAGCCGGGGTCGAGGTTGCGTACCGTTCCGTCGAATCGGTAGACGAGGTTGCCGTCGAGGGACGGCGTAGCCTCGCCGTCGAGTACGACGCGGGCGCCGTCGGCGAGGCGGGCTTCGGCAAAAAGGCGCAGCAGGTCGGCGGTACCTTGTGCGCGCACGTCGAGGGTGGCGCTGCCGTCCGGGTCGAGGGACGGGATGAAGGGGTGGATATCCTGAAAGGCGAGGGGGGTGGCCTGCAGCAGGGCGTCGACGTCGTAGAAGCCGGTGTGGGTTTCGTCGGGGAGGTGCAGGGTGGCGCGCGCAGCCACGTCGCTGGCGGGTGAATCCAGGCGCAGGGTGTCGAGCGTGACGCGGCCCTCGGTCATCCGTCCGCGCGCCTGCACCTGGAGCGCCGTCGTCATGCCGGGCGGCGTCACGGCTACCCCGAGCGTATCGAGGCGTAACGCTATCTGTTGCCCCAGCACAATGTCGGCCAGATGCGTCGTCATGCGGTCGAGGCGCAGCGTCGAATCCCGCCCGGGCGCATAGAACTGGGCGGCAAGGCGGCTGTTGTCCAGGCGAAGCCGGTCGATCTGAAAGACGAAGGGGTTGGTCGAGGCGGTCGTGTCGACCTCCGTCGAAGCCGAACCGAGGGCATTCAGCAGGTCCCACGTCGAGTCGGCCTGTTGGTGCATGGACACGACCAGGCCGGCGATGTACGCGTCGCGCACATGGATCTTTTTCTTCAGCAGGCTTCCCAGCCGGTACCGTAGCTGGAGCGTATCGACCTGTGCCAGGCGGACCGAGTCGGTGCGGGTGAGGGTAACGTTGTGCAGTTCGAGGGTCGTGATCCAGTTCCCTCTAATGTCGCCGATCTCAATGTCGACGGCGTCGAACGGGTTGAACAACCCGAGCACGGTGTCGCCGACGGCCCGTGCCCCCCAGTTCATCTGCACGACGACAAAGAGGGTCAGCAGGAGCCCTACCGGTATAGCGATCATCCACGCCAGCATTTGGAGCACCCGCCGCCACAGGGGGCGTGCCCGCTTCTTCCCGTCCGTCTCGGGCGATGTAGCCCCTTCCGCACCGCCGCCGCGTACGTCTCCCGAGGCGGAGGCCGGTTGCGCCACCGGCTCCGGGATCGACGGACTATGTTCTTCGGGTGGACTCATGAATGCGGATACGAAACACCGGGGGGGTTAGGCGTCCTGGTGGAGTGCTGTTGATGATGGAAAGCAGGGGGCAGGTTGCAGGGACATGTCGATTGAACGGAAGAGCCGGGCCAGAATGTCACCGAACTTTTTAACGTTTTGGTGATCTTCTCGTCAGAAAGCCTGACCGAGGCTCAGGTGGAGGTTGAAGTGCCGGAGGAAGTTTTGCTTGGGGTCGATGAGTCCTTCCTGAGCCAGGAAGGCATTACGGGGCGTCTGTAGGTCGAGGTCGTCCGGGTTGAGCTTGTAGGCGAGGTCGAAGCGGACATAGCCGATGGGAGTCGCGTAGCGGATGCCCCCGCCTACGCCGTATTTGAAGTTGCCGAGGCTGATGCGCCCGTCGTCTTTGAACCCGCACTGGACGTCCACCTCTTCCATCGTCCCGTCGGTTTCCTGCTTGAAGAAGGGGCCGAGGGTGCAGTCCCGGGCGTCGTCTACGCGGCTGGAGACCTGCCCGAAATCCAGGAAAACGGCGGCGCGCCAGGCGTTGCCGAGCCCCGGGAAGGGAAAGCGAACCTCGATGTTGCCCGCCACCTTGGTCAGCCCCCCGGCGGCTTCAAACTGGTTGTTGATCGTGTTCGGCAGGCCGTCGCCGTCCTCGTCCGTGAAGACGAGCCTGCCGTTCTCGTCGCGCGTGCAGTTTTCGTCCGAGGCGCACGCCGTACGGTTCACCCTGGGGCCGATCAGGCGCCAGTCCCATCCTCGGACGTCGTTGGAGCCGCCGGCATAGAAACGGATGGCATCGAAGCGGTCTTCGAGTTCTCCGGCGAAGAGGTTCGAGAAAGCGACAGCCGTGCCGTCCCGCGTGTAGAGCAACCGCGTTCCGGCACTCTGACCGGTGGGCCAGAGGCGCCCGCCCGTCAGGCGTACCCCCGAGTGTATTCTACGGGTGATGGGGATGTAGCCGACCAGTTCGACGCCGGTCTTGAAGAATTCGATGCCGGAGGGGCCCAGCCCGAACAACCGTTCGAGGCCGCCGCCCTGCTCGACGAGCGGGCGTACCAGGAAGCCGCGCCGTGGATTCAGAAAGTTGTTGGCCCACCCAAACGTACCGCTGAGGCTGATGATGCTCTTGCTGTAGGCATCGTTCCGGCTTTCGACGCTGTCACGTTCGACGCCGAAGGTGTGGGCCCGGCTCAACTCGTACTGGAGGCTGACGGTGCGAAAGGGGAGGATCTCGTAAAACAGGATGGTAGTGGTGCCGAACTCCCACCGGTTGATCTTCAAAAACAGATCCGTGTCGCTGAGGAGAGCGTCTCGCTCGGCCTGGATGAACGGTTCGAAGATGCCGGTGAGGTGGTTGGTGAACAGGTAGGGCTGGCGCAGCGCTACCGACCCGCGAAAGAGGCGGCTGGCGACGCTGCCTTCGGGCGGGGTAGCAAGGAGGCCGGTTCGGGCCTCGCCGCGCACCGTCAGGGTCCGCGCCCCGCCGCTAAAGTTGCGGTGCGACCACTGGCCGACGAGGGTCACGCCGACTTGCTGGTCGTAGCCGGTCTGCGCCGTGAGGTACCGCAGGTTCGCCTCGCGCACGCGGATGCGTACGGTGACGGTAGAGTCGCGCAGTTGCTGGTCAGGTTGCAGGGCATCGGATGTGTCGACTGCCGGCGGCACGTCGGCGAGGGCCACGCGGAACAGGTTGAGCGCGAAGAGTTCGCGCTGGCTCTGAACGAGCTTGGTGTTCGAGAACACGTCGCCTTCCCGAAAGGGCAACTCGCGGCGTACCACGCGGTCGTTGACGCGTCGGTTGCCTTCAATCAGGATCTCGGAAAAGTAGCCCCGGGGCCCGGGGTCGAGTTCAAAGGCGATGTCTGCCGTGTAGGCCGTGGAGTCGATCTCGGTCTCGGTAGCCAGCCGGGCGAACGCGTACCCCTGGTCTTTGAGCCAGGTGAGTACGGCATCCTGGATGCGTACGAGGTCGAAAGTGGTGAAGCGGTCACCCGTGCGGAAGCTGGTGCGATCCCGGAAGGTAATCCAGCGGTCGCGCATCTCGCCGGCGAAGAGCGAGGCGGCATACCCGCCGTCGGGGCTGTAGAAGGCGACGTCCTGGATGATGATGGACGGTCCTTGATCGATGCTGAAGAGAATCTGGAGGGCGTTGCGGGTGGTATCGAGCCGGGATTCGCCATAGTCGATACGGGGCGAGATGTAACCGTTCTGATGGTAGAACCGGCGCAAGCGGACGACGTCTTTCTGCAGCTCAATCCGGTCGAGCAGGTACGTGTTCGGTTCTAAAAAGGGCAGGATTCGCTTGGTTTTGTCGAGGAAGCCGGGTGCCCTGGTCGCGATCTGCTCCTTCAGGACCTCCGGCTCGAAGGCAGGTGTGTACCGGTCGGCATCGGTGAACTGGAAGGCGATGCTCCGAACGGTGGTCCGCTCGTTGGCCAGGAACAGCGGCGTCTGGGCTGTGGCATGCCCGGCCCATCCGGCAAGGAGCAGGAGGGCGACGGTCGCAGTATGAAACAGCAGGTCCTTCCACATAGGGCGATCTCACTCACGCCTGGGAGCGTATTTCCAGGCTGCTTGAGCCGGATTGATGGGCTTTGGGGGTTGGTTCGAGAAGAGGCGGGCGTGCCGGAGCGCCGATCGGTTCACCGGGCGCCGGGGGCAGGTTGCGTAGATGTGCGGCGGGCGGGCAGGAGGGTTGTGCCGGTTCGGTCGCTGTGTCGGGCACCGTAGCTTCGGAGGGTAGCATGGCTTCGGTCAGCATGCCCACACGGCGGGCCCGGTGCCTTTTCTCGTACAGCAGGGTCAGGATCGCACCCAGGCACAGAATGATGCCGGAGAAATAAACCCAGAACACGAACGCGATGATAAGGCCGAACGTGTCGCCCAGCTTGGAGAGCCCGCCGTCGCCTTCCGGGGTGCCGCTGTACCGGTCGAAGCGGCCTACGTGCGTGGCATACAGGGTGAAGCCGTACTTGGTGGCTTCCCACAGCAGCGCGCTCACGGAGGCACCGAGGAGTACGCTGCTCCGGGGCGGGCGTGGCTTGGGTACGAAGTAGAGGAGCTGGAAAAACATGACGGTGGTGAGCAGGAAGGGGATGATCAGGCCCAGCATGGTAAAGACCCGTCCCCATCCTACCCGTACCCATACGTAGTCGAGTCCGACCCGCCCCATCATCTCAGAGCCGGCGGTGTTCAGGGCTTGCACGAAGATCGACAGGCCGATGGTCAACAGGAAGACGAGCCCTACCTGGATGACCATGCGCAGGTCGAAGAGGTAACCGCCCAGGATAGACCGGTTTTCGTGCCACTCTTCCTGAAACACGTTGCCGAGGGCGACGCGCAGCGTCGTGAACAGCGTCATCGCCGAAAAAAGCAGGCCGAACACGCCGACGATGGTGAAGAAGTCGCCCGCGCTGGAGAGTTGCCTCAGAAAGACGATGAGCTGGCTGCTTTGATCGGGCGGGACGAAGTTGCTGATGAAGGCTGCAATGGTGTCGAACGGCTTCTCGCGCTGCAACACCTGGCCCAGGATACCGGTCGCCAGGATGATCACCGGCACGACGGTCACCAGGACTTTGAAGGCAATGGCCTGCGCCCAGAGAAAGACGTTCTTCTGGCCCAACTGCCGGTAAAGGCCGAGCGCGTAGTAGCGGAGCGTCTCCGCCAGCTGCTTCGGATATGAGCGCCACGTAGTCATACAGCAGCATACCCCTAAGCAGGCCGAACAGGTCCCGGCAGGCTACTCGGGGACGGGCAAATGACGCGCGGCGTGTGGCGAACGGGGGAGGCAGGAAACGGTTGCCGGCTTCTTCGGCCGGCACCCTGCGCCCGTCATCGTCCGCAAAGAGGAGATCAGGCGCTGGCCTTGCGCTCTTCGTAGATAGGTTCCTGGCCGTGTTCGACGGTTTCTCGGGTGATCCGGCAGATGCCGATGTCGGTATGTTCGTGGATGTCGAACATGATGTCCAGCATCGTATTCTCCATGACCGAGCGGAGGCCGCGCGCGCCGGTGCCCAGCTCGCGGGCCTCGCCGACGACCACGTCGAGTGCATCCTCGTCGAAGATCAGGTCGATGCCGTCCATGGCAAAGAGTTTCTGATACTGTTTGACGAGGGCGTTCTTGGGTTCGGTCAGGATGCGCTTCATCGCATGGGACGAGAGCGGGTCGAGCGCGGTGATGACCGGCATGCGCCCGATGAGTTCGGGGATCAGGCCGAAGCGCAGCAAGTCGTCCGGTTCGACGTGTTGGAGGATGCGGGGGTCGTTCTTGTCGATCCGCTTGCTCTGGTCGGTAAAGAAGCCGATGGTGGTGGCCGAGAGCCGGTGGGCGATGATGTCGGTAAGCCCCTCGAACGCGCCGCCGCAGATGAAGAGGATGTTGCGGGTGTCGATGTTGATGAGGCTTTGCTCGGGGTGTTTGCGCCCGCCTTTGGGAGGCACGCCGGCGATGGTGCCTTCGAGGATTTTGAGCAGCGCCTGCTGCACCCCCTCGCCCGAGACGTCGCGCGTGATCGACGCGTTGTCGGCTTTGCGGGCAATCTTGTCGATCTCGTCGATGTAAATGATGCCGCGCTCGGCGCGCTCGACGTTGAAGTCGGAGGCGTGGAGCAGGTGCGAGAGGATGCTCTCGACGTCTTCGCCCACATAGCCCGCCTCGGTCAGCGCCGTAGCGTCCGAGATGGAGAAGGAGACGTCGAGGATGCGCGCCAGCGTCCGGGCCAACAACGTCTTGCCGGTACCCGTCGGGCCGAGCAGCAGGATGTTCGACTTTTCGAGTTCGACGCCGTCGTAATCGTGCAGGTAATCCTGTGCTTCGACGCGCTTGTAATGGTTGTAGACGGCTACGGCCAGTGCTTTTTTCGCCCGATCCTGCCCGATGACGTATTCGTCGAGGGCTTTTTTGACCTCGTGGGGCGTCATGCGATGCCGCCGCGTGGCCTGCCGTCGCGTCGACGTCGGGCTACTGGGGTGGTACGCCGCGAGGTCGTTGCGGACGATCCCGGATGCATCGTAGATGCACCGGTCGCAAATATAAACGTCCGGGCCGGCCACCATCGAAGTAACTTCGTGGGCTGTCCGGCCGCAGAAAGAGCAACGAATCACGTCGTCGCCACGATGTTCGCTCATAGACGTAACAGCGTCGGGGAACCGTGGAAGAAGGTAGAAGCCTCAGGCGTGCGTCTCCGGCTCACTGTTATGGTAGGTATATCGGGCATTTTCCGCAACTGTTAACCGGATGGGGAAACCTTCAGTTTCTCCAATGCTTTTTGCAAGGTCGATAATTTTGTAATAGGAGCACCTGGTTTACGGCCTTTTGCCGCGAAGCCTGCCTCGAAGCAGAGGCTGAAGGTGTGCTCTTTTAACCGAAAGTTACGCATGGCACCGGGTACCATCCCCCAGGAATTTCTGGACCGGCTACGGCGGATCGTGCCGGCGGCGCGGTACGACGAGGTGGTGCGCAGCTTTGCCGTGCCGGTGGTTACGGGCTTTCGCGTCAATACCCTCAAGGCGGCTCCGGAGGCGGTGATAGCGGAGCTGCAAGCCCTCGGATTACACCTGCATCGGGTGGACTGGAAGGCGGACGCGTTCTGGGTGGCCCCTGAGGAACGGGCGTTGCTTCTGAGCGCCCCCGCGTATGCGGAGCAGCGCCTCTACGTGCAGAACCTGGCCAGCATGGTGCCGCCGCTTCTGCTGGCGGCCCGCCCCGGCGAACGTGTGCTCGATCTCGCCGCCGCCCCCGGCAGCAAGACGCTTCAACTTGCCTGCCAGATGCAAAACACCGGTGAGATCGCCGCCGTGGAGGTCGTCAAAAGCCGATTTTTCAAGCTGCGCGCCAACCTGGAGGCCCAGGGGGCTACCTGCGTCCGCTCCTTCCTGCAAGACGGCACGAAGGTGTGGCGGTACCGCCCCGAACACTTTGACCGTGTGCTGCTCGACGCGCCCTGCTCCACCGAAGGCCGGTTCCGCGCCGATGAGCCCGAGACGTATGCGTACTGGAACGCCCGTAAGATTCGCGAGATGGCCCGGAAGCAACGCCGGCTGCTCTATGCCGCCGTGCAATGCCTGCGGGTAGGAGGGCTGCTCGTGTATTCGACCTGTACCTTTGCCCCCGAAGAGAACGAAGCCGTCCTCGACAAGACGCTCCGGCAGTTCGGCGATGCCCTTTGCCTCGAACCGATCGATCTGGCCTTAGACAACACACAGCCGCCGCTCGCCTGCTGGCAGGGCAAGGCGTTCGTGCATGACCTCTCCCCGGCCCGGCGCCTGCTGCCGACGCCCGCGAGGGAGGGCTTTTTCGTCGCCCGGGTCCGAAAAGTGCAGCGGACGGTGCGCCTACGCGGACCTGGAAGCGATCCGTGAATTCAACCCCAGGACTCGTGGGTGCACGACAATTTGCACGACGTACGGCCGAGAACACCCCAAACCGCCCCCTTGAGGGGGCTGTCGCGCAGCGACTGGGGGTGTTACCTATGGGTTGTACACCCTCCGGCCCTGCGGGCCACCTCCCTCAAGGGAGGCGTGTAGGGGGCAACACATGAACCGGTGCACTTTGTCGTACACCCAGGACTCGTGGCCCATGACTCATGACCGTCTGCCTGCTTATACTGCTTCGATTCCCCTTCGTACCCGTCTTGCTCGACCGATGAATCGTTTCGGCCTTTTCCCCCTCCTCATGCTCCTCGCGGTAGCGGGTGCGCTGCCTGCGTCCGGCCGCCAGCGCCCCGGCACGCCGCCGCCCGCCTATGAGATACGCCTCGAAAAGAGCGTCCTCGTGCCCATGCGGGACGGCGTGCGCCTCTCGACAGACCTGTACATTCCCGTCGGTGCCGCCGAGCCGCTGCCCACCGTGCTGATCCGGTTGCCTTACAATAAGAATCAGTACATGCGTCTGCGGCAGCCAGGGTCGGATGCGTACTTTTTCGCCGGGCAGGGGTACATGGTTGCGGTGCAAGACATGCGCGGACGCTACGAGTCGGAAGGCGAATACGTGGTGAGCCGTGCCAACCGCGACGACGGCTACGACACGGTGGATTGGATCGCCCAACGGCGGTGGTCGAACGGCAAGGTGGGCACCTACGGGTGCTCGTACCTGGGCGAGAACCAGATCCAGCTGGCGGCCACGCGGCACCCGGCCCACGCCGCCGCCATCCCGCAGGCGGCCGGCGGTGGGTACGACGGCACGTTTCGGCCGTTCCTCTTCATGGACGGCGGTGCGTTCGAGATGGCCTCGGGGTTGAGCTGGTTCGCCTTTGCCGGGCGCAAGACGTTCGACCGCCCCCCGCCCGGCACGCCGGACTCGCTCTACCGGGCGCAGGTGCGGACGATGAACACCGCCCCGCCGCTGCCGAGCCTGAACCTGACCGAAGCCTTCCGCGAACTCCCGGTCATCGACATCCTGAAGCAGCACGGCTTCCCCCCGACCGATTATGAGGACTTCGTCCGGCACAGCCCCGGCGATCCGTACTGGAAAAGCCTCCGCTACGTCACCGACGAGGATCGCTTCAACGTGCCCACGCTGCACGTCAACTCGTGGTATGACCTCGGGCCCAGGGAGACGCTGATGACGTTTAACCTCTTCCGCCGGAACGCCGAGAGCGAAACAGCCCGCGACAATCAGTTCGTCATCATCTCGCCGACCGATCACTGTCGTTCCGAATTCGTCGGCAACCCGCTCATCCTGGGCGAGCGAGACCTGGGTGATGCGCGCTATGCCTATTTCAAGCTCTACCTGGACTGGTTCGACCACTGGCTGAAGGGCGTCGATAACGGCGTGACGGATCGCGATCCCGTGCAATACTACCTGATGGGCGCCAACGCATGGCGTACCGCCGGGGCGTGGCCGGTTCCAGGCACGGAGTACGTCACCTACTACCTCCACAGCGGCGGCCGGGCCAACACCCGCGAGGGGGACGGGACGCTCAGCACTACGCCACCCGGCGAAGAACCACCGGATACCTACACCTACGATCCCGCCGATCCGGTGCCGAGCGTCGGCGGGCCTATCTGCTGCACCAGTCCGGACGCCGCCCCGGCCGGGTCGTACGACCAGTCGGCGGTCGAACTGCGCGACGACGTGCTCGTCTACACCAGCGCGGTGCTTGGCGAGGGGCTGGAGGTGACCGGAGAACTCGAAGCCGTGCTCTACGTAGTCTCTTCGGCCCGCGACACCGACTTCACCGTCAAGCTGGTCGACGTCTACCCGGACGGACGGGCCTTCAACGTGCAGGAGACGATCTTGCGCGCCCGGTACCGGGACGGATACGACCGCGTCGTGCTGATGGAAGAAGGCGAAGTCTACGAACTCCACCTGGATCTGCACGCCACCGGTAACTACTTCGGCCCCGGCCATCGCATCCGCGTCGAGGTTTCCAGCAGTAACTTTCCTCGCTTCGACCGCAACCTGAACACGGGCGGCAACAATTACGATGAGACGGGGTGGATTACCGCACGCAATACAATCTATCACACAGCGCAGTATCCTTCCCATGTTGTATTACCCGTTGTGCCTCATTAAAACGGGCGCTCCCCGTTCTGGACGCCTGCCTGTGACCGGAGGCAACATGCGTATGGTCTCGAAGCACCTGGTGTTCTTATTCGCCGTTCTTTTTAGTTTCGGCCTTGCCGACGTAGCGCCGGCCCAGCACTCCGTCGCCCGCCAGTGGAACGAGGCGTTGCTCGAAGCGATCCGCAATGATTTCGCCCGGCCGACCGTTCACGCGCGCAACCTCTTCCACGTCTCGGTTGCCATGTACGACGCCTGGGCGGCCTACGACGCCGTGGCCGAGCCCTACCTGCTGGGCCATACGGTCGGTGGCTTCACGGCTCCTTTCAACGGCGTCAGCGTGCCGGCCGATGTACAGGCCGCCCGGGAGGAGGCCGTGAGTTATGCCGCCTACCGCCTGCTCACGCACCGCTTCCGGCATTCTCCGGGCGCGACGGCCTCGCTCGCGCGGTTTGATTCGTTGATGCTCGGCCTGGGCTATGATCCCGCGATCACATCGACGGACTATGCCGGCGGGTCGCCGGCGGCGCTGGGTAACTACCTCGCCGAATGCCTGATCCAGTTCGGTTTGCAGGACGGTGCCAACGAGCAGGGCGGCTATGCGAACGTGGCGTACGAACCCGTCAACCCGCCCCTGGCACCGGCGTTGCCGGGCAACCCGGATCTCATCGACCCGAACCGATGGCAACCCCTGGCGCTCGATATCTTCATCGACCAGGCCGGTAATGTGATCCCGGGCCGGACGCCTCCCTTCTTGAGTCCGGAATGGGGCCAGGTGACCCCGTTCTCGCTCACCGAAGCGGATCGGACCCTGTATGGGCGCGACGATTTTTCGTACTGGGTCTACCACGATCCGGGGGCGCCGCCCCTGCTGGACATGAACGGGGCGGGGGCGATGTCGGAAGCCTACCAGTGGTCGTTCCTGCTGGTCGCAGTCTGGTCGTCCCACCTCGATCCTTCGGACGGGGTCCTGTGGGACATCTCTCCGGCATCTATCGGAAACAACCCGCCGTTTCCGCAGACGGTAGCGGGTTATCGAGACTTCTATGACCTGCTGGAAGGCGGCGACGCCGGCCGGGGGCATGCCGTCAATCCCCGCACCGGCCGGCCGTACACGCCGCAGTACGTGCCTCGGGGCGACTATGCGCGGGTGCTCGCCGAGTTCTGGGCCGACGGGCCCGAATCGGAAACACCGCCGGGCCACTGGTTTACCATCCTGAACTACGTCAACGACCATCCCCTCTTTGAAAAAAGATTTCGAGGCGCGGGGCCGATCCTTGACGCGCTGGCGTGGGACGTGAAAGCCTACCTGGCGTTGGCGGGTGCCATGCACGACGTCGCCGTGGCGGTGTGGGGGATCAAGGGGTGGTATGACTACATCCGGCCCATCTCGGCGATCCGGTCGATGGCGGACCGTGGGCAGAGCACCGATCCGGCGCTGCCGCGATACCATCCGGCCGGCCTTCCTTTGATGGAGGGCATGGTCGAGATGGTCGAGGACGGCGATCCGCTGGCCGGAGAAGGGGGCGAGCATGTCGGTAAGATCAAGCTCTATACCTGGCAGGGTCCGGACTTCATCGCGGATCCGGCAACCGACGAGGCCGGGGTGGGGTGGATCCTGGCGGAGCGGTGGTGGCCCTATCAGCGGCCGACGTTCATCACGCCGCCCTTTGCCGGGTACGTCTCCGGCCACTCCACCTTCTCGCGCGCCGCCGCCGAAGTCATGACCCTGCTCACCGGCGATGCCTACTTTCCCGGCGGCATGAGCGAATTTCCCGCGCCGCGGAACGCGTTTCTGGTTTTCGAGGAAGGGCCCAGCGTCGACCTCACCCTCCAGTGGGCTACCTACCGCGACGCGTCCGACCAGTGCAGCCTCTCCCGCATCTGGGGCGGCATCCACCCGCCGGCGGACGACATACCGGGGCGCTTGATCGGCGAGCAAATCGGCGTCGATGCCTTTCGCCTCGCCGAGCGCTATTTTATGGGGGAAGTGCCGGGCAGCCCGTCGGCTCCTGGCGACGGGGCGGGGATCACGGTGTTTCCCAACCCGGTGCCAAGCGGTGCCGTTCTCAACGTGGAAGTGAAGGAGGCGGTTTCGGATGTCTTGCTGCAGCTGTACACCCTTCAGGGTCGTTTGATGGGTACCCGGCTCGTGCCGATAACGCATACGCCGCAACGCATTACCCTTGATACGAGGGGCCTGGCGGCCGGCCTTTACCTGGTGCGGGTCTCAGGCCGGGATTTCCACGCATCCCGCGGCGTCGTCATCGTCAAATGAATCCGCGCCTCCAACATTGGGCCACTACGTCGGTCCGTCCAGGATTTCCGGTCCGTATTTCTCGATGAGGCGGCGTTCTCGGTAGAGGTAGAAAGCCGCGTCGCAGACACGTGTGGTGTAGTAGGCGTTGAAGCCGCCCGCGATGAACGCACTCGTCATGGGCAGGAGTTGGGCGAGCTTGATCTTCGTCAACCGGGTGCCGAGCGCGCGGGTGATGCCGCGAATCGTACCCGAGACGGCGACCTCGCTCATCGTCTGCACGGTCTGCTGCCGGGCGACGGCGTGGGAGACGCTGGTGACCGGCACGAGCGACTTCGCCTGGGCCGGGTCTTCGACAGGTGCTTCGGGCGGCAGCGAAACGACGTGGAGGATCTGCAGGGCGTAGAGGCGTTCGTTCGGTTGGGTGATGTCGTAGCCGCAGTAGGTGGCGTATTCACCGGCGGCGCGCAGGTTGAGCGAGACCAGGCCCACCACGTCGGGAATGATGCCGGCGACGCCGGCGACGCCGGCCGCCGCGCCGTGGGCCGCCGTCAAGGCGCGGTACTTGTTGTCGAGGCCGCGCAGGACGGCGTCGACCGCTTCCAGGTCGAGCGCATGGATGTCGTCGGGGGTTCGGACCGTGTGGCCGGCGGTGCGGTATTCGGTGTAGATCGCTTCGCGCCAGACCGTGTCCTGCATGATCTCGTTGGTCAGCCGCAGCAGGCCACTGACGACGTTGTCGATGGTCCAGTCGACGCCCGGCACTTTGCGTACGAGGTCCGTCACGCCGTGCAGGCGGCGGTTGACGCGGTCCACGGCCTTGCCTAGCCAGCCCGCCTTCGGATTTTTCCAGTCGTAAATCTCTTGCAAGGCCTTCTGCTCGTATTCAGTCGGCGTCCTGGAGATCGGTACCGGCAGCGTTTCCATATGAAAAAGGGTGTTTTCTCAGCATAAGCTTTTTTATACGGACATCGGTGGGATAGTTCTGTTCAATTCTCAATCGGCCAGAAGATGCCGAAGCGCAGGCGGCGTTCAGGGAGGGGATAGACGGGCACGATCAGGTTACCGGCGAGCAGCTGGGTGCCGCTGAGGAGGTTCTCGTAAGCAAAGAAAAGCGTGACGGTACGGATGCCGGCTTCGAGCACGACGTCCAGGATGCCTGAGGCGGGTAAGAGGCCGGTTGCGGGAAAAAGATCGTCGTCGGCGCGGGGCAGCACGAGGAGGCCCGTAGGCGCATGGAGCGTCCGGCCTCGCATGGCCGTCCAGGTGCGGCCCCGGAGGGATACGTCGAGGTCGAGGTCGCCGCCGAAGGGGGCATAGCGGGCGCCGAAACGTCCCTGGGCAAAGAATTCCGGGAGGGCATGCTGCATCCGGTCGTGGTCGGGCGAGGCGTCGGCATGGAGGAGGCGGACGAAGGTGGGCTTCACCGTCAGATAGAAGCCGCGCCGGGCGGCCCGCCGCCAGCCCAGGTCGCCGCCCGCGCCGGCCCGCCGAAACGCAGCGCCCGCCACCCGGGCCTCGATGCTGTCCTCGCCGGCCGTCGTGTAGAGGTCGAGCGGTTTGGTGGCTACGTGGGCAAAGCCGAAGACGGTCAGGTCGAAGGGGCCGGCGCGGAGCGTCAGGCCGGCACGGGCCTGCGAGACGCGCCCGTCCGGCACCGCTGCCACGGGCCGCACGAAACGCCCGAAGCCGTAGGTCTCTATCAGGGAGACGGGCTGCCCGGCATGAAAACCCTCGGCGAAAAGCCGCAACGGCCCCATTTGCTGCGCCACCTCGACGGATCCGCCGACGAACGTAGCCTCGTCGGTGAAGTGCAGGCCGCCTGCCAGGGTAGCCTCGAACCGGCCGAGGCGGAGTTTCTGGTGGATCGACGTGTGGAGTTGGGCACGCGACAGGTCGAGCGTATCCGGCAGGGCATTGCTTCGGCGCACGTCGTCCGTCCACCCTTCGACGAGCAGGCGCAGCCGGTGGGGGCCGAAGGGGACGTCCTGGTGCAGGCGGACGCCGTATCGGTTGGTCTTGGCCTCCAGGGTGTCCGAACCCGGATTGCGGTACCGAAACGTTTGGGCGGTCGTGAAGGCAGCGACGGTGAGGGGGGCCGTGAGGCCGGGGAAGAGGAGGGTGCGCACCGTCAGGGAAAGATCGTTGCGGATCGTCTGCCGGCGGGCGTTGGGGTTGCGCACCGTCGCTTCGAGCCGCGAATAGACCGATTCGAAGGGAAGCCCCGGTACGGGTTGCACGCCGCCCTGGGCGCCCATCCGGCGCTGGTTGTGGAGGTAGGTCAGGGTGAGCGACCAGCCGGGCTGTGCGTAGCGTATCCGCCCCAGCACCTGGCGCATCCGGCGCAGGTCGCTGCCGGGGTACTCGCCTCCGTTGGCGTGCCCGCCGTATCCGAAAAGGATGCCGAGCATCCCGCGCTGTCCGAAGAGGGTGCGGGGGCGTTGCTGGGTATGTAAGGCCGTGATGCTTTGCAGGCCGGTATTGCTCGTCCGGTAGTGGAGTTCGGTGAGGGGTTGCAGGGGCGTGTACGGGCGCAGGTGGGTGGCGGCCGCCATCGGTGCGCCGTACCGTGCGGCCTGGAGACGCGGCGCGTCGAGGAGCGCGAAGGGCAGCAGGTCGTAGCGAGGGCGGCCGGTGACGGGGTCGTCGAAGGGCAGCCCGCCGAAGAGAAGCACCACGCGGTTCGGGTTCAGACCGTACACACTCCAGCCGTTGGGCCAGCCGATTGTCCCGAAGTCGTAAAGGAAAGCGCCCGGATGGGCCGTCAGCACCCCGGCCAGATCCCGTTCGAAAGAGAGGGCCAGGATCGTATCACCGACGGCGGTGCCCGGCTCTGCCCTGCCAGCGTCCAGGGGCGGCAGTAGCGGGCGCAGGGGCCCGTCGCCCCGGCCTGTAGTGTCCGGCATGACCCGCAGAGAGTCCGGGGCGACCTGCGTGGTGTCTGGCACCTGGGCGTGGACCAGGCCGACAGGCAAGAGTAAGAGGATGAGCAGGCGTATCCGGCCGGTACGGGAAAACCCGTCGGATTTCGGCACGCACCTGTGCAACCGACCTCCTGCAGGGGCGTGCCCTGGCACGCCCCGCCGACCGTTGGCTCCACCGAAAATCAAGGGCACAGGCACGGTATTGCGGGTGGCGTCTATGCGTCCGGGAATAAACCGAAGAGGCGGCTGTCGATGCGGGCGATGATTTCTCGCCGGTCGTCGACGTTGTTTACGAAGTCGAGTTCATCGACATCGACGATGAGTTTCGGGCCGTTGTCGTATCGTGCGATCCAGTCCTCGTAGAGTTCGCTCAGCCGCTGGAGGTATTCGATACGGATGGACGATTCGTATTCGCGCCCGCGCTGCTGGATGTGTTCCACCAGCGTAGGCACCGAGGCGCGCAGGTAGACGAGCAAGTTCGGCGGGCGCAGGTACGACGTCATGATCGCGAACAACTCTGTGTAGTTCTTGTAGTCGCGCTCGGCCATCAGGCTCATCTCATAGAGGTTACGCGCGAAGATCTCCGCGTCCTCGTAGATCGAGCGGTCCTGCACCACGGAGTGCGGCGCGGCTTCAATCTCGCGCTGGTGGTTGAATCGGCTGGAGAGGAAGAAGACCTGCAGGTTAAACGACCAGCGCCGCATGTCGTTGTAGAAGTCGGCGAGGTACGGGTTGTCGTCGACGCGTTCGTAGAAAGCCTGCCATTTGAAGTAGTCGCTCAGCACCTTCGTGAGCGAGCTCTTGCCCGCCCCGATGTTGCCGGCGATGGCGATGTATTTTTTTCCGGGAGGCGTCGGCTCGAACAGAGAAGCCATAGAGTAGCGTCAGAGATACCGGATTGCGAGGAAGGTTCGCGCGGAAAATACGGACCGGCCCCCTGCCGGGCACGTCGGGATCCGGAAAAAAGCAAAGCGTCGCTTCGTATCACGCCTGCTCCTTCACATACGCGAGGTTTTCCGGCGTAAACGGCTTGTCCGGCACGTCGAAGTCGCGGTAGAAGGCCGCCGGGTCGCAGGTGTTGCCTTCGATGAGCATCTCGAACTGGTCGGGCGAGATGGGCAGCAGGCCCCAGGCGCCGAGCGTATGGACCGCCGGGCGTACCAGCCAGAGGGGGGCGGGGATCTTGGGCTTCGGGGAGAGCCCAAGGCCCCGGGTGATCCGGTCGAGGATCTCGGTATAGAGATAGCGTTCTTTGCCGGCCACGCAGTACGTGTTGCCCTCGGCGGCCTTGCGCGTCAACGCCTGCACAAACGCGGCAGCCACCGCCTCGACGGCCACGGGCTGCATCTCATACCGGCCGTTGCCGAAGACCGGCAGGATCGGGAAGGGTTTGATGAGCTGACGCGTCAGGCGGGTGGCAAACTCCGGCTGGTCCGGTGCGGGCTTGCCGAAGATCAGGGCCGGGCGCAGGATCGTCCAGTGCGCGAACTCGGCCCGCCGGACATATTCCTCGGCCCGCCACTTCGACGTCTGGTAGGGCGAGACGCCGTCTTCGCGGGCGCCGTTGGCGCTCATCTGGATGAAACGAGGCACCCCCGCGTCCACGGCTTCGTCGACGACGTGCTTTGTACCGTCGAAGTGGATACGGTCGAACGTGATGCCTTTCGACGGTTGCTCGTCGATGATGCCGACGAGGTGGATGACGGCGTCGCAGCCGCGCAGCGTCCCGGCGAACGACTTCGGCGCCGTGATGTCGCCTTTGACGCGTTCGACGGCCTCGCCCGCCTCGCCCAGCGGGGCCTTGGGGTCGCGCAGCAGGCACCGTACGGTGTGGCTCTGCGCGAGGAGTTCGCGCAAGATGTAGGTGCCGACGAAGCCTGTTGCGCCCGTGAGGAAGACGTGCATGGTTTGTCCGTGGGTCGTTGTCCGTAGTATGTTGTCAGGGGTTGGAGGGTACCTCGTACGATTGCTACTGGGAGGCAACGGACAACAGCGCGCGCAGCGCGGCTACAACGGACAACGGACGAAGCTAAGAGATCCTACCGGAGGCTTCGGTGCCGATGAGGCGGTGCTGGAAGTCGGGAACACCGAAGGAGGTACCGACGGCCAGGGCGGCGGCGAGCATGGGCGCGTCCAGGGGAATGGTACGTGTCTTGCCGGCTACTTCTTCGAGCGGAACGCTGGTAAAACGGCCGTCATGAAAAGCGACCATGCGGCCGTAGGCGCCGTCGGCGGCCATCGAAGCGGCATACGAGCCGTAGACGGTCGCCAGGTTGCGGTCGTACGGCGTCGGCGTGCCTCCGCGCTGCACATGGCCCAGGAGCACCGACCGGACTTCACTGCGGATGTATTGTTCAAGCTGGGTCTCCAGTACCCTGCAGGCCCCGCCGAGCCGGATGGGGTCCGGGCTGTCTTTGATGACTTCCTGCACCGCCATGTCGCCCCCTCTGGCTTTGGCCCCTTCGGCGACGACGATGATGGTGAAGTGTTGCCCACCGCTCTCGCGTTCGCGGCAGACGTCGGCCACGGCTTCGATGTCGTACTCGAACTCGGGAATGAGAATGACGTCGGCGCCTCCGGCTACCCCGGCATAAAGGGCAATCCACCCGGCATAGCGCCCCATCGTCTCGACGATCATCACGCGGTTATGGGCCTGGGCCGTGGTATGGAGCCGGTCGATGGCTTCGGTGACGATGGCTACGGCGGTGTCGAACCCAAAGGTACGGCTGGTGCCGACGATGTCGTTGTCGATGGTCTTGGGCACGCCGACGAAGTTGAGGCCGAGCTGGTTGAGGCCGTGCGCGATGGCCATGCTGCCGTCCCCACCGATCGCCACGACAGCGTCGAGGCCGAGGTCTTCATAGTACCGTTTGACCTGGGCCGAGACGTCGGCCCCGCCCCGCTTGTAGTAGCCGAACGGGTTGGCTTTGTTGTTCGTGCCCAGGATGGTGCCGCCCTGGGTGAGGATGCCGCTGACGTCGCGGTACGAGAGCGGGCGCACCCGTTTCTCGATCATCCCCATGAATCCCTCTTCGAAGCCGAGTACTTCGGCGTTGTGTTGCAGGATCAAGCTTTTGGTGACGGCGCGGATGACGGCGTTGAGGCCGGGGGCGTCGCCGCCGCCGGTGAGTACGCCTACGCGTAAGGCTCGGGCCATGGCCTTGCATTGCTGAATGAATCGACGTTTCTTCTGAAACCAGTATAAAAAGCGCTGAGGCGTTCTCAAACCCCTGGGCGTGGTATCGCCTAAAAAAGTAACCGTCGTTATGCGTATCATCGCCGGCCGCTTGCGCCGCCGCCCGCTACGCGCGCCCCGGGGCTATCTGACGCGCCCGACGAGTGATCGCACGCGGGAGTCGCTGTTCAACTTGCTGGAGAGCCGCGTCGCCCTCGACGGGGCCGACGTGCTGGATCTGTTTGGAGGGACCGGGGCGCTCGGGCTCGAAGCCGTCAGCCGAGGGGCCCAGGCCGTCACGTTCGTCGAGCAGCAGTCGCGTGTGCTGAAATACGCCCGCCAGAACGCTGCCGACCTGGAGGTGGCGGACGTATGCTGGTTTCTGCGCGCAGACGCCGTTGGCTACCTCGAACGCTACAGCGGCCCGCCCTACGACGTTATCTTTGCCGATCCTCCGTACGACCTGGAGGCAATGGCCCGCCTGCCCGGCCTGGCGTTGCCTCACGTCAAGCCGCACGGGGCGTTCGTCCTCGAACATGACAAGCGTATCTCCTTCGAAGGCCACCCGAACCTGGACACCAGCCGTTCCTACGGGCGCACCCTTGTGAGTGTGTTTCTGCCCGGTGCGAAGGCCGAGGACGATGGCTAAGGGCCTGGGTCATGCGTGATCCGCGAGCATAACGACCAACACCGAGCGCGCGGCAAAGCGAAACCGCGGGAAATACCGCACAACGGTCGCCTACCTGCTTAAAACCCCGATCCAACATGGTGACGCCACCCATCAACAAACATCTGGCGCTGTATCCGGGCACGTTCGACCCGTTTACCTTTGGCCATCTCGACATCGTCGAACGAGCGTTGCGGGCCTTCGATGCGGTCGAGGTGACCGTAGCTGTCAACGCGAGCAAGCGGGCGTTACTCTCCACCGAAGAACGATGTGAACTGATCCGTCGATGCACGGTGCACCTGGACGGCGTCACCGTCGCGTCTTTTGAAGGGTTACTGGTCGATTACGCCCGCATGCGCCGGGCAGGGGCCCTCGTGCGCGGCCTGCGGCAGCTGAGTGACTTCGACTACGAGTTTCGCATGGCCTTTGCCAATCGCAAGCTCTATCCCGAGCTGGAGACGGTCTTTTTGATGACGTCCGAAGCCCACGCCCTGATCAGTTCCACCATCGTGCGCGATGTGTATCGATGGGGCGGTGATCTGTCGGCCTTCGTCCCGTCGCCCGTCCTGGAGGCGCTTCAGAAAAAATAGCGGAAGGTTCAAAGTTCGAGGAGCCGGGTTTGGGTATTTTGCGTAGTCTCGTAAAGACGGGTGCCCCTTACAAGAAAGCAGCTTTGCAAAGGCGTATCCGGTGTTATCGTGTTTGCGTGTTATAGTTACGATCAATGCCAGCACCCCAACACGAAAACACTTTTGCAGGGCGCTGCCTGCATCTCGAACCTGAAACCCCGAACCCTGAGTCCCAATCGCTATGTCCGTGTTGACCCCCTCGATCGACTTCAACCCGCGTGTGGCTGCGATGCAGCCCTCCGCCACCCTGGCCATGTCGGGTCGGGCCAAACAGTTGCGCCGCGAAGGCCGTCCCGTCATCGCGCTGAGCGCCGGGGAGCCCGACTTCGCCACACCGGCGCCGATCGCCGAGGCCGGCATTCGGGCCATCCGCGAAGGCTTTACCCATTACACCGAGAACCAGGGCATGTTGGAGCTACGCCAGCGCATCTGCCGTAAGCTGGAACGAGACAACGGCCTCACCTATACGCCTGAACAGATCCTGTGCTCGAACGGCGCCAAGCAATCGGTGGCCCTGGCCGTGGGCGTCCTCTGCCGCGAGGGCGACGAGGTGCTGATCCCTGCCCCCTACTGGGTGAGCTATCCCGAGATGGTGCGCCTCGCCGGGGCCGAGCCGGTTATGTTGCCTACGTCGGTTGCGTCCGGCTATCGCCTCACGGCGGACGCGCTGGAGGCCGCCATCACGGATGCGACGCGCCTGCTCATCCACTGCTCGCCGTCCAACCCGACGGGAGCCGTCTATGCGCGCGAGGAGCTGGAAGCCATGGCCCGCGTCCTGGAACGGCACGAGCAGGTCTTCGTCATCTCGGATGAGATCTATGAGCATGTGATCTACGACGCCGAGCACGTCTCGTTCGCCGCGCTGCCGGGCATGAAAGAGCGGACGGTCACCGTCAACGGCTTCTCGAAATGCTTTGCGATGACCGGGTGGCGCCTGGGGTACCTGGCGGCCGAACGCGAGATCGTCGCGGCGGCGGCGAAGGTGCAGAGCCAGCTTACCTCGGCGCCTTCCACCATCACGCAGAAAGCCGGCATCGCGGCCCTCGACCTGGACTTCGAGCCCATCCGGACGATGGTGGCGGCGTTCCGGGAGCGCCGCGACTACGTGCTGGAGCGTCTCTCGACCCTCGACGGGATCCGCTGCCCGGAGCCGGGCGGGGCGTTCTACCTGTTCCCGGACGTCTCGGCCTACTACGGCACGGCCGCTCCCAGCGGGCGTCGCATCACAGACAGCGAGTCCCTGTGTTTTTATCTGTTGGAAGAGCACAACGTGGCCCTGGTGCCGGGCCAGGCCTTCGGCGGGCCGGACGGCGTACGGCTTTCGTACGCGGCGTCGATGGACGACTTGAAGGTAGCCTTGAACCGCATCGAGGCGGGGCTGGCGGCGCTGCGGTGAAGTATGGGTGTGTGGACGCGTGGGAGGGGAAAGGGTATGCGGAAAAAAATCCTCTTACACGCCCACACAAAACCAAACAGGCCTGCCGCACTTCTTCTTCGATGCCTCGACGGCTGCGCCATGAACTTATCCGGGCAGGGTGCGTAGAGGCACCCTCGTAGTTCGTCCGTTGTCGTATTCCGACTTGCTGTTCCGTGGAGCCCGCTTCGTTTCTCTCACGCGTATCCGACGTGCCCACCCGGCGCGTACCCTTGCCCTATCCGCCGCCGGCCTCCGTCGACCGCTACTGGTTGCATGGGCTACTATTCGTCGTCACGCTGGTCTCGACGGCTTTCACCGGGGCGCAGTTCATCGGGCGCACGATAGCCTGGGAGCAGGGCGATCTGCTCTTTACGCTGCTCGGGTTTCCCATCACCTGGGCGTTTATCCACGACGGACTGACTTTCGCGATCTCGCTGCTGGCGTTCCTCACCGTCCACGAATTCGGGCACTACTTCGCGGCGCGGCTTCAGCGCGTCGAGACCTCGTTGCCCTACTACATCCCGTCGCCGCTGATCGGCATCGGTACGCTGGGCGCCGTGATCCGCATCCGGGAACCCATTCCGAGCCTGCGTAAGCTCTTCGACATCGGCGCCGCCGGGCCGATAGCCGGGTTTGTAATGGCTCTCGGGGTGCTGCTTTATGCGCTGGCCACGCTGCCGCCGCCGGATTTTATCTTCAGCGTAGGCGATCACGAAGCCCTCAAGGCGTACGTCCAGGAGTACGGGCGTTTTCCGGACGCCATGTTGCCCGGCCCGCCCGAAGCCGAAGGCATGCGGATGGTAGTCGGGAATACGCTGCTCTACTGGGGCCTGTCGCAGTTCTTCGCCAACGTGCCGCCGATGTACGAGATGTACCACTACCCGATGCTGTTCGCGGCGTGGCTCGGGTTGTTTTTTACGGCGTTGAACCTGTTGCCGGTCGGGCAGCTCGACGGCGGGCACATCCTCTACGCCCTCGTCGGCCCGAAGTGGCACGCCCGGCTGGCGCGCGGTTTCATGATCCTGATGATGATTTCGATGGCGATCGGTCTTGCAGAGGAGGGAGCGGCGACGCTGGCGCTGGTCTTCCCGTCCCTGGCAGCACGGGAAAGGTTGCTGGATGCCGGGGTGTGGTTCGTGCTGGCCGCGCTGCTCTATGCCCTGCTCAGCCGCATGTTTAAGGGCGACCTGCGCCGGATCGCGCCGGCGTTGCTGGGTATCGTCCTGATCGCTGCCCTGGCCCAGGTGGCCGGGCCGGTGCTGACGCAGTTCGGGTACATCGGATGGTTCCTCTGGTGCATCATCCTGGTCTTTTTCATCCGGGTCGACCACCCTCCGGTGCTCTATGCCGAGCCGCTTATGCGCGGGCGGCGTGTGCTGGGCCTCCTGAGCCTGTTGATTTTTGTGCTGTGCTTCAGCATCAAGCCGCTTTACTTTGTATAACAGGCGCGGCAGCGAAAAAGGGCTGTTTCACATCACTGCTCTGCGTATTTTGACAACCCAGCCGATTTCTTCTCCTCTCCTATCCAGCGTATCCAGACCAGGATTGCATGATCGCTTGGTACTGATCCGACTCAGAACTTCGACCTTCGGAGGGTACGCCGACGGCGTTTTCCGGAAGATCTTGTGCAACGGCTGATGATCATGCGTATACCGACCCGGTTGGTTGCTTTAGGCCTGGGGGGCGTGCTCGTTCTCCTGGCCGGGTGTGATACGGCACCGGGACCCGAAGTGCGTGGATTGCGACCGCCAAGCTTGCAAAACTTCACGTTTTCGCCCCAGCGCGTCGTGTTCGGGCTGTTGTCGCCCGAGCAGATCATCGGCGACAGCGTGCGGGTGCCGCTCGGCCTGAGCGTGACGGCGCTGGGGCCGGACAGCCCCATCGCGGAAGTCGCCTACGTTGTGCAGTCGCCGTCCTCAGCGACGCGGCCGCTGGCTACCGGCACGATGCAGCCGGCCGGTGACGGTCGCTACACGGCCTCGCCAACCCTCACCCTCTCGGCCCTTGAGGTGGCGAACTACACCATCCTGGTCTACGCCGTCGACGAGATGCGGCGGGTGAGTGGCGAGGTGCGGGGCCAGCTCGAGTACGTCCGGGTGTTCGATCCGGGCGAGCCGCCCGTCATCGACGAGGTCGTGGCGCCGGCTACTGTGCAGCGGCCAGCGCCGGGCCAGCCCGCCGTGAGCCTGGTCTTCATCGCCGTCGTGAGCGACCCGGACGGGCCGACCGACGTCGAGAAGGTCGAGTTCTGGAACGTCGATACGCCGAATACCCGGTTCAACCTGTGCGACGACGGGGGCGGCCAGCCGTGCGGCCCTTCCAATGACAGCGGCGATGCGGTGGTGCGCGACGGCCGCTACACGCTACGGGTCTTTCTGACCAGCGACAACGCGCCCGGAACCAACACGTTTGCCTTCCAGGCGACCGATCGGAGCGGTCTCGTCAGCGCGGTCATCGAAACGCAGGTCACCGTAGAATAACATTTCAAAATTCGATGCTCGAAATTTGAAAAAGAATATCAGCGATGAGGGGATACTGGAATAAACAAGGGGGGGTGTTGATGGGGCTGTTGTTGTGTGTTGGATTGTGCCAATCCGATGCACAAGCGCAGGCGAAGCGGTTTAATGCGGCCGGAGCGGCGGGCTTGCTGCCCTCGCCGGGTATCCTGCGCAACAGCATTGCCAACCTCCACGGAGAGCCCGGCGCGCTGTGGGTCGGGCCTTTTCTGAACCTGACCCGCGACGGTGGTATCACCTGGCAGGTGGCCGATGCCGACTCCCTCGTAGGGTTGCGCAACCGCGTCTATTCGCTGGACGTGGAGGGCGACGTCATCTGGGCCGGCCTCGGCATCGCGCTGACGCGTGAACTCGACGGGCAATCGCAAGAGGTCGACATCGCCCGCGGCTTCATCGTCTCGGAGGACGGCGGCGAGACCTGGGTGTATCGCACGTTCCTGGCGCCCTCCGACGCCGACCCGGAGACGACCGGCATCCTCGACCTGCCCGGGGACACCTTGACGGCCTACGGCCCGGCCCGGTTGCCCACGCTCGCCATCACCGTGCCCGAACTCAGCCCGCCGTGGGACATCGACTACGACCCCCTCACCGGGCACCTGTGGACGGCCAACCAGTTGGCCGGCATCCGCAAGTCGACCGACGCCGGGCGTACCTGGCAACGCGTCGTCCTGCCGCCGGACACCACCGCGTTTCTGTCGCCGGACCTCGGATACACCTTCCCGTTTTTCGTGCAGCCGACGGGGATTCCCATCGATCAGTATGCGGGGTTGAACTTCCAGGCGTTTGCCGTCCTGGCCGACGGCGGGGGTGCCGTGTGGGCCGGCACCGTCGGCGGGCTCAACCGATCGACCGACGGCGGCGTGAGCTGGCGTCATTTCAACCGCGAGGACGGATTGCCGGGCAACTGGGTCATCTCCATCGAGGAGCAGCGCCTGGCCGGCCAGGATCCTGTCATCTGGGCCACCTGCTGGCCGGCCATCGACCAGGGTGAACGCTTCGGGGTGGTGGCGACGCGGGACGGAGGGCAGACGTTCGAGACGGCGCTCCTCGGCGAACGCGTCTACGACTTTGCCTTCCAGGACCGGTCCGTCTATGCCGCCGGTGAAAACGGCCTGTTTATCTCGGACGACGAGGGCCGTACCTGGCGAACCATACGCGACTTTTTCGACCCGACGAAGCCCGACCGTACGTTCCGGCCCGGCGCCCGCGTCTTCTCCGTAGCCGCCACCGACGGCGCCCTCTGGGTAGGCACTGAAGACGGCCTCTTCAAAAGCACCAACGGAGGGCTGACGTGGCAGGTCTTTCGGGCGGAGGTACCCTTGAGCCCGGAGGGGCTGCCGCCGGTGGTGCCCGCCTCCGCCGTGCCGCGCGTGGAAGCCTACGCCTATCCCAACCCCTTCTCGCCGTCCGTCGACCGCTTCGTGCGCATCCGCTACAGGCTCGACGGTGATACCCAGGTCGATATTCGGATCTTCGACTTCGGGATGCACCTGGTTCGGGACCTGACCGACGAGCGCCAGAGCAGCGGCGAACGCGAGGTCTCGTGGGACGGGACGGATGACCAGGGTGCGCGGGTAGCGAATGGTACCTATTTCTACGCCGTCGAGGCGGGCGGCGATACGTTCTGGGGCAAGGTGTTGGTCTTGGAGTGAGTTACAGGTTAACAGGTTGCGGGTTACAGGTTTGTGTTGTTACGCGTTCATTCAAAACAACCTGCGACCTGCAATGTGCCAACCTGAAACCCTGAACCGAAACGACGCATGAAGAAACGGCTTCTCTTTCTGATAGCGGTTGGGATTGTGCTGGGAGCGGCGGAGGTACGTGCCCAGGAGACCGGCGTGTTTGCACGGATGGGTTTCGGCGCGCGCGGTATTGCGATGAGCAATGCGCTTGTGGCGGATGCCTCGGGGCACACGAGCCCGTACTATAATCCCGCACTGGCACCGTTCATCGCCCGGCAGAGCCTCGACGCCTCGGCCGCCTTGATGACGCTCGATCGGGAACTACAATTCATCCAGTTCTCCACGCCGCTTCGGCCCCGGGCCGGCATTGCCGCCGGATTGATCCATGCCGGCGTCTCCGACATCGACGGGCGCGACGGTAGCGGCTATCATACCGGCACCTTCTCGACGGACGAATACGCCCTCTTCCTGGCTTTCGGCGTGCGTATATCTGAGCGGATTACCGCCGGCCTCGGCCTCCAGTTCTTTCGGGCCGACTACTTCGAAGACCTGAGCCCGGCGGGCAGCATCGGCCTCGACCTTGGCCTCAACGTGACGGTGACGGAGGCGCTGCGCGTCGGCGTGGCCGTCGACGACCTCCTGGCGCGCTATTCGTGGGACACGTCGGATCTGCTGGGTAGCTCGGGCCGTACTACCTCGGATCGTTTCCCGGCGCGGCTGCGCCTGGGAGCGGCGTATGCCTTGCTGGGGCAGCGTCTGCTATTGACCGCCGAGTACGAGTCCCGCTTTACGTCGTCGGAGATACGTACGCGAGACATCCGCCTCATCGGTGACGTGCCGCGCGAGGTGTTTACGTCGGAGCGGTTGACGCTGCACGACAGTCGGCTGCGTCTCGGCGCCGAGTACCAGCCGGTGGAGGCGTTTGCCGTGCGGGGCGGCATCGACCGCCTTGCCGACGGGGCCCTCGGCAGCGCCCGCCCGAGCGCAGGCTTCATGGTCGAGCAAGCCCTCGGCTCACTCCTCGCCCGGGCCGAGTATGCCTTTGTCCTCGAACCCTATGCCTTCGGCACGATGCACCTGGTGACGTTGCGGTTTTTCTTGTGAGCGGTTTCCTGTCGCCAGCCAGCATGCGGTTCGCTCCTCCACCCTATCCTCGCCACAACACACCCTTTCCATGAAACACCCATGTCGGCTTGGCCTGCTGCTCCTGATGCTGGTGCTGACGCGGCCGGTAGATGCCCAGGAGACCGGGCTGCACTTGCTGCGCGTCGGCACGAACGCGTCGGCCAGCGCCATGGGAGATGCCCAGGTGGCCGCCAGCCGCGATGTCTTTGCTACGTACTGGAACCCGGCGGGCCTGGCCGTCCCGTCGAACGCCGCCGCCGTCTCGCATCGTATCTGGATTGGTAACTTGCGGACGTACGACGTGGCGGCGCGCTTCCGGGCGGGGCAGCAAGGCGGCGTCGGCCTGGCCCTGACGGCCACCGACAGCGGCGACCTGGAGGCACGAGACACGCCGGGAGAGCCGGAAGGAGTCTTCAGCGCGCAGTTCGTCGGCCTGGGGGTTTCGTACGGGCGACGCTTCGGACCCCTGCGCGCCGGGGTGACGGCCAAATACTTGAGCGAACAAATCTTCGACAACCGGGCCAGCGGGTATGCCTTCGACGCCGGGATGCAGGTAGACGTCGTGCGCAACGACGTGGTGATCGGCGTCGCGCTGCAACACGTCGGCAAGATGTCTAAGCTGGAAAACGAGGCGACCGAGTTGCCGCGTATGCTACGGGCCGGCGCCGCCGTCTTTCCCTTCCGCATCCTCGCCGCCGAAGACGGTACCCGGCTGCTCGACGTAGGGCTGTCGGCGGAGGTCTCGCATCTTTTCCTGGACGACGCCACGCGGGTGCACGGCGGCGTCGGATTGACGGTGTTGGACATGATCATCATACGCGCCGGGTTCATCACCAACGATGCCCTGCGCAACCTCACCTTCGGCGCGGGCCTGCACGTCGGGGCCCTCTTCTTCGATTATGCCTATCTTCCGTTCGAGGGCGGCTTTGAAGGCCCCGGCCACGTCCTCACGTTGCAGTATGTGTGGTAGCTATTTGCCGGGTAAGCGTTGCGTGTTTGGGTGGTATCGCGTTTACTGTCGGTAAGAAGCCGCAAACATGGTCCGACCTGAGCACGCCAAAGCTACTCCGCCATGCACGAGGGCATCGTCATAATTCCACGGCGAGGCACCGGGTTACGCCGCTGGGGGCTCGTCCTCTGCCTCGCCGCTGCGACGATGGCCCCGACGGTTGCCCCGGCACAGACTCCGGTGCAGGCCGACGCGGATCGGCACGGGTACACGGACGCAGCCCTCGGCCGGATGCAACCCGAGTGGTCTAATCCCTTCCTCAGTTTTCTACCCGCCGATGCGGCACCCGCTTGGGCGTACTGGCAGGCCCGGCTGCGGCAGGAAGGGCAGCGCCGGGCGGCCCGGCAGGCCGGCCTGCCCAAAGCCGTCTCCATCCTTGACGAAGGAGAGCCGCCCGATGCGCGGGGCTGGAACGATGACCCCGCCTCGGCCGAACTCGTCGTGGGGTTCGGCACCGGGGCCGGCGACGTGCGCGAAATCGAAGTGGTCGGGACGCTCGCCGCTCCGGCGCCCGAACATCGCGAAGCGTTTGCGGAAGACGACGGCTCCATCCCACTGGCCAACGACGTCGGGCTCACGCCGTACCGCCGCATCGCCATCCAGGCCTTCATCGGCGATGGGCCGCACGGCAGCCTCGGGTCGCAGTCCGGCGACTTCGACGTCTACGCGCTCCCCCTGCTCCGGGCGGGCCAGACCGTCACGATCGACATCGATACGCCCGACGAACCCATGACGACGCGGCTCGATACCAAGGTCGCGCTCTACGACGCGAACGGCGTCATCGTCGATGAAAACGACGACGGAGAGGCCGGCTCGCCCGACGGCTTCCTCGAAGTGACGGTGGCGGCGGACGGCGACTACTACGTCTTCGTGCGGGGGATCAACTCGTGGTGGCCCAGCGATCCGTTTGATTCGAGCACGGGGCCGAAAGCCGGCAGTGAAGGCCCCTACACCGTGTCGATCGGCCTCGATGCCCGCGACGTCGACTTCTACGGCGTCGACCTGGAGGCAGGCGACATCCTCGGCGTCACCGTCCGTGGCGGTGCCCGGAGACTTACCGCCCTGACGCCTGCGGGGGGCGAACGCGTCAGCGCGGGTTTCGACGCAAGCGGTCTATTGCCCGATCGGTCCCCGCTCCCCGGCGGCGGCCGGGCCAGCCTGTTCTACGTCGCCGATGTGAGGGGACGCTATGCCCTGGCTGCGGCGCACGGAGACGGCTCCTACACGCTGACGATGCGCGTATTTCGCCCCATCCTCGAAGGAGCCGGTGCTTTTCAGACGTTGTTTCTCGACTTCGACGGCGCGGTGCTCGATGCGATGGCTCTCTTCGGGGGCGGGCATCCGGTGGCTGCGCTTTCGCCGCTGGCTGCCTCGCTCGAAAGTCTGGGGCTGGATCCTACCCACGGCGGTGCCGACGAAAGCGCCGTCATCGACGCCGTCCTCGCTACCGTCGCGGAAAACCTGGCCGACGATCTGCGTACGCTGGGGCGCAACCCGCACTTTCAGATCCAGATCCTCAACAGCCGGGATCATCCGGATCCGTTCGGAACACCGAACGTCAGCCGCGTCGTGGTCGGAGGCACCCGTGACGAGTTGGGGCTGAACACCATCGGCATCGCCGAGTCGGTGGACGTGGGCAACTTTGCGACGGAGGAGACGGCCGTCGTCTTGCTCGACCAACTCACCACCTCCGGCAACGTCAGTTCGCTGCACGAGGTGATACTGGCCGCCGGGACGTCGATCATCGATGTGCTGGGGCGGGCCGTAGGCAACCTCGTCGCGCACGAGGCCGGGCATCTCTTCGCCAACTACCACACCGGTCTCCCCGGGGCTTCACCGAACCTCATGGACGGCAACGCGAGCCTGATCGACTTCGTGGGGCTCGGGGCCGATAGGATCTTTGGCAGCGCCGACGATGTGGACATCGACTTCGGCCCGGCTCCGTATTACGTCCTCGAAGGGTTTTCGGGGATCCAGGACACCCGCAACGCCATTGCGTTCGGCCTCTTCGGGGCGCAGCAGCCCGTTGCGGTTGCCCCATCGGCGTCCGAAGTGCCCGTCGCGTTTGCCATCGACCGGCCTTATCCAAACCCGTTTACCCGGCAGACCCGGATATCGCTCCGTCTGGCACAGGCGCAGCCCGTACATCTGGCGGTCTACGACCTGCTGGGGCGCCGGGTACGCCTGCTCTTCGACGGATGGCTCCCGGCGGGCGAGGCGCATCGGTTCACGCTGGAGGCCGACGGCCTGCCGAGCGGTCCGTACCTGATCCGTGCCACCGGCGCCTCCTTCAGCACGTCACAGCCCGTCTTGCTGGTGAAGTAAGCAACCTGTGAATGGTTGTGGGGATTGTCGCTATGTTCCTGGCCATTGGTCACGGGTCATTGGTATTTGAGAAACCTATCTGCGCGAGAACCAATGACCAAGGACGCATGACGATCCAGAGCGCACGTTGAAAACGTTGAACAACGGTCTCTGTTGGTAGGGCAGCGATCGTTTTTCACCGATACAGCCAGCCGGCCCCCGTGTTGAAAAGGACGACGGACTCGTCGGGTTGAAGGGTTCCGTCCCGGACAAGGTGGCGCAGGGCGGCGAGGGTAGCCCCGCCTTCGGGAGAGGCATCGAGGCCCTCGTGCTCGGCCAGCCACGCCGCGTCGGCTTTGAGATCCGCGTCGGCGACGGCGACGGCGGCCCCGGCGGTCTCGCGGAGCGCCCGGAGGATCAGCCTGCCGCCCAGCGGTGCCGGCACGCGCAGCCCGCTGGCGACGGTCTCGGGATCCGGCCATGGTGCGGTGACCTCGGCGCCGGCGTCAAAGGCCTGCACCACGGGGGCGCAGCCGGCTGCCTGCACGCTGTACAGGCGGGGGAGCTTGCCGGCGACCCATCCGGCCTCGCGCAATTCGAGGAAGGCTTTCCACATACCGATGAGGCCGGTGCCGCCGCCGGTAGGGTAGAGGATGCAGTCCGGCAGCGTCCAGCCGAGTTGCTCCGCCAGTTCGAGGCCGAGGGTCTTTTTGCCTTCGAGGCGATAGGGTTCGCGGAGCGTGGAGAGATCGGCGGCGTGGTGGGCGTCTGCGAAGGCACGGGCCGCCCGGCCGCAATCGCCGATGTGGCCGTCGATTACGTGGAGGTCGGCGCCGAAGAGGCGGATCTGTGCCAGGAGGGTAGCGGGCGTCCGGCGGGGTGCGTAGACCCGGACGGGCCGCCCGGCCCGGGCGCCGTAGGCCGAGAGGGCGACCCCGGCGTTTCCGGCGGTAGGGAGCGTCAGCGACCGGGTGCCCGCGTGCACGGCCCGCGTCACGGCGGCGGCAATCCCCCTGGCTTTGAAGGAGCCGCAGGGGTTCTGGCTCTCGTCCTTAAGGAGGACCGTCTCTATCCCGAGCGCGGCCTCGACGCTGGGAAGCCGCAGCAGCGGGGTGCCGCCTTCGCCCAGCGTGATCGGTTCTTCGTCGTCGGCCAGCGGAAGCCATTCGCGGTAGCGCCACATCGTCCAGGGCCGGGTGTGCAGCGTCTCGCGGAGGTCCGATGCCGGATGGGTGTGCAGGCGCACCAGCCACGGCTCGCCGCAAGCCGGGCACACGGTGGGGTGCCCCGAGGCATCCTGCGTGGCCGAACAGTGCGAGCAGGCCAGCGTCCAGGAAAGAGAGGTGTTGGAAGAGGCGATAGGAGCGTAGGGCGATGGGATAGAAAAAAAGGGGGCCGGCGTCACAGGGCCCCCTAATATCAGAACGGCTTCCGTCTATCTGCAAGTTCTGGAGGTCGAATCCCACCTCAAGTCTCCGACCGTGCCTCACAAGGCTTCGTCCGGCAGGTGGGCGCGCAGGTCTTCCAGCAGCAGCAGGACCGCCAGCGTTGCCGGCAGCACCCCGCGCCGGTCGGTACGCGCCTCGTCGCGTAGCCAGACGGCCCCGTCATTGACGACCTCGACGGCGCCGACGGGTTGGCCCGCGTCCAGGACCTGGTAGCCTGTCGTGGCGTCGGCGCGGGTGCCCTGCTGCAGGGCACGGGTGCCCTGCACCTCCAGCTTCGTGCTGCCTTTCGAGAGAGAGCCGGTCAGCGGGCGTTCGCCGCGTTCCGTGAGGGCCAGGAGCCATTCCTCGCTCGGGTCTTCGAGGGAGAAGAGCCGGCACTCGAGCTCCGAGCGGTTCTTCAGTTCCACGTCCGCTACCCCGGTGCTGAGGGCCTGCCTGCGGAGGAACGCCTCGCACGAGACGCGCCACCGGTCGATCTGCCCCTCGCGGAGCACAAACGTATAGTACTGTTTCCGCTTGCTGCCGTCGTAGGCGAGGATCTGCACGTCGCCGCCGCGTACCCAGGAGCGGTCGATAGCATGGGCCTGGTAAGCGCCGAAGCGCAGGTGTTCCTTGATCTTCCAGCCCTGCCGTCCCTGTACCGGCAAGCGCTCCGTGGCAGAGAGTGCGTCGGGCACCGGCATATGCAATGGTTGCAAAGCCCGTAAAGTCCGGCGTGCGGGAGAGTTGCCAGATGTAGGCCACCGGGCTTCCCTAGCAAATGAAGCGAAACATGCGATTGCGTCCGGGACCTGCTCTACTTGAGCAGCGTCATCGGGCGTGTGATGGACACGTCGCCGGTGGTAAGGCGGTAGAGGTAGAGGCCGCTGGGCGCATTCGCCGCCTGCCAGTCTACCTGATGGGCTCCTGCCGGGCGCATACCGTCGACGAGCACAGCGACCTCGCGGCCCAGCAGGTCGAACACCGTCAGCGTTACGGGCCGGGGCTCGCGCAGCGTAAAGGTGATCGTCGTTGTCGGGTTGAACGGGTTCGGATAGTTTTGCCCGAGGGCGATCACGCCGGGTACCTCGGCGTCCGGCACGGTCGCCACGGACGGGTCGTTCAACGTACTGTACGAGGCCGCGATGACGTTGCCCTGGTCATCCAGGTCGAGGGAAGCCGTCAGTTGGGTTTGGGTGTAGAAAGTGATCGAGTAGCTTGTGTCGGAGAGCGTCTCGCCGCCAAAGGTGATGCTGCTGACCGAGCGGGTTCTGACCTTGATGGTGCGGGCGCTGCCCTGGGGCGTCTCCAGCGTACCCCAGGCCTCGGCGAGGTTGGTCTCTTCAAGCATGAAGACCACATCTTCTCCGCCGAAGTCCGGCCCTTCGATCTGCGCGATGGCGGTCCATTCCGTGCCCAGCGTCAGCGGTAGCTTGATGGTGAGCAGCGACGGTTTGAATTTGAAGTAGACCTCTTCCAGCCCCGGGATGGTGTCGTCGAAGTCGCCGCGGGAGGCGCCGCCGAGGAGGTAGAGCCCTTCTTCATTGAGCTGGGCGAACGAGACGCCCACGGAATCGGCTGCGCCGCCGGGATGCACGGCGCGTGTGATGTAGTCGGCCTGGATGAAGTCGGGGTCGTCGCACCCCGGCAGGTCGAGCGAGCACGTCACGCGTTCTACGGTGTACTGCGGGCTGGCGATGTACTCGACGATGCCCACGTCGAAGTGTTGATCATCGCTGCCTACGGCATCGGCCAGGGCTTGCAGGCCGTTGAGGTCGGTTGCGGTGTAGGTGGCGAGGGTGAGGCGTTCTGTGAACAGGGTGCGCAGGTCGGTCTCGGTGATGGTGATCTGTGCCTGGGCTACGGGGGCTACGGCGGCGAGCAGGCAAAAGCATAGTAACGGTCGGGTACGCATAGGAGAACGGCTCCGGATAGAGGGTTGACTGGGTCGTGTTTTCGGAGCGCGGCGGTGTAAGCTGCGCGCTCCTCATTCCGAGCCATGAAACGTAGGAGGCTCCCTTTTTCCCTGTTGCTGCGATGTTTTTTTCCTGATGATTTTCCGAGCCTACAGCCGTCAGTGAAAGATCAGGCAACCATCGGTTTTCCCGCAGAGAAATCGGGCGCACGACGGGTTGAAGCCCTGTTACCCGTACGGACCCGTATCCCGATGAAAACACGTTGCCTTTTGATTTGCACGCTGCTCATGGTGCTGGTGTGGGCAGGCTGCCGCCCGTCGCCGGAGGTGGCCGACACGCAAACGGCGCTACGCCTGCGCAGCGAGGCCTTCGAGCCGGGCGGGCGCATCCCGGCGAAATACACCTGCATCGGCGAAGGCGTCTCGCCCCCGCTGGACTGGGAGGGGGTTCCTGAAGGCACCAGGAGCTTCGCGCTGATGCTGGAAAAGCTGGAGGAGCCGCCTGTGGAGGAGGACGCAGACCCCGGCCCCGTCCTCTGGCTGGTTTTCAACATTGCCCCGGAGCTGACAGCGCTTCCCGAAGGGTTGCGCCTGGACGAGCGGGTTGGCCGGGACGACCTGCGACCCATTCAGGGCGGAAACCACCAGCGCACGACCGGCTACGCGGGGCCGTGTCCTTCGGTAGGAGATCCCGGACGCTATGCTTTCAGGGTCTATGCCTTGAGCGTGGTTTTGCCCGCCGAGGCCGGATCCACCTGGCACCACCTGCGTCAGGCAATGGAAGGCTATATCCTTGCCGAAGGCGAACTCATCGGCACCTACGCCTACTGAGTTTTAGTGATAAAATACCCCCTCACCGCCTCTGGAGGTAGCTATCCTGTCGATGCTTATCTCTCCTATCGGGAAGCCGAACGTTCTCGTCGTCGAACAGGACGCTGATAGTCGGCTGCTTATCCGCGATGCACTCAAAGGGGTCTGCAACCCGTCTTTCGCAGCGCTGGCGAGCACGATCTTCGCACGGTTGCTGGAGCGGCCTTACAACCTGGTCATCACAGCGACGACGCGGCCGGGCAACATGCACAGCCGTGATGTACTTCACATCGTAAAGGCGCTACCGGGCTATGAATATGTTCCGGTGATCGGCATCGCCTCGAACGCACCGGGAGCGGACGACGAGCCGCCCTTTGCGGATCCGGTGCAGGGTTTCGCCGCGTATTTTTCCCAACGGCCGACGCCTGTAGCGCTTCGCCGGACCGTCTTGCGTCTCCTCCCCCCGGTGACCCGTCTACAGCCCGGATGAATCGGGTGCCTGTCCATGCAAACCCTGGGTTTCCCGCTGCCGCTCACCAACCCGGTGCAAGTCTTCGCCCTGGTGATGCTCGTCATCCTGGTAGCGCTCCTGCTACAGGCACGGCTCCGTATTCCAGGGCTGATCAGCCTGATCCTGGCGGGGGTGATCCTGGGGCCCCACGCACTCGGCGTCCTCGAACGCGGCCAGACGATGCAGCTGCTCGGGACGGTCGGCCTGCTCTACATCATGTTCACGGCCGGCCTGGAGTTCGATCTCCACGAGTTCGACAAGCACCGCCACCGCAGCCTGCTCTTCGGCGGTATCACGTTTGCTTTCCCGATGGGGGTGGGCACCCTCGTGGCGCGTGTACTGCTCGGGTTCGACTGGCTTGCGGCGATTCTGCTCGGCAGCGTCTTCGCTTCGCACACGCTCCTGGCCTACCCCATCGTAAGCCGTCTGGGCATCGCCCGGAGCGAGGTCGTCACGACGGCCGTCGGGGCCACCATCCTGACCGATACGGCTGCGCTGCTGGTGCTGGCCATCGTTGCCGGCGCGTCACAGGGCGGGCTGAGCCTTCTCTTCCTAATGAGGCTTGTGGGGCTGTTGAGCCTGTTCGTGTTCGTCGTGCTGTGGGGGCTACCCCGGCTGGGGCGCTGGTTCTACCGGCGCATGAGCGGTGAGGGAGCGGCCGAGTTTATCTTTATCCTGGCAGCAGTCTTCGTGTGTGCCGTGCTGGCTGAAGGGATCGGCCTGGAGGCCATCATCGGCGCTTTCCTGGCCGGCCTGGCGCTCAACCGCCTGGTCCCGGAACACAGCGCGCTCATGAACCGCATCCAGTTCGTCGGCGATGCCCTGTTCATTCCCTTTTTTCTGATAGCCACCGGCATGCTGGTAGACCTGCCCGCGCTCTTCTCGGATCCCCGATCCTGGCTGGTGGCGGTGCTGATGGTGAGCACCGTCCTGTTGACGAAAGGCCTGGCAGCTTGGAGCACGAAGCTCCTCTTCCGGTATTCCTTCGACGAGCGTCAGGTCGTGTTCGGCTTGACGGTGCCACAGGCAGCGGCAACCCTGGCGGCCGTGCTGATCGGCTATCGCCTCGGGCTCTTCGGCACACCCGTGCTGAACGGGACTCTCCTGATGATACTGGTGACCTGTCTGTTGGGGCCGTGGCTGGCGGATCGCTACGGCCGGCGTGTTGCCTTGCGTGAGGCCTTGCGGCCCTACGATCCCTCGGCCGTCCCCCAGCGCATCCTGATCCCGCTGGCGAATCCGTCCAGCGTGACGAGCCTGATGGACGTTGCGCTCCTGGTCCGTGATGGCAGGCAGGATCAGCCGCTCTATCCGGTGACCATCGCGCGCGACGGGCCGGACGCGCTCGAAGAGGTCGCGGCCAGCGAGAAGGTGTTGGCCCATGCCCTCCTGCATGCGGCGTCGGCGGCGGTTCCGGTGCAGCCGCTTATCCGGGTGGAGATGAATGTGGCGCGCGGGTTGCAGCGTGCTGTCATGGAGGCGCGCATCTCGTTGGTCGTCATGGGGTGGAACGACGTCCCTGCCGCCACACGCTTTGTCTTTGGCAGCATCTCCGATCAACTGTTGCACGTGCGCCGGGTGCAGTTGCTACTCTGCCGCATGGTGCAGCCTGTACCCTCGGCCGAGCGCGTCCTGCTGGCAGTGCCGCCGCTGGCCCATCGGGAGCCGGGGTTCAGCGCGGCCCTACGCAGCATCAAGATGCTGTGTCGTCAGGCGGGCACCCATCTCGTCCTGATGGCCGAGGCGAGGCAACTGCCTGTTGTGCTGGAAGCCGTACGGCTCGTCAAGCCCGATGTCCCGCTGGCCACGCATGCGCTGCCCGACTGGGAGGACGTCCTCCCGTCACTCCGTAACCGCCTCGGGCCTGCCGATGTGCTCATGCTGATCAGCGCGCGCCGGGGCTCGGTATCGTGGCAGGCAGGGCTGGAACGGCTTCCCTGGGCCCTGGTGCAGCACTTCGGCAGTGCCAACCTCATTATCGTGTATCCGCCGGAAGAAGGCGAGGCCCTGGAAACGAACGCCCTGCCGGAGGGAAAGCCGGAAGCACCGCTGCGTTTGACGGCCGACCACGTCGTGCTGGACCTGTCTCCGGCGCCGCTCGACGCGATCCTCCGCTGCCTGCTCCAGCCCGGTTTTGCAGCCCGCCCCGCAGCCCTGTCCCGGGCCGTGCAGGCCCTCGGCAGCGTCGACTATGCGCCCGAGGTGTTGCCAGGGGCGGCCTTCTACCACGCCCATCTTCCGGAGGCGGACGAGACCCTTTTTTGCCTCGGCATCAGCCGGAGCGGCCTGGCGCTACCCCATGCCCGGCACCCGGTCTACGTGGTGCTCACCTTGCTGACGCCTGACCAGACGCCGAGCGGCGTACATCTTCACCACTTGAGGCTCGTCGCCCAGCGGGTGTGCGAAGCCGAGACGATCACGCTGTTGCGCCGCGCAGCCAGCATCGACGAAGTCCTCGACGTGGTGCAACGTCCTTTGCAAGAGAGGAGGCCGGCCTGAGCGGCAACGGGGTGCCGTACCCGTTGATTGGTTATTACTCGTATTCCTCGACCAGGAGGATGTCGGCGTCGATCCGGTCGATCCGGGTGAAGAGGAGGTGGGTCTCGTCGGGCGCTATGGCCAGGCCGGGGTGCTTCGGGACGCGTTCCAGGGTGACGAGAGATTCTACGGTGTCCGTAGCAAACCGATAGAAAGCCAACACAGGGCCGGCGGCGTCGCGGCGGAGAAAGTAGAGGCCGGCTTCTCGAACGTCCCAGTTGCCCCAGTCGTAGGGTTGGAGGTCCGGGAGGACAAGGCGTTCCGGGCTGCCGTCGGTCGGCATCTGCCAGATGCCGGAGGCGTCCCGCTTCACGAAATAGAGGGTTTGCCCGTCCGGTGCCTCCAGGGCGGCGAAGCCCCCCTGCTGGGTCACCCGCGCAGGAACGCCGCCGTCGGCGGGGATCTTCCAGATCTCCCAGCGCCCGCTGCGGTTGGAAGCGAAGTACACCCACTGCCCGTCCCGAGACCAGCTGGGGGCCTGGTCGTTCGAGGCGGCGGTCGTCAGGGGGAGCGGGAGGCCTCCCAGAGCGGAGACGACGTAGATGTCGGTGCCGTCCTCGTTACGGGTCACAAAGGCGATGTGTCGGCCGTCCGGCGACCAGCGGGGCGTGTTCGTAAAGGGGCCATCGATGTGGGTCAGGAGGACGGGGTTGGTGCCGTCCCGGTCGCACGTCCAGATCTCATAATTGCCCGAGCGATTGGAGGCGAAGGCGACGCGCTGGCCGTCGGGAGAGATCGCGGGGTTCGAGTCCCAGCGGGTGGAGGCCGTATGTTGGCGGGGCGGCTCCGCTGCCTCGCCGGCCGGCCGGAGCGGATGTTCCCAGATGTTCGTTTCCTGAAGACGCTGGACGAAGGCCAGCCGCCCGCCCCGGCGGGCGATGGAGGGCTGGTGGACGCCGCTGCCTTCACTGGTGGTAGGCACCCAGACCGGCGGGGTGCCCCCGGAGGCCGGGATCCGCCAGAGGGCGGGCGAGCCCTCGCGGTCGGACGAGTACACGATGTGCCTGCCGTCCGTCGTCCAGTCCAGGCCCGTGATCTCGGCGCGGTCGAAGGTGAGGCGTTTGATTTCTCCGCCTGCTCTCGGTACCACGTAGATGTCATCGACTTTTTCGACGGCACTGCGTGAAAAAGCAATCATCCGGCCTTCGGGAGAGAAGGCCAGCTCCAGGTCGCCTCCGTAGTCGTCGGGAGGTTGGGTCAGGCGTTGTTCCGCAAAGGTATTCAGCGCAAGGAGCGAGAGGGCGAAAGGGGCATGGGGTGTCTGCTCGGCGGAGAAAGCCAGGGTCGTGCCGTCCGGCGACCACGTCACGTTCCGCACGGCGCGTTCTCCCAGGTCGAAGATTTTGCGGGCGCTGCCTCCGGCGGTGGGTACGAGGTAGAGGCTGTACGTCCCGTTTTCGGAGTGTACAAAGGCCAATTCCTGGCCGTCGGGAGACCATGCCGGGCTGCTGTCGTCCGCCGCGTCGCTGGTGAGCCGGAGCGGTGTCTCTACGCCGATCTGCTTGATGTAGATGTCAAAGTTGCCGCCGTCTCCCTGATCCCAGACGAAAGCCACACGGCTGCCGTCGGGTGAGAGGTTGGGATCGTTCTCTGGCCCCGGATAGCTGGTCAGGGGAACGATCTTCAAGGGGGTAGGGATGCGCTGATCCGTTATCCGTTGCAGGGCGGCCAGGACGCCGACGAGCACGATCAAAAAAACCGTAGCGCCGATCCAGAGCGACCGGCTCTGCGAAGCCGGCCGGGGTTCAGGAGGGGTTTCCACTGCGGCCGGAGGTTCGCGCAACGGGGGCGAGGCGGTCAGCGGCGGGACGGGCGGTGGTGCCATCGAGATCGGGGCGATCAGGCGGTAGCCTTTCTTACGGATCGTTTCGATGTACCGAGGTTCCGTATGGTCGTCCTCGAAGATCTTGCGAAGCTCCGAGATGCAGCGCAGGATGGCGTCGTCGGTAACGATCGTCCCGCGCCAGACCGCCTCTGAGAACTGTTGCTTGGTTACGGTCTGGCGCGGATGCTCGGCCATGCACACCAGGGTCTCCATCACTTTGGGCTCGACGCGCATCGCTGCGTCCGCTTTTGAGATGCGCTGGAGCTGGGGCTCGACGAGATATTCGCCCACGCGGAAGCCAACCTCCAATGTTGCCCTGTCGATGGTCGGCTCACTCATGGTTTCCATGCTAAAACCCAAACGGTAACAGCAACGCAGGCCCGGAGGCGCATCGCCTGCGTTACCATGATCGGTGCGGCTACCATGATAGGCACAGGGGTCAGGACTATCAACACCAACCGCGAGGTGTTCCCGGCGTCTCAATCAGCGAATCATCGGCAAATCCTCGGTTCAAGCACAGCGCCGGTTCGGTGCCGGATCGTACCTTTCGTCGAGCGGATCGATAGTACCCTGTCCCTTTCCTGGAGCAAGCCATGGAGCCTGGCCGAACAGCACTCGCGCAATTGCACGATACAGCATTTCTCTACCTGGTCCTGGTGTACGGGCCGGACAAACCGATCCCGGTTGCGGCTCGCCGAGCCCTGGCCGACGCCATGCGACGATGGTATCCGGAGAAGAACCCCGTCTTGATCGACCACGTCGTTCGGGAGGCGTTGCTTTCGTACCTGAACCGCCCGACGCCGTCGGACGTGCAGCACCTCATTGAACGGCTCGGCGCAGTGTTGTCTCTCGATCAGAAGCGCCGGGTGCTGGCAGGCATCTTGGATGTTGCAGCGGCCGGCGGTACGGGTCTGGTTGTAGACCGCATTTTACTCCGGCAGGCGATGCAGGCCTGGGGCAGGGACGGCGACCTGTTGTTATGGATGCCCGTTCAGCGCTGACCGGACCAGCCGGGCAAAGAGAGCTTCCGCCCAGCGCGTAAGCAGCATCGCATCATCATGCGATCTTGTGGATTGGAGCCGTGTGGATTGAAGAAAAGCGGGCCCTCCCGAAG